>VYMF01000075.1_pt1 | contig 29537 bp, 23 predicted proteins | sample 5115271 | NCBI WGS metagenome assembly VYMF01 (sample SAMN12291778, study PRJNA351875) | freshwater metagenome | isolation source: freshwater lake | place: USA: Michigan, Wintergreen Lake | collected 2013-08-08
ACCCCGACCGTCGGTAGACCCCGACCGTGGTGGCAGTGCCCCGACTGTAGTAGCTGTGCCCCGACTGTAGTGGCGGTACCGAGACCCAGACCACCGACCTCAGCCAGGGCCTAGACGTTCGACTGGTCCGCAGGCGAGTCCAGCGCGTCGTCCAAGCCTTTTCCTTCCGCCGCCCGCAACCGCCGCCCGCCGCGCCGCCCCCGCCGCCGCTTCCGCCGTTGCACCGACTCGCCGTCTGCCCCCGACGTCTCCGTGCCAGCATCCGTCGCATCCGGTACGACCCCGACCCCGACCCGCATCGCCACCGTCGAAGCGGCCAGCGACGCCTCGACGTCGACGACCGCCCCAACCGCTTCCTCCGACTCGGACGACGCCACTTCTCCCTCGACCTCCGCCTTCAGCTCCGCCAGCCCGATCACCCGCGTATCCCCGTCCACCGTCCGCAGCGTCACCCGCTCGTGGAAGATGTCGCACGACACCACCTTCTCCTCGCCGCGCGACGTCACGAGCATCTTCCCCTCCTTCGGGAATCTCCGCCGGCTCGACACGTAAAAGTCGTGCTCGTAGCGCAGGCAGCACATCAGTCGGCCGCACGCGCCCGAAATCTGTTGCGGATTGAGCGACAGCTTCTGGTCTTTTGCCACCCCCAGGTTGACCGGGCGCAGGTCGGGGAGCCACGACGCCGAGCAGTACTCGCGGCCGCAGCGTCCAACGCCGGAGAGGCGCTTGGCTTCGTCGCGCACACCGATCTGCTTGAGCTCGATACGCGTCTTGAACTGCGCGGCCAGGTCGCGCACCAGCCCGCGAAAGTCCACGCGCCTCTCGGCCGTGAAGAACAGCGTGAGCTTGCGACGGTCCCACTGCCATTCGGCGTCGGTGAGCTTCATGACCAGCCCGTTGCTCTTTACGCGCTCCATCGAGGCGCGACGGGCCTGCTCGTTCAACGCCGTGAGCTCACGGTCGAGCGTTTCGTCTTCCTTGGTGGCGAGACGAAGGGCTTTGCGCGGCGGTGGTGTGGTACCGCAACCGTGCGCACAGCCGTGGCAACGCACCTCGGCGAGTTCACCCGTGGAGTGCACGCGACCGAAGTCCTCGCCGCGGTCGGCGTCGACAATGACGGCCGCGCGCAGCGGGGGCGGCTGTTCGCCGTCCCACGAAAAGAATTCTTTCCGGTTGCCCCGAAAGGCGACTTCGATGAGATGTCCCACAACCACCAACGCCTATTCGGTGAACTGGCCCATGCGGAGAAACTTCTCCCGACGACGTCGCACGAGCTTGTCGGGCTTGAGGCGACGCAACTCTTCGATGTTGCGCGTGAGCACATCGCGCAGCGAGCGCGCCGTCGCGACGTGATCGGAGTGCGCGCCGCCATCCGGCTCCTTCACGATCTCGTCGATGATGCGCAGCTCCAGCAGATCTCTCGCCGTGATGCGGAGCGCCGTGGCCGCCTTGTCGCGCATCTCGGGGCTCTTGCCATCCTTCCACAAGATCGCCGCGCACCCTTCGACGGAGATCGTGGAGTACACCGAGTTTTCGAGCATCAGCACGCGGTCGGCCACGCCCAGCGCGAGCGCACCGCCTGAGCCGCCTTCGCCAATCACGGTGGCGACGATCGGTACCTGCAGATTGCTCATCTCGAGCAGGTTGCGCGCGATCGCTTCGCTCTGGCCGCGCTCCTCGGCACCCAGGCCCGGCCACGCGCCCGGCGTATCGATGAACGTGACCACCGGCACCTGGAACTTCTCGGCGAGCTTCATGAGCCGCAGCGCCTTGCGATAGCCCTCCGGATGCGGCATGCCGAAGTTGCGCTTGAGATTCTCCTTGGTGTCGCGGCCGCGCTCGTGGCCAATCACCATGACCGTTTCCCCGTCGAGACGGGCCCACCCCGCCATGATCGCCGCGTCTTCGCGGAACAGGCGGTCCCCGTGCAATTCGATGAAATCGGTGAACACGTGCTTGAGGTAGTCCGACGTGAACGGACGACGCGACATGCGCGCGACCTGGACGCGCTGCAGCGGCGTGAGGTTCTCGTAAATCTGGATGCGCGCGTCGTGGAGCTTCTTTTCGAGGGGCACGATTTCGCGGGCCACATCGATGGAGCGATCGGACGCGAGACGCTTGAGCTCCTCGATTTGCTTTTCGAGTTCCGCAATCGGGCGCTCGAACTCGAGAACCGGGGCAGCAGCCATGACTATCCTGGAAAGATCACCCGCTGCTCGTCAGCCACCGGTGCGCACGAGACGCACCCGGTCGGCGCCAAGCAGCGCGCGAAGGTCGGAAAGAATTGCGGCCGACGCTGTGACCGTCAGCGACTTCGAACGGAAACGTACCACCCGCCCACTCGCCTCGCGCCAGCGGAGCTCCAATGGGGCCGATCCTTCGTGCGACTCCACCGTTGCCCGAACGTCGTCCATCACCGCAGCCGGGAAATCCAGCCCGGGAGCCAGATCGATCGCCACGGCAAGCTCGCCGTTGGCCCGCACTTCTTCGAAGCGCGTCACACCCTCCACGATGAACGTGGCGTTTTCGACACCCTGGTCCTTCTTGGAGTATCCGCCCCTGAGCAGGAGCGGGATGTCGGGGCGGACACGCTCCGCAATCACCCCCCACGCCTCGGGAAAGACCAGTACCTCGGAAGATCCGGAAAAATCCTCGACTGTCAACCGGGCAAACTCATTCCCTGAGCGCTTGGAGAGCTGTTTCTTGATCGAGGTCACCACCACCCCGATCGTCACCGGCTCCGCCACCCAGTTCCCCAGCTGGGCGACCGTGTGCGTGGCAAACAGTTCGCACTCTGTTCGGTATTTCTCCAGCGGGTGGCCGGAAATGTAGAAGCCGAGGAGCTCCTTTTCCCGCTGCAGCCGCTCGCTTTCCGTCCAGGCAGGGATGTTGGGGAGCGCCGGCGCCCCGCTCTTGCGCGGCGTATTGCTCGCGTCGGGCCCGCCACCCAGCAGGTCGCCGAAGAGCGAGCCTTGCCCTCTCTCTTCCTCCTCCTGCTGCAGCGCCGCTTCGCTGATCGCCGCGTCGAGCGCGGCAATGAGCTGCGCCCGGTGCCCGCCCAGCCCGTCGCAGGCGCCGGCCGCGATGAGCGCTTCGAACACACGCTTGTTGCACAGCCGCAGATCCACGCGCGAGCATAAATCGTACAGCGACGTGAACGGCCCGTCTTCGCGCGCCGCCAGCAACGAATCGATGGCGCCGCGACCCACGTTGCGGATGGCCCCAAGGCCGAAGCGAATGCGCTGGTCCGCGATCACCGTGAAGCGCCACCCCGACTCGTTCACATCGGGCGCCAGCACCTCGAGCCCCATGTCCCGGGCTTCGGCGATGTACTTGATGACTTCTTCGGTCTTCCCGATGTTCGACGACAGCAGCGCCGCCATGAACTCCGCGGGATGATGCGTCTTGAGGAAGGCCGTGTGATACGCGACGACGGAGTACGCGACCGAGTGGCTGTTGTGAACGATGATGTCGTTCGCCACGAAGTTGTGCGTCTCTGCGATTTCCAGATCGTACGTCTGTTGCTCGCCAGCCGGCTCGATCGATACAACACGATCCCACAGCACGTCGTTGCTGCCGAGCCGCTGGAGCTCCGTGTCGCCGAAGTACCGCGCCAGCCGATTCACGACACCGCGTGTAAAACCGATTTTTGCGGGGTTGGTCCCCACGGGGTACAGATCGCGCGCGCTGACATCCGCACCGCTCTCGATTTCTCCCCAGGTCTCGCCCGTGCGCGACTTGGCGGCGCGGGCAAGGGCGCGGACCGGTCCTACCGGGACCAGATCCTTTGAGGGGCCATGCAGCGCCTCCAGCGCCATGGCGCGCATCGCCTCCAACTTGGCCGGCGCAACGAGATGCACACCGACCCAGCGGGCAAAAGGCCGCAAATTCTCCACGCCAGTGACGAACACCTGATAGCCGACGCGCGGCCCCCCGGCGTACGCGAACGATACCTCGCGAATACGCCCCAGAATGCCCAGGCGCAGCAGCAGATGCTGCACCTGTTGCGCCAGCCGCTTCGACGATGTCGCGTAGTACGTGTTGCGATCGCTCGGGTTCACGTGCCCGTCGCCATCCCACATGCGGCCGAGCAGCAGACCGATCTGCTCATTCGAGAGACCGAACGCCGCCGACGGCACTTCCTTGTTCGTCGCAATCTTCCCCAGCAGGCCGAGCGCTCGGGCCCATTCGAAGATGCCGTTCTCGCGTTTGCGGTCCACGCGTCCGGTGTACACCGACGCGGTGTTCTTGTGTGTCGTACGGGTGCACTTCACGTTGGCGAAGTATTCTGCCGCTGCGATAAAGTCGGCAACCGACGCTTCGTCCTGATTGTAGTAGTACACGCCGGTTGGGTGCCCAAGGTTACCCTCGGCAAGCAAATGCCCTAGCGCGATTACCTCGTGCGCCGGCCACTCCGCACGTGGTCCCGAGGCCGGGAGAACACGCGGTACCGCGACGTGCTCACCAACAACGATCTCCTCGAGATTCCGCCAGCCGTCCACCATCAGGAACGGGTGATTGCCGGTCGCTGTGATCTCTCGGCCCGACTCGGTGCGTACGCGGAATACCGGCTTGATGCCGTTGTCCATGACGTCGACTACACGACCCTCGCCCAGCCGTAGCGTATCCACGGTGCAGGTCGCGACGCTGTGCAGTCGAGCGCGCTGTTCGTAAACGTCAGCAATCCGGACGAGTTGGCCCGTCGCAGCGTCGTAGATCTCGGTATCACCAACAAGACACTTGTTGAACCCGTACCGCCCGAACGTCTCGATCTGTCCCGCGAGCTCTTCGATGATCGTGGGGTCGTACCCCTTCGCGATCGCCTTCTCGGAGAACTTCCCGAGCTCCTTCTTGATCAGCTCAGCGTCCTTCTTACCCACGGCCTTGCGCAGCACGTCGGCTTCGGCGAGCGAGATGCCCGCGAGCACCTGCGCAATACGCATCACTTGTTCCTGATACGTGATGACGCCGTACGTGTTCGACAGAATGGGCTCGAGCTCCGGCAACGCGTACACCGTGGGCTCTTCGCCGCGCTTGCGGCGGATGTACACGTTGTGCATCCCCGCGTCGAGCGGACCGGGACGCAGCAGGGCGTTGGAGGCCACCAAGTCGTCGAAACGGTCGCAGCGCATGCGCTTGAGCACGTCCGTCGCCAGCGGCGATTCGAACTGGAACACGCCGCCGGTACGCCCGGCACGCAGCACCTGATACGTCTTCTCGTCGGTGAAGCCGCGCTCCTCGAGCGTCACCTCGACCCCGGTGCGCTCCTTGATCGCCTTGATCGTGTCGGTAATGACCGTGAGCGTGGTGAGTCCGAGAAAGTCCATCTTGAGCATGCCGGCCTGCTCGAGCGCCGTCATGTCGTACTGCGTCACGATCACGCGCTCGTCACCGTCGCCGCCGGAACCCTTGGAGGCCTGCGTGCAAATGGGGACGAACTCGTCGAGCGGGCCCGGCGCAATCACCACGCCGGCCGCGTGCACACCCGTATGGCGCGACAACCCTTCGAGCTTGATCGCAAAGTCGAGCAGCTGCCGGTAGCGCTCGTCCCTGTACAGCTCCTTCACTTCCGGCACCTGCGTGACCGCTTCCGCCACCGTCAGCGCGTTGTTCGGCGCATTCGGAATGAGCTTCGCCAGCGCGTCGGTTTCCGCGGGGGAAAACCCGAGCGTGCGCCCCACGTCCTTCACGGCGGCGCGCGACTTCATGGTTCCGAAGGTGACGATCTGCCCGACGCTGTCCTTGCCGTACTTCTGCCGCACATACTCGATGACTTCGCCGCGACGTTCGAAACAGAAGTCGACGTCGACGTCGGGCATGCTCACGCGCTCCGGATTCAGGAAGCGCTCGAAAAGCAGATCAAACTCCAACGGGCAGACATCGGTGATGCGCGTCGCATACGCCACCAGCGAACCCGCCGCAGAGCCGCGGCCAGGGCCCACCGGAATGCCACGATCACGCGCTGCCTTGATGAAGTCGGCGGTGATGAGGAAGTACCCGGCGTAGCCGGTCGTCGTGATCACCCCCAACTCGTAGTCGAGACGCTCCTGCACGTTGGCGGGCAGCGGACTGCCGTAGCGCGCCTTGGCGCCTTCCGTGGCGATCTGCACGAGCAGGTCGTTCTCCGTCTCCACCCCCGCCGGCAACGGGAACGACGGCACGTAGTACTTCTTGGCGAACGGCACGTCCACGGCATCGGCAATCGCGAGCGTGTTCGTGAGTACATCGTCGCGCCCCGGGAAGAACGTGCGGACTTCGTCGGCGCTCTTGAAATAGAGGCCGTCGTCGTACTTCATCCGCTCCTTGTCGTTCCGGTCCTTCCCCAAGCCGATGCACAGCAGCACGTCGTGTGCGTCGTGATCTTCGTGCTTGAGAAAGTGCGCGTCGTTCGTTGCTACCACCGGCAAGTGCAGGTCGTCGGCCAGCCCCAGAATCTTGGCGTTGAGCCGCGCCTGCCCTTCGCTCGTGTGCGCCTGCACTTCGAGGTAGTAGCGGTCCTTGAACACGTCCGCATACCACTCGGCGGCCTGGCGCGCTTCGTCCATGCGGTCGTCCAGCAGGTGGCCCGCCACCTCCCCCGCCATACACGCCGACGACACGATCAGCCCCTCGGAATACTTCGCCAGCAGCTCGCGATCAATGCGGGGCTTGGTGTAGAACCCCTCGGTATAGGCGAGCGACGTGAGCTTGACGAGATTCTTGTAGCCCACGAGGTCGCGGGCGAGCAGCACGAGGTGATAATACGGCTTCACCCCCGGCGCCGGCCGACCGCGTTGCTTGCGGTCGCCCGGGGCCACATACGCTTCCATCCCCAATATGGGCTTCACCCCCGCTTTTTTCGCCTTCTCCTGGAACTCCCAGGCCGCGTGCATGTTACCGTGATCGGTAATCGCCAGCGCCGGCATTTCGTAATGCTGTGCGCGTTTGATCAGATCTTCGATACGGTTCGCGCCGTCAAGGAGCGAATACTCGGAGTGGCAGTGCAGGTGAACGAACGACATACCAGCAATGATACCTCAGACCGGTACACGGTGGCAGATCTTGCGCCGGCTCCTCAAACCACTCGGCACCGCGGCCGCCGCGCTCGTCGTGCTCTTGCTCGGCGTCACCCCCATGGGGTGCTACCTGTCGCGGGCCGCCTACGAGGAAGCGCGTATGCTGGCCCGGCGGCAGCCCATTGCCGTGCTGGCGGTGCGCGAAAGCACCGAGCCGGCGCTCCGCGCCAAGCTCGCGCTCGTGCAGGAGGCCCGCCGGTTCGCCATCGATTCGCTGCGCCTCAAGGCTGAAGAGAGCTTCACTACCTTCTCGCAGCTCGACCGTGACACGCTGGTGCTGGTGGTGAGCGCCGCCTACCGCGACCGCCTGGAGCGCAAGACGTGGTGGTTCCCGGTCGTGGGACGCTTTCCCTACAAAGGCTTCTTCGATTTTGAGGAGGCACGCAAAACCGCCGAGGCGCTCAAGGCCGACGGCTTCGACGTCACCGTGGGGCCATCGAGTGCATTTAGCACGTTGGGGTGGTTCAACGACCCCTTGGTCAGCACCACCGTAAAGGCCGACAGCGTTACGCTCGTGAACACGGTGCTGCACGAATTGTTGCACACCACCTTCTTCGCCAAAGGACAGGTGTCGTTCAACGAGTCGTTCGCCACCTTCGTGGGCGGCCGCGGTGCGGTGCACTTTTTCCGCGCCAAGGGCGATTCGGCGCTGCTCCGTCGCGCGCAAGACGACTGGCAGGACGACCTGCTCCTTGGCGCCTTCTGGGAGCGTACGGCGCGCGAAATCGACAGCGTGTTCACCGCGTTCCCCGACTCGGCCACTGCGCAGCGCATTGCGGCGCGCGACACCGTGTACGCCCGCGCCCGCCGCCGCCTCATAGACAGCGTGGGCCCGCAACTGCGCGGTTATCCGGTAGGGTGGGTGGAGCGCGTACCGCTCAACAATGCCGTGCTGCTCTCACGCCGGGTGTACGCCGAACGACTCGACCGCTTCGACTCCGTGTACGCCGCGGCTGGCGGTGACATTCGCGAAGCGATTCGTCGGGTCATCGCAACACACAAGGATTCGGTAGCGACAGCGAAGCGTCGCTGAACTGCTCACACGGAGGCATCCAAGGAAAGGAGGCCACGGAGGCCACTCCGACATATCGGGGTAGGCTCCGTGGCCTCCATACCTCGGATGCCTCCGTGAGAGCAGTTCTACATACCCGCCCTTACTTCGCGCTCTCCGGCAACAACACAAAGCGCGCCCGGTTGCTCTCCACTAGGAACTTCTTCGCCGCCGCCGACAGCTTCTCCACAGTCAGTCCGTTGATCAGCGTGATATAGTCGCCGATCGTCTCCAGCGGGTCACCGTTCTCGACGCGTGTACGAAGCGTGTTCATCCAGTAGCCGTTCTGCTTCTGCGACACTTCGAACTCGCGGCGCTGCTGCTCCTTCACGCGCTCGAGTTCGGCCGCCGTGGGCGGCGTGGTGCGCAGCTTCTCGAGTTCTTCGCGAACCGCCGCGAACATCGTGTCGGCCTTCTCCGGCGCCGACCCGTACTGGATGGCCACCTGCCATTCCTGGCGCATGCGGCGCGAGAAGTTGGCCGACACATTCACCGAGTACGTACCACCCAGCGACTCACGGAGCCGCTCCAGCAGGCGCATCTGCAGCAGCTCGCCCAGCGACGACAGGGCGTACGAGTCGTCACGCGTCCACGGCGCCGAGCCGGCAATGAGCACGATGCTCTGGCTCTGCGGCGCGATCCCCTTGCGCACCGCCTTGTCGATCACGCCCGTGAACTGCTTGGGCCCCACATCACGCGGCGTTTCCTTGCGGCCCGCAGCGGGCAGCGCACCAAGCCACTGTTCCGCCAACGGCTTGAAGGTGGCCGGGTCGATGTTCCCCACGAAGAAGAAGGTGAAGTCGCCAGCGTCGCGGAAGCGCTCCTTGTAGGTCGCCATGAGGTCGTTGAGCTCGAGCTCCTTGAGCATGTCGAGCGACAGCGAACGCGCACGCGGGTGTCCGTTGGCGAGCGTCTGCTGAATGGTGTCGCTGAACACGGCGCTCGGATTGGCATCCTTGTTCTTGAGGAACTGCTCCAGTTGCTGCATCGTCGCCTTGAACACCATGCTGTCCGCTCGCGGTGCCGTGAAGCGCAGGTACGTGAGCTGCATGAGCGTTTCGAGGTCCTTGGGCGAAGCCGAGCCGTTCAAGCCTTCCGATAGATCGGTAATCGACGGCGTGGCCGCGGCCACCTTCCCCGTGAGTTTCTTGCGCAGGTCGATCGCGGAGAAACTGCCCACGCCGCCCGACGCAATGATGGAGGGGGCCAGCGACGTCTTGAACGCGTCCTTGTCCGACACGAGGCTCGCGCCACCGGGGCTGAACGCCGACATGAGAATCTGGTCGGCATTGAAGTCGGTGGGCTTGATGAGCACCCGCACACCGTTCGACAACGTCCAGTCGGTGATGTTCTGCGCGGCAAGGCGCTTCTCGCTCACCACGCGGCCAGCCGTGGGCGTCGTCGCGACCAACGCGCCTTCGGCCAGCGTTTCCACCCACGGCGTGATGTTCGACGCCACCACGGCGCCGAACACGGCGCGGAGTTCCGGTTCGGTGGGTACGCGTAGCCCATCCTTTTCCGGCACCGTGACCGTGACCACGCGATTGGCCGCACCGCCGCGCGCGTTGGCCACGGCATTCACTTCGGCGAGCGTGATCGTGGGGAGCAGTTTCTGCACCGCCGCGTATTCGAACGCGATCCCCGGCGCGCCCTCTCCACTCAGGTAGTTCGCGATGTACTCGTTCACGAAGGCGCCGCTCGGCGTCTTGTCGCGCTCGAGATAGCCGCGCTCGTAGGCACGTAGCGTGTTGGTGCGCGCGCGCTCCAGTTCGCTGGCCAGGAACCCGTGACGCTGCACACGCTCCGCCTCGGTGAGCACCGCCTGCAGCGACTCGACGATCTTCCCCTCCTTGGCACCGGCATCGAGCGAGTTGATTTCGCTGCCGCGCACAAAGCCGCCACTGCTCGCGCCCGCGCCTGTAAACGGCGCGTCCGGCTTGAGTGACAACTCCTGAAAGCGCTGGTTGAGCATGCCGTTGTACAAACGGCCGATGAGATCGTCGCGCATATCGCCCACCGTGCGCGTACTCTTGCCGGGACGCTTCCAGAGTACCCCCACGCTGGAGGTCGTGAGCTCCTTGTCGGTCGCAATGGTCACGAGCGTGCTGTCGTGCGTCGGCACCGTGGCCAGGGTGCGCGGCCGCGCGTTGGTACGGCGCGGGATGCCGGCAAAGGTGCGGCGAATGAGCTGCTCGAGCGTGGCCGGGTCGGCGTCACCCACGGCCACCACGGCCATGAGGTCGGGGCGATACCAATCCTGCCAGAAGCGGCGCACCGGCGCCGAGCTGGCCGTCTCCAGAATCTCCGGCTTGCCAATGGGCAACCGCTCGGCGTAGCGCGAGCCGCGGAAGATCACCGGGAACTGCTTGTCGCGCAGACGCGCACCCGCGCCCAGTCCGTTGCGCCACTCGGAGAGCACGACACCGCGCTCGGCGACCACATCGGCGCTGTCGAAGAGGATGCCGGTCGCCACATCACCCAGGAAGCGGAAGCTCTTGTCGAGAATGCCGGCGCTATCGGTGGGCACCGGCAGGATGTACACCGTTTCGTCGAAGCTCGTGAACGCATTGAGGTCGGCGCCGAAGCGCACGCCGATGCCTTCGAGGTACGTCACGATGTCGTTCTTGGCGAAGTTTTTCGTGCCGTTGAACGCCATGTGCTCCACGAAGTGCGCGAGCCCGCGCTGATCGTCGTCTTCCAGAATGGAGCCCGCGTTCACCACCAGTCGCAATTCGGCGCGCTTTTCGGGCTTGCTGTTCTTCCGGATGTAGTAGCGAATGCCGTTGGGCAGCGTCCCCACCTTCACCGCCGGGTCCATGGGCAACGGCGCCGTGAGCGCGAACGAGTCCTTGGGCGCGGCTTTCGGCGATGCCTTCGTGGCTTGCGCCGAAAGCGCCAGGGGGGCGGCAAATGCCAGCACGGCAATGCGGCGCATTACAGCAGGAAAGGTCATATGCAGTCGTTTGATGAAGGCAGGCTGGCGGCGGGGATTGGTGCCGCAGGTGAAGCGAAATTTACTGGGTCGGGGCGGAACAGCACCACGGATTCCGCCGGCGTGGCTGTGGAGTATCTTTCGGCATGAACGGGATGGATACCGCACTCGGCGAGACTGACGCTGCCCTTGGGCGCCCGCATTGCATCATCGTCGCCGGTCCGAATGGGTCTGGAAAGACGACCACCGCACTCGGGCTCGCCAGCGAGTGGCACAACGTGCCTCGCATCGTCAATCCCGACGAAATCGCTGGTGGGCTCTCTGGCGCTCCGGAGCTCGGCGCCGTCGAGGCCGGAAAGTTGGCGCTGAGGGCACAGGAGCGATACATCGTTCAGCGACACGACTTCGCTATGGAAACGACCTTGTCGGGTCGGCGGTGGCCGAAATTCCTTGCCGCACTGGAGGCCGCCGACTACCAGGTCACGATGTACTATCTGTGGGTTGCCGACCCGGCAGTGTGCATCGCGCGCGTCCGCACGCGCGTCATGAAAGGGGGGCACGGTGTATCTGAGGGGGACATCCGGCGGCGCTACGATTCAGGGCTGCTGAACTTTCAGCAGGTTGTCGGGCCGAGGGTCGATGCGTGGCACGTCGCCGATGCCAACGCCCCGCCGGGAGCCGATCTGCGCTATGTCGCCCATGGTGGCCGCGGCCTTCCGCTGGCGGTCACCGACCCTGCGTCGTGGGGAGATCTGCAGAGAGCAACGTAGGCGTCGCTCACCAGAGCTTCCACACATTCTTCAAGAAATCGGACCCCATGACCCACGATACGAAGCCAACGAATGTCTCACCCGCTATGCAGGATGCGCTCGATTACGCAAACCGCGCACTGCGCCGGGAGCAGGCGGTCCACAAGGCGCTAGGTGTTCCCTGGGCGACGTGGCGCGATGGTGCGGTCCATTGGATTGCTCCCGAAGACCTCCCTGACCTCCGGCCGGAGGATCGTCCGAAGCTGCCGGAGAGTTCGGCCCCACCGTCACTTCAAGAACGACCGCGCAACGTGCGTGTCGGGTAGCGCAACCAAGCCAGCTCTCACAAAAGGCCGGTGCGTCACACCCTCAGAACTTGCCCCGCAACAACGCCCGCAAGTCCACAATCGGCTCGATGATCGCCCCCTCCCGCGGACCCGGCAGTGCCTGTAGCGGCGGCTCGGGCTCGCCAATGGTCACGCGCTGCATCGTCTGCCGCACACCGCTATCCAGAAAGCGCGAGAGCTGCGAGAAGGCGTAGTCCGCCCCCATGCGGCTGGCGTAGCTCTGCAGCGGGTAGGTGACGTAGAGCTCGTTACGGGCGCGTGTCATGGCCACATACAGCAAACGACGCTCTTCCTCCACCTGCGCTTCCTCTACGGCGGCGCGGGCCATGGGGAAGACGCCGTCGGCGGCATGAATGACGAACACCACATCCCATTCCTTGCCTTTCGACGAGTGCACCGTGGAGAGAATGAGCGCGTCGTCTTCGTCGGTGCTGCCCACGGCGAGATCCTGCGTGGCCGCGGGTGGCTCGAGGGCGAGCGCGGCGAGAAACGCGGAGCGATCGGGGTAGCCGGCGGCGATGAGCTCGAGCTGATCGAGGTCGGCCAGGCGCGGCGGCGCGTCGTCGTAGGTGCCCTTGAGAATGGGGTCGTACAGCTGCCGCACCAGCCGGATGCTTTCGCCGGGACTGTGCGTGTGTTCCTGTTTCTCCACCCGGCGCATGCCGTCGAAGAGCGCCGACACGGCCATGAGCCCCGGTTTGGCGCGCGCGGCGGCGCGCACGGCGCCCAGGGCCATCGGCTCCCAGTGGTGCCGCATCAGCATCTCCACCGCCGCGCGCGCGGTGGCGTCACCTACGCCGGGGAGCAGGCGCAGCACGCGATACCAGCTGACCTCGTCGCGCGGATTCTCGAGCACGCGCAGAAAGGCGAGCATGTCCTTGATGTGCGCGGCTTCGAGGAACTTGAGGCCGCCCCACTTCTCGTATGGAATGCGTCGGTTGGCGAGTTCGATTTCGAGGTCGGCACTCAAGAAGCCGGCACGAAAGAGCACCGCCATTTCGCGCAGCGGCGTACCTTGCTCGTGCAACTCGAGCAGGCGGTCCACCACGAACGCCGTTTGCGCGGCTTCGTCGCGCACCGTCACCAGCCATGGCGACTCGCCGCCATCGCGCTCGGTCCACAAGCGCTTGGAGTAGCGCTCGCTGCTGCGTGAGATGACGGTGTTGGTGGTGTCGAGAATGGGCGCCGTCGAGCGATAGTTCTGCTCGAGCGTCACAATGCGCGTACCGGGAAACTGGTGCGGAAAATCGAGAATGTTGCGAATGGTCGCACCACGGAACGCATAAATGCTTTGCGCGTCGTCCCCCACCACCGTGATCTTGCCGTTCGTGCACAGCCCGCGCAGAATGCGTGATTGCAGCGGGTTGGTGTCCTGGTATTCGTCCACCAGCACATGGTCGTAGAGCGCGCGCATCTGCTGCGCGATGGGCGGTGCCTGCTCCAGCAGCAGCGCCCACGACAACAGGAGATCGTCGTAGTCGAGCAGGTTGCGTTCGCTTTTGCGCTTCACGTAGTCGGCCACGCAGCGCTCGATGTCGCCCGTCCAACTGATGAAGTGCGGCCACTGCTCGCCCAGGATGTTCGCCACCTCCTGCGCCGTGTTCACATGGCGCGAATAGATGGCGAGCAGCGTCTCGGCGCGCGGGAAGCGTGGCGCCCCACGTGGCGCACTCTTGAGATCGCCGTAGCCCAGCGCACTGCGCGAGAGCCCCATGAGATCGCCGGCGTCGGACTGGTCCAAAATGGTGAAATCGGCGGGGAGGCCGGCGGCGGGGCCGAAGCGGCGCAGCAGCTTGTGCGCGACGCCGTGAAACGTGCCCCCCTGCACCTGCTGCGAGGTGGAGCCCACCAGCCGTTCGCAGCGGCTCACCATTTCCTGTGAGGCGCGGCGGGTGAAGGTGAGGAGCAGGATGCGTTGGGGCGGGACCCCGCGGGCAATGAGCGCGGCGACCCGATGGATGAGGGTGCGCGTTTTCCCCGAGCCGGCGCCGGCCACAATGAGCAGGGGGGTGTCGCCATGGCTGGCGGCCTCGGCCTGCGCCGCATTGAGTGCCGGTCCCTCGGGGGCGGGGGGCGGCGGTACGACCCGGCGTGCCGGGAGCGGGGTGTGGATGCGGGGCAGGTCCTCGGCCATACTCAATAGTATGACGGCGGCGTGTGAGGGGAACCCGAATGGCGGCGCGGTGCCCGTCGTGTAACGTTTCCGACGGCGTTCTCCGTGACGATTGGTGGTGCCGGGCGTCCAGCGGGAACGAGGTTTCCATCAGGGGGGATCTGCGGGTTTTCTACGGGCTGCACTGTGGATAAGTTCCCCTGCTGCGGGCAACGTGACGACATTGTGATACGACTCGCGAAGATTTGGGGAGCTCGGCAGCTTGACCGTTCCGCCCATCACCCATAGCTTTGCATCCGGCTATTGCTGCGAGGAGCGTGCGCGCCACCCAATCCGTGGGTGTCACGCGCACGGGTATTCGTGGGTAATAGATTGAAGGACTCGCGTGTTGACGGAGCTTGGACCGTACAGCGTGAGGTAGGGCAGGGCTGCTTCGATCGTGAAGCAGGCAGCATTACCGGGCATCACGGTACACGCGTACGATCCTGATCCTCTTTTCGGCCGCTCCCCGATCCGAGATCAGCTCCTCTGCGGTGCATGCGTGATGGAGCGGCCGTCGACCGACGGCGCTTACCACGAGCAGTTCTGTTGTTGCGCGGGTACCCGACCTTCGTGACGGCAACTACCTCCACAACCTCGCAAGAGGGGGATGAATGCAACTCTTTTCTCGGAACAAGGCGCTCAGCGTCCTGAGCCTCGGCGCCCTGGCGGCGCTCGGTGCTTGCGGCGATGACGTCACGGTGCCCGTTGCACCGGCCGCTCCGGTCGTGATCACGATCACTCCGCCCAGCTCGTCGCTGAATGTCGGCGAGTCGGTGAGCTTCGCCGTGCAGATCTCGGGTGGGAACCCGGCTCCTACGCTCGCCAGCTGCACGTCGAGCAACACGGCAGTGGCGACGGCGGCGGTGAACGCCGGCGCCTGCCGCGTCACGGCGGTGGCCGCGGGTAACGCCACGGTGACGGCGGCGGCGTCGACGGGTCAGTCGGCGGCGGCGTCGGTGACGGTGTCGGCCCCGGCCCCGGCCATCACGGCCCTTTCGGTGTCGCCGTCGGCGGCGCAGTTGGGTGTTGGTCAGTCGGTCACGTTGGTCCCGACGGTGCAGCCGGCTGGCCGCACGGTCGCGTACACGTACGCCACGTCGGCGTCCACCATCGCGACGGTCGCGAACGGTGTCGTGACGGCGGTGGCGCCTGGCGTCGCCACCATCACGGTGACGGCGGCGGGTTCGGCGGCGGGCTTCTCGAACGCCACGATCGCCCAGGCCGTGACGATCACGGTGTCCGAGCGGACGCCTGGCCTCACGGCGCTCAACGTGCAGCCGAGCTCGGTGGCGCTGGCGCTTGGCGGTACGCAGGCGTTGACTGCGGCCGTGCAGGGCCCGCGTCAGGCGGCCGCGACGATCACCTACGGCACGAGCGCTCCGGCGATCGCGACCGTGAGCACGACGGGTGTCATCACGGCGGTGTCGGCCGGTACGGCCGTCGTCACGGTGACGGCGCAGTCGGCTGAGTCGGGCGCCTTCGCGGCGTCGTCGATCACGGGCCTCGTGGCCGTGACGGTGTCGCCGAACGCGCAGGTCGCGATCGTGAACCTCACGCGCGGTGGTTCGGTCATCGACGTGTCGAACGTCACCGACCAGATCGAAGCCAACATCGCCATCCAGCCGAACGGCCAGACGGTGTCGGAAGTGAACCTGTGGGTGTGCGCCCCGGCCGAAACGGTCGCGGCGTGTGCCGCGCGCACGAACGGTGTGCCGGCGGCCCGTCAGTCGTTCACGGCGTCGGGCACGCAGGCGGCCACGGTGCAGCTGTACATCAACACGAACGAGTTCACGACGCCTGACTTCACGTCGGGTGCCGATGCGAACACGCTCTACAAGAACGGCCTCCGTACGCTCGTCGCGACGTTGACCACCACGCCGGCTGCCGCGTCGACGATCGCGTCGAACAGCATCTCGCAGGTGAACTTCAACAACCCGGACGGCTGGACGATCCGGTGGACCGCTCCGACCAACCGCGCCAACGACGTGAACAACATCACGTACTACGGCGGTCCGAGCACGCCGGACGCGCTCACCCCGTCGGCGACGTCGGGCACGGGCTCGTTCGTGGTCGTGCCGGTCATCTACACGCCGGATCGTACGGTTGTGCAGGCTGTGCTCAACCTCTCGAGCACCTGCGGTAGCAACATCACGGACCGCACGCGTCCGTTTGCCGCGACCTACGGCACGCTCACGCGTGACACGCTCGCCGGCGTGTTCAACTGCACCGGCACCGCTACGGCCGCTTCGGGCCTCGCGCCTCAGGTCGTGAGCGGCGTCGACAACAACAACAACACGTACACCGGCGTCACGTCGAACCCGGCCGTTGCGCGTTCGATCTTCGACGACTTCACGAACATCGCCAACAGCACCTCCGGCGGTTACCGTCAGTCGCTGTCGTACCGCCCGAACAACCTGTACCTCCCGCACGACTACGCGGCGCCGACGATCTCGGCGTTCGACATTCGTGGTGGTACGGATGGTACGGCGTCGTTCCAGGACTCGGCGTGGGTCAACGCGGCCTACTTCCTCGCGGGTACCAACCCGACGACGGCGACGGGCACGGGTGGACTCCGCTACCGCATCAGCGACGCCAACGTCGGTCTGACGTCGGCGAACAATGCGGAATTCGGCGCTGGCGCCGCGCAGCGTAACACGCTGTTCAGCGTCTGCGCGCAGACGAGCGTCCCGGCGACGACCCCGACGGCTCCGATCAACTGCACGACGCCGGTCGCCACGGGTGGCATTGCGTCGACGATCGGCAGCATGAACGTGCCGGAGGCGGCTGCCAACTTCACGAACTCGGCGTACTTCGCCCAGGTCGCGGAAACGGACCGTCTTGGCAACCGCGCCACGTCCATCGTGTACTCGTGGAGCAACTCGTCGACGGGTGCCAGCGCGACGCGCACCCCGACGCTCGCGCAGCTCAACGGCTTCGCGAACAACGCCACGAGCGGTGCGGCCTTCGGTGTCGACCTCACGGCCCCGCAGGTCTCGACCCTGCCGAACACCGGCACGGGCTCCATCACGAACTTCGCCCGTACCGACGTCGACTCGATCTACTCGTCGATCGGCGCAACCTACGGCTCGACCAACAACGCCAACGCGGTGTTCGCGGTTCGCTTCACGGATACCCGCTCGGGCTTCCCGATCTGCGTCGAGGCCACTGCGGCCACGGCCAGCCAGGGTACCTGCCGCAACGGCGCCGCCGCCACGAGCGTGCGCGCCGGTACGTTCAGCATCCAGCGCCGCTCGGCTCCGACGCTCGCCACGGTGACCAACGATGCCGTGAACGAAACGATCGTGACCACGTCGAACACCTCGACGACGGCCACGAACCGTTACTTGAACGTCATCGACGCGCCGGTCTCGAGCTTCGACAACGCGTTCCGTGAGTTCTCGATCAACATCTTCGGTGCCGCCAACCGTGTGCAGTCTGGCACGACCCTGGTGGGTGGTACTCCGGCCGCTACGGTGGCTGGTTACTACACGTTCTCGGGCTCGCTGACGGACCGCGCCGGCAACACGGCGACGCTCCCGACTCGCTCGGTGGCCATCGACAACGCGGACCCGACCATCGCGGGTATCAACGTCACGGGCGTCCTCACGGGCGGCACGACGGTGGCGTTCAACCCGAGCGGCACGGACGACCTCGAAGCCATTACGGGCGACCTGGCCCTGCGTTACCCGCAGCTGCAGTACGACGACGGTGTCGGTGCCGCGGTTGGTACCCTCCCGACGACGATCCGCTTCCGTCGTGTACCGCACTTCTCGGCCTCCGCTCCGTTGGGCCTCTGGCACAATCCGTTCGCGGCGGTCACGGACAACAAGCTCACCACGCCGATTGGCCCGGGCACTTCGCTCGCGTCGACCGGTCTGACGGTGCCGGTTCCGTTCATCCAGCAGATCGCCACGGTCACGGCCGGTGCGGCTCCGCTCACCCAGGCGCAGCTCTTCGCGCTGTTCCCGGGTGCGGCTGACCCGCGTCCGAACCAGGTCACGGCAGTGCTGTACGACATCCGTGCCACGTCGCCGGTGACGTCCTTTGGCAACGGCCGCTCGACACCTGTGAGCCAGACGATCTCCGGCTCTCAGATCCCGACCCCGTCGTCGGCTGCGAGCACCAAGGATTGGACGACGGCTACCGGCGGCGCCGGCATTCAGAACTGGCAGATCTCGACCGCTGGTACTGTGTCGGAGTTCCGCGCACAGACCTCGACGTCGATCACCAACCCGCCGTTCACCTCGGTGTACATCGTCCGCCAGGTTGGCGCGACGGAGTGGGAGTTCATTCGGACGGCCACGTACGCCGGCCCGCTCGACCAGGGTGCCAACCGCTTCTGGCGCTACACGCTCCCGTCGTCGTCCTTCGACCAGGGCAACGGTGTAACGATGGCGGCACTCGCCAGCGGCGACCTCATCAAGGCGATCGGCGTCGACGCGTCGGGTAACGGCCTCTCGACCGCGACCAGCACGAACGGTCTCCCGCTGGCCATCCCGACCAGCTCGAGCTTCGGTCCGTTCACGGTTGCTAACGTGGCCCAGGGTGGCGCTGCGCAGAACATCGCGCTGTCGATCACCGGTGGCGCTGCGTCTGGTGCCAGCGTGGTCTACAGCTGCTCGTCGAGCAGCACGCTCGTGACGGCCTCGATCGATCCGGTCATCCCGACGCAGTGTAACATCGACGATGCTGGTGTCGCCGGTGCCGCGACTCAGGTCACGATCACCTTCACGGTGACGGGCTCGGGCTCTGGCTTCTCGACGACCTCGCGGACGTCGCAGACCACCATCACGCGCAACCCGTAATTCTGGGAAGCACGTGGTACACGAAGGCCCCGCCCTCACGGGCGGGGCCTTTCGTTTGTCGGGTGGTCACCAAACCCTTCGTGAACTGAACCAACGTTGCTAACTTTGGTATTGGCTGCTAGCAGGGCGTACCGCCCTGGCAGGCGCCTGCAGGTTCACCTACACACACCTCACCATCATGAAGGCTGCTTTCGTTCGCTTGTCACTCGTTGCGTCCCTCACGGCCATTGCGGCCTGCGGTGGTTCCGATGAACCCGGATCCGCCCGCCTCAGCAACCTCAAGGAAGGCATGACCCTTACCCAGGCGCTCGACGCCATGGGCAAAGGGCCGCTCACTGCGACCTACTCAGACACCATGCGGCTGCTCAACGGCTACCGCCGCATGCGGTTTCTCATGAACGGAGCCGACTTCAACGTCGTGTACTCCCGAGACCTCCCGGGTGACGTGAAGGAGCCGGTGCTCCAGGCCAAGGAAACCCCCATCGTGTTCCGCAACGATACGCTCCTCGGCTGGGGATGGCGCTACTTCGTCGATGAGGGTATGGGCAAGTTCCAGCTCCCCACTCCCCTTCGCGCCGTCGACACCATGACCACACCGCTGGTCTCCGATTCGGCCAAGAAGCTGGATTCGGCTGCGGCGGCTGCCACGAACGGTGCTCCGGCGAAGCCTGACAGCACCAAGTAGTTCTGCGGAGCGCCCGCGCGGGCGGACGCCGTACACGTTTCCGTGCAAAAACAAGGGCCACCGGATCAGCTCCGGTGGCCCTCGTTCGTGGTATCTGCCCGCCTCGCGGCGAGACCTCCCGCCGGGAGGCGGCGCCGCACCAACCGTTACGGCACGTTTGCCGTGAAGGTGATGGGGTTGCCGGTGATGCCGGTGCCGGTAACCGTCGCGATCAATGTACGGGAGACTGCCGTACCAGCCGGCAAGACCCACGAACCAACCGAGGCAAAGCCGAGACCGTCGGTCGCCACAGAGAACGTCGTGAGCCCGCCTGCGATGGTGCCGTTACCCGCGGCGACGGTGAACGTGACAGACACCCCCGACACGGGATTGCCGAACTGGTCGACCACCCGGACCACCGGCACCGTGGCGACCGCGGTACTCGCGACCCCAGCCTGCGTCGCCAAGGATGTTGCAGCCACGGTTACCTGCGCCGCCGTCAACGCCGTGCCCGTCACTACCCACGTGGGCTCAGCCCCAGCAAGCGCCAAGCCCGACACCAGCGCACGAATGCGATAGACACCCGCGACGGTACCGATGCGCCACGTGGTGATCTGTGCCAGTCCGTCGTTCCCGGTAGTCTTGATGGTCCCCGTGAGCGTGTTGCCAGAACCCGTGACTACTTCGAAGGTCACCGAGGCACCCGCCACCGGATTGCCGTTGGCATCTACCACGCGCACCGTGGGGAGCGGCGACACGAAGCTGTTGACCGGGAACGCGGGGAGCACCGAGTCGCCCACCACCTGCACGGCGGTGGCGGTACCGGCGGTTGCCGTGGCCTGGAAGATCACATCGGCCACACCGGCCAACGACGCCGTGAGCGTCTGCGCACCGGCAACGGCACTCAAGCGCCAGCTCCCTACCGTGGCCACACCGGCCGCGTTCGTGATGGCCGACCCGCCGGTCACCGCGCCGCCCGCCGAGGGAGCGAACGTGACGGTGACGCCTTGCACCGGATTACCGCGGCTGTCGCGAACGACGACCGACGGATTCACGGCGACGGTGGAGAAGGCCGTAGCCGTCTGGTTGTTGCCCGCCACAATGGCCAGCGCCGATGGCGCACCGGCTGTGGCTGTAGCGGTGAACGTCACCGGGTTACCAGCCAGCGTGAGTCCCGTGGCCGTGGCGCGGAGGGTGTTCGTGCCCGGTGTCTCGCCGAGCGTCCAGGCGCCCACCGTGGCCGTGCCGCTCGCATCGGTGAGGGGACGACGGACCACTGCCGAGCCGCCGCCGGAGATCACTTCGAACACCACTTCCTGGCCAACGATGGGGTTGCCGAAGGCGTCGGTAATGCGCACGGCCGGGTCGATGGGGAGCGTGCGCCCCACCGTGGCCGTCTGGTTGTTGCCCGCTACGATCGTGAGCGCCGCCGCGGCCGCGTTGCGGGCCGTAGCGGTAAACACCACCGGCGTGAGCGAGCCCACGGTGGCCGAGAGCGTGAAGCTGCCGACGTTGGCCCCCATCTGCCAGCCGTCCGGCGAGGCCACACCGCTCAGGTTGGTGGTCTTGCTGCCACCCACCACCGTGGAGCCGTTGGAGGCCGCGAACGTCACGTTCACACCGGCCACCGGGTTGCCGTTTGCGTCGAGCACGCGAATGGAGGGAACCGGCGCCACCAGCGCACCGACAACCGCCGACAGCGTCGTCGCGCTCGTGGCGCTCACCGAGGCCGCCGCACCGGCCGTGGCCGTCGCGTTGAAGGTGACCGGGTTGGCGGTCACGCCGTTGGCCACCACCAGGGCGGTAAGGCGGTTGGCGCCGACCGCCGGGCCGAGCGTCCACGCACCCACCGTGGCGATGCCACTGGGGTTGGTGACGGCGCCAGCACCCGTGACGGAGCCGCCGCCACCAGACACACTGAAGAACACCGAGGTGGCGTTGACCGGGTTGTTGAAGCGGTCACGCACGATCACCGACGGCGCCGTCGCGACGGCGGTGTTGGCCGCCGCGCTCTGGTTATCGCCGCCCTGAATGGCGACCGTGGCCGGCGCACCGGCAATGGTCGACGCCACGAAGTTCACCGGGGTCGTCACGCCCGTCACGGTGGCCGTGACACGCTGCTCACCGGTGGTGCCGCCAAAGCGCCAGCTGGTGGTGGCAATGCCGCTGGCATCGGTGGTGTCGACCGCGGGGGTTACGGTACCGCCGCCCGCGGCAACGGAAAAGGTGACGACGATACCGTCAAGGTTGCCGCCACGATCGTCGGTGACCTTGACGGTGAGCGGCGTGCCGGCGAGCTCGCCAACGGTACCGGTCAGGCTGGTCGAGGTGATCGCCGCCAGGGTGGCGGGCGGACGGGGGCCGTCATCGCCATTGCAGGCGGCCAACAGCGCGGCAGAGGCGGCAAGCGCCGACCAGGGGAAGGAAGCGCGTCTGAGCATAGGCGTGGGCAATGGGTTGTGGGGAAAACGAACGTACATGAAGAATCCTCCGACACCGAACTTTCACGTCGAGAGCGACTTCCGAGGTCCTACGATGCGTGACAGTAACGCGTGACCGCGATGCGGGAAAGACTCGCGGGACAGGAGCCTTTTCCCGGGTGACTGTTCACGCCGGTACCTGCTCCAGCAACGCGCGCAGCGACGACGGTACTACCAGCGGTGAAATGCCGAAAACGTCTCCGGCCGCGCTCGCCACGGCGTGCTGGACGTTGGCGAACGACGGTGCCGACAGCCCCGCGCGCGCGCACTCCCGCCCCACCGTACTCATCTCCACGCCATCGATGCCGCAGGGGACGGTGTGGTTGAAGGTGGAGAGATCGTTCTCCACATTCAGCGCTACCCCGTGCCACGTGACCCAGTCACGGGCGTGCACGCCAATGCTGGCGAGCTTGGCGCGAGTGCCGTCGGGGCGAAGGCGCCAGACGCCCGTCAGCCCCTCTACACGGGCACATTCGAGGCCAAAGCTAGCCATCGCGCGCAAGACGATCTCTTCGACCTGCCGCAGATACCAGTGCAGGTCCTTCTTGTGGCGCTTGAGGTCTACAATGGGATACGCCACGAGCTGTCCCGGCTCGTGAATGGTGACGTCGCCGCCGCGCTCCACCTCGCGCAGCAGAATGCCCTGGGCCTCGAGATACTCCGCACTCGCCAGCAAGTGACCGGGCTTGGTGCTCCGCCCCAGCGTGACGACCGGCGGGTGCTGGAGGAGGATGAGGAGGTCCTCGGGGAGCTCGCCAGAGATACGAGCGGCGAGCGCGCGCTTTTGCAGCGTCCAGGCGGCGTCGTAGGGGGTGAGGCCGAGGTCGAGGGTGTAGAGGAGCACAAGGGAATATAAAGGGGGCTCTGTTCCACAGTTACGCGCGGCGCTTGACCTCGATGTCTCGGTGGCGCTTCCTCAATCGAGCCTGTACAGCGGGAATTCACGCAGCGCGGGGAGAAACTCGGACACCGGCCTTCCGTCCGCGATGGCGTCAAACCAGCGACGATCTACAGATAATTCCTTCTCGATGGTGACCTGCGAGCTGGCTTGGAGATGGTCCCAAAAAATCTCGACGCTTTCGCCTGACCCCGTGGCGGATGGCCATCGTACGCCTTCAGCCCCCTGCAGCGCCGCCAGGGTCGCGACTTCTTGACAGCGAGAGAAGTCTTCGTCCACGAGACTGGCGTTTGTGAGTCCCCATGCATCGAACGCGGCTTGGGTCGTGAGTGCCAATACACCGCGCAACTGCACGCGCACAACAAATATCGATCGTGGAGCCAGACGGTCGAACTGCGTTGACCGGTTGCCATCGCCCGCCACACGCGCGTCCCGCGCGTAACGCCTGAGCGCCTCCGCCGCTGCTGTGTCTGGATCGCGGGAGAGGTAAACAGCGCCCAACGCAGCCGTGTTGAATCGCTGCGGGAAGTGCTTGCTCTGCCGAGCAGTCTCTACGAAGTCGCGATAGCGCGGTGACGTGAAGCGGAACAGGTAGCCGACCAACACGCGTGGGTGAACGGTCAGAGTGGCGCCCCCGCATTCATGGCGTACAGCACACCGGTGACGCGGTCGACGTTGCCAGCCAGAATCATTTCCCGGGGCGTTGCGCCTTTGAACACGTCGCGTGGCGCATCAATCCACGGGCGCTGCGCGTCTGGCACGAACAACGCGTCGAGTTCTTCCAAAAAGCTGGCGAACGCGGCGAGGCGCTGCAGGTAGATCGGCGTCGGCTCGGTCCCGCTTCTCCACCGATGGAGGGTGCTCGCGTTGGTCACCAGTGCCGCGGCAAGGTCATCATAGGTAAAGCCGAAATCGTCCCGCAAACGCTCCAGCGCTGCCAGTTCTTGTAGCTGCGTTGCCATCATTGCTCCTTGGGAAGGGATTGCCAAGAAAAAGGTGGCATATGCAACGCGCATATGCAAGTAATGCCCGGGATGCCAGAGAATGACGGGCATCGAAGTGTCAAGCCGAGACTTGACAACTAAGGTGTATAGTTCAGACTAGACATGCGGGTGAGCCCGGATGGGCGCCCCGCTTACGAGGTACGGTCGAATTCGCGATGCCTGCCGTGGAACGACTTAGACGTTTACCAGAGGGCCGCGTTGTGAAGAAGCGCCAGCGATCACCTGCACAGCTGAAACGCGATCTGCACCTCGACGAGGTGCCAGATGCTGCGTTCATGGCGTTGCTCGAGCAGGTCGATGCCGCAGGGGAGGCACCTCCCCGCGTCCCTGATGCCGCCGCGCCCATCACGGTCGACCAATTGGAAACGGTCTGCATCACTGGTAGCGTGGGGGAACTGTTGGCACACGCACGGCGACAGAACCAGCAGTCCTTGGATGTCGTTGGCCGGTCGGCGGGCGTGACTCGTGCGCGAGTGCAGCAGATCGAGCACAGTGACAATGTGGAGCTGTCAACCTTGGTGAAGATCGCGGCCGCGTTGGGATACCGAGTGCGGATCCGGTTGGAGCCGGTCAATACGGCACTGCCACCGCTTACGACGGGGCTGCTTTACCGACAGGGGGCGGTTTGAACTGCGGGTGGTTGGTCCGGCGGTTTACCAACTACGAAACGAGCCCTCAGGGTAAAGAACGCAAGAACCAAGGAAAAAGCACGGTGCCGTTCACCGGGAAAAACAGCCGTGGTTCCCAAGTAGATCGTCCCGCGCTTTGTCCTGTGCTCATGCGTTCTTCTTCCTGAGGGCTAGTGCCGTCGGCCTGTTGACCGCCGGACCAGCCACCCGTCTTTAAAGGCGCCATCGGTCGAGCACCGCCAAGGCTGAGGACGACTCGTTCTTTCTTTTGCACATCTGCGTAGATAATATGGTGGCATCGCAAGATCCGGTACTCACCGCAGCCCAATCGCGTTTCCTTCCCCGAGGATACCATGCAGTGGAGCTACGATCCGAGTGTGGATGCACTCACCATCGAGTTCGATGCAAAGCGCCACCGCTCGTCGCACACCGACGAAGTCCGCCCTGGCATGCTGCTCGACACAGACGCCAAGGGACGCCCACTCGCGCTGGAGTTCCTAGATGCGAGTACACAGTTCCCGCGCGCCTTGCTCGAAACGCTGCCGTTGCCGAAAGCACTGTTGTCGCTGAATGCGGCCGCGGATCGCGCAGGACTCTCGGCGGCTACGCTACGCCAACAGATCCGGAATGGTCGGCTCAATGCTGTGAAGTGGCACGGGAGCTGGTGGGTCGATGCGGTAGCGCTGCGTGCATACCTCAAGAGTCGGGCCCCTCAGGGGCGGCCGGGGCGGCTTGGCAGGCGGGTGCGGTCGGTGTGAAGGCGGGCAAAACCCGTCTTTGAACTGGTTCGCGAGCGTTACGCCGCAAACATCTCACGCAGCACCGTCAACACCTTCCGCTGTGTCACCGCGGTCAACGCACCCAGCCGTCTCGACATTCGCACGCGATCGACGGTGCGAAGCTGATCGAGTACCACATGACCGTCTTTCCCGTCGAACCGACAGGCTACGCGAAACGGATACGCGTGCGCGCCCGTGGTGAGCGGCGCGACAATGAACGTGGCGAGATGCGCGTTGAGTTCATCAGGAGACACAACGACACACGGCCGCGCCTTCCGGATTTCCCGGCCTACGGTGGGGTCGAGGTTGACCAGGTACACATCGCCTCGGCGAACCTGCCCAACGCTCACCATGTCCACTCCGAGTCGTCGAACGTCGAGCCAGTGGGCCCGTCGAGCAGCGGCGATGGGTCGACGCCTGCGGCGGCCTCCGCCCATCCTGCACGCGGCCGAGTCGCTGAGCGGATTTGGATCACGCCGGGCTCGGCGATTATCTCGACGTCTTCAGAGAGCGCCGCGTGGTCGAGCACCGCTTTGCTCAGGCGGACGCCGCGGGAGTTCCCGATTTGCACCAAGCGTGATTTCATGCGCACAGTCGCTCCCGCGTGTCAGTGGTAATTACGGTGTAATTACACGATACCCGAGGTGGGACCGACGCGCCAGACAATGTACGGTACGCGCTGACCCGCCGATGTGCGCGATCGCTTGATCGCGGCGGGGGCATTGTAGCGCAGCGTCCGGGTACAATGCGCGTCAATTGGGTGACAGTGACGGAAGCGGATGCGGCTATGCTGTGCGCGTTGTTTGCACGCGTCTTGCACCCAGTCGCCATGCCTACCGTCCTCCGCGTTGGACCCTATCGCTTCTTCTTCTATGCCGGCGACCGCGGCGAACCGATGCATGTCCACGTCGAGCGGGATGCCCATCGCGCGAAGGTTTGGCTCGATCCAGTCCGATTGCAGGAGAGCGGCGGCTTTCCACGGGGCGACCTGGCTCGTATCATCATGATGGTTCGGGAGCACGAGGCCGACTTGCTGAGGAGCTGGGATGACTACTTCGCCGATTGACCACTGGCCCGCGTTCGCCCAGACGGTTCAAGTCACGGACGACACCCTCACGGTGGATCTCGCGGACGGTCGGAGCATTGCCGTACCGCTCGCATGGTATCCGCGCCTCGCTCACGGCACGCCGGCAGAGCGTTCGAACTGGCGTCTGATAGGCCGCGGCGAGGGCGTTCACTGGCCCGACCTTGATGAAGACATCAGCGTCGAGAACCTGCTCAGCGGAGCGCGCTCCGGCGAAAGCCAACGGTCCTTCAAAGAGTGGATTGCGGCGCGTGGGCTGGCCACATAGGCCTGTGGTCCGGCGGCCAGTAGACCGCCGGACCAGCCCCCCGTCGTTGAACCGCTTTACGCGTGCAGCATCTTGCCGAGCGAGTCCAGCACCGCCTCGCCAATGGCTTCGGACAGCGTCGGGTGCGCGTGCACCGCGAGATCGATCTCCTCGACGGTGAATTCGTTTTCGCGCGCCACGACGAGCTCGTGAATGAGTTCCGTGGCGTGCGCGCCCACAATGTGTGCGCCAAGAATTTCGCCGTGCTTCGCGTCGCGAATGATCTTCACGAAGCCGTCGGTTTCACCACTCGTACGCGCACGGCCGTTCGCGCTGAACGGGAACTTGCCGATCTTGTAGTCGAGCTTCTGATCCTTGCACTGCTGCTCGGTGAGGCCGATGCTCGCGACTTCCGGATGGCAGTAGGTGGCGCTCGGAATGTTCTTGTAGTTCACCAGGTGCGCGTGCTGTCCGCCCAACAGATCGGCGAGCACATGCCCTTCGCGCGAACCCTTGTGCGCCAGCATCTGATTGCCCGCCACATCGCCAATGGCGTAGTAGCCCGGCACGCTCGTCTCGAACTTCTCGTTGATCTTCACGAAGCCACGCTCGCTCTTCGCGATGCCCACGGCTTCGAGGCCGATCTTCTCCACGTTGGGCGCGCGGCCGGCGGCCACGAGCACCTTGTCCACCTCGAGCGTTTGCGTCTGTCCGCCCGCTTCGACGGTCATGCTCGCGCCGGTTTTGGTGACCTTCACGTTGGAGATCTTGGCGCTGGTCATGACGTCGATCTTGCGCTTCTTGAACGCCTTGGCCAGCTCGGCGCTGCACTCGGCGTCTTCGATGGGCAGGATGTTCGCCGCCACTTCAATGAGCGACACCTTCGTGCCGAAGCTCGCGAACACGTCGGCAAATTCGCACCCCACCGCGCCGGCGCCGATGACGGCCATCGTGGCCGGCGCCTTCTCGGCGACGAGCACGTCGTCACTCGAGAGCACGATGTGCTTGTCGAGCTCGAGGCCGATTTGCGGCAGCCCCTTCACGCGTGAGCCGGTGGCAATGACGACGGCCTTCTTGGCCTCGTGCGTTTCCTTCTTGCCGTCGGTGCCGGCGACGGTGACTTTCTTGCCCTTTTCGAGCAGCCCTTCACCGCGGATCCACTGCACCTTGTGCTTTTTGAACAGGAACTCGACGCCCTTGGAGTTCTGCGCACTGATGGCGCGCGAACGCTTCATGGCGGGGCCGAAGTCGAACGTCACGCCGTCGAGCGTGATGCCGTGTTCGGCGGCCTTGCCGATTTTCTGCGCGAGGCCCGCGCTCTCGAGGAGCGACTTGGCGGGAATGCACCCCCACAGCACACAGGTACCACCCAGCGCTTCGCGCTCGATGACGGCAACCTGCATCCCGAGCTGGGCGCAGCGAATGGCACACACGTATCCGGCGGGACCACCGCCAAGGACGATGACGTCGAAAGAAGCCATGATTGTCGGGGAAAGCGGTTGAGCCGGCGGGACCGGCACCCGCAATCTAGCGGCGGGGCGTGGCGTGTGGGGCTCGTGAACCCACCACTCGCAACGCGAACTCAACGCTCACGGCTCGCGTCCGACGCGTCCCCCTTCGTGCCGCGTCCCCGTATACGGATCGAAAACCGGCACGCCGCGCTGTGCACCGTCGCGCACGCGCCGCGTGACGAATACCAGCTCGTGGCGCGCCGCAGTGGCGCGCATCAGCCCGTCCATGACCTTCAGCGGGCGACCTATCGCATGGCCGTCGGCATCGCGCCGTCCCCCATGGCGGGAGCACGCCCAATCGAAGGGGAACAGGCGATGGCTGACGTATCCCGGCAGTTCGAACGCCATCCACGTCGTCACGGCACTCTTCCGAGCGCCCGCCGGTTACCGCGCCGCCCCTTTTTCAAGCTCACCAAGCACGAGCACCCTGCGATGCAGGGTGAGCGGGGCTGAGTGCGAATCCACGTCACGACCCGAGGATCCGGCTGCGGGGACGCCACGACGCGCACGATGTTGGTGTCGAGCAGATACCGCCTCATGGTTACCCGTCCGGGCACTCCATGCTGCCGTCGGCGCCGCCGGCTTGGGTCGTCCCCAACGACGGTTCGCGCGACATCTCGCGGGGCCGGGGAAAGGGATCGTCGCGGTCGAAGGCGCCCTCGGCAATGGCCGCAGCCAGCGGCGATCGCTGCATGGCCGCGTACAGGTCGACAGGTGCCAACGGGCGCGCGTCGTCGTCGCGGGCGATGACGACTACGGCATGGGAAACCCGGCACCCCAAAAAACTGAACGCAAGGCTCACGGCCCGCCCACTGTCCGTACACACACCGGGGGACAGCGGACGAGCCGTGAGTGTTGCGTTCGAGTTGTGAGTGGTGCGTACCGTTACTGCGGCACCACCGTACTCCGCACCCCGTCGGAGAAGACGACCTCTACCGCTCGGCCCGCTGTGGCCACCGCAGCGCCGCTGCGGCGCACGAAGCCCATGACCTCGCCGGTGGCGGCGTCACGGACCATGGCCATGGGGTAGCGGCTGTTCTGCCAGCGGACGGTCACGTCGCGCGCTGAGCGCGATACGGCCGCGCTGGGGTCGGCGCTGAGCCCCAGCGCCTGCGGGGCGCCGGCGGTGGGCGCGGCGGCATCCGTG
>VYMF01000082.1_pt1 | contig 28960 bp, 26 predicted proteins | sample 5115271 | NCBI WGS metagenome assembly VYMF01 (sample SAMN12291778, study PRJNA351875) | freshwater metagenome | isolation source: freshwater lake | place: USA: Michigan, Wintergreen Lake | collected 2013-08-08
CAGGTCCGTGCCGCACTGCGGCTCGGTCAGGTTCATGGTCCCGCCCCATTCGCCGGTCGCCATCTTGGGCAGATACATGGCCTTCTGCTCATCCGAGCCGTTGGCGTTCAGGCCCCAGTAGGCACCGGCCGTCAGGCCCGGATACATCGAGAAGGCGGGCGAGGCGGCAGCGGTGAACTGGCCGAAGGCCATGGCCACCACGGCGGGCATCCCCTGTCCCCCGTGCTCGGGCAGGGCCGACAGGGCGGGCCAGCCGGCCTCGACCATGGCCTTGTAGGCTTCCTTCCAGCCGGTCGGGCCCGTGACCTTGCCGTTGTCCCATTTGCAGCCTTCCTGATCGCCGATGCGGTTCAGGGGAGCGATCACTTCCTCGGCGAATTTCGCGCCCTCTTCCAGAACCTGACCGACCAGGTCCGCCGAGACGTCGGCAAAGCCGGGATGGTTGGAATAGCGTTCGATCTCCAGAACCTCGTTCAGAATGAACGTCAGGTCGCGGACAGGCGCCTTGTAGGCCATGGGATTACGCTCTCGCTTTGAAGGGCTGGTGGACAGGGTCGGCATTAAGCCGCGATTTCAGCAGGTTGGCATATTCGTCGGCACCGGGCAGCAGGTCGGGCCGGAACTCGGCCAGTTTCCGCTCCATGACGGCGCAGGCTTCCTCAGCAGTCTCGATGGCCGCGTCGAGGTCTTCGCGCTGTTGTTTCAGCGCCTCGATCTGGGCCTTGTGCCGCCGCAGGGCGACCGACATCTGGTGGGCGTTGTTGTCGCCCTGATCATAGAGATCCAGCATCTCCTGAATCTCGAACAGCGAGAAGCCGATGCGCCGCCCCCTCAGGATCAGCTTCAGCCGGGCCCGGTCACGGGCGTCATAGACCCGTGTCTGCCCTTTGCGCGCAGGCGTCAGCAGGCCCTTGTCCTCATAGAATCTCAGGGCACGCGCCGTTGCCCCGAACTCCCGACAGAGCTGGCGGATCGAATAGGTGCGATGATCGTCGGCGGTCGCCATGGCTCAGTCATAACTTGACGTGCACGTAAAGGGAAGCCTTTAGGTCGGCATGGCTCGCAAACACGTCAACCTCGGCACGGCCCCGGACAAGCGCGATCTGCCGCAGAAGACCTGCGTCGCCTGCGGCAAGCCCTTCTCCTGGCGTCGCAAATGGGCGCGCGACTGGGATCAGGTGAAGGTCTGCTCCGACCGCTGCCGGGCGGCGGGCACCAAGGCCTAGATCATCAAGTCAGACCCGACGCGGGCGCGCAGGACCGGCTTGCGGCTGCAGAAATCTGACTCCCCGCACGAGGTGCAGAATATATGCGCGGCCGGTTCCGTCAGCGTTTTCGACTGGGTCAGATTCGGCTGGGCATTCGCCATTTCGAACATGACGCTCACCATGGCGAGGCCATCCCCGTTGTGCGTTAGCCAGTCGGTCACGCCTGTGCAGGCCCCGGTCGCGGGCGCGCCGACCATGGCCCAACCACAAAAGAGCCTGCTTGATATCGACCAGCGACCCAGAACTCTGAGGTCGCTGTGTCGCGGGTCGCCGCCCAGTCTCTCACGAAGGTGATCGAGGCGGTCCGCCGGCCCTTCCAGCACCTGAATGAAGCGCCCGTCGCACAGGGTAAGGGCCCCGGTGATGGCCTGCTTACGGTTGCTCCGCTCCGAGACGGCGACGATCCGCCGAAACTCCGACCCTGTCACATCGTGGGCGGTGCTTCTGTAGACCAGGCGCTGCAGTGTCATGGCGGTCAGGTGTCCCGAGTATCGGGCCTGGTGAGTACGAAAGACCAGACACTCCTCAATACGGGTTCCCGATTGAAGTCGCCCTTAAGGGAGGTTCTCCGCGGGGATGGTTGTCTGACGAGATCAGTTGGAAGGAAGACCGCCGGGTACGCCCTTGTTTAGTACGACCGCGCATTCGGCTATTTGATCTGTGCGGCGTCACGGGCGCGCGCAGGCCCCTTGCAGGCGGGCCGTGTCCTGCATGACGAGGGTGGGTGATGCTGCCTCCACTATCGGAGGCACTGATCAGGGAATCGGCCGCTCTGGCCGTCCCGCGCGTCCCAAGTGGAAACCGGTGGTCTCAGCGAACCTAGCGGGCCCGCTTTCAGAACACCTTAGCGGTCATCGCCATCAGCAGGCCGCTCGCGGCCATGACCAGTAGCGGCCGGCCCTGTTTCCAAGACACCAGCGGGGCCAGCACCGGCACGGCGAGGGTGATCCCGGCGACCGGGATGAAGCCGTTGAACCGCCATGCCCTCGATCAAGCCTGTAAGCGCCGCGACCGGGTCGGCGAAGTCAGGGCCCAGCCTCATGATCTACGGGCCGGGGCGATAGCGGGCGGAGAAGGGCATCCCCTTCAGCGGACAGTTGGTACCGGACGGAACAGGCCTGACTAAGTCAGTGCGTCGGCTCTGGGTCCGTCCGCGGACTGCCATAGCCTGTCTTCAGGGCAAGGCCTTCCATGGTCATGCTCTGGACGACGAGCGAGAAGATCACCACGCCCATCGCCGCTGCAAAAATCGCGTTGCGAGCGGGAATGTCGGGCAGCGACAGCACCATGGCGATCGACAGGCCGCCTCTTACACCGGCCCACGTCAGCACGTTGTAAAGCTTCAGCGAGGCTTTCCGGCCCACCAAGGGAAGGGCCGCGCCCGGCAGGGCGACGGCGATCCAGCGAGCGGCGAGGATGATCACCGGACCAGTGGCGAGCAGGACCAGCGCCTGCCAGTCGAGGCGCAGTTCGATCGCCTTGACCCCGACCAGAAAGAAGAGGATCGCGTTCATGCCCTCGTCGACCGCATGCCAGAACGGCTTGGCATAATGGTTGGCCGACTCGCTGAGCGCCCGGCGGGCCCAGCCCGAGCTCATCAAGAGCCCGGCCGCGACGACGCCCAGCGGGCCTGACAGCCCGAAGTGAAGCGCGACGGCATAGACCGCCATGGCCGTCGCCAGCGTGACCAGAAGCTCGGTGATCCAGTCGTTCACGGCGTAGAGGACGAGCGTCGCAAGCAAGGCCACGATCAGTCCAAGCGCAATGCCGCCGAAGGCTTCTATCGCCGCATGCTCCGCGAGGGCCGCGAGGTCGGGGGCCGCGCCGCCGGCCGCCTGACCGACGGCGTAGGCCAGGAGTGCCTTGAACAGAACCACCGCGACGCCGTCGTTGAACAGGGCCTCGCCCTCCAGCTGGGCCTGGAGCCGCGGCTCGAGATCGGTCCGCCGGGTCATTGCCAGAACCGCGATGGGGTCGGTTGGGCTGATCAGCGCGCCGAAGACCAGCGCCCAACTCAATGGCATATCGACGCCGATCAGCCGGCAGAGGCCCAGGAAGGCACCCGCTGCGAGCACAGTGGTGATCACCGTTCCAACCGTGGCCAACACGCCCGCCGCCCAAGCCCGCTGCGCCAGCGCGCCGAGATTGACATTCATGGCACCGGCGAAAAGCAGGTAGCAAAGCAGGAAGTCGAGCACGAGCTTGGGATAGTCGATCTGGCCGTGCAGCAGCCGGTAAAACGCGCCGGCGCCCAGCTGCGGCGCCACCGCGTCGGCGAGCCATACCGTCGCCGAAAACACGAGGCCGACGACGAGCAGGCCGACCGCGACCGGCAGCCGGAAAGTCTTGGCGTTCAGCCAACAGGCCGCCGCCGTGACCGTCAGAATGACGGCCGCGAGTTCAAAGAGACCAAAAGTCATGCCCCACCCCTGACAGGCGCCCCAGGCGCAAACGTAACCATAGTCAATGGCCGGAACGCAGGCCATCGGAATCGGGTCTGGCGGGAATCGACGGCGTCACAAACGGTCCGCTCCCCGGAAACCGGAGTCCTGGACATTAGCGTTCTCTGCTGAGCCTTGTCCGGCTGCACGGGACAGGTGGGTCAATGTCCACTAGCCGCCCGAAGCCGCCATCCGGAATGTCCGCTCATCGCAGGCGGACCAGCCGGGGCGGTGCCTCAACGGTTCACCCTCAGCGAACCTCGCGGGCCCGCTTCCACAGGACCGTGGAGGTCATGGCGATCAGGATCAGATTGGTCAGCGCCGGGCCGACGTCCATGCCCGTGGCGTGGATGGCCAGCATCACCACTTCCAGCACCATCAGGCCCGAGGCGGCCATGACCAGCAGCGGTCGGCCGTGCTTCCAGGACACCATAGGGGCCAGCACCAGGAGGGCGAGGAGGATTTCGGCGATGCCGAGGCCGCGCACCATGGTCTCGCTGACCAGCGCCGGCCAGCGCATCAAGTCGACGAGGTTGTCCATCGGCTCGCTGAGCTTGGCGTAGCCCGCCGCGATGAAGAACATCGCGATCCAGCCCTGGAGCGTCCAAAGGGTCAGGTTGCGGTAGCTGGCGTTCAGGCGCGAGCGGGATGGAGTCAGTGTCCGGGTGGTCATTTTGTTTACGCCGGGGAGGGCGCTCTCGTGATTTGCAACAGTAGCGATGTCGGATCGCACGAGCCGTCCCGCAAGGGCGCGAAGCGTAAGCGTAACCATCCGTGACCGCCTTCTGCGAGAGCTACGGGGCCAGAGCGTGGCCGTATGCATAACTCCCTGTAATCTGAATCCGCTTTAGGCCGGGTTAAGCGCCCGGGCGCGGCGGGTTGCTTCCAGTCGCCCCAGTTTGGCGTGCAGCGGAGCCCAGTCCTCGTGCGTGTCGATCGCGGCCCAGATCGCCTCGACCTCATCGATCCGCATCTCTTCCGGTTCGGCGGCGGCGAACAGCGGCGCCTCCAGCCGTTCAGGCCGGTCCGGCGCGTGTTCGAACAGGGCGAAGCGGAAGGCGTCGAAGGCCTCACCCTGGTACCGCTTGCCGCGCGGCCCCTGCAGCGCCCGCGCCGACGATGCGAAGCCGCCGAACCAGTCGAAGAAGAGCGGCTCCCAGCGCAGCCCCTCGCCGCCTTCCCGCAGCAGGGCCAGCGTCGTGTCCAGCAGCCGCTGATCCGCCGCCTCCCCCAGGCTCGACACCCCCAGCCGCTCCAGAAACGCGGCCCGCAGTTCGCGGATATACGCTGGACCGAACCCGTTCAGCGCCTCGGTCAGGGGCTCTGCCTCGGCCACGGTCTTCAGGGCGCCGCCCAGCTGGGTCAGGGCCCAGAACACCGCCTCCGGCTGGCGCGCAAAGGCATAGAGGCCGGTGCGGTCGAAATAGGCGGCGGTAAAGCCCGGCTCATAGTGGGGCAGGAACCGCCAGGGGCCATAGTCGAAGCTCTCGCCCGTCACATTCAGATTGTCGGTATTCAGCACCCCGTGGACAAAGCCGGCCGCGATCCAGCGGGCCGCGAGCCGGGCCGAGGCCTCGACCACGGCGCGCAGGAAGCCGGGCACGTCTCCGACCGCCACGGTCGGGTGGTAGAGCGACCGGGCGTGCTCCACCAGGGCCTCGACCATATCGGCCCGCTCCAGCCAGGCCGCCCGCTGGAAGGTCCCGAACCGGATGTGGCTGTGCGACAGCCGCACCAGCACCGCCGACCGCGTCGGCGACGGCTCGTCGCCGCGTTCCAGTGCCTCGCCGGTCTCGATCAGGGACAGGGCACGGCTGGTCGGGACGCCCGAGGCCTCCAGCATCGCCGCCGCCAGCGCTTCACGCACGCCGCCCTTGAGCGTCAGCCGCCCGTCCCCCGAGCGCGACCAGGGAGTCTGGCCGGATCCCTTCGTGCCCAGATCGAGCAGCCGCCCGCGATCGTCGCGCAATTGCGCCGCCAGGAACCCACGCCCGTCGCCGAGGTCGGGATTGTAGGTGCGGAACTGATGTCCGTGATAGCGCATGGCCACCGGCCCGGGCTGGCCGGGCAGGGGGGCGAACCGCCCGAAATGGGCGACCCATTCGGCGTCTGTGAGCGTCTCCAGCCCGACGGTCGCTGCCGCCCGGTCATTGCGCACCCGCAGCCGTGTCTGCGGGAAGTCGGCGGCGTTCACGGCGTCGCCATAGTCCTCTCCCAGGTCGAAGAAGCGCGGAACGGGGCGATAGCTGGGCGAGACGGGCATCCGGCGCAGATGCGGCTTCTGATCTTCGCGCGCAACCATCCGGTTGCGGTTGAACACACTCTGCCCTCGCGTCTGATCGGTGACAGAGATCCGGCCTGGTATCCGGTAAGGCTGGGGTGGCGGCGAAGGCGGTGCGGCTCCAGTCCGGCGTCCGTCGATACCCCAACGCCACGGCAGTCATTTCCAAAGAGCGAACACATCCTTCAGGTCGGCCCATTGATCCTCAAGTCGCCGCTCTCGGAAAGGATCAAGGAAGGCCTGATGGCGGTCTTTTTCCTCGTTGCGGGGCTGGAAATAAAATTCGGGATCCTGAAGGGCGAACCCAGTGGTCCCGCAAACTGGCCACGCCGGCGCTGGCGGCTCGACGACGCAAGATTTTGGCGCAAACCCGCGCGGATACGCACACCGCCCAGGCGAATATTGACCCTGCGTAATCGGTTTATGTCGCTTTTGCGTCACAGTTCGGCTGCCGCCACGGCGGAAACAGGGCACCCGGACGGACGGCGGCTTGTCGCTTACTCCCTCTTGGACTACCCAAAAGACTGGACTCACCGCGCTCCACAGAAGGGCGTGGTCCAGGGATCAGGAAACGCCGAGGTTACCGTCAAGGACGGGGCCCGGCCCATGTCGGGGAGCCACCATGCGCCTTACCAACCTTCTTCGCACCACTGTGTCGGCCGCCGTGGTCGGGGCCTGCGCCTTCGGCTTCGCCGGTGTCGCGTCCGCCCAGGACCAGGACGGCCCGCAGACCATCGACGACATCATCGTCACCGCCCAGAAGCGTGAGCAGAACCTTCAGGACGTGCCGATCGTGGTCACCAGCCTCTCGGGCGAGACGCTGCAGGACGCCGGCGTCCGTGACATCAAGGATCTGCAGATCCTGACCCCCGGCATGACCGTCACCTCGACCTCGTCGGAAGCCTCGACCACCGCCCGTATCCGCGGCGTCGGTACGGTCGGTGACAACCCCGGTCTGGAAAGCTCGGTCGGCGTGGTCATCGACGGCGTCTACCGTTCGCGCAACTCGGTCGGCTTCGGCGACCTGGGCGAAATGGCCCGCATCGAGGTCCTGAAGGGCCCGCAGGGCACGCTGTTCGGCAAGAACACCTCGGCCGGCGTCATCAACATCATCACCGAGGCCCCGTCCTTCACCCCCGAGTTCAACGCTGAACTGACCGTGGGCAACTTTGGTGCCATGGGCGCCTCGGGTTCGGTTTCCGGCCCGATCAGCGACACCCTGGCCTTCCGTCTGTACGCCGGCCGCCGCCTGCGTGACGGCTTCATGACCATCGACACCGGTGACGGCCCGCGCACCGAGACCGACGACAACAACCAGGACTTCGGCACCGTCCGTGGCCAGCTGCTGTGGCTGCCCAACGACACCATGTCGTTCCGCCTGATCGCCGACTATTCGTCGCGGGACGAATACTGCTGCATCGGTACCCAGATCCGTACCGCCAACACCTATCCCTTCATCGACGGCCTCTCGAACGGCACTGGCCAGCGTCCGCCGGCCGCCGGCAACGGCCCGCTGCCCTTCCTGCGGACCGGCTACGCGAACCGGTCCAACGCCCAGGAAGTCAACGACCAGGGCGTCTCGCTCGAGGCGACCTTCGACGTCCCGTCGATGAATGCCACCCTGACCTCGGTCAGCTCCTGGCGTGAGTGGACGTCCAGCCTCGGCCAGGACGTTGACTACACCGGCGCCGACATCGCCTATCGGGTGAACGACGGGCAATACGGCTTCTCGGTCGACAACCTGACCCAGGAATTCCGCCTGGCCGGCTCGACCGACACCCTGGACTGGCTGGTCGGCGTGTTCGCCACCCGTGAAGACATCGGCCGCGGCGACTCCTGGTATTTCGGTGCCGACTATACGCCCTTCCTGTCCTTCCTGCTTAGCGCCAGCCTGAACGCGGCCAACCCGGCGCTGCCCATCAGCCCGAACACCATCGGCTGCTACACCCGCGCCGGCCAGACGGCCGGCAACTTCGGCACCTGCCTCGGCACCGGCGGTGCTGTCGGCGGCGGCGGCGCCGGCTTCACTGTGGGCCAGGGCTTCCGGGACCAGTACGACCAGTCCTCCAGCTCGCTGGCCGTGTTCACCAACAACACCTGGAGCCTGACCGAGCAGTTCGATATCACCCTGGGTCTGCGTTACACCCTGGATGACAAGAGCCTCGACGGGCAGCAGACCAACCTCAACGGCAACGGTGGTGCCTGTACCGCTGCCCTCGGCAACGCGGCTGCTATCGGTGCCGTTCTCGGTGCCTCGACGTCGTCGCTGCTGGGCCGCTTCTGCCTGCCCTGGTCGAACTCGGCCTACAACAACCGTACCGTTATCGAGACCTTCGATGACGGCGAGCTGAGCGGCACGATCAAGGCAGCCTACCGCCTGAACCCGTCGATCCTGACCTATGCGTCGTATGCCCGCGGCTACAAGAGCTTCGGCTACAACCTGGACCGCGTGCAGACGGGCATCACGCCCAATGCCTCGCTGTTCTTCCCGTCGGAAATGGTCGACAGCTACGAGCTCGGCGTGAAGATGACGCTGGCCGACCGCACCCTGCTGCTGAACGCCACCTACTTCGACCAGACGTTCGAGAACTTCCAGCTCAACACCTTCCTCGGCACCGCCTTCGTGGTGGAGTCGATCCCCGAGCTGACCTCGCGCGGCGTCGATGCCGACATGGTGTGGTTCACCCCGGTAGAGGGCCTGAGCTTCCAGGGCGGTGTCACCTACACGGACGCCCAGTACGGCGTCTTCACTGCGGCGGATCTGTCCAGCCCGGGCAACTTCGCCCAGCTGTCGCTGCTTCCGGGTGCCCGCGCCTCGTTCGCTCCGGAATGGTCGGCCACCGGCTCGGTCAACTTTGACCGCAACATCGGAAACGGCATGCGCGCCGGCTTCAGCCTGTCGGCCAAATACATGGACGACTACAACACCGGCTCCGACCTGCTGCCCTACAAGCTGCAGGAAGCCTTCACGACCATGAACGGCCGCATCATCCTCGGCACCGAGGACGAGCGTTGGACCGCCGAGTTCTGGGTCCAGAACCTGACCGACGAAGAATACGTTCAGGTCGCCTACAATGCGCCGCTGCAGGGCAACGCCTTCGCCTCGACGATCCAGCCGAACGGCACCTTCTACGCCCCGGCCGCTGACACCCAGACCTACGACGCCTTCCTGGGCCAGCCGCGTACCTGGGGTGCGACCCTGCGCTTCAAATACTAGAACCTTCTCGCCGCAAGGCGGGTGGAACAGCCGGCCGGGGGCAACCCCGGCCGGTTTTGTTTTGGGCGGAAGGAGCCACGCCGGGGTCGCCGGAGACATGGCCGGCCCGAGCCCTGATATCCGGGCGAGTGCGGTCCAAGCCTGTCGTGCCGGGATCGCTGGAGGCGTCCGACGGACCTGTTCCTCCGCCGCCCGCCCCCGGGCCCGTGTGTCCCGGAAGCCCGCCCCGTCCGAGCTTCATCGCCTCAGGGTGCAGAGCGTGAACGCAGCTCGGCAACGGGACGAAGGCCGGCAAAGGAAAGGGGCGACCGCTTCGCAGCGGCCGCCCCTCATTCTTTCAGGACCTTCCCCGGTCAGGGGACCGGGGGCTATTCCGTCGGTTGTTTGCCCGCTTCGACGGCGTCGCGCTGACCGTGGAACATCCGGGCAAGCTGGCGCTCCAGTCGGGTCTTAACACCATCAACCAGGCTGAACACGACCGGCACGAACAGCAGGCTCAAACCGGTCGAGGTGATCAGCCCGCCGATCACCGCCACCGCCATGGGTGATCGGAAGGCGGTGCCTTCCCCGATCGCCGCAGCAATCGGCAGCATCCCCAGACCCATGGCCATGGTCGTCATGATGATCGGCCGTGCCCGTTTGTGTGCGGCATCCATCAGGGCGTCCCGGCGGGACATGCCTTGCTTCATGGCGATGATCGCATAGTCGACCAGCAGGATGGAGTTCTTGGCCGCAATCCCGGTCAGCATGATGATGCCGATCAGCGCCGGCATCGACAGGGACTTGCCGGTGACCAGCAGGGCCAGGAAGGCCCCGCCGAAGGACACCGGAAGTGCCGCGAGGATGACAACCGGGTGGAAGAAGCTGCCGAACAGCAGCACCAGCACAACATACATCAGCAGGATCCCGGTGATGATGGCGAAGCCGAAGCCGGTGGCCAGTTCCTGATTGCTCTCGGCGTCGCCGGTCAGTTGCTGTGCCACGCCGTCCGGCAGGTTCTGCATGGAGGGCAGGGCGTCGACAGCCTCGGTCGCGACGCTGAGCGGCACACCCGCCAGTTCGGCGGAAATTGTGGCCACCCGGCGGCGGTCCAGCCGTTCGATCTGGTTGGGGCCGGCCCCGAAGCTGATATCCGCGACGGCCGAAAGCGGAACGGTCCCGCCGGACGCCGTCGGCACCTGCAGGTTCTCGATTACGCCCAGCTGGCTGCGGGCCTCCTCCGCCAGCATGACCCGGATCGGGATCTGGCGGTCGCCGAGGTTGAATTTGGGCAGCAGCTGATCGGCATCGCCAAGGGTTGCAACCCGCGCCGCCTGGCTGATCGCCCCGGCCGATACGCCCTGAAGCGCCGCCACGTCTGCCTTGGGCGTGATCAGGATTTCCGGTCGGACCAGGGCTGAGGACGAGGAGACATTGGCGAGTTCGGGCAGGGCGCGCATCTCGCGTTCGACCAGGGCCGCCGCGAGTTCCAGCTGGTGAGGGTTGTCGCTGACCAGAGCGATACTCATCAGGCCGCCGCCGCTGCCGCCGGCCCCGAACTGGATGCGGGCCCCGGGAATGGATTTTAACTCGCGCCCGATTTCCTGTTCGAAGGCTTGCTGGCTGAGCTTGCGGTCCCAACGCTTGACCAGGTTGATGGTCATGTTCGCCCGGCGGACCTCTGCCGCCCCGCCGCCGCCGCCGGGGCCGAAGCTGACCGTGGCCGAGCCGATGGACGAAAAGACCGAGGCGACCTCGGGACGGGCCCGAAGAATCTCCGTCACCTGTCGAACGGCCTCATCAGTCTGTTCCAGGGTGGTGCCCGGTGCCAGTTCAACCGTTGCATTGGAGCGCGAGATGTCCTCCGCCGGAATGAACTCGCCCGGCAGTTTCGACGCCAGGACCAGGGAGCCGATGAAGAAGGCCAGACCCATGCCCATGACCCACAGACGGTGGTCCCTGAGCCGGAAAATGACCCGCCGCCGGAACCAGCCGCCTCGACCCGCAGCCCGGTCGGCGACCAGCCGCGGGTCCGTCGACGACGACAGGCACCAGCTCAGGGCTGCAAGGAAGGGCTTCATCCATTTGGGATCGGGGTGCTCCTTGCCCTGGTCGCGCTTGAGCAGATAGGCCCCCATCAGGGGCGTGATCGTTCGGGCGACCACCAGTGAGAAGCTGACGCTGACGCAGGTGGCTATGGCGAAGGATTTGAAGAACTGGCCGACCACACCGGGCATGAAGCCCGTCGGCGCGAACACGGCGACCAGGGTCGCGGTGGTGGCGATCACCGCCAGGCCGATCTCGTCCGCCGCCTCCATGGCGGCCGGATAGGGCGCCTTGCCGTCGCGGATGTGGCGGACGATGTTTTCGATCTCGACGATGGCGTCATCGACCAGAATGCCCACCGTCAGCGACAGGGCCAGCAGGGTCACGACGTTCAGCGACTGGTTGGTCAGGTCCATGATCCAGAAGGTCGGGATCAGGGACAGCGGCATGGCCACGGCCGTGATCACGGTCGCGCGCCAGTCCCGCAGGAAGATGAACACCACAGCGATGGCCAGAAGAGCCCCCAGCAGCAGTGCCTCCACCGAGGCGTGGAAATTGTTGATCACATCGGAGGTGATATCCGACACCTTCTCGAAGGTGACGTCCGCGCGCTCGGCGTCCAGGGCTTCGATGGCCTCGATGGACTGGTGATAGACGTCGACCTCGGATGAGCCGATGGAACGCACGACGCCGAAGCCGACCACCTCCTGCCCGTTGAACCGGGCCCGGCCGCGTTGTTCGGACCATTCGTCAACCACCTCGCCCAGATCACCCAGCCGGACCGCCCGTCCGTTGACTGGGATCAGGGTGTCGGCCAGGGCCTCGACCGTCAGGGCCGAGCCGACCGTGCGGATCGCCTGTTCTTCGCCGCCGATCTGGCCCCTGCCGCCGGGAAGGTTGGCATTGGAGGCGCGCAGTTGTTGCGACACGGCTGCGGCGGTCACGCCCTGCGCGGCCAGTTTGCCCGGGTCCAGCTTGATGCGGATTTCGCGGCTGACGCCGCCGTCGCGATTGATCTGGCTGACGCCGTTCACCAGCAACAGGCGTTTGGAAACCGTATTGTCGACGAACCAGCTCAGCTCCTCCGGGCTCATCCCCGGCGCGCGCACCACATAGTTCAGAATGGCTTGGCCGGTGAACTCGATCCGCTGGACGATGGGTTCCTGAACATCGGCGGGTAGGTCCTGACGCACGGCAGCGACGGCGTTGCGAACATCGTTGGTGGCCTTCTCCAGATCCACGCCCAGCTCGAACTCGACCAAGGTGGTCGAGGCGCTGTCCGTCACGGTGGAGCTGATCTTCCTCACTCGTCCCAGACCGGCCAGGGAATCCTCCACCAGCCGCGTCACCTGGGTTTCCAGCTCGGTCGGAGCCGCCCCGGGCTGAACCACCGTCACCGACACGATGGGCAGGTCGACGTCCGGAAAATTATTGGTGCGCAGGTTGAAATAGCTGCTGACGCCCGCGATCGTCAGGACCACGAACAACAGGACGATCGGAATGGGGTTCCTGATCGACCATGACGAAATATTGTTGAAATTCATTGGCCGGCGGCTCCGGCCGGCGCGGCTGCAGGGGCTGCCCTGGCCTGAACCACCGTCACCACATCGCCTTCACCGAGGAAGCCGGCACCCTGGACCACCACCCGCTGGTTGGCCGCTAGTCCATCGACGATCTGGATCTGGGTGCCGCTCCGGGCCCCCGTGGTGACCGGGTTGAAATGCACCGCATTGCGGGCCCCGATCGTATAGACGCCTGACTTTCCCTCACGAAACACGACGGCGTCGGAGGGCACCACCACGGCGGGCTGGGCTCCCACATCGATGGCCGCCCGGGCGAACATGCCGGGGCGCAGGCCGCTGCCCGGCGCCAGGGAAATGCGCGCGATCCCGAGACGGGTCTGGGCATTGACCTCGGGGGTCACGATCCGGACCTGGCCGGTCGCGCCGTCGGCCTGATCGGAGGCGATGGTCGCCGACATGCCGGCCCGGACCAGCCGCAGTTCGGCTTCGGGAATCTCGGCGTCCAGTTCCAGCCGTCCGTCACGCACCATGCGGAACAGTTCGGAGCCCGGCTGGACGATCTGGCCCCGGGTGACGCTGCGGCTGCTGATGATGCCGGCCACCGGAGCCCGGATACTGGTCTGGTTCAGCCGGGTGCGCGTCTCGCTCAGTGCTGCCTGGGCCGACGACAGCTGCGCCCGCGCCGAGCGCTGGTTGGCGATGGCCGTGTCCAGAGATGCCTGGCTCAGGAAGCCGCGTCCACGAAGCTCCTCGGCCCGGGCCAGGGCCGAGTCCTCGCGCGCCGCATTGGCTTCGGCGCTGGCCACCCCGGCCTGCTGCTGGCGCAGCTGGGCCTGCAGCACGTCGTCGTTCAGCTTGACCAGCAGTTGTCCCTGCCGGACGTAGGTGCCCTCTTCGACATAGACGCCGATTGCCGTGAGACCGCCGGTCTCGGCACCCACCGGCACCTCTTCCCAGGCCGAGACACTGCCCGATGCCGTCACCGTGCGCGGCTGGTTGATCAGGGTCGAGGTCGCCGCCGTCACCGTCTGGCCCGCCTTGCGCGCCGCCGCTGCCGCGGCCTCCTTCTCGTCGCCGCCGCCACTGCAGGCCGCAAGCGACAGGCCGAGGGCCACCACGGCCACGCCGGCCAGGCTGTTTCGTAGAATATTCGCCACGTCTGAATCCCCATGGGCAGCGCGGAAGGGGAGCCGCGCGCCCGTCGTTCGGGTCGCCCGTCGGGGCACCCCTGTCATCCGTCGTTGAATAGCCCCTTCGACGCCGCTTCTCAAACGCCGAAACGTGCCCTTACATGGAAGTAATCCGGGCCGGTGCCGGTGACGAAATGCCCCGCCGGCCGCCCGCGCGTTGGCGATCCGGCGCCGCCGTGCTACCGGCGCGGCCATGAAGACCCCACCCATTGAACGCATCCGCAACTTTTCAGTCGTGGCACACATTGACCACGGCAAGTCGACCCTGTCCGACCGGCTGATCCAGGTGACCGGCGGGCTGTCCGCGCGCGAAATGTCGGCCCAGGTGCTCGACAATATGGACATCGAGAAGGAGCGCGGGATCACCATCAAGGCGCAGACCGTGCGCCTGCACTACCGGGCGAAGGACGGGCTCGATTATGTCCTGAACCTGATGGATACGCCGGGCCACGTCGACTTCGCCTATGAGGTCTCCCGCTCGCTCGCCGCCTGCGAGGGCAGCCTGCTGGTGGTCGATGCCTCCCAGGGGGTTGAGGCCCAGACCCTGGCCAATGTCTACCAGGCCATCGACAACAACCACGAGATCGTCCCGGTCCTGAACAAGATCGACCTGCCCGCCGCCGAGCCCGAGCGGGTGCGCGAGCAGATCGAGGACGTCATCGGCCTGGACGCCTCCGACGCCGTCCTGTGCAGCGCCAAGTCCGGCATCGGCATCGAGGAGGTGCTGGAGGCCATCGTCACCCGCCTGCCGGCCCCCAAGGGCGACCCCGACGCCCCGCTCAAGGCCATGCTGGTCGACGCCTGGTACGACCCCTATCTGGGCGTCGTCCTGCTGGTCCGCGTCTTCGACGGCGTGCTCAAGGCCGGCCAGCGCATCAAGATGATGCAGCACGGCACCACCCACCTCGTCGACCGCGTCGGCGTCTTCCTGCCCAAGAACACCCCGGTCGACCAGCTGTCCGCCGGCGAGGTCGGCTTCATCACCGCCCAGATCAAGGAAGTCGCCCAGGCCGCCGTCGGCGACACCATCACCGACGAGAAAAAGCCCACCGCCGAACCGCTCAAGGGGTTCAAGGAAGTCCAGTCAGTGGTCTTCTGCGGCCTCTTCCCCGTCGACGCCGCCGATTTCGAGGACCTGCGCGCCGCCATCGGCCGCCTGCGCCTGAACGACGCCTCCTTCACCTATGAGATGGAATCCAGCGCCGCCCTCGGCTTCGGCTTCCGCTGCGGCTTCCTCGGCCTGCTGCACCTCGAGATCATCCAGGAGCGGCTCAGCCGCGAGTTCAACCTCGACCTGATCGCGACCGCCCCGTCGGTGGTCTACAAGATCGGCCTGCGCGACGGCTCCGAGATCGAGCTGCACAACCCCGCCGACCTGCCCGACGTCATGCAGATCCTGGAAATCCAGGAGCCGTGGATCAAGGCCACCATCCTGACCCCCGACGAATACCTCGGCGGCGTCATCAAGCTCTGCCAGGACCGCCGCGGCTCCCAGGTCGAACTGTCCTACGTCGGCTCCCGCGCCCTGGTGGTCTATGAGCTGCCGCTGAACGAGGTCGTGTTCGACTTCTACGACCGCCTCAAATCCATCTCCAAGGGCTATGCCTCGTTCGACTATGAGCTCTCGGGCTACAAGGTCGGCGACCTTGTGAAGATGAACATCCTCGTCAATGCCGAGCCGGTCGACGCCCTCTCGATGCTGGTCCACCGCGGCCGGGCCGAGATGCGCGGCCGCTCCATGGTCGAGAAGATGAAGGAGCTGATCCCGCCCCACCTGTTCGTCATCCCGATCCAGGCGGCCATCGGCGGCAAGATCATCGCCCGCGAAACCGTCCGCGCCCTGCGCAAGGACGTGACCTCGAAATGCTACGGCGGCGACGCCACCCGCAAGAAGAAGCTGCTGGAGAAGCAGAAGGCCGGCAAGAAGCGCATGCGCCAGTTCGGCAAGGTCGAGATCCCGCAGGAGGCCTTCATCGCCGCCCTGAAGATGGATGACGATTGAGGGGCGGTACGCTCTCGACTTTCGTCATCCTCCGGCAAGCGGCGAAGCCGCGCAGACCGGGGGACCCCTCGTCATCCTTCGGCCGAGCGAAGCTCGGACCGGGGGAAGCGCGCGAGAGCGCGAACCTGCCGGGAGCGCGCTGCTCGACGCAGCCTGCCTGAACAGATCGCCTTCGGCGCCGCTGGGTCCCCCGGTCTCGGCTGCGCCTCGCCGGAGGATGACGAAAGCAGGGGCGGTGAGGTCGGCCCGCCCACGGTTTGCGCCCGCCACCGATTGACGCCGCCCCCCCGCTCCCCTCATGTGACCGACCCTTCGACTTCGAGCCCATCCCATGACCGACGCCGCCACGCCCATGACCTTCACCGACAATCCGATGAACCCGCTGGAGGAGCTGCTCTACAACGGGCTGGCCGATCCGACGCAGATGGGCGCCTTCGAACAGATCATGCTCGAGGCCGACCTCTATGCCGTGCCCGAGCCCGGCAGTCCCGGCGGCACCCCCGGTGATGACGGCGCCAAGGTGCTGCGCGCGGGCGAGCAGCTGGTCCTGCGCGGGGTGGTCCTGAATGACGGCCGCAACACCGTGACCCTGTTCACCGACCCGCACCGGGCACGGGTAATGTTCGGCGACGACGTCCGCATCCTGGCCATGCAGGGCCGCAAACTGCTCGACATGCTCAAGGACACGGTGATCCTGCTCAACCCGGCCGGCGGCAAGGGGCTGATGATGGAGCCCGACCAGATCAAGGCCGTGCTGGGCCATGAGCCGGTCCGCCCGCTGGTCCGCCCCTCGGGCCGCGTCGAACTGCATTCGGTCGAGCCGGAGAATGAGCCGGTCTTCCTGTCCAAGGCCCTGCGCGAATCCTTCCAGCCGCCGCAGGTTCAGGCCATCTGGGTCGCCCGCGCCGTCTGGCCCGACATCGGCCAGATCGGCTGGTTCGCCGACGTCCGCAGCGACCAGCCCGCCGACGAGATCACCGCCCTGCTCCAGCGCGCTGTCCGCGGCCTGAAATTCGGCACGGAGACCCTGGACGTGTCGGTCACCAAGCCCGGCGGCAAGGACGGGGTCGGGGTGAAGGTGGTCTGAGGGGGCTTCCGGTAGAGGCGAAGAAAGGTATCAGCCTCCGGTTGGTAAGTCCTTGTTCCTGACTTGTTCTCCTGGCAGAATCTCCCCAGTCTGCCAACGTAAACAAACGCGGAATCGCCGTGTCGGAGTATGCCCTGATGGTGAAGCAGGCCGGGAAGGCGACCGCCGATGAAGCGGTGAGCCAGGGCTGGATTGATGGTCCGGTCCCACCTGCGGCCCCGCAGCCCAAGCTGAAGCTGCTGCGCGGCGGCAAGGATCAGCCGCCCGCTGATTTTACCTTCATCGACCTGTTCGCCGGAATCGGCGGGTTGCGTCGGGGCTTTGAATCGATCGGTGGCCGGTGCGTCTTTACGTCCGAATGGGACAGGTTCAGCCAGCAGACCTACGCCGCGAACTTCCCTGACGATGATCACGAGATCAACGGTGACATCACCAAGGTCGAGGTCGCCGACATTCCGGCCCATGACGTTCTGCTGGCCGGTTTTCCGTGCCAGCCCTTTTCCATCGCCGGCGTGTCCAAGAAGAACGCCCTCGGTCGTGCGCACGGCTTTGAGGACAAGACCCAGGGCACCCTGTTTTTCGATGTGGCGCGGATCATCGCTCACCATCGTCCGGCGGCCTTCCTGCTGGAGAACGTCCGCAACCTGGTCAGCCACGACAGGGGAAAGACGTTCCAGACTATCAAGGACGTCCTGACCGAAGAGCTCGGCTACAAGATCGACTTCCGGGTGATCGACGGTCGGTACTGGACCCCCCAGCACCGCGAGCGGATTTTCATTGTTGGATTCCGCGAGGAGCAAGGCTTCAAATTCGACACCATGAAGCTGCCGGATGCGGCACCCAAGCTGGTCGAGATTCTGCACCCGGGCGACGGCTCGGAGGTCCCGGACCAGCGCTTCACCGTTGGTAACTCGGGGCGGGTCGCCGACCGCTATACCCTGACCGACAACCTTTGGATTTACCTCCAGCGGTACAAGGAGAAGCACCAGGCTGCGGGCAATGGCTTCGGCTTCGGCCTGGTCGGTCCTGAGGACGTGGCCCGGACCTTGTCGGCTCGCTACCACAAGGATGGGTCGGAAATTCTGGTGAAGCAGGAGGGCAAGTCGCCGCGTCGCCTGACACCGCGTGAATGCGCTCGCTTGATGGGCTTCGATGATCCTCAGGGGAACGACTTCATCATCCCGGTGTCGGACACCCAGGCCTATCGCCAGTTCGGGAATTCTGTTGTGGTGCCGGCCGTGAAAGCCGTCGCCGAACATATGAAGCCGCATCTCTTCCGCGCGCTCGGGAAACGGCCGAAGGCCGGGCTTGGCTGACGTCGTCGATCCGGCGACCCGCAGCCGGATGATGTCCGGCATCCGAGGCAAGAACACAAAGCCGGAACTGCTGATCCGCAAGGCGCTGCATGCGCGGGGCTTCCGCTACAGGCTTCACTGCGATCTGCCCGGAAAGCCGGACATCTGCCTGCCGAAGCACCGGGCGGTAATCTTCGTGCACGGCTGCTTCTGGCACGGGCATGGGTGCCATCTGTTCAAATGGCCGAGCACGCGGCCGGAGTTCTGGCGGGCCAAGATCGGGCGGAACTGCGAGGTCGACAGGGCGGCGGAAGCCCGACTTGCAGATCTTGGCTGGCGGGTGGCGGTTGTTTGGGAATGCGCGATCAAGGGGCGGGAGCGCATTCCAGTTGACCGCCTGATGGATTGTGTGGCGCAGTGGCTCACTTCAACTGAAGCGCGACTAACACTGACTGGACAAGCATGAAACGGGGCCACCTCGCAGACTTCTTTTCAGGCGTCGGCGTGAAGAAGTTGAGCGGCACCGAACTCGACCCCCGTGTGTCTAATGGCCATGAGTTTCAGGGAACCAAGGTCCTTCAGAGCTTTTTGGGTCTGCCGTCTTCGCCAAACCGGCTGCCATGCACCTACATGTGGCTGACCGACGATGAGGCTCCGGTCCGTCACGATGGAACGGCTACCTGGTATGACTCGCGGGCAAATCAACCACATCGAAACCCCGAACCTCGGCTCCTGTATACGGCGGAATCCGAGGCGGTCGTGCGCGCAGCGGCCGAGGGCGACAGCCTGTTCGTTTGCCTTCGCAAAGATGGGCGATTGCTGATCCTCCTAAGTCGAAGCGGTAGCAACATCGAGCAGCAGTTGCTGTGGTTGTTCGGGCTCACGCCACCAACCGCCCGATTGATCCAGAACGATCTACGGGAATCTCTAGGACTCCAGCTCGACTTCGCGGCGCGGCAGGTGTTGGAGGCCATCGAGATCGACGTGCCGATCGCTCATGATCAGTGGTTGGAGCCCATCTTCAGAGAGTTCGGACCGAGGTTCCCCGGCACAGCAGCCTTTTCTGCTTTCGCTCGTCGGCAGCTGCAGGAAATGTCGCCGCTCACTGAGCCGGACAGCACCTTGATGGCTTGGATCGAGCTCGAGGATGTGATGTTCCACACGCTCGAGCGACACCTGATAGAGGAGCGCCTGCGGACAGGCTTTCAGGCCGACGGGAAAATTGACGTTGAGGGGTTTGTATCGTTCTCGCTCAGCGTTCACGGGCGACGTAAATCGAGGGCAGGCTTCTCGCTTGAGCACCATCTTGCAAGCCTGTTCGAGGTGCATGACCTGAAATTCGACCGCAATGGCAGGACAGAGGGCAACAAGCAGCCCGACTTCTTATTTCCAAGCGCGATCGAGTACCACAATCCGATGTTCGAGCCGAAAGCGCTAACGCTGCTGGGCGTCAAAACGACCTGCAAGGATCGGTGGCGGCAGGTGCTCTCGGAAGGACGCAGGGTAGGTCAAAAGCATCTCCTGACACTGGAACCAGGGATCTCATCCAATCAGACGAGCGAGATGCGAGCTGCTGAACTGCAGCTCGTGGTGCCGGAAGCGATCCAGCCCAGTTATGGACCGGACCAGCAGGATTGGTTGATGTCCGTCGGTGAACTTATCGCTGTGATCAAAGAGCGGGCTGCTTCGGCAAAGAGCTGACCGAAGCGCTATTCCGACACTCAGATTCCAGCCGCAGCGGGCGTTTGCGGCTCGTACCTCAGCAAGGTTCCGGGGCGTCGTAAACTCTCCGCATGCCCAGTCGCCCTCCCGTCGTCCCGTGCCACTATCACCTCAGCAAGGAGACCTGGGCGGAGGTCGTCGAAGCCTATCGCAGCGGCGCGACGGCGCGGGAGCTGGCGGTCAAATGGAAAGTGTCGCCGGGGTCGATTTATTATCAGGCCGGGCGCGCGGGATGGAGCAAGAAGCGGAACGGCGACCAGCTGGCGAGGGAGCATGCCAAGGCTATCGAGGCTGCAGAGGCGGTGCGGGCCGAGCCGCAGAGGCAGGAGCAGCGCGCGCTGAAAAACCTCTTCGCCCCGGCCCCCGTCGGCGACCCCGAGGCCGACGATCCCGCCGCCCTGGCGCGGGCGGCGACCCTGGCCTCGGGGCGGGCGATGAAGGGGCGGCTGTGGAATGGGGCCAAGGCGCTGGCCGGGCTGGCCGAGAGCTATGCGCGGCTGGGCGAGCGGTCGAAGCGGGGCGAGCTGACGGTCGAGACCATGGATCTGAAACTGCTGTTTGAGGCCATGAATTGCGATCCGGCGATCCTGCGCGAGCGGTTCTGGATGAAGGAGGGGGACGACCCCGACCGCGAGGTGAAACGGGCCTTCTGGAACCAGCGCAACCAGATGATGACCGCCGCCCGCAAGACCCAGACCGATCTGATGCGGCGGGTCTGGAAGGCCGAGGCGATTGCGCGCGACGCCGGCGGGACGATCGAGATCAGCGAGGCAGGCCGGGCGGCGGAGGCCGAGACCGCACGCTGGGTCGAGCTGACGGATGAGGAGATCGCGGAGGGGTGCGACGGGGGGAGGACCCGGGCCGCGTCGGATCGAGAAGGCGGAGCCTTCTGACCGCGGCCCAACCTCATCTCTTCCTGAACCGCGTCGCCTCGGCCTTGAGGTTGGAGCCCCAGTCGGTGACGGGCTGGTCGGGTTCGGCCTGAAAGGGCAGGGTGCCGGCGATGCCGCGCATCGCAAGGGCCAGGGGCAGGGCCCAGTGGGCCAGCATGCGCAGGGGTTTGCGGCGCGTATCCAGCACGTCCCAGCCCTCGGCGGCGAAGGCCTCGGCCATGTCGGCGGGGTCGAGGCGTTCGATGCGGTCCCAGTCGGCCGGGCGGGCGACGGCGGCGGCCTCGTCCGGGGTCAGGCCGAAGGCGGCGCGGGCGGTCTCGTCTATGGCCTCGGCGATGTCGGGGAACTCATACAGTTCGTCCGGGTCGGCGGCGCGCGGCTTCATCAGCGCCTTCAGTTCGAGGGCGTCGATCCCGGGCAGGTCGATCAGGCGGCGCAGGGCAGGGGTATCGGTCATGGCTCAGAACCTTACCACAGTGCGGACGGCGCGGCCGTCGGCCAGATCGTCGAAGGCGGCGTTGATGTCGGCCAGGGCGATGGTGCCGCTCAGCAGCCGGTCGACCGGCAGCCGCCCCTGCCGGAACAGGGCGACATAGCGGGGGATGTCGCGGCCGGGGACGCAGGTGCCGATGTACGAGCCCTTCAGGGTCCGCTCCTCGGCGACCAGCTGGACGATATTGACCGCCAGCGCCGCTTCGGGCGGGGGCAGGCCCGCCGTGACTGTGGTCCCGCCGCGCCGGGTCATCCGCCATGCGGCCTCGAGGGCGGCGGCCGAGCCGGCCATCTCGAAGACGAAATCGGCCCCGCCACCGGTCAGGCGGCGCACCTGTTCGATGGCGTCAGGATCGGCGGCATTGACGGTCTGGACGGGGCCGAGACTGCGGGCCAGCGCCAGCTTGTCCTCGCTGACGTCCAGGGCGATGACCGGGCCGGCGCCCGCCGCGAGCGCGCCGAGCACCGAGGACAGGCCGACACCGCCGAGGCCGACGACGGCGACGGACTGGCCGGTCCGGACCTGTGCCGTGTTCACGACCGCCCCGACCCCGGTCAGCACGGCACAGCCGAACAGGGCGGCGTGCTGGAACGGCAGGTCGCGATCGACCTTCACCAGCGACCGCCGCGAGACCACGGCATGGGCGGCAAAGGCAGAGCAGCCGAGATGATGGTTGAGCGTGCCCGCTCCATCGTGGATACGCCGCCCGCCGGCCAGCAGCTCGCCCCGGCCATTGGCCGCCGCGCCCGGCTCGCACAGGGCCGGCCGGCCTCCGGCGCAGGGATCGCAATGGCCGCAGGAGGGCATGAAGACCATGACGACATGGTCGCCGATCTGCAGGTCCGTGACCCCGGGGCCGAGCGCCTCGACCACCCCGGCGGCTTCATGGCCCAGGGCCATGGGCAGGGGCCGGGGCCGGTCGCCGTTGATGACGCTGAGATCCGAATGGCACAGGCCGGCGGCCCTGATGGCGACCAGGACCTCGTCCCGGCCGGGCGGGTCCAGCGTCACCGTCTCGAGCGACAGCGGGCGGCTGTCGGCATAGGGGCGGGCGGCACCCGTGGTGCGAAGAACGGCGGCGAGCGTCTGCATGAAGGGCAGGCTAGGCGCTTGACGCCGCGTCCGCCAAGCCCAAGGCTGGGAACAGGCGCGCCAAGACGCGCGGAATCAGAACGCGCTCAAGCAGCGAGGCGCCGCGCGCCGAGCGATAGCGCACCAGGGGAGACTTGATGACCGGCACGATCGAACGGACGAAGCGCAGCGACTATCGCCGGTTCCAGGCCATATCCACGCGCTGGATGGACAATGACGTCTACGGCCATGTGAACAATGTCGTCTACTATTCCTGGTTCGACACGGCGGTGAACCGGCTGCTGGTCGTCAACGGCCTGATCGACATCCACGAGGGCAAGACCATCGGCCTGGTGGTCGAGACGGGCTGCCGCTATTTCTCGCCGACCGCCTTCCCGGACGAGATCGAGGCCGGGGTGCGCGTGGCGCACGTCGGGACCAGCTCGGTCCGCTACGAGATCGGCCTGTTCCGCAACAATGAGCAGGAGGCGGCCGCCGTCGGCTATTTCGTCCACGTCTATGTCGACCGCGATTCCAAGCGGCCGGTGCCGGTGGACGACAAGATGCGGGGCTTTCTGGAGAGCCTGAAGGCCTAGTCGTCCAGCCGCCCCATCAGCGCCAGGGCGCCGACAGCGGTCAGCACGCCCAGCGCGAAGGCGCCGATGATGGCGCCGGTGGCGACAGCGGTCGGGACGGTGACGGGACGGGTCTCGTACCATTCCACGATATCGGCCTCGTTGAGGTCGTCTTCGGCATAGGCTTCGGCGTGATAGATGGCGTCTTCGGCGATCATGGTGGGGCTCCGTCCTGCGATTGGGAAAGCTGTAGCGCAGCAGAGGTTCCTGAACCGTGACACCGCCGCCGCCATCGGCTAGATGCGCGGCTCACCCGCGGCGAGGGCGCTCAAGCAGCGAGCGACCGCGCCGCGAGCGATAGCGCCCAGAACAGAGACACCCATGGCCGGCCATTCCAAATTCAAGAACATCATGCACCGCAAGGGGCGCGCCGATGCGCAGCGGTCCAAACTGTTCTCGAAACTGTCCCGCGACATCACCGTGGCCGCCAAGCTGGGCATGCCCGATCCGGCGATGAACCCGCGCCTGCGACTGGCCGTGAACAACGCCAAGGCCGAAAGCCTGCCCCGCGACGTGATCCAGCGGGCCATCAACAAGGCTGCCGGTGGCGACGTCGATACGATGGAAGAGGTCCGCTACGAAGGCCGGGGCCCGGGCGGCGTGGGCATCATCGTCGAGGCCCTGACCGACAACCGCAACCGTGCCGCCTCCAACATCGGCGCCGCGTTCAAGAAGAACGGCGGGGCGCTGAGCGAGATGAACTCGGTCGCCTTCATGTGGAACCGCGTGGGCCGGATCATCTATCCGGCCGAGGCCGGCAGCGAGGACGCCGTCATGGAAGCCGCCATCGAGGCGGGGGCCCAGGACGTCGAAAGCGACCTGGTCAAGCCCGACATCTATGAGGACGCGCCGGGGCACACCATCTGGACCAGCTTCGAGGACCTCAATGAGGTGGCCGAGGCCCTGTCGAAAATCCTCGGCGACGCCAAGTCCACCGCCCTGGTCTGGCGCCCGCAGACCGAGGTGGCCGTCTCTGGCGAGGCCGTCGGCACGCTGATGAAACTGCTCGACGCCCTGGATGCCGAGGACGACGTCCAGAATGTCTATTCGAACGAGGATATCTCGGACGAGGACATGGAGAAATACGCGGGCTGACGATCCGCCTGTCGGCGAGTGCGGTCCGAACCCGCGTCGGTCCGCTGCGTCTTCCCTGCGGTCCCGCCAGCCCTGGTCATTGTTCGTCAACCTCGTTTGAGGCATGAATGGAACGAATGACGAACGAAGCGACTCGAATTCTGGGACTGGACCCCGGCCTGCGCCGCACCGGCTGGGGCGTTGTGGCGTCTGAAGGGTCGCGCCTGCGCTGGATCGCCCATGGCGTTATCGCGCCGCCCGAGACGGCCCCGTTCAGCGAACGGCTGCTGTTCCTGCTCGAGGCTGTCGGCGAGGTCTGTGCAGCCCATGACTGCGACGAGGCGGCCATCGAGGAGGTGTTCGTCAATATGAACCCGGTCTCGACCCTGAAGCTGGGCCATGCGCGGGCGGCGGTGATGCTGGCCCCGGCGCGGCATGGGCTGAGCGTTGCAGAATACGCGCCGAATTTGATCAAGAAGGCGGTGGTCGGGGCCGGCCACGCCGACAAGACCCAGATCGCCTTCATGGTGAAGCGGCTGCTGCCGGCCGCCGGGGATGTGAAGGCGGATGCCGCTGACGCCCTCGCCGTGGCCATCACCCATGCGCAGATGCGCAAGCGGGCGCTGCTCGCAACCTTGCGGGGGGCGGCATGATCGGCCGTTTGCGGGGCGTGCTGGCCGAGGTCGAGGCGGATCACTGCCTGATCGACTGCGCCGGGGTGGGCTATGTGGTGGCCTGCGGGGCGCGGACCCTGGGGCGCCTGCCGGCCCCGGGCGACGAGGCGACCCTGCATATCGAATCCAACTGGAACGCCGAGAGCGGGCCGCGACTTTACGGGTTTCTGACCCGCGACGAGCGGCGGGCCTTTACCACCCTGACCGCCATCCAGGGTGTGGGGCCGAAGGCGGCCCTGTCGGTGCTGGACGTCCTGCCTCCGGGCGAGCTGGCGACGGCGGTGGCGCGCGAGGACAAGGCGGCGGTGGCGCGGGCCAACGGGGTGGGGCCGAAACTGGCCCTGCGCATCGTTACCGAGCTGAAGGGCAAGCCGCTGGGGGAGGCATCGTTCACGCCGAGCGCACCCGGCGTGCATGTTGAGACCGCCCCGCCGAAGCCATCGGTCACCGGTGAGGCCGTTTCGGCCCTGCTGGGTCTGGGGGTGGCCGAGGTCAACGCCCGCCGCGCGGTCGATCAGGCCCTGATCCGGCTGGGCGATGAGGCCGATCTGTCGGCGGTCATCCGCGCGGCCCTGCAGGAGCTGGGGCGGTGAAGGCGTGGCGAGTGGCGAGTGGCGAGTGGCGAGAGCAGCGCGGCGACCTCAGACGCGGCCAGGTCTCTGACGGTGTGACCCTCGTGGTCAGCCGGTCCGGTCCTTCCTCGCCGTTCGCCACTCGCCACTCGCCACTGGTCCTGCCATGACCGACGACCGCATCATCTCCGGCGATTCCGCCCCCGGCGAAGGCCACGACCGCGCGCTGCGGCCCCAGACCCTGTCGGAGTTCGTGGGCCAGGATCAGGCCAAGGGCAATCTGAAGGTCTTCATCGATGCGGTCCTGCTGTTCGGACCGCCCGGCCTCGGCAAGACCACGCTGGCGCAGATCGTGGCGCGTGAACTGGGCGTCGGCTTCCGCGCGACCTCCGGCCCGATCCTGGCCAAGGCGGGCGATCTCGCGGCCATTCTGACCAATCTCGAACCCCGCGATGTGTTGTTCATCGACGAGATCCACCGGCTGGCTCCGACGGTGGAGGAGATCCTCTATCCCGCCATGGAGGACCATGTGCTGGACCTGATCATCGGCGAAGGGCCGTCGGCGCGGTCGGTGCGGATCGATCTGGCGCCGTTTACGCTCGTCGGGGCGACGACGCGGGCCGGGCTGCTGGCCACGCCGCTGCGGGACCGGTTCGGCATTCCCCTCCGGCTGGAATTCTACACACCCGAAGAGCTGGTCCGGGTGATCACCGGGGCGGCGCGCAAGCTGGGCGTCGGCATCAATGACGAGGGCGCGCGCGAGATCGCCAGCCGTTCGCGGGGCACGCCGCGGGTGGCCGGGCGGCTGCTGCGCCGGGTGCGGGATTTTGCCGAGGCCGAGGGCTCGCCGGTCATCGACCGGCTGTCGGCGGCGCGGGCGCTGGCACGGCTCGAGGTCGACGAGGCGGGGTTGGACAGTCTGGACCGTCGCTTCCTCAAGGCCCTGATCGAGAACTACGGCGGCGGGCCGGTGGGTATGGACACCCTGGCCGCCGCAATCGCCGAGGCCCGCGATGCCGTTGAGGATGTGATCGAACCCTATCTGCTGCAGCAGGGCTTCATCCAGCGCACGCCGCGCGGCCGTATGGCCTGTGCCCGCGCCTATGCCCACCTCGGCCTGACCGAACCGCCAAAGCCGGTGGAGCAAGGCGGTCTGTTCGGCGGCAAGTGAGCCCTTCACCTGCCGCCCGAACCCCGGCATGGTTGCGGCTCAGGGAGGCCCCATGGTGCGCCGGGTGATACGAACCGACAGACTGATCGCCGTGCTGGGCGTGGCTGTGATCGTGCTCGGCGCATTGGCGATCTGGTTTGTGACCCGGGGATCGGGCGGTGGCTTCACCGAGGAGCCGACCTCGCGCCGCGTGCTGCGTCAGGCCCGTGAGCAGCTGGGTCGGACGGCCGAGGTCCAGTTGATCGAGCCGGGCCGGGGCCGGGTGGTGTGCGGCTATATCGCGGCCGAACGCGGGGGTCGGGCCGTCGGCTTCATCTCCCGCCCCAACCGGATGCTGCTGAGCGAGGATCCCCTGAACGGAGAATTCCGCGCCATGATTTCGGCGGACTGCCCCGGCTTTCCCGAGCCGCCGGCCATGCGGGCTGTTCCGTGACGGCCACAGACACCCCCACCGCCGGCCGTTTCGAGGCGCGCGAGCACCGCCTGCCGGTTCGCGTCTACTATGAGGACACCGACTTCACCGGTCTGGTCTATCACGCCAACTATGTCCGCTATTTCGAGCGTGGGCGGTCCGACTGCCTGAGGCTGATGGGGATCGGCCACGCCGAACTGCTGGACGGCGACAGGCCGATGGCGTTCGTGGTCTCGAAGATGGGGCTGCATTTCCTCAAGCCCGCGCGGATCGACGACCAGCTGGTGGTGCGAACCCACTATGACGCCATCAAGGGACCGCGCCTGCTGATCTCACAGTCCGTCACGCGGGGCGACGAGACCCTGTGCCGGGCCGAGGTCGAGGTCGTCTGCATACATATGGACGGACGGCCGCGCCGTCCGACCCCGGCCTTGCGTGAGAAGGTCGGACCATGGCTGGCGCGCGAAGCCTGACCATTTCGCCCGCCTGTCACGTGCAGACAGGTGACGCCGCGCCCACACCTCGCTAGACCCGGCTCAAACCGCCACACAACCGCCACGCCCGTCCGGTGCACAATGGACGGACAGACGGAAGGACGCCTGAATGACCACCGCCGCCAAAGCCTCGATGTTGAACCCGGTGACCCTGTTCATGGAGGCCGATATCGTCGTGCAGGCGATCATGATCGGCCTGGCCGTGGCCTCGCTCTGGTCGTGGGCCGTGATCATCGACAAGGCGATGCGCTTCAGTTCCCTGAACAGCCAGGCCAATACCTTTGAGGACGCGGTCGGCTCGGGCCGGTCGCTGGAGGATATCGCGGCCCAGGCCGGACCGAACCCGGTGCACCCGCTGCCGCGCATGCTGGTCATCGCCCTGACCGACTGGCGCGAGGCGCGCACGCGCGGGCCGCTGACCGAGAACCAGGCCAATCTGCTGATGGCCCGCATCGACCGGGCGCTGGACAGCCTGATCGCCCGCGAAGGTCAGCGGGTCGAGAATGGCCTGGGTGTGCTGTCGGTGGTGGCGACGTCCTCGCCCTTCATCGGCCTGTTCGGCACGGTCTGGGGCATCATGAATGCCTTTGGCGCCATCGCCCTGTCGGGCAACACCAATCTGGCGACGGTGGCGCCGGCGATTTCCGAGGCCCTGTTCGCCACGGCCCTGGGTCTGGCCGCGGCCATTCCAGCCTATATCGCCTATAACAAATTCTCGATCGATGCGGGCAAGTTCACCGGGCGGCTGGAAAGCTTCGCCGATGACCTGCAGGCCGCCGTTGCGCGCCGCCTCGCCGGCCCGACCCCGCAAACCTCGCGGGAGATCTGAACATGGCCCTCGCAGGAGGTGGCGGCGGCGGACACGCCCGCGGCCGCAGACGGCCGCGCAAGAAGCCGCTGAGCGAGATCAACGTCACGCCGCTGGTCGATGTGATGCTGGTGCTGCTGATCATCTTCATGGTCTCGGCCCCGCTGCTGAACGTGGCCGTGCCGGTTGAACTGCCCAAGACGGACGCCAGTGCGGTCGATGCCTCGGACGATCCCGTGGTCATTTCGATCAAGCGCGACGGGGCCATCTATGTCGGCGAGCGCGAGGTCAGCTTCGACCGGCTGGTGCTGACCGTGGCGGAAGAAGGCGGCGCCGGTGCGCGGGACAAGGCCGTGTCCGTGCGGGGCGACGGCCGGGCTCCCTATCAGGCCGTGGCCCGCGTCATGGCGCGGCTGTCCTCGGCCGGCTTCACCAAGCTGAACCTGATCACCGACACCGCCGGCGGGGCTCCGACGGACGAGGAGGGCTGACGGCTTGGAAAGGCCCGGGTCGTCACTGCTGGCCTCCATCGCCGTCCACGGGGCGGTGGTTCTGGCCGTGGTCGGTTACGGAATGCTGGGCCTTACGCGCGCGCCGCTGGATGTCGAAAAC
>VYMF01000076.1_pt2 | contig 28675 bp, 22 predicted proteins | sample 5115271 | NCBI WGS metagenome assembly VYMF01 (sample SAMN12291778, study PRJNA351875) | freshwater metagenome | isolation source: freshwater lake | place: USA: Michigan, Wintergreen Lake | collected 2013-08-08
GAGGACAGAGTGATGAGCAACCGCAAGCCCGGAAAGCCCGCCGCCAAGGCCGGGACGGTCAGCCAGCGTCAGCTGCGCGCCTCGGAAATGATCCGCCACGCCCTGGTCGAGGTCATGCGCGAGAACGAGATCCGCGACGAGGCGCTGGTCGGTGTCTCCGTCACCGTCACCGAGGTGCGGCTGTCGCCCGACCTGAAACACGCCACCTGTTTCGTCGAGCCCCTGGGCGCCGGCGTCGACACGGCACCGGTCGCGGGCCGCATCGATGAGATCATCAAGGCCCTGAACGTCCATGCCAAATTCCTGCGCGGTGCACTCGGCCGGCATATCGCCATGCGCTTCACCCCCGACCTGCGCTTCCGCCACGACGAAAGCTTCGCCGCCGCCGAACGCCTGAACCGCCTGCTCGACGACCCCCGCGTCCGCGCCGATGTCTATGTCTCGCCGTTCGAGGATGATGACAAAGAGGACGGCCCTCAAGTAGCGCGAGGCGCGGCAGGGCCCAGGGAAGAGCCCTGATGGGCCGCCGCAAGAAGGGCGAGATCGTCAACGGCTGGGTCTGTCTCGACAAGCCGTTCGGCATGGGTTCGACCGAGGCGGTGTCGAAGATCCGCCGCCTGTTCGACGCCCAGAAGGCCGGCCATGCGGGTACGCTCGACCCGCTGGCCTCCGGCATCCTGCCCATCGCCCTGGGCGAGGCGACCAAGACCGTCCCCTTCATGATGGAGGCGCAGAAGGTCTATCGCTTCACCATCAACTGGGGGATTTCGACCGACAGCCTCGACCGCGAGGGCGAGATCACCGGCCGTTCGGATGTGCGGCCGGACGTCGAGGCGGTGCGCGCGGCCCTGGGGGCCTTCACCGGCGAGATCGATCAGGTGCCGCCGCAGTTCAGCGCCATCAAGGTCGACGGCCAGCGCGCCTATGACCTGGCCCGTGAAGGGGCGGATTTCGAACTGGCCAGTCGCCGCGTCATGATCCACGAGGCGGCGGTCAGCGATGCGCCGGACGCCGACCATGTCGAACTGACCATCCGGACGGGCAAGGGCGTCTATGTCCGCTCGCTGGCGCGCGATCTGGCCGCGGTTCTCGGGGCCGAGGGGCATGTTTCCGCCCTGCGCCGCGAGCGGGTCGGACCGTTCTCTACGGAAAACGCCGTCACGCTGGATTTCCTGACCGATCTGGTGCATAGGGACGCCGCCTCGGAAGGCTTGCTTCCCGTCGCGACCGCCCTGGACGACATCCCGGAGCTGGCCGTGACGGATCAGGACGCCTTCTCGCTTCGTCAGGGACGACCGATCGTTCTGCTCCCCCGACAGGTCGAAACGCTCAAAGGCCGCCTTCGGGACGGCTCCAGAACCGTTTCAGCCTTCCAGGGACAGACCCTCGTCGCTCTCGGTCAGTTGCGGGCCGGTCGACTAGAACCCGACCGCGTATTTAACCTCCAATAAGGAGTTACACGATGTCGATTACGCCTGAGCGTAAGAACGAAGTCATCGCCGAAAACGCCCGCTCCGCCGGCGACACCGGCTCGGCCGAGGTCCAGGTCGCGATCCTTTCGGAACGCATCGCCAACCTCACCGACCACTTCAAGACCCACAAGAAGGACAACCACTCGCGCCGCGGCCTGCTCAAGATGGTCTCGCAGCGTCGTCGCCTTCTTGACCACCTCAGCAAGGTTGATCGCGAGCGCTACACCGCCCTGATCGGCAAGCTGAACCTGCGCCGCTAGGCGCGGAACGCGGATGAGATTTGGGGCGCGGGCCATGTCCGCGCCTCTTTCCGCATCCAGAGACCGGCGCGCCGCCGGACGTACGGCGCAGGAAACCGGTCGGTCGAGGCGTTCGCGCCGAGGCCGTGAATCGGGTTCCCGAGGATACTGACGCGAGGGCCATACCGGTCCTCTTCTCCCGGGTGGTCCGCGATGGCGCGGCCCTCCCATGGACCGAAGGACTGAACGCCCGACGCTCCACCCACTGATGGGACCCCGCGTGGAATTCGCCCGCGGGATACGAAAGACGAATATGTTCGATATCAAACGCAAGACGATCGACTGGGCCGGACGCCCGCTGACCCTCGAAACGGGCCGCATCGCCCGTCAGGCTGACGGCGCCGTTCTGGCCACCTACGGCGAGACCGTCGTCCTCGCCACCGTCGTCTACGGTCGCGCGCCCAAGCCGGGCCTGGATTTCTTCCCGCTGACCGTCAACTACCAGGAAAAGACCTTCGCCGCCGGCAAGATCCCGGGCGGCTATTTCAAGCGTGAAGGCCGTCCGACCGAGAAGGAGACCCTCGTCTCCCGCCTGATCGACCGTCCGATCCGCCCCCTGTTCGTCAAGGGCTTCAAGAACGAGACCCAGGTCGTCGTCACCGTGCTGCAGCACGACATGGAGAACGACCCGGACATCGTCGGCCTGGTCGCCGCCTCCGCCGCCCTGACCCTGTCGGGCGTGCCCTTCATGGGCCCGATCGGCGCCGCGCGCGTCGGCTATATCGACGGTGAGTACGTCCTCAACCCGACCCTTGACCAGATGCCCGACAGCCAGCTCGACCTCGTCGTCGCCGGCACGCTCGACGCCCTGATGATGGTCGAATCCGAAGCCAAGGAGCTGTCGGAAGAGATCATGCTGAACGCCCTGATGTTCGCGCATCGCGGCATGCAGCCGGTGATCGAGGCCATCATCGAAATGGCCGAACACGCCGCCAAGGAGCCCTTCGACTTCACCGCCGAGGATCACTCCGACGTCGTCACCGCCATCCAGAAGCTGGTCGGCGAGGACATCAAGGCCGCCTATACCCACGCCGGCAAATACGAGCGCCGCTCGGGCGTCGATGCGGCCAAGAAGGCCGCCGCCGCCAAGCTGGTGAAGACCGACGAAAATCCGGACGGCGTCGATTCCGCCAAATTCGGTGCGGCCTTCAAGGAATGTGAAGCCCACGTCCTGCGTCGCGACATCATCGACAACGGCCACCGCGTCGACGGCCGCGCCCTCGACAAGGTCCGCGCCATCGTCTCGGAAGTCGGCGTCTTCCCGCGCACCCACGGCTCGGCCCTGTTCACCCGCGGTGAAACCCAGGCCATCGTGGTCGCCACCCTCGGCACCGGCGAGGACGAGCAGTACGTCGACGCCCTGAGCGGGACCTACAAGGAGAAATTCCTTCTCCACTACAACTTCCCTCCCTATTCGGTCGGCGAGACCGGCCGGATGGGCGGCGCAGGCCGTCGGGAAATCGGTCACGGCAAGCTGGCCTGGCGGGCGATCCGTCCCATGCTGCCGTCGTCGGAAGACTTCCCTTACACCATCCGTCTGGTGTCGGAGATCACCGAGTCCAACGGCTCCTCCTCGATGGCCACCGTCTGCGGTTCGTCGCTGGCGCTGATGGATGCGGGTGTGCCGCTGGTTCGCCCGGTCTCGGGCATCGCCATGGGCCTGATCCTCGAGCCCTCGGGCGAGTTCGCCATCCTGTCCGACATCCTGGGTGACGAAGATCACCTCGGCGACATGGACTTCAAGGTGGCCGGCACGCGCGAAGGCATCACCTCGCTGCAGATGGACATCAAGGTCGCGGGCATCACCGAAGAGATCATGCGCAAGGCGATCGCCCAAGCTTCGGCCGGCCGTATGCACATCCTCGACGAGATGGACAAGGCCATCGACGGCGCCCGCACCGAGCTGGGCGAGTACGCGCCCAAGATCGAGTCGATCAAGGTTCCGACCGACAAGATCCGCGACATCATCGGCACCGGCGGCAAGATCATCCGCGAGATCGTCGAAAAGACCGGCGCCAAGATCAACATCGAAGACGACGGCACGGTGAAGATCGCTGCCTCGGACCAGGAGAAGATCGACGCCGCCAAGGCCTGGATCACCTCCATCGTCTCCGAGCCCGAGCCCGGCACCATCTATTCCGGCAAGGTCGTGAAGGTCGTCGACTTCGGCGCCTTCGTAAACTTCTTCGGTGCCAAGGACGGTCTGGTCCACGTGTCCCAGATCAGCCTGGAACGCGTTGCCAACCCGGCCGACGTCCTGAGCGAAGGCCAGGAAGTGAAGGTCAAATTCCTCGGCATGGATGATCGCGGCAAGACCAAGCTGTCGATGAAGGTCGTCGACCAGACCACCGGCGAGGACATCACCGACAAGATCAACGCCGAGCGCGCCGAACGCGGCGAGCCCCCGCTGTCCGACGACACCGGCGGCCGTCCGAAGCGTGAAGGCGGCGGTGACCGCGACCGTGGTCGCAGCCGTCGCTAGGGCGCGGCGTCACGTCTGAAAAGCAGAAGGCCCCGGTGGAAACACCGGGGCCTTTTTCGTCCCCGGAGCGGACCTGCGTAGAGTCTGCTATGGGTGGGTAGCGGACATCGGCAACTAGTCCGGAACCGCACCGTCGCCCGCTTAATCAAGGCTTAGCCGCAATCTGGCAGACTTCCGCCATGGCCCACCGATCCATAACTATAAGCGACAACAAAGCCATCTTCGTCTGGGTCTTCATGGCCGTGTGGATGAGCGGCGTGGCGACGATCACCCTTGGGGTCATCAAGTCCGGGCGGCCGCTGGATGGCCTTCCTGCCCCGGTCGGAGCACTCCTCATTCTTTTGCTATGGGCTGCCGGAATCGTAGGTACCGTCCTCCTTTTCCAAGTTCCCGTTACCCGGTTGACCATCGTGGACGGCTGGGTAACCGCCCGGGAATTTTGGCTTTGGAAACGGCGGGAAACTCGGTTTGCCCCTCGCAAAGACCACCTCCGGATCGTCCGTCAGACGTGGGTTGAGGGAGATGACTCTTTCCGTCTGGAGCTCATGGCACCGGAGGGCCGCGTGCTAACCGTGGCCACGAGCATGCAAGAAGCCGAGGTCGAGGCCAAGCGCGACTTGCTGATCGCTGCGCTCGGAGAGGGTGCAACCTAGAGGGTTTGGTCTGCACCCCGCCAAGTGATCCATCGCCTATGTTGGTCCAAGGTCCGGTTTGGATGGCCGGAGCGATGGCGAGGAAGCACCACTCCCGCCACAGGCAGAAAGCATTGCGACCAATGCGCTCATCGCCAGCAAGCTGGCCATGTAAGTCACCGGCTTCCCGAACCGCCGCGCTTGCCCCAGCACATTCCCCAGCCCCGAAAAGTGAGTCAGCCTAGCCCTAACGAGCTGCCACGCTGCCTCTACGTTAAACAGGTCTCAAGCGCCATCAAGAGAAGCGGTCGACCGATGCCGCGAAGCCGGCTTAGCAAAGGTCCGCTAAGGGTCGAAAACAGACATCCGGGTTGGCGTGCTGCAGCCCCCTTAGCGCGGCGCCCGCTTCGCCAGGATCCTCTGCAGCGTCCGCCGGTGCATGCCCAGGCGGCGCGCGGTCTCCGAGACATTGTGGTCGCACAGTTCATAGACCCGCTGGATATGTTCCCAGCGCACCCGGTCGGCGCTCATCGGATTGTCGGGCGGCTCGGGGGCCTCGCCCGTGGCCAGCAGGGCCTTGACCACGTCGTCGGCGTCGGCGGGCTTCTGGAGGTAGTCCACGGCCCCGGCCTTGACCGCCGCGACCGCCGTGGCGATGGCACCGTAGCCGGTCAGCATGATGATGCGGGCGTCCTCCCGCCGGTCGCGGATGGCCTCGACCACCTTCAGTCCGTTGCCGTCCTCCAGCCGCATGTCCAGCACGGCGAAGGCGGGCACAGAGGTCTTCAGCACCTCGAAGGCCTCGGCCAGCGAGGCCGCCAGGGTGACCTCGAAGCCGCGGCTCTCCAGCGCGCGGCCCATACGGGTGCGCAGGGCATTGTCGTCGTCCATCACCAGCAGGGTCTTGTCGGCGAGGGCGGCGATCCGGTCTTCGGTATCAGGCATCAGTCATCTCCAGATGCGCTCAAGTCGGTAACGATACGCGGACGGTCAAGGTTCAGACGGGGGGTGCGACATCACGACGGCACCTCCAGCGCCGACCGGGACCAGCGCACGGCCACCCGCGCGCCCTTGGGCTGACCCTTGGCCGGGGCCTGTCCCCCGTCGCCGGGGCCGACAAAAACCTTGCCGCCGGTCCGTTCCAGCAGGGTGCGGGCGATGAAGAAGCCCAGTCCCATCCCGCCCTGGCTGGGGGCGATGGTCTCGGGAGGAGGCGTGGCCCCGGCCGTCTTCTTTCCCTTGCGACCGGGCGCAGCGGCGGCGACCGAGGCGGCGATCTGGGCGGCCAGCGCACGGCGCGCCTTGCCCTGGGGCCGGCTGGTCACATAGGGCTCGCCCAGACGCGGCAGGATGTCGGCGGGGAAGCCGGGGCCGTCGTCCACCACCTCGATCTCGATGAAGCCGGCGTCGACGATGGCCCGCACCCGCACCTTGGAGCCGGCGAAATCGGCGGCGTTCTCGACCAGGGTCGACAGGCCGTGGACCACCTCGGGCAGCCGGCGCACGCGCGGCGCCGGCTCACCCGATCCGGTGCGGACGGAGACCTCGAATGCCAGGTCAAAGCCGCGATGCGGCTCGACCACCTCTTCCAGCAAGGCCTTCAGTCCCACCTCGGCAAAGACCGACTGCCCCTCCTCGGGGGCCTGCGACAGGCTTTTCAGGATCTCGCGGCAGCGTTCGGCCTGTTGCAGGATCAGGGCCGCATCCTCGGCGGCCGGCCCGTCCTTGGCCGAGGCGCGCAGCAGTTCCTTGGCCACCACCTGGATGGTCGCCAGCGGTGTACCCAGCTCATGGGCCGCCGCCGCCGCCAGGCCGCCCAGGGCCGCCAGCCGCTGCTCGCGCTGCAGCACATCCTGGGTCGTGGCCAGGGCCAGTTCCAGCTTCTCGGCGTCCGCCGCCACCCGCCAGGCATAGGCCGAGGTGAAGATCACCCCGGTCACCAGCGCCATGCCAATGCCGAATTTGTAGAGCGGCGGCAGGTTCAGCTCGGTCCCCGCCTGCCAGGGCAGGGGCAGGGAGACGAAGAAGAGGGCGACCGTTGCGGCCAGCACCATCAGGCCCATCAGCGCCGCCTGCCGTCCCGGCAGGGAGGCCGCCGCCACCGTCACCGGGGCCACCAGCAGCAGGCAGAAGGGGTTCTGCAGACCGCCTGTCAGCCCCAGCAGGATCGACAGTTGCAGGATGTCGAAACCCAGATGCGCCGCCGTCTGCCGACCGTCCGGCAGGGAGCCGTCGCTGCGCTTCAGCCGGGCCGTGGCGTTCAGGTTCATGACCACACTGGCGGCGATGGCGGCCAGACAGCCCCACAGCGGCAGCTCAAAATGGAAATAGAGTGTGGCGACCGCGACGGTCGCGCTCTGCCCCGCGATGGCCATCCAGCGCAGGATGACCAGGGTGCGCAGGCTCAGGCCCCGGCTGCGGCGCGGCAGGTTGCGCCAGCCGGGGAACCGGCCGGGATCGTCCGGAACGAACTGCGACGACGGAGGGTCTTGGGACGGGCTCACGCCTCTTCTATAGACCGGTCGTGCGCGGTCGTGCGCGTTTTCGAGGGGAGCCATGATGCCGCGCCGATCCATCCTGCTGTTCGCCGGTGCCTGTATCGCCGTCGCGGTCGCCGTGGCGGTCTCCGCCATCGTCGTGGTCAGCGGTCGCGGCGAAGCCGGCCCGGCCTCGGGCCTGGTCAGCTCCACGGGCCAGCCCGATGTCGGCGGCCCCTTCCAGCTGGTCAACCAGGACGGTCAGGCCGTCGACCAGACCGTGCTGAACGGCAAATGGTCGCTGGTCTTCTTCGGCTTCACCTACTGCCCGGACTACTGCCCGACCACCCTGGGCATGCTCGAGGCGACCAAGCGGGCGCTGGGCGACCGGGCCGACGAGGTCCAGATCGTCTTCATCTCCATTGATCCCGAGCGCGACACGCCCCAGGCCCTGAAGGACTATCTGTCCTCGGACGGTTTCCCGGAGGGAGTGATCGGCCTGACCGGCACGCCGGAACAGGTACGGGCCGCCGCCGACGCCTACCGCGCCGTCTATCAGAAGGTAGGCGAGGGTGACGCCTATACGCTGAACCACTCCCTGACGATCTATCTGATGGGCCCCGACGGTCGCCTGCGCAGCGCCCTGGGCCACGACCTCGGCCCCGACAATGCGGCCCGGATCATCAAACAGACCATGGCGCGGGGATAATCCTCCCCTTCGCTTCGCTTGGGAGAGCACTTAAATCTTTTTGCAGTGCAAAGCGTTCTATGGTGCTCTGCCGCATGACGGCAGGGCCGCTCCAGGGATTTCATGCTCTATTCGCTTCACGAGCTCGCCTATCACTCGGCGACGCCGTTCCGGTTCGGGGCCCAGTTGGCCCGCCAGTTCTGGACCTCTCCCTTCAATCCGGCCTCAGACACCGCGATCGGCCGCACGGCCTTTGCCTCGGCCGGCCTGTTCGAGAGCGTGACGCGCCGCTACGGCAAGCCCGCCTGGGGCCTTGAGACCCTGACCATCGGCGGCAAGACCGTGCGCACGACCGAACAGGTCATCTGGTCCTCGCCCTGGTGCCGGCTGGTGCGGTTCGCCCGCCACCTCGGTGACCTGAAGCGCGCCGGCAAGCCCACCTCGGCCCCGGCGGTGCTGATCGTCGCCCCCCTGTCCGGCCACTATGCCACCCTGCTGCGCGGCACGGTCGAGGCCTTCCTGCAGGACCACGACGTCTATGTCACCGACTGGGTCAATGCCCGGCAGGTGCCTATGCTCGAGGGCCGGTTCGACTTCTTCGACTATATCGACCACGTCCGCACCATGCTGGGCCAGATCGGCCCGCGCGCCCATGTTGTCGGCGTCTGCCAGCCGGGCCCGCCGGTACTGGCCGCCTGCGCCCTGATGGCCGCGGACAAGGACCCCAACCGGCCTGCCTCCATGACCTTCATGGGCTCGCCGATCGACGCCCGCCTGTCGCCGACGGTGACCAACCAGCTGGCCGAGGCCAAGCCCTTCACCTGGTTCAAGTCGAACATGATCCACACCGTGCCCTGGCCCTATCCGGGCTTCGGTCGGCGGGTCTATCCGGGCTTCGTCCAGCTCTACAGCTTCATGTCCATGAACGAGGACAAACACGTCGACGCCCATCGCGACTATTTCGGCCACCTGGTCTCGGGCGACGGCGACGGGGCCCAGAAGCACGAGGCCTTCTATGACGAATACCTCTCGGTGCTGGACCTGACTGAGGAATTCTATCTCCAGACCATCGACATCGTCTTCCAGCAGCACCTGCTGGCCCGCGGCCTTCTGGAGCATCGCGGCCGCAAGGTCGACCTGACGGGCATCACCGACATCGCCCTGATGACCGTCGAGGGCGGGCAGGACGACATCTCGGGCGTCGGCCAGACCCAGGCCGCCCATACCCTGTGCACCGGCCTGCCGGACGAGCGGCGGGTGCTGTATGTTCATCCCGACGTCGGCCATTATGGCGTCTTCAACGGACGCCGCTTCCGCGATGACATCTATCCGCGGGTGCGCGACTTCATCGCGAAGAACGAGGCCATAGTTGCAGTACCGGAACGGCCAGCGGCTGCCGCTTGAGGGTCTGACAGCCCGGCTCTCAGTCAATCCGCGCGCGCGCCGGCTGTCGATCCGGATTGATGCCCGCGCCGGCGAGGCGGTGCTGATCGCCCCGTCCGAGCGCAAACTGGCCGAGGTCTTGGCCTTTGCCCGCACCAAGACCGGCTGGATGCGTGAACGGCTGGCGGAGCGACCGCAGGGCACGCCGATCGAACCCGGCGCGGTCATCGACCTGTTCGGCAAGCCAACCCGGCTGATCGCCACCGGCGGGGCCGGAGCGGCCCGGCTGACCGAAGACGCCGACGGTCCCGTGATCGCCTCGGGCGGCGAGGGTGAGGCCTATGCGCGCCGGGTCGAAAACCTGTTCAAGCGGGTGGCCAGGGACACGCTCCAGACCCGCACCGATATCCATCTGCGCACCCTGGGCCAGCGTCCGGTCAGACTGTCGATCGCCGACCCGAAGTCCCGCTGGGGTTCCTGCAGTCCGCACAATCGCTCGATCCGCTACAGCTGGCGCGTGATCATGGCCCCGCCTGCGGTGATCGACTATCTGGCCGCCCATGAGGTAGCCCATCTGGTCCATGCCGATCACAGCCCGGCCTATTGGGCCGTGGTCCAGCGGCTGGTCGGCGACCACCGCCCGTTCCGAAAATGGCTGCGCGAGAACGGACCCGCCCTGCACGCCGTCGGCCGCTAGAAGAACAGCGGCTCGGCCTTCTTCTCCGGCGGCGGAGCGGGTTCAGGCCGCTGATCCGGCGGATCGCGCTGCGGCTGGGGTGCGGTCGGGCGCACGACGGCCGGAGCGGGTTCCTCCCGGCGCGGTGCCGCCGGCTCGCGCGGATTGGGCTCCAGCAGGGATTCATCCAGCGGATCGGCGTTTGTGCCCCCCGGCGGATTGTCGCCGAACAGGTCGCCGATCCGGCCGATCAGGCTCTCGACCGGACTGGGCGGCACCCAGCCCTCGGGCATGGCCGGGCCGTTCGGTATGGCCGGGGCGTTCAGGCGCGGCAGGGCCGCCTCCATGAAGCCGCGCCAGATGGCCGCCGGCGAGGAGCCGCCGGTGACCCCGCGCATGGCGGTATTGTCGTCCTTGCCGACCCAGACGGCGGTGACGAAGCCGCCGGTGTAGCCGACGAACCAGGCGTCCTTGTAGTCCGAGGTGGTGCCGGTCTTGCCCGCGATATCGCGCCCTGCGATGGCCGCCGCGCGGCCGGTACCCGAGGTCATCACCCCGCGCAGCATCTGGTTCTGGTAATACAGATAGGGGTTCGAGATCGCCTGCACCGGCCCGGCCTGACGCGAGGCGCGCTGGTAGATGACCCGCCCCTCCGGTGACCGGATCCGGCTGATGCCATAGGCGGTGACCCGCCGTCCGCCGTTGGCGAAGGCGTCATAGGCCTGGGCCATCTCCAGCGGCGAGACCTCGACGGCCCCCAGCGCCATGGCCGGCTCCAGGCCGATGCGGCTGGTGATGCCGAGGCGGCGGGCAGTGCGGGCGACATTGTCCCGGCCGATCTGGTCGGCCATGCCCGCGGCGATGGTATTGGTCGACTGGGCCACGGCATTGGCCATGGTCATCTCACCGGCGAACTCGCCCGAATAGTTGCGCGGCGACCAGTTGCCGATCCGGATCGGGGCGTCATTGACCATGGTCTCGGGCGTGTAGCCGCTCTCCAGGGCCGTCAGATAGACGAACGGCTTGAACGCCGATCCCGCCTGCCGGCGCGCATCGGTGGCGCGGTTGAACTGGCTGTCGGCATAGGAGGCGCCGCCGATCATGGCCCGCACCCGGCCCTCGCCGTCCAGCGCGACCAGCGCCGCCTGCTGCACGCCCCTGGACCGGTCACGGTCGAGGATGCGGCGGACCGACCGTTCGGCCTGGGTCTGCAGGGTCAGGTCCAGCGTGGTCTCGACGATCATGTCCTCGGTCGGCTCACCGACCAGTTCGCGGATCTGCTTGTCCAGCCAGTCGATGAAATACTGGGCGTGCTGGGTGGCCAGGGTGCGCGAGACACGGACCGGCTCGGTCACGGCGGCCGCGCGCTGCTCGGGCGTGATGACGCCGGCATCGACCATCTCGTTCAGCACGACCGTGGCGCGGGTGGCGGCCCGTTCACTCTCGGACACGGGCGAATAGCGCGACGGGGCCTTCAGCAGTCCGGCCAGCAAGGCGGCCTCACCGACGGTCAACTGCTTGGCACTCTTGTCGAAATACCGCTGCGACGCCGCCTCGATGCCATAGGCACCGGCACCGAAATAGACGCGGTTCAGGTAGAGGGCGAGGATTTCCTGTTTGGAGAATTTCATCTCCAGCCAGACCGCCAGCATCAGCTCCTGGACCTTGCGCTTCATGTTCTGGTCCGGAGACAGGAACAGGTTCTTGGCCAGCTGCTGGGTCAGGGTCGAGCCGCCCTGGACCACCCGGCCGGCCTTCATGTTTGCCGCCATGGCCCGGGTCATGCCGACCGGATCGAAGCCGGGATGGTGATAGAAGCGCCGGTCCTCAATGGCGATGAAGGCCGCCGGGACATAGTCGGGCAGGGCCTCCAGATCCGCCGGCGGGGCCTGCTGGGTCCCGCGGATCGCGATCAGGGCACCGTTGCGGTCCAGATAGGTGATCGAGGGCTGGCGATCGACGTTGTAGAGGGTCGAGGTGTCCGGCAGGTCGCGGGCGAACACGGCGAAGAAGACCACCAGGAAGATGGCTCCCCAGACGGCCAGAACCGCGCTCCAGTAAAGGACGCGCTGCACGGGCGTGCGTTCGGATTTCGGGCCCGAGCCGCTGCCACGTCCGAAGCTGAAGTCGAAGCCCGCCATCGAAACCTCATCAAGCCGTGCCCGGTCTTAGCCGGTCACGGCGCGCACTGGAACGCCCCTTGGGATTGTCGGACTTCCGACAATCCCGTCGGATCGCAAATGGGAGCGCGACTGGATCCGAAAACCGGAAACCAATTTTCGGGTCGCACTCACAGTTCACGCGACTGTGAAGGACATTTCCGCCGAAACCATGACGCTTCGCACGCCTATTCTAAAAACGCGTTCACCTCAGCGGTGAACCGGGCGGGCTGGTCCAGCATGATGAAATGGGCGCTGTCGTCGATCCGCGTCAGGGTCGCGCCGGGCAGGTTGGCGAACGAGCCGCCGTAGATGCCGTCTGTCATCTCCGGGGTCATGCCGGGGAAGTCGAAGGCCACATAGAGGACGGTTGTCGGGGCCGTGATCCGGGACAGTTCAGACCGAAGGTCGGTGACCAGCAGCTCGCGATAGGCCGCCGAGGAGACCGCCCGGTCGCTGCGGGCGGTGTCTTCCAGCGGTCCGGCGCGCAGGGCCTCCGTCCGGATCATCCCCGTCACGGCAGCGGCGGCCTGTTGCCGGTACTGCGCCTCGGGCGAGCTGATCATGCCGGCATAGATCTGGTCGGCCACAGGGATGACGGCCTCGGCGGTGGGGTTGGTGCCCGGCGCGGCGAACATGGCCCCGATGAAGGGCAGCATGTCGACGACCATCAGCCGGCCCAGGCTGTCCGGGTGACGCGCCGCCAGCATCATGCCGATGGTTCCGCCCATGGAATGGCCGATCACGGCGGGCTTGTTGAGGCCCTGCTCGGCGATGTAGCGGGCCAGGTCCTCGGCCACCGGGGCAGAGACATTGCCCGTGGCATTGTCCTCGGCCGGCGCGCCGGCGAAGCCCTGGATGTGGATGCGGTGGACGCGGTAACGGCCCTTGAGCTCTTCGGTCAGCAGGTCAAAGGCGTGGGGTGACGAGGACAGGCCGGGGATCAGGATGATGTCGCCGACCGGGTGTTCCGGACCGTCGATGCGGACGTGGAACCGGCCGGACTCAAAATCCGCATGGGCATGGCCGTGTCCGGCTCCGGGAGCTTCGGTCCGGGCCGGTGCCGGGTGCTGGCCATGATCCCCGTGGGCCTGGGCCAGGGCGGGCGCGGCGGCGGCGAAGGCGAGGGCCCCCGCGATGGCGGCAATGGCGGTCATGGTCTTCATGGTCTGTCCCTCGGTGGTCGGGCGGCGCGCCCGCCTCTGTACCCTGGTCGTCGCACAGGGCGCGATCGGATGCAGCCGGTCAAGACTTCACCGTCGCAGCCCGCTAAACTGTTCGCATGAGCCCAGCCGACAGCGCCCCCCTCTCCGCCCCATCCCCCGAGGCCAAGGCCCCGCCGACCGCCTTCGGCACAGGATTTGTGCTGGACGCCTGGTATTTCGTCGCCCTGTCACGCGACATCGCCCCGGCCTCGCTCAAACGCCACGAACTGCTCGACGAGCCGGTGCTGATCGGACGGACCCGGGCCGGTCAGGTCTATGCGATGCGCGACATCTGCCCGCACCGCGCCGCACCCCTTTCGGCCGGTCGGCTGGTCGAGAAGCCCGGCGAGGGCGAGACCATCGAATGCTGCTACCACGGCTGGCGCTTCCGGCCCGACGGTGTCTGCGCCGCCATCCCCTCGCTGGTCGAGGACCAGCCCTATGAGGCCGAACGCATCCGGGTGCGGTCCTATCCCGTCCGGGAAAGCCAGGGGATGGTCTTCGTCTGGATGGCCTCCGATCCCCGCACCGCGCCCGAGCCCGACCACGAGCCGCCCCTGTTCCCCGGCGTGGTAGGCGGCGAGGCGAAGATGGTCGAGTCGATGGATTTCGACGCCCATGTCGATCATGCCGTCGTCGGCCTGATGGACCCGGCCCACGGCCCCTATGTACATCAGCAGTGGTGGTGGCGATCCGCGCAGTCGATGCATGAAAAGGCCAAGGCCTTCGAGCCGCGCGAGCACGGCTTCGCCATGGTCCGCCACGCCCCGTCCTCGAACAGCCGGGCCTACAGGATCCTGGGGGGCGCGCCTGCGACCGAGATCACCTTCCGCCTGCCCGGCTATCGCTGGGAACATATCCAGGTGGGTGAAAAGCAGGTGCTGGCCCTGACCTGTCTGACCCCCCGGACAGGGACGAAGACGACGATCACCCAGATCTTCTGGTCCGACCACTGGGTGTTCGGTCTCGCCAGGCCCTTCCTGCGGATGGGCGTCATCGCCTTCCTGAAACAGGACGGCGGGATGGTGAATCTGCAGAACGAGGGGCTGCGCTACGACCCCGCCCTGATCTGGATCGACGACGCCGACAAACAGGCGAAATGGTACCAGCAGCTGAAGCGGGAGTGGATCAGGAGCCGCGCCGAGGAGCGGCCGTTCGTCAATCCGGTCAAGGCGGCGGTCCTGAGGTGGAAGAGCTGAGGCCGCAGTCAGCCCCTATTCCGGTGCCGCCGTCTCAACGTGTTTCCGGTAGTTGTCGAGGATCGCCTGCCAGCCGGCCTGCTGCATCTCGGGCGGATTCTGGTCTTCAGCGTCAAAAACCGTTTCGACACGGGTTCCATCCGCGGAGGCGGTGAAGGCTAGCCCCGGGCGCGGACCACCGCAACGCGCCTTGCCGGCTTCAGACGCGCAGGAAAAAAGGCCGCGACGGATGTCGCGGCCTTCATGGCAGCCCGTCAGTATCGAGGGCTATTGCCGCGAAATTTGACCCGCCAGAATCACGTCCAGCTGTTTGCTGATCTGCGTCGTCAGTTGCGCCATCGTCCAGCCGTCGTAAGCGGCGCGGCGGTAGTTGGACAGCCAGGCGAAATAGACCAGCTCGCTGAGCAGGCGTACATCGGCATCCTGACGCAGCTCGCCCTCCCGGACACCGGCCTGCAGGACGTCGCAGACGACCCTGACCAGGGTCATGATTGCGGTGCGGGTGCGCATCTCGGCAGCAACCGGCTGGAACCACGAGCGGGCCACGACGGCCTGGACCAGCGGCAGTTGCTCCAGGGTGCTGTGATAGCCGGCGACCAGTGCGGAGAGCAGACGCGCGCGCAGCGAAGTCTCGGCGGCGGCGGCGGCCGCCATTGTCCCGGCCAGCATGGCCATGTCTTCCGACAGGACAGCCTCGAACAGCTCTGCCTTGTCCTGGAAATTGGCGAAGACGGCACCGGTCGACATGCCGGCCCCTTTGGCGATGTCCCGGATGGTCGCGGGCTCATAGCCCCGCTCGGCGAACAGGGCCCGGGCGGCGTCCAGCACCTTCTGGCGTGTACGGACCTTGGCAGCCTGACGGCGGTTCAGCCGGGGCGCGTCGCCCTCGTTCTCTTTGGCCGGGGCAGGGGGCGAGGAAATATCTGACATCGGGCGGGTACTCACTTTGCGCCGGCGGAGGACCGATGCTGGGACGGATCGCCAGGATAGCGGGAAATGCCGACGGGCAAACGGGCCACGAAGGGAGAACTCACGTCAGGCGGGATGGGAACGGACATCACAGAACGATGTTCAAAATGGGGGTCCCGGATTAACAGTCGGGTTAGTCACGAGGTTAATGCGCCGAAACCCAAAATGGGGGACCGCGACTCAGCGACGCAGGCTGGAGCGCAGTGCCCGCGGGCTTCGCCCGGCGTCGCCGTCCGGCCTGGCTTCCTGGAACAGGGTGCGGAACCGGTCCCGGCGCTCATGGATCGAGGCCAGCACCAGCCCCATGGGAACGCCCAGATCGATCAGGGTATTTTCAGCCAGTTGCAGGCTGGCCTCAGTGGTTTCCGGCACGGCATCGGTGACGCCCAGGGCATAGAGGCGGGCGGCATGTTTGTGGTCGCGGGCGCGGGCAATCAGGATCAGGTCGGGGCGCAGGGATCGCGCCGCAGTGACGACCTCATCGACCTTGGCAGGCGCATCCATGGTCACGACCACAGCCCGGGCCGTTTCGATACCGCACCGCTCCAGCATCTCGGTTCGTCCGGCATCACCGTAGAAGACATTGGCCCCCTCCGTCCGGCCCATGGTCACGGTCGAGGGGTTGGCATCGATGGCCAGAAAGGCCTGGCCGTGTTCGGTCAGCATCTCACCGACCAGACGACCGACCCGGCCGTAACCCACGATCAGCACCTGGCCCGAGGTGGCCGACGGCGGCTCGAGGGCCTCGGGCGGCAGATCCGGCACGGCCGGTGCTGTGAGCTTCAGCAGGCGATCGGCCAGGGCCGCCATCAGGGGGATGGAGAAGATGCTGATCGTCGCGGCGATCAGGACCGTCTGGGTGAACGCTGGTGAAGCGATTCCCTCGACCAGACCGGCCCCCAGGATGACGAAGGCGAACTCCCCGGCCGGCCCGAGCACCAGCGCCGTTTCGATAGCCGACCGCGGTGTCAGCCCCCAAAGACGTGCGGCCCCGAAGATCAGCCCCGCCTTCAGCAGGGTCAGCATGGCCGCCAGGCCGAACACCGCAGCCGGATCGGCGGCCACGGCGTCGAGATCCAGCCCGATACCGACACCGACAAAAAAGACCCCAAGCAACAGACCCTTGAACGGTTCAATCGAAATCTCGACCTCGCGGCGGAACTCGGTCTCGGCCAGCAGCAGGCCGGCGATCAGGGCCCCGAGACTCATCGACAGCCCCGCCGCCTGGGCGGCCACCCCGGCCCCGACAACGACCAGCAGGCTGGCGGCGACGAACATCTCCTGCCCCTGCCCCTTGGCCTTGGCACGGGCGACGGACCGGAACATCGGCCGCAGGACCAGCCGCCCCAGCAGGACCAGCAGCGCCAGGCCGATGGCGGCCGGGATCAGGGTGAACAGGGCCGGCCCCAGGACCGCCGGATCAAAATCGCCACCGCCGATTCCGCTCCCGATGCCGCTCTCGGCGAGGGCCGCCAGGACGGTGACGGTGATCAGGATCGGGGCCACGGCCAGGTCCTGGGCCAGCAGGATGGAGAAGGTGGCGCGCCCTGCCGTCGTCTTGATCCGGCCCCGCTCGGCCATCACGGGCATGACGACCGCCGTGGACGAAAGGGCCAGACCCATGCCCAGCACGGCGGCCGAGACCAGGGGCTGTCCCATCAGCACGAACACGGCCGCCAGGGCCACGGTACAGGCCGCGACCTGGGTCAGGCCGAGGCCGAACACCAGTTTGCGCATGGCCCTGAGCCGTTCCCATGACAGCTCCAGCCCGATCATGAACAACAGGAAGGCGACGCCGAGCTCCGACAGGGAGCGGATCTGGGTCGCGTCGGAGATGGTCAGCCAGGACAGCCAGGGCGCGGTGTCCGCCAGCCGCGCCAGTCCGTCCGGTCCCAGCAGCACGCCTGCGGCGAGGAAGCCCAGCACCGGGCTGATCTTCAGACGGTTGAACAGCGGCACGACCACGCCGGCCGCGGCCAGAAAGACCACCAGATCCTTGTACTCGCCGCCGCCGTGAATCGTCATTCTTCCTCCGCCGTGCGTCAGCCTACAGGCTCAAACGCCGCCCGACCGGTGTTTCGGCAATAGATGACAAAAAATTCAGGCGACAGGGCGGGTCGCGGGCGTAGGGTCTGCCGCGACGCGGTCCGAAAGAGACGCGGGCTTGAGGAAATCCCCATGAAAAAACTGCTCATCGGTGCCGCGCTCGGTGCTCTGCTGCTGCCCGCGTCGGTCGCGGTCGCCCAGGTCGGCGGCGAGGATCACGGCCACGCCTGTATCGACGAAAGCTGCACCGTCTTCGAGCTGTTCCAGACCCCCGCAGAGGGTGCGACCGTGCTCGGCTACCAGGGCATCGAGGCCCCGCGCTACGGGACCTGGGGCTTTGACCTGAACGGCCGCGACACCTCGGTCCGTCCGGGCGACAGCTTCATGCGTTATGCCAACGGGGCCGCGCTGGACCGGCTGCAGATCCCGTCGGACCGCACCTCCTACGGCTCGTTCAACCTGCTGCGGGAACTGTCGGACAACCGGGTCAAGGTGATGATCGACGCCCTGGTGGCGCGGACCGACCTGGTCCCCGGCTCGGATGAGCAGAAGATCGCCGACGCCTATCGCTCCTATATGGATGAGGGCCGGCTCGAGGCGCTCGACGCCCAGCCGCTGCAGCCCTATCTCGCCGCCATCCGCGCCGCCAACACCCATCAGGCCATGGCCGTCTATATGGGCCAGACCCAGGGTCGCGTGGGCGGTTCCATCTTCGGCACCGGCATTTCGATCGATCAGAAGGCCCCCACCCGTTACGTGGTCTCGACCGGTCAGTCGGGCCTGGGCCTTCCCAATCGCGACTACTACCTCGAAGCCCGCTGGGCCGAGAAGAAGGCCCTATACATCACCTATGTGGGCAGGATGCTGGCCATGGCGGGCTGGGAGCGCCCGTTCACCACGGCAGCCGAAATCGTTGAATTCGAGACCCGTATCGCCGAGGCGCACTGGACGCCGATCCAGAACCGGAACCGCGACGAGACCTACAACGAATACACCATCGCCCGGCTGGCATCGGAGGCACCCGGCTTTGCCTGGCAGGCCTATTACAATGCCGTCGGTGTCGGCCAGGTGCCCCGGCTGATCGTCCGGCAGGATACGGCGATGCCGAAAATCGCTGCGATCTACCGCGAGACGCCGATCGCAACCCTCCAGGCCTGGCAGGCCTTCCATACGGTCGATGACGCCGCCGGCCGCCTGTCGCGCCGCTTCGTCGACGCCCAGTGGGAGTTCCGCTCGCGCGACCTGAACGGCCAGCCCATGCAGCGCCCCCGTGACAAGCGCGGCATCAGCTTCGCCGAAGGCATGCTGGGCGAGGCCGTCGGCCGGCAATATGTGGCCGAATATTTCCCGGCCGAATCCAAGGCCCAGATGGAAGAGCTGGTCGCCAACCTGCGCATCGCCCTGGGCAACCGCATCCGCAACTACAGCTGGATGAGCGCCGAGACCCAGGCGGCGGCCCAGGAGAAGCTGGAGAAATTCACCGTCAAGATCGGCTATCCGGACCGGTGGCGTGACTATTCCGCGCTGGAAATCCGCGCGGACGACCTGTTCGGTAACGGCGAGCGCGCCGGCCTTTTCCAGTGGCAGTACCAGCTGAACCGCCTGAACCAGCCCGTCGACAAGGACGAGTGGGGCATGACCCCCCAGACGGTGAACGCCTATTACAACTCGGCCAATAACGAGATCGTCTTCCCGGCCGCGATCCTGCAGCCGCCCTTCTTCGATCCGAACGGCGACCCGGCGGTCAACTATGGCGGCATCGGCGGCGTCATCGGCCACGAGATCGGCCACGGCTTCGACGACCAGGGCTCCAAGTCCGACGGCGACGGCGTGCTGCGCAACTGGTGGACCCCCGCGGACAAGGCGAATTTCGAAGCCCTGACCGCCCGCCTCGGGGCCCAGTACGACCAGTTCGAGCCCCTGCCCGGCTTCCCCGTGCAGGGCGGCCTGACCATGGGCGAGAACATCGGCGACGCCGCCGGCGTGGCTGTGGGTCTGGAGGCCTATCACCTGTCGCTGAACGGCCGGCCGGCCCCGGTGCTGGACGGCATCACCGGCGACCAGCGCTTCTTCTTCGGCTGGGCCCAGGTCTGGCAGTCGAAATCCCGCGAGGACGCCCTGCGCAACCAGATCGCCACGGACTCGCACAGCCCGGCCGAGTTCCGCGTCATCGGTCCCGTGCGCAACGTCGACGCCTGGTATGAGGCCTTCGACGTTCAGCCCGGCGACAAATACTATCTGGCCCCGGAAGACCGGGTCCGCATCTGGTAGGGGCGAACGCCTGACAGACGCGAGAGGGGTCGGAGCCGTCGCTCCGGCCCCTTTTTCTTGGCTGGTGGCCGGTGGAAGGGCGATGCGGACGGTGTCGTGAAGAGGCACGGGACAGCCACCCGTCACCGGCGCAGGGCGCCCCGCTGCAGGCACAAAAAAGCCCGCCGCGGGGGATAAAATCGCGGCGGGCTTTTTCACGCTCTTTGATGAGCGGACGTTTCCTCCCCGAAACGCCTCCGGGCCGCTGCTGCGTCGAAACGCTGCGCTTCCCGAGTGCGTCAGAAAGACGACATTTGCTGCCTCAAGTCAATGAACGGGCCGATTGAACCCCGATTTTTTGTGCCTTATCAATGATAAGTCACGACACTGTGTGGGCCTGACCGACGATCCGGGCGACGGTCGCCACCAGTTCGGATCGCGGCACGATCTGCTGGCCCGGCCGCTCGGATTTCCAGGCCTCATTATCAGTGACACCGGCGGCCAGGGCGCGACCGGCGTCGAGGTCCTTGACGGTCACCTGACCCGCCGTGATCTCGTCTCCGCCCAGGATGACGGCCGCCGGAGCACCGCGCCGGTCGGCGTATTTCATCTGCGCCTTCATGCCCGCGCGACCCAGATAGAGCTCTGCAGCGATTCCGGCGTTCCTCAGCTCTGACACGGCGTCGAGATAGTGCTGCATGTCGGCGTCGGAGAAGACGATGACCACCACCGGACCCCGCACGGCGTCCGCATCGCCCCGCCCGGCGGCGCGCAGGGCCGAGGCCAGGCGCGACACGCCGAAGGAAAAGCCGGTCGCCGGCAGCCGCTCACCGGTAAAGCGCGCCACCAGATCGTCATAGCGGCCACCGCCCCCGATGGAGCCGAAGCGCACGGCCCGGCCCTTGTCGTCGACCGTGTCCAGCAGCAGTTCGGCCTCGAAGACGGCCCCGGTGTAGTATTCGAGCCCGCGCACGATGGTCGGATCGAAGCGGACGGCGTCCTGGCTGACCTTCATGGCGTTCAGGGCGGTGTCGATGGCGGCCAGTTCGCCCAGGGCCGCCTCGCCGATCTCGCCCAGACCCCCGACCCGCGCCACGGCATCCAGCGTTTCGCCCCGGGTCAACCCCTCGGTCGCCACTGACGACAGGAAGCCTTCAATGGTCGCGATCACCCCCGACGGCAGGCGCGCCCCCTTGGTGTAGTCGCCGGATTCATCCAGCCGCCCCTCGCCCAGCAGGGCGGCGACGCCCTCCCAGCCCAGCCGGTCGAATTTGTCGATGGCGCGCAGCGCTGTCAGCTTCTGGCCCGCATCCTCGATCCCGCCGGCCTGGAAAAGACCGTCAAACAGCTTTCGGTTTGAAACCCGGACCACGGCCTGACCGGCATCCAGACCGGCGGCGCGCAGGCCCTCGCAGGCCATGGCGATGATCTCGGCATCGGCCTCGGGCCGGTCGGATCCCACCGTGTCGGCGTCGCACTGGACGAATTCGCGGAACCGGCCGGGGCCGGGCTTCTCATTGCGCCACACCGGGCCGAAGGCGTAGCGGCGGAACGGCTTGGGCAGGGTCTCCCAGCCCTGGGCGGCGAACCGGGCCAGGGGCGCGGTCAGGTCATAGCGCAGGGCCATCCACTGATCGTCGTCGTCCTGAAGCGCAAAGACCCCCTCGTTCGGACGGTCGGCATCGGGCAGGAATTTGCCGAGGGCGTCGGCATATTCGAAGGCCCCGGTCTCCAGCGGCTCGAAGCCCCAGCGCTCATAGACCTCGGACACCCGCTGGACGAGGCGGCGCTCGGCGACCAGGTCGCGGCCGCGACGGTCGGCAAATCCCCGCGGATTGCGGGCTTCGGGGCGGGCGGGAGCGGCGGCATCTGCGGTCATGCCGCGTCTTTAGAGGGGTGAGGGGCGAGGGTCGAGGGTCCCGGCCGTCGCAGAACAGGCCTTCAACCTCGACACTCGACTCCCGAGTCCCGACCCTAGGCCTTCAGAAGCGGCACCATCCGCTTGTAGGTCAGGCAACGCCACGCCCACTCGAGCGGACCCATGCTGAAGACCGACAGCCACAGCGGCGACCAGATCAGCTGGGCGACCCAGACCGCGCCGACCACCATCCACATCTCGGCCGGGCCGTGGGTGCCGAACCACATCGGACCCCAAGGCGCATAGTAAAGGGTGACCATGATCAGGGTCTGGGTGAGATAGTTGGTGAAGGCCATCCGCCCGACCGGGACGAAGATCGCCGTCAGCGCCTTCAGCCCGAAGCGGGTGATCAGGATCAGGACGCTGGCGTAGAACAGGGTGATCAGCGGTGCCATGCCCCCCGCGGCGGCGGCCAGGCCGCCCGTCGGATCGGCACCCTCGCCCGCCATGGCCTCCTGCCAGCCCCACCAGGCGAAGGCCGCCAGATTGGCCCCACCGACCAGGATGACCAGCAGATAGACCCAGACCGGCGAGCGGCCGGACAGATAGCCCGACTTGAACAGGCCGAGGCCGAGCATCATCAGCGGCACGGTGACAATAATGAGGAAGGGCGTGGCCATCAGCTGGAAGGTCGCCCAGGTCTCGAGATTGGCCAGCAGGCCGGCGGGCCAGCCGGTCCGGTACAGATCGATCGCCGCCTGGATGGCGGCGGGGTCTGCAGCCGGCATTCCGGCCTGCATCTTGCTCGCGAACTCCGGCGGCAGATTGGCCATGGCCCAATAGCCGCCGGTGGCGACCAGGCCCCACAACAGGGTGATCGACCCGCCGATCCAGAGCAGGCGGCGCGCGCTCCATGAGCGCATCAGCATCAGCAGAAGGCCGCAATAGGCATAGTGCAGCAGGATATCGCCGTACCAGAAGACCATGCCGTGGATGGCGCCGATCAGGGCCAGCCAGAGAAGTCGGCGCCGCAACAGCCGCCCGCGATCGCTGTCCGACCGCTCGCCGCCGACCAGAAACACAGACACGCCGAACAGCATGGTGAACAGGGTGCGCATCTTGTCGGCGAAGAAGACGTCGGTGACCCACAGGCCGATGACGTCGGCCTGGCTGAGCACGCCGGGAGGCGGCCCTTCCGACATGGTCAGCTGGAAGGGCCAGGCGAAGGAAATGGCGTTGACCGCCAGAATGCCCAGGATCGCCCAGCCGCGAAGCATGTCGAGGTTGTAGATGCGATCCTTGGCACCGACCGGTGCAAGCCCCGCACGCGGCGCGGCTTCGGTTTCAACAGCGGCCATGACATTTCCCCCGAACTCGTCGCGACAAGTCTGGCTGATGCCGTCCGGACTGGAAACTGAATTCTCCGTAACGGAGCCCGTCAGCCCGGACGCCGGTCAGGCCTCGTCGCGGTCGCCCAGGACGCCCAGCCGGTCCCGCACCTCGGGCTGCAACCTGAAGGCGATGAAGGCGGCGCACAGGCCGGCCCACAGCGCGTAGCTGACCCCGATCATCACCGCGATCGGCAGCAGGCCGACGCCATAGATCAGCAGGGTGGTCTCCGTCGCACCCGCCGCCTGGGCGATGCCGCCCGCCTCGAACCAGCCGAGGATGCACAGGATGAGCGCGAACACGGCCTGCAGCCCGGCGGCCAGAAGCCCGCCGTAGAACATGAAGCGCCAGACCACGCCCAGCCGCGTCGACGGACGCCCGGTCCGTGCCCGCTCGCGCCGCAGCAGCCACAGACCGGCCGGCGCGGCGATCAGGCCGATGAACAGGGCCACGAACCGCGGATCGACCTCCAGCGACGTCAGCCAGTGTCTCGGCGGCCAGATCAGCAGGGTGACCGGGATCGGCGGCCACAGCGCCCCTGCCAGGGCCGCCAGCACCAGCCGGTGCGTCTCAGGCCGCAGGGTGACCCGCTCCTGACCGGGGAAGTCCTCGGGTTTTTCGGGAATCGAGATCTTCACGCCCGGCTCACCGCGTCGGAGCCGGCGTCGGGCCGGAATAGTCGTAGAAGCCGCGCCCGGACTTGCGGCCGAGCCAGCCGGCCTCGACATATTTCACCAGCAGCGGACAGGGCCGGTATTTGCTGTCGGCAAGGCCTTCATGGAGCACATTCATGATCGCCAGGACCACGTCCAGCCCCATGAAATCCGCAAGTTCCAGCGGCCCCATCGGGTGGTTGGCCCCCAGTTTCAGCGCCTTGTCGATCGAGGTCACATTCCCCACCCCTTCGTACAGGGTGTAGATCGCCTCATTGATCATCGGCACCAGGATGCGGTTGACGATGAAGGCGGGGAAGTCCTCGGCATTGGTCGTGGTCTTGCCCAGCGATTCCGCGAAGGCCACAGCCGTCTCATAGGTGTCGGCCGAGGTGGCAATGCCGCGCACGATCTCGACCAGTTTCATGACCGGTGCCGGCTTCATGAAATGCAGGCCGATGAACCGGTCGGGCCGGTCGGTGACCGAGGCCAGCCGGGTGATCGAGATCGAGGAGGTATTGGACGCCAGCACGGTGTGGGCGGCCAGATGCGGCACCAGATCGACCAGAATCGCCTTCTTGACCGCCTCGTCCTCGACCGCCGCCTCTATGACCAGATCAGCCTTGGCTGCAGCGGCCAGCGAGGACACGGCACTGATGCGCGACAGGGCCGCGTCCGCCGACGTTTGATCGGTAATGCCGCGCGCGACCTGACGCGCCAGGCTGGCGGCGATGGCCGCCTGGGCCTGGGGCACGCGGTCGGGGGCGGCGTCGTACAGCAGCACCTGATAGCCGCCTGCAGCCACCGCCTGGGCAATGCCTGCGCCCATCTGGCCTGCGCCGACAATGGCGACGGATCGGATCGTGGTCATGGAGTCCGGTTGGCTGGCAGGCGCAAGGCCCGGTCGGGACGGCACTCTAGGTGCCCTGCCGGACGGTGCAAGGGCGGATGCCGTCCTTGCTTCAATAGGCTCCGGTGAGTGTCAGAAGTGCCGCCTTCGACGCAGGCAGCAGATAGACACGCACGCCGTGGATCAGGATCAGCACGATGATCGGCGTCAGGTCGATACCGCCGAGGGACGGAACGACGGACCGGAGCGGTGCCAGTACCGGCGCGACCAGCGCGTCGAGCGCCGAGGACAGCTGGTTCACGAACCGGTTGCGGTGGTTGATGACGTCGAAGGCAAACAGCCAGCTCAGGATGGCGCTGACGATGATCGCCAGCACCAGCAACCCGAGAAGAGCGTCGATGACGAAGAAGATGAACCCGATAATCGCCGCCATGCCGTCCTGCGCTCCTGAAGTCCTGTCCGTCTTCTAGCCCACCACCCCGTGCTTCGCCAGTTCCCGACGGGCCGCCCGGAACGGTTGACACCTCCGCTCCGCCCCTCGTATGTCGCGGCCTCGCCTGCGCCCCGGATACACGGGGTTAGGGGGGCCGTAGCTCAGTTGGTAGAGCGCGTCGTTCGCAATGACGAGGTCAGGGGTTCGACTCCCCTCGGCTCCACCAGGCTTTGAAGTAGCAGAGATTTATCTCTAAAATCAATAGCTTGTGTCGGTCGAAGAAGTGCGTATGGGTGACAGTCTTCACGTTTGATGGGTGACAGGCGATGCCGTTCGTAAAGCGTTGGAACTCTGCTGTCGGAGTGGTGGCTGACCACCTGCAGGTCTTTACCTTCCTCGGCCTCACGCTTGCAGGCGTTATCGGCGTCGCGGCTTGGTTCTCGGCTGCAGCTTCTGGGTTCCTGCAGCCATACGCTCCCATCTCCTACTTCATGGTCAGCCTCCTCTCCTTCTTATTGGCCAGCGCAGTGTTTTGGCTGATCGCCTCAGGGATTAAGAAAATCGCGACTGCCTCGTCTCCCGCGACAATCGCTCCGGCCTCCTCAGACAAGCCAGCGCATTCGGGACCTTGGGCAGGCGTGACCAAGGCAAACCTCGCGGTATGGAGGAACATCGATCCACTCACGCTGGAACAAGCGGCGTGCCTCTGGGCCGGAGTGGAGCCGCCGCCAGTTCCGGACAAAATACTGTTGGGCGAGGCGGCCGCGCGGCTGGTTCAGTTGCGTCAAGCAGCTGCGAGTGGGCACCTCGGCAGTGTCCGCCCGCACTGGCTGAACCTGAAAGACCCCGCCAACCCAGTCCAAGTGCCGCCGAACACCCAAGTCGGACGGGGTCACCTAAAGGCTTACGCCGAGAGCATCGGGGAACACCCTGGATTTCTCGCCGACTAACCAGCCAAGCGTGCGCTTGGGGTGGCTTCCAGCGTGGGCCAGATGTCCGCTATGGGGGGACAGCGGACTTTCTGGCGTAAGACACTTGGGACCCTTGAGCGATGATCTTTGCTAAGTAGCGGATTTCCATGGCCGTTCAGGTCGGTGAGCGAAGGGGGCATTTCAGCGCCGACAGCTCACCACGATACCTTCCAACGAACCTCAATCCCGTGTGAACTCGTCGTGGAGCCCAACGCCCCCCGATAGTTTATGCCGACACTTGAGCCTCGCCACACCCAGTCGAAGCCAGCCTCGACGCTCACAATGTCGCGCGACCAGTTATCGAGCGCCGCGCGATAGCGTGGACTGGCGGTCCAGTCGGCGTAGCGCACGACCTGGTCTCCCACGTCCTCGAACTCGTGCTTCCACTCCAGGCGGACCGACGGAGATAGCTGTCCGCGGTCGCGAAGGTCGACCATCCAGTCCCACCGAGCGCCGAATGTGCTGGACAGGCCGCTTTGGCGAACCTCCTCCCAAGTGAGTGAAGCAAGGCCCGCACCGGTCTCGGTGAAGGGATCAAGGCTTAGATCGTGGGCCTGAACCCGGAAGTAGAGGTCTCTTGAGCGGTCCTCGCCCCGGTCGACCTTGCCGAACGAAATCGACCCATAGGCAAGGCTCCCTGTACGTTCGCCCATGGCGAAGGCGTCCGGCTGGCCGTTCAAACCGACTGTCCAGCGGCGGCTGTCCATCTCGATCTCGCCAAGGCCAAGCAGACCATCGACATAGCCGCTCTCCCAAGGCCGCCAGCTACCGTAGAGGGTCGCTGACAGCGCCTCGCCTTGCGTCGACGATCCCTGGTCTCCAACCCGCGTATGATCTCGACCAAACCCGAGGGCTACGCCTGCCGCCGCCCGGTCTCCGAAGCGACTGTCGATCCCCAGCGTCAGTCCCTGCGTCCGGAACCGGCGGTCACGCAATCCTGTGCTCTCATCGCGACCCCAGTCGACAATGCCTGACACCCACAGGCCCAGCCGCCCTGCGCGGGTCGCTCCGTTGGTCAGGGTAGCAGGCGCGAGGTCAAGCTGAGGGCCGGTCTCCCGATCCGCCCAGAGCGTCTCGTCAAGCAGGCGACGGCCTTCGTCCTGTTCGTGAAGAGCCCCCTCGCCGACCGCGGTGCTGAACGCGTAGCGCGGGTCCCTCGACGGATCGTCTCGTCCGAAGCCGACGTTTAGGCCCACCGAACTGGCGCTTTCATTGCTACCGTCGTGAAGCGACTCTAGGCGACCACGGACATTATCCATCTGAGCGTCGGCGAAGCGGCGCGCCGTCACCACCTGACCACTGGCCAGTCCGCGCACATCCGGATCCCGCGACGGGTCGGGCCGCGGTTGGACGGTGACCATCAGTGTCCCGGTAGCTGTGGCGAAGGTGTTGGCCAATGTGTAGGTCACCACCGCCTGGCCATCGAACTGGCCAGTGGGTGTGAAGGTCAGGTCAAAGGTGCCACTTCCCGCCGGGGTGACTGAGGCTGTGCCTCCCTGCGAGGGGGTTACCGAGACCACGTTCGCCGCGGAGAAGGGACCGCCCTGAACGCCTTCGGTGATCCGAACCGTCACCGGCACGCCGGCCAGAGTGGTGGCGACACGGGGTTGGGGCGCGGGGGCCAGGTTCGAGGTGACCTGAACCCTGCCCGGTGCCGACTCGCCGAACGCCAGCACCACCACGTAATCAAACGAGGTCTCGCCGCCGTTGGTCAGGCCCGGCGTGAAGCTCAGGGTCGTACCCACGGTCTGGACCGTCCCGAAGGCTGGCGCGCGCGTCACCCGCAAGCCCTGGAAAGGACCGCCGACGAGGGTCGATGTAGGCGTCAGGACAACCGAAGTGTTCGACACCACCTGGGCCGTCAGGTCCGGAGCCCGCCCCGGGACGTTGAACTGGAAGGGCGCCGGCGCGCTTTCGCCGCCCGGCCCGAAAGCCACCAGAGTGACCCGGTCCACACCCATGAAGTTGGCGCGCGGAGTGTAGCGCAAGGTGTAGCGTACGACTGCTTCGCCCGGCGCAGCCTGGCTCGGGGCCGACTTGCCACTCACCCCCTGCTGCTCAACCACAGCCGTCCCGTTTTCGGCCTCGACTGTGATGCGGAAGCCGGTGATGACCCCGGATGACTGCTCGCCGAGGTCAACCGTCGTCGATCCGCCGGGCTGCCCACCCGTCGTCGGGGGTGTTGTTACGGGCGGAGGCGGGGTGACGACCGGCGGTGGCGGGTTCGCCACCGTCAGGCTGACCGTCGCCGGAGCGGACGTGCCGCCAGGGCCAGTCGCCCTATAGGTGAAGCTGTCCGTCCCGAAGTAGCCGGCGGTCGGGATGTAGGTCGCGGTCGTGCCCGAGATGGTCACCGTGCCGTTGGTCGGAGCCGTGCCGACGGCCAGACCGGTGAACACGCCCGACGGCTGCAGCAGGATCGCCTGGCCGGTCGAGTTGTAGCCCACAGCGACGCCGGTAACCGCGGCGACGGTCGGAGCCGGCGGGTTCGCCACCGTTAGGCTGACCGTCGCCGGAGCGGACGTCCCGCCCGGGCCAGTGGCCGTGTAGGTGAAGCTGTCCGTCCCGAAGTAGCCGGCGGTCG
>VYMF01000087.1_pt1 | contig 28638 bp, 28 predicted proteins | sample 5115271 | NCBI WGS metagenome assembly VYMF01 (sample SAMN12291778, study PRJNA351875) | freshwater metagenome | isolation source: freshwater lake | place: USA: Michigan, Wintergreen Lake | collected 2013-08-08
TGACCAAGCCGGCGAAACGCGTGGCCTCCGTCGATGAGGAGGCGCTGAAGCAGAACGCCAAGATGCTGGAAGGCGTACTGCAGGAATTCGGCGTGCGCGGCGTGATCGACCAGATTCGCCCGGGCCCGGTCGTCACCCTGTACGAACTGGTGCCCGCACCGGGGGTCAAACACGGCCGCGTCGTGGCCCTGAGCGACGACATTGCCCGCTCGATGAGCGCCCGCGCCTGCCGCATCTCGGTCGTGCCCGGTCGGAACGCCATCGGCATCGAACTGCCGAATGCGAAGCGCGAGACCGTCTATCTGCGCGACCTGCTGGCCTCGACCGAATACGACAAGCCGGCCCACCTCTTGCCGTTGGCCCTGGGCGAGACCATCGGGGGCGAGCCGTATGTCGCCGATCTGGCGCGCATGCCCCATCTGCTGATCGCCGGCACCACCGGATCGGGCAAGTCGGTGGGCGTCAACGCCATGATCCTGTCGATCCTCTACCGGCACAGTCCGGCCGAGTGCCGCTTCATCATGATCGATCCCAAAATGCTGGAACTGTCGGTCTATGACGGCATTCCGCACCTGCTGGCTCCGGTCGTCACAGATCCCAAGAAGGCGGTGGTCGCGCTGAAATGGACCGTGCGCGAGATGGAGGACCGCTATCGGCGGATGTCCAAGCTCGGCGTGCGCAACATCGCGTCCTACAACGAGCGCGCCCGCGAGGCTGTGGCCAAGGGCGAGCATTTCGAACGCACCGTCCAGACCGGCTTCGACGAACAAGGCCGCCCGGTCTATGAATCCGAGAAGATCCGCCCCGAACCCCTGCCCTTCCTCGTCGTCGTCATGGACGAGATGGCCGATCTGATGCTGGTCGCCGGCAAGGACGTCGAAGGTGCTGTCCAGCGCCTGGCCCAGATGGCCCGCGCCGCGGGCATCCACCTGATCATGGCCACCCAGCGGCCCTCGGTCGATGTCATCACCGGCACCATCAAGGCCAATTTCCCGACCCGGATCAGCTTCCAGGTCACCTCCAAGATCGACAGCCGCACCATCCTCGGCGAACAGGGCGGCGAGCAACTGCTGGGCCAGGGCGACATGCTCTACATGGCCGGCGGCGGCCGTATCACCCGCCTGCACGGCCCGTTCGTGACGGATCAGGAAGTCGATGAGGTCTGCAAACACCTGCGCAGCCAGGGCGAGCCCGACTATCTCGACCTGATCACCGACGATCCGGATGGCGATGGTGACGCGGCCGGGTTCGACGACGAAGGCGGCGGGTCAGGCGACGACCTCTATGATCGCGCGGTCGCAGTGGTCACCCGCGACCGGAAGGCCTCGACCAGCTATATCCAGCGTCGCCTGCAGATCGGCTACAACCGCGCCGCCTCCCTGATCGAGCGGATGGAGCAGGAGGGGGTGGTCAGCCCGGCCAACCACGCCGGCAAGCGGGACATCCTGGCCGGCCCACCGCCGATGTAGGAGGCAACGCCGGCGTTCCCGCCGCGTTCGGGACACGTCGTCGTCGCTTCGAAGCTGAACAAGGCTTCATCCCGCCGCCGGAATATGGTCAGGCTCGGGCCATGACCGCGCCTTTCGTGTTCCGCATGACGGCATGATCAACAACCATCCCGATCCCGGATCTAGCCCGGGATGACGGAGGAGAAGGCCAAGATGACTGTTTCCCGCCGGGCGTTCGCTTTTGGAACCGCTGCCATCGCGGCCATCGCCGCCTTGCCCGCCGCCGCCCAGGCCGCGCTGTCGGCCGAGGACCGCGCCACTCTGGCCCAGGCCCAGGCCTATCTGCAGGGCCTGACCTCGGCCCAGGGCAATTTCGTTGAGACCTCGGGTGTCCAGCGGCGGGAAGGCCGCTTCTGGCTCCAGCGTCCCGGCCGGATGCGGTTTGAATACACCAGTCCGGCCGGCCTGCTGGTCGTTTCGGACGGGTCGAACGTCAAACGCTACGATCCGCGCCTCAATGTCTTCCGTCAGGTGCCGCTGGGGGCCACACCCCTGTCGACCTTCCTCGCCCGCAACGTTCGCTTCGATCAGGGCGTGCGCATTGATCGGGTGACCCGTATGGCGTCCGGTGCCTTCGCCATCACGGCCCGCGACGCGCGCCGCCCCGATGAGGGCTCGGTGATTCTGTCCTTCGCCGGCAGTCCGATCCGCCTTCATGAGTGGACCATCCGCGACGCCCAGGGCGGCAGCACCCGAACACAGCTGACCACCCTGACCCCGGCCTCCAACCTGGCTGCCAGCCTTTTCCAACTGCGCGATCCGACCCGTCGTCCTGGCCGGAACTAGGTTCGCCTGTTGCGCGAGCCGCGGTTTGACATTTTTTGTCGACCGTGGCACTTTCAACACAGGTCGGCGGAGCCGATCCTACCCGCTACGGATTTCATCCCCTTCCCGAGCGGCGAGAGAGAGACAAACCTCCCAGCGCCCGGTCCCCCCCCGACCGGGCGCTTTTTTACGCGGGCGACGAAGTCGCCCCGGGGGCGCTGGCGCTGGCCGCGCGGCGGCTCCCTGCTTGAGCGCGAAGCCTGTGCTTGCACCCGGGGCGCGTCGGGTCGAGAAGGCGGAGCCTTCTGACCGCCCCCCCCCCCCCGGAAAAAATGCTTCGTATCGCCACCTGGAACATCAACTCCGTCCGCCTGCGCATCGACCAGGTCGCGCGCTTCGTCGCCGAGAGCGGGACTGACGTCCTGTGCCTGCAGGAGATCAAATGCCTGGAGGACCAGTTTCCCCGCGCCGCCTTTGAGGCCATGGGCCTGCCCCATCTGAAGATCGGCGGTCAGAAAGGTTGGCACGGCGTGGCCATCGCCAGCCGAAAGCCGATCGCCGGGGCGCCGGTCCTCGACGTTTGCCGTGAGAAGCACGCCCGCTGCGTCGGCGTCGTGGTCGACGGCGTCGAGGTGCAGAATTTCTACATTCCGGCGGGCGGCGACGTGGCCGACCGGGCGCTGAACCCGAAATTCGATCACAAGATGGATTTCTACGAGCGTCTCACCGCCGAGATGGCGGGGCGAGACAAACAGCGGCCGCTGGTGCTGGCGGGCGATTTCAACATCGCACCGGGCGAGAACGACGTCTGGAACCACCGCTATATGTCGAAGATCGTCAGCCACACCCCGCTGGAAGTCGAAACCCTGCGCCGGCTTCAGGCCGCCGGCGGCTTCGCCGATGTGGTCCGGGACCAGATCCCGGAGCCGACCAAACTGGCCAGCTGGTGGAGCTACCGCGCCGCCGATTTCCGCAAGTCGAACCGCGGCCTGCGCCTCGACCACCTGTGGACCTCGCCCGGCCTGACCCCTGCGGTGACGCCCGGCAGCGCCCGCATCCACGACACCGTCCGCGAATGGACCCAGCCCAGCGACCACGCCCCGGTGACGATGGATCTGGACGTCTGAGCCGTCAGGGGAGCCGCGCCGCGAGGTGGGCCGGTGCGGCCTCATGACCGAGTGACGCAGCCCGCTGCATCCAGAATCTACTCTGGGTTCGGTCATCGGGGTCGCAGCGCCCGTCAGGACCACACGAGATTCCGTAGTACTGAGCAAGCCGGAAGGCTGCTCCGGCATCGCCGGCGTTCGCCGCCGCCTCCAGAGTTTGGCGTTCTTCAAGCCGCAAATCGAAAGCCACGCCGCTGTCGCTAGACGGCGCAGGCTTATCGACCGTCACCTCCGCCTGTTCACCAGAGCAGGCGGCCAAGACTACGAACACCAGCGCCGGAACAGGCCGAATGAGTCTCACGGCTGCAGCCGGTACCCGCCCGCGTCCGTCAGAAGCAGCCGTGCCTGGCCCGGCTCGGGCTCGATCTTCTGGCGCAAGCGGTAGATGTGGGTTTCCAGGGTGTGGGTGGTGACCCCGGCGTTGTAGCCCCAGACCTCGGTCAGCAGCTCTTCGCGCGACACGGCCTTGGCCCCGGCCCGATAGAGGTATTTGAGGATGTTGGTTTCCTTCTCGGTCAGGCGGACCTTCCTCGCCTTGTCATCGATCAGGACCTTCGCGGCAGGACGGAACTCATAGGGGCCGATGCGGAAGACCGCGTCCTCTGATTGTTCGTGGCTGCGCAGATGGGCACGGATGCGGGCCAGCAGGACCGCAAACCGGAAAGGCTTGGTGACATAGTCATTGGCCCCTGACTCCAGCCCCAGGACGGTGTCGGAATCCGAGGACTGACCGGTCAGCATGATGATCGGGGTTGAAACCCCGTCCTTGCGCAGCAGGCGGCAGGCCTCGCGGCCGTCCATGTCGGGCAGGTCGACGTCCAGCAGGATCAGGTCGGCGCGAACCTCGCGGCCCATGCGAACGCCCTCGGTCGCGGTCGAGGCCTGGACCGGCCGAAACGCCTCGTGCAGCGCCAGCTGCTCGGCCAGGGCTTCGCGCAGGTCGTCGTCGTCGTCGATGATCAGGATGGTCTTGGGCGTAGGCATGGATACCAGAATGGCGAGCGTCGCCCGATCCGCCAAGGGTTTGACCCGAAGCAGTGCGGTTTTCAGTCGATAGAGGGGATCTCAGGGCCTTTTCGTTCCCCGAACAGCGACGAACCGACGCGGACATGAGTCGATCCGAAGCGGATCGCGGTCTCAAAGTCGCCGCTCATCCCCATCGACAGGGTCACGAGCCCATGGCGGCGCGCCAGCTTGCGCAGCAGGGCGAAATGCGGGCCCGGAGCCTCTTCGGCCGGCGGGATGCACATCAGGCCCTCGACGATCAGGCCGGCGGCGCGGGCATGGTCGAGCAGTGCGCCGACCCCGCCGGGCAGGACGCCGGCCTTCTGGGGCTCGGCACCGGTGTTGACCTGGATCAGAACACGCACGGTCTTGCCGGCGCGGATGCCCGCCGCCGCCAGGGCGTCGGCCAGCTTCGGCCGGTCCAGGGTCTCGATCACCTCGAAAAGGGCCACAGCCTCGGCGGCCTTGTTCGACTGCAACGGCCCTATCAGCCTCAGTTCCAGCTCCGGCAAAGCATCAAGCCGTTCGACCCAGCGGCCCTGCGCCTCCTGGACCCGGTTTTCACCGAACACCCGCTGGCCGGCGGCGAGCGCCGCATCGATCGCCGCAGGCGGCTGGGTCTTGGAAACCGCCGTCAGGGTCACGCCGTCCGGATCCCGGCCTGCGGCACGACAGGCATCGGCCATGCCGCGCCGGACGATCTCCAGACGCGCAGCGACTGCGCTGGACGGCGCAACGGGATCGGGAGAAGAGGAGGTCATGGACCGGGCGGACGCCGAAATTTTGTGGGAAGTTGCCAGCGTCCTCGCACGGGACGCCGCCAATGTCAGCCGGGCCAGGGGTCAGGCGGGCCCCAATCTGCCGCCCCTGTTGTTCTTTACCGATCCGGACCGGACACCAAGGCCCTGGGAGACGGCGGCGCGGCTGCCGGTCGGCTCGGGCGTGGTGTTTCGCCATTTCGGTCGGCCGGATGCGCTGGAAACGGCCCGGCGGCTGCGCGAGGCGACGCGGAGCCGGGATGGCCTGCTGCTGATCGGGCTGGATGCGGAACTGGCGGAACGGGTCGGTGCGGACGGCGTGCATCTGCCGGAGCGGGCACTGGAGGAAGCGGGAGCCCTCGCGATCGCCCGGCCGGACTGGCGGATCACCGGTGCGGCGCATTCCCGGTCGTCCGTCCAGACGCGGGGACTGGATGCCGTGATCGTATCGCCCGTGTTCCAGGCCGGCGGCGCCTCATCAGACCGGCCGACACTCGGCCAGGCGAGCTTCAGGGACCGGGTCGCAGCCGCATCCTGCCCGGTCTATGCGCTTGGGGGAATTGACGGCAGCAATGCAGGTAGCCTGATCGGCTCGGGTGCCTGCGGTCTGGCAGGGGTTGCGGGGATTCAGGCGGCGTTCGGGCCGGACTAGAAGCGGAAGATCGATTCCAGCCGGAAACGCGGCGCGGCGCGGCGGTCTGTCTGGGGCGCGCGGGCCGGATCGCTCTCGGGCTCCGCAAGACCTGCCGTAGCCCCGACCCGCAGGCGCGGATTGACGCGATAATAGGCACCGGCCTCGACGTCACCGAGATTGCTCTCACGACCCACGGGCTGGCTCAGGTTCAGATCGAGACCCCAGCGACCCCGTTCAGTGAAGCGCAGGCGGGACGAACCGGGCTGGGCAGCGGCCGCCCGGGCGGCCTGGGCGTCGGTCAGGGACACGGCAGGCGCACGAGCCCGCCCCGACGCGGCAGCGGCCTGTGCCGAGGCGACGTCAGCCGTGGCCAGGAGCGCAAGCCCCGCAGCCAGTCCGGCGATCAAAGCGCCCGATTTGCGCGTCATGCAGCGCATGTTTCGCCCTTTGCGTCACGACAGAACCGTCACGACAAGCCTCCAACTAGACACCGCTGGACAGTCCGGTCAACGAAACGACGTCGCCGCAACCCGGTTTCACGCGACTCTGGAAGACTCCTGTGGCGCGAGCGTCACGCGTTTTTGGGGAGACCGCCCGGATTGCGCCGCCCGGTGCGGGCTTCGAATACGTCTTCGCCTTGTCATAGCCCCTTTTCGCCGTGTTATAGAGCGGCGCTTCGGCTTTTCCCGTTTTCGGGTGAGTCAGCGCGCGCGATGGAAACGTTCCTCTGCGCGTCACGATCGTATGGAGAAGTCTCGATGGTGCTGGTTCGTGGCGCAGCGGTCGCACTGATCGCCTCGGGTCTGATGTTGGGCGGATGCGCCAGCCTGCCCAGCCTGCCAGGCCTGGACGGTGGTGCGCGTGAAGCGGCATCGGCCCAGACCGGCATCGGCGTCAACGGCTACCTCTGGCGGGCCACGCTCGATACCTTCAGCTTCATGACCCTTGCCAGCGCCGACCCGTGGGGCGGCGTCATCAACTACGAATGGTACACCGATCCCGATACGCCGAATGAGCGCTTCAAGGCGACCGTGCTGATCCTCGACACCCGCCTGCGCGCAGACGCTCTCAATGTCAGCATCACCAAACAGGTTCTTCGCCCCGGATGTACGCCGAACCCGGCCGACGCCAATCCGGGTGTCGACAGCGCCGGTTGCTGGACCGGTGCCCGTGTCGCGGCCCAGACCGAGACCGACCTGGAAAACGCCATCCTGACCAAGGCCCGCCAGCTCAACCTCGCGAACGCCGGCTGAACACCCTTCCCATCGACTAGCCTCCGTCGGGCCTGTTCCTGAAGGAGCAGCCTGAAAGACTCCCGTGGCCAAGACCCCGGTTCGATACGAACCCAAGACCGCCGAACCCCGCCAGCAGGCCCGCTGGGCGGCTGCCGACGCCTTCCGCATGCCGACCGAAGGCACGGGCCGGCCGAAATACTATGTGCTGGAGATGTTCCCCTATCCGTCAGGGGCCATCCACATGGGCCACGCACGCAACTACGTCATGGGCGATGTGGTGGCGCGGTCGAAGCGGGCCCAGGGCTTTGACGTCCTGCATCCGATGGGCTGGGACGCCTTCGGTCTTCCCGCCGAAAATGCCGCCATCGAACGCGGGATCCATCCCGGCGACTGGACCTGGTCCAACATCGCTGCGATGCGCGACCAGCTGAAGCTCCTGGGTCTGTCCCTGGACTGGAGCCGCGAGTTCGCGACCTGCGACCCGGCCTACTATGGCAAGCAGCAGGCCTGGTTCCTGGAGCTGCTCAAGCGCGGCCTGGTTTATCGCAAGGACTCAGTCGTCAACTGGGATCCGGTCGACAACACCGTCCTGGCCAACGAACAGGTGGTGGACGGCCGGGGCTGGCGCTCCGGTGCCGTGGTCGAGAAACGCAAGCTGAACCAGTGGTTCCTGCGCATCACCGACTATGCCGACGATCTGATCGAGGGGCTCAAGGAGCTGGAAGGTCGCTGGCCGGACAAGGTCCGACTGATGCAGGAAAACTGGATCGGCAAGAGCCGGGGCGCGAACCTCTGGTGGGAGATTGCCGAGGCGCCGGACTTCCTGCCGCCCTCTGCCCACGGTGAGCCGAACCACGCCAGAGACCCGATTGAAGCCTATACCACCCGGCCCGACACCCTGTTCGGGGCGAGCTTCCTGGCCCTGGCTCCCGACCACCCCCTGACGAGGGCCATTGCCGCCCATCGACCCGCAGTGGCGGAATTCGTGGCGACCTGTGCCCGCTCGGGGACCAGCGAGGCGGATATCGAAAAGGCTGAAAAGCTGGGCGTCGATCTGGGCATCCGGGTGCGCCACCCGTTCGACCCCGAACGGACCGTGCCGGTCTGGGCAGCCAATTTCGTGCTTTCGGGATACGGTTCAGGTGCCATCTTCGGCTGTCCCGCTCATGACCAGCGCGACCTGGATTTCGCCCGGAAATACGACCTCCCTGTTATCCCGGTTGTGAGACCGGACGGCGCAGATGATGATTTCTCAGTCGAAACAGAAGCTTATGTGGGGCCCGGCCGGCTGTTCAACTCGGACTTCATGGACGGGCAGGACGTAGAGGCCGCCAAGGCGGCCGCCATCGCGCGTCTTGAGGCGTCGGAGCATGGTCAGGGGGCGACCATCTACCGCCTGCGCGACTGGGGGGTCAGCCGCCAGCGGTACTGGGGATGTCCCATTCCTGTGATCCACTGTGCGACCTGCGGCCCCGTAGGGGTTCCGGCCGAACAACTGCCCGTCGAGCTGCCGAAGGACGTCACCTTCGACACCCCGGGCAATCCACTGGACCGTCACCCGACCTGGAAACATGTCGCCTGCCCATCCTGCGGCGAGGCGGCAGTGCGGGAAACAGACACCCTCGATACCTTCGTGGATTCCAGCTGGTATTTCGCCCGCTTCACCGATCCGACCGCGGCGGAACCCATCTCGCGCGCGGCCGCCGACAAGTGGCTGCCCGTCGACCAGTATATCGGCGGCGTAGAACATGCGGTCCTGCATCTGCTCTACGCCCGCTTCATCAGCCGCGCCCTGTCGGATGCCGGGCTGATGTCGGTGCGGGAGCCTTTCGCAGGCCTGTTCACCCAGGGCATGGTCATCCACGAGACCTACCGTCGCGCTGACGGTGCCTGGGTCGAGCCGACCGATGTCGAACTGACGAATGACGCCGGCAAGCGCTCCGCACGGCAACTGTCCACGGGCGAGACCCTGACGATCGGCGACATCGAGAAGATGTCGAAGTCGAAGAAGAACGTCGTCGCCCCGCAGGAGATCGTCGACACCTATGGCGTTGACGCCGGCCGGCTGTTTGTCCTCTCCGACAGTCCGCCGGAGCGTGACGTGCAATGGACCCCCGGTGGGGTCGAGGGCGCGGCCCGCTTCGTCCAGCGCGTATGGACCGAGGTCGACAGCTTTGATCCGGACGCGCCCGCCCATGAGTCCGACGCCGCCCTGATTCGCGAAACCCACAAGGCCATCAAGGCTGTGTCCGAAGGCGTCAGCGGTTTCCGCTTCAACTCCGCCATCGCCAAACTCTATGCCTTCGTGGCCGTCGTCCGCGACCACGGGGCCGCCGGAGGGGCCGCGCGTCGACAGGCCCTGTCGGCGCTTGTTCGACTGGTCGCGCCCTTCACCCCCCACCTCGCCGAGGAGTGCTGGACGCGGCTCGGCGAAGAGGGGATGGTACTGGACGCGCCCTGGCCGGAATACGACCCGGCCCTGGCGGCTGACGACGAGGTGATTCTGCCGATTCAGGTCAACGGCAAGCGTCGCGGAGAGATCCGCGTCGCCCGCGGCCTTGAACCGGCCGAGGTCGAGGCCATCGTCATGGCCGACCAGGAGGTCCAGGCGCGTCTGGAGGGACAGACGGTGAGGAAGATCGTGGTGGTCAAGGATCGCATCGTCAATCTGGTGGTCGGCTGATGCGGATCCCCGCATTGCTGATTGTCACGGCGCTGGGACTGTCCGGCTGCGGCTTTACGCCCCTGTATGGCGAGACCGGTGTCGGTTCTTCGCTGTCGCGGATTGCGGTGACCACCCAGGATGACCGCCTGGGCTATCGCGTACGCGAACAGCTTGAGGACGCACTCGGCCGCGACGGTTCGCAGGCCCCGCTCTGGCGGCTTGAGACAGCCCTTGAACAGTCACGCCGGCCACTTGGCCGTCGTATCGACGACACGGCGACCCGCTATGAGCTCACGGTCCGCGGAAGCTGGACCCTGACACCGAGCGCCGGCGGCGTGGCGATCTCCGGCGTCGAGACCGTCACCACGACCTATGCCGCCGCGGACCAGCCCTTCGCCGCCATTGCTGCCCAGCAGGATGGCGAGGAACGCGCCGCCGCTGAACTGGCCCGGTTGATCCGCCTCGACCTGATGCGGGCCCTGTCGGACCAGTGACGGCATGATCCTGGCGAAACGCCCCGAGGTCGATCGCTTCCTCAAATCGCCGGACCGGGGCGTACGCGCCGCCGTTATCCACGGCAAGGACCGGTCGGGCGTGGGCGAGCGCGCCGAAATCCTGTGCAGGGCGATCACGCCGGACCTCAACGACCCTTTCAACGTCACCATGCTGACCGACAGCGACATCGACGGCGACGAGGCGCGGCTGGAAGAGGCCCTGACGGCCCTGTCGATGATCGGCGGACGCCGGCTGGTTCGGGTACGGCTGGGTTCAGAGAAAGCCTCGATCGACAAGGCCCTGGCCGCCGCACTCAAGGTCCATGCCGAGGGCGGCTACAATCCCGACGCCATGCTGGTCATCGAGGCCGGAGCCCTGGGCCGGGATTCCGCACTGCGAAAGGCGGCAGAGGCGTCGCAGGGAGCCGTCGCCATCGCCTGCTATGAGGACGAGACCGGCGATGTTGCCCGGATGACGCGCGAGGCCCTCGCCGCAGACAAGGTCGGCCTGACCGGCGACGCGCTCGACCGGTTCGTCAGCCGCCTGCCCCGTGAGCGCGGTCTCATGCGCCAGGAGATCGAGCGGCTGGCCCTCTATATCGGCCCGGGCTCGGGCAAGACCATCGATGTGGAGGAGCTGGAGCGGCACCTCGGGGTCGAGGCCGACGCCTCCCTGCAGGACGCTGCCCTCCAGGCCTTCGGCGGAAGGCCCGCGCCGGCCCAGTCAGGCCTGCGCAGGGCTCTGGCAGAGGGCGAGTCGCCTGTCATGGCGGTGAGACAAGCCTCCATCCACCTCGGCAAGCTGCGACGGATCAATGTACTTCAGGCCAACGGGGCCGGGGCCAAGGAGGCGGCGAAATCCGCCGGGGTGTTCTGGAAACAGGAGGCCGAAATGCTGCGTCAGGCCCGCAGCTGGCGGCTGGAGGACCTCGATCGGGTGCTCGACAGCGTCAATACAGCCGATGTTGCGACCAAGACCACCGGTTCACCCGACCAGCTGATCGCCGAACGGCTGCTGCTGGAGATTTCGGCACGTGCCCGACGGCTGGGGCTCTAGGCCCGTTCAGCCGCGCTTCGACGCCTTGCGAAAAGCGGGTTTGGCGAGGGCCGCACTCCGGGCCTGCTGGGCCTTTTCCTCGGCACGCGCGGAGCCCTGAACACCACCATGTGAAGGTCCGCTGCTCGCCTTCTTGGCGGCAAGCGCGCGCTTCATGGCTTCGGCAGTCGGGTTGGAAGGCTTGTCGGTCATGCGATCAGCCTAGCACAGGCCGTCGTCAGCCGCGCATCAATCGGCGGCAGAGGTCGTCCAGCTGCTCAAGACTGCCATAGCGGACGGTGAGTTCGCCCTTGCCGCCGCGGTCGACCAGCTGGACCTTGAGGCCCAGGGCATCGGCCAGATCCTGCTCCAGGGCCACGACATCGGCCGAACCCTCAACGGTTCCCGATGCGGTCGCGGCAGGCTTGTGGCCCTTGGGTCCCTCGGCGGCGCGGCGCGCCAGAACCTCGGCCTGACGGACATTCAGCCCCTCATCGACGATCTGCTGGGCCAGGGCGGCGGGGTTCGGGGCCGTGATCAAGGCGCGGGCGTGGCCGGCAGTCATCTTGCCATGCCGCACGAACCACAGAACCTCTTCCGGAAGCTGCAGCAGTCGCAGGGTATTGGCCACATGGCTGCGGCTCTTGCCGACTACGCCGGCGACCGCGTCCTGGGTCCGGCCGAACCGATCCATCAGCATGCGGTAGGCGTCGGCCTCTTCCAGCGGATTGAGATCGGCGCGCTGGACGTTCTCGATGATGGCCACCTCAAACACGGCGACGTCATCCATCTCCTTGATGATGATCGGGGCCTCGGTCAGCCGGGCCAGCTGGGCAGCGCGCCAGCGACGCTCACCGGCAATGATCTGCCAGACGCCGTCTTCCTTCGGATGGGAGCGAACCAGGATGGGCTGCAGCACCCCCTTGTCGCGGATTGAGGCCGCCAGCTCCTCCAGTTCCTCTCGGTCGAAGATCTTGCGGGGCTGGTCGGGATTGGGCTTGAGGCTCTCGATCGGGGCCAGACGCACGCCGATCGGCGCAGGTGTGCCGTCAACCGGGGCGCTCTCGGCCACCTGTTCTCCAAGCAGGGCGGAGAGGCCACGACCCAGGCCTCGGGTCTGGCCACGGCTCTGGCCACGGTTCTGGGGTCCGCGCTCGGCTTCGCTCAACTGACTGATTCCGTTCTTCTAATTATTCTCACGCAGCCTGGAGGCGGCGGGATTTCTCGCGGGCGACCACTTCGCGGGCGAGGCGAAGATAGGCCTGGCTGCCGGCGCATTTCAGGTCGTAAATCAGGGCCGGCTTGCCGAACGAGGGAGCTTCGGCGACGCGGATATTCCTCGGGATCACCGCCTCATAGACCTTGTCGCCGAAATGGCTGCGGACATCGGCAGCGACCTGTCCCGACAGGGCGCTGCGCCGATCATACATGGTCAGAACCAGTCCCTGGATCTCCAGCGTCGGGTTCAGGCTCTGTCGCACCATCTCGATGGTCTTCATCAGCTGGGTCAGGCCCTCGAGGGCGAAGAACTCACACTGCAACGGCACGAGAACCGCGTCTGCGGCGGCCATGGCATTGAGAGTCAACAGGTTGAGCGACGGCGGGCAGTCGATCAGCACATAGTCATACCGGGTCTGACCCTCGGCCCCCTGCCCCTGCAGGGCGTCACGCAGGCGGAACGAGCGGCGATCGGCCTGGCTGAGCTCGATCTCGACCCCTGACATGTCGGCATCGGCCGGCACGATATGCAGGCCCGGCACCGTAGTCGGTACGGCGGACTCATCGACCGAACGCCCGTCCACCATGACGTCATAGATGGTGACCCGTCGTGTTTCACGTGGGACTCCGAGGCCGGTGGAAGCATTGCCCTGCGGATCCATGTCGACGATCAGCACCTTCTCGCCGATCGCGGCGAGGGCCGTGCCGAGATTGATCGCCGTGGTGGTCTTGCCCACCCCGCCCTTCTGGTTGGAAACGGCGAGGACGCGAGTCTTACCGGGTATGGGCACGTCGAAGACTCCGGACGGAAACAATACGGCCGCGCGGATCGCTGCGCGAGACGGACAGGCTGCTGTCGAACTGCCAGACCTTGCGGGCCTCGATCAACTCAACCTCGGCCTTTTCCCCCTTGAGAAACAGCCCCTGTGCGCCGCGCTGTAGATAAGGCTGTGCATAGCCCAACAGTCGGCCCATCGGCGCGAGCGCGCGGGCGGTCACCACATCGACCTTGATGCGCTGCTCCTCCGCCCGGCCATTGACGACAGTGGCCCGCAGCGAGAGAGCGTCGACCACCTCTTGCAGGAAGCGGCAGCGCTTGCCGAGACTGTCGACCAGCCAGACATGGCTGTCGGCCTGCTCCTTGAGAAGGATGGCGAGCACCAGACCGGGAAAGCCGGCCCCCGCACCCAGATCCGCCCAGGTCGCGGCCTCATCGACAAGGTCGAGGAGTTGTGCGGAATCGAAGATGTGGCGGTTCCAGACATCCGGGATCGTGTCCGGGCCCACCAGGTTCATCACGGCATTGGCCGCAGTCAGCCGTTCGATCAAGGTGCCGAGATCGGCCATCTGCGCGGGCGTGGCGGAGCGCAGGGTCTGGAATTCGGATGGGGTCACGCATCGCCTCCACCAGCCTTGGGATAATCCCCCGGCCCAAGGAAGGGGAGCCCGCCAGTTCCGGAAACCCTCACGCCGACACCTTCGCCTTCTTCACATGCGAGAGCAGGGCTGTCAGGGCGCCGGGGGTCATGCCCTCGATCCGTCCCGCCTGCCCCAGGGTGCGGGGCTGGATGAAGGTCAGTTTTTCGCGCACTTCGTTGGAAAGGCTGCCGATGGCCGCATAGTCCAGATCAACGGGCAAGGCGAGCGCCTCCTCGTGGCGCAGGGCAGTAGCATCCGAAGCCTGACGGTCCAGATAGCCGGCGTAGCCGGCGTCGATCTCTACCTGCTGACGGACCTGCTTGGTCCAACCGGCGATCTCCGGTCTGACCGGGAGGAAGGTCTCCAGGGTAACACCGGAAAAGGCCAGCAGGTCACGAATGGAGCGGCGTTGGCCGTCCGCGTTGACGTGTATGCCGAGGGCCGCGGCCTGTTGGGGGGTGAATACCGTTTCACGTGAAACAACCGAGGCTTCCGCCAACTGCCCGGCCTTGGCCGTGAAGACGCGGGCGCGCGTTTCCGAGACGAGTCCGCAGTTGATTGCCAATGGCGTCAATCGTTGATCGGCATTGTCCGCGCGCAGGGTCAGCCGGTACTCAGCCCGGCTGGTGAACATCCGGTAGGGCTCGGTCACACCCCGTGTGACCAGGTCATCGATCATCACGCCGATGTAGGCTTGGTCCCGGCCGAGGATCACCGGATCCGATCCGGCCGCAGATCGAGCCGCATTGAGGCCGGCAATCAGCCCCTGGGCGCCCGCCTCCTCATAGCCCGTGGTGCCGTTGATCTGTCCGGCGAGATAGAGGCCGGGCCGCTTCTTGACCTCCAGCGCCGCCGTCAGTTCGCGCGGATCGACATAGTCGTATTCGATGGCATAGCCGAAGCGGAAGACCTCCACAGCCTCAAGGCCCGGGATCGTTCTCAGGAAGGCGGTCTGGGTCGCATCGGAGACTGAGGTCGAGATGCCGTTCGGGTAGACGGTCGGATCATCCAGACCCTCAGGCTCCAGGAAGATCTGGTGCGAGGTCTTGTCGGCGAACCGCACCACCTTGTCCTCGATCGATGGGCAGTAACGCGGGCCCCGGCCCGACAGGTGACCGCCATAGACGGCGCTGTCACCGAGATTGTCGGCGATGATCTGGTGAGTGGCCTCGGTCGTATGGGTCACGCCGCAGGCGATCTGGGGCACATCGATCCGTTCGGTCAGAAAGCTGAACGGCACAGGCTCGGTGTCGGCCTGCTGCATCTCCAACCGGTCCCAGCCAATGGTGCGGCCGTCCAGGCGTGCCGGCGTGCCGGTCTTGAGCCGCCCCATCTGCAGGCCAGCCCCGTAAAGGTCAGCGGCCAGACCGGTCGACGGTGCCTCGCCGTAACGGCCAGCCGGAATGCGCTGGGCACCCTTGTGAATCACGCCGTTGAGGAAGGTCCCCGTGGTCAGGACAACAGCAGGCGCTCGGACCTCGGTCCCTTCCCCGGTGACCACGCCGACGACCCGACCGGCCTCGAGCATCAGCCGCTCGGCCGTGCCCGCCATCAGCGTCAGATTGGGCGTTTGCGCCAGTTCGGCCTGCATGGCCTCGCGGTACAAGCGCCGGTCGATCTGACTGCGCGGCCCTCGGACTGCGGCTCCCTTGGAACGGTTGAGCAGTCGGAACTGGATGCCCGAGACATCGCCCAGTCGGCCCATAAGTCCGTCCATGGCATCGATCTCACGGACCAGATGGCCCTTGCCCAGGCCACCGATAGCCGGGTTGCAGGACATTTCGCCGATGGTCTCGAGCTTCTGGGTCAGCAGGAGCGTGCGAGCACCCAAACGCGCGGCCGCGGCCGCGGCCTCGCAGCCTGCGTGCCCGCCGCCGATGACAATGACATCAAAAGCCTTCATGGGCGGGCACATAGGGCAAAACCGGCCCATCCGCCACCTCCGCTCCCGGCTTGTTTCACGTGAAACAGCTCACTTGCCGATGCAGAAGGTGGAGAAGACCTCCCCCAATATGTCCTCGACCCCAATGGTGCCGGTAACCCTGGCCAAGGCGTCGGCCGCGCGCCGTAGATCGTCCCCGGCCATCTCCGGGGAGGCATCCAACACCGCCCGCCCGGACTCGACGGCCTCGAGCGCTTCGACAAGCCGACGCCGATGCCGCTCGCGGGTCACCGCCGGAAAGTCAGACCCGGACAGATCACGGGCCAGTCGGTCAGAAATCCAGTCGAGGACATCCCCGAGGCCCTCTCCGGTCAAGGTGCTCACGAACAGGGTTTCAAACCCTGGCACCGGGGTGCGAGGTCCGAGATCGGCCTTGGTCAGGACGAGAAGATCGCCGGGACGGGCGAATCCGGCGGCATCCCCTTCGGCATCGTCCGGTGCCCGAACCCACAGACGCAGATCGGCCGCCTCAGCCCGCAGCCTGGCCCTCCGCACGCCTTCGGCCTCAACCGGATCGACGCTGTCACGCAGACCGGCAGTATCGGACAAGGTGACGGCATAGCCGCCGATGATAAGGTCCGCATCGAGCACATCCCGGGTGGTGCCTGCGATCGGGGTGACGATCGCTGCCTCACGCGCAACCATGGCATTGAACAGCGAGGATTTCCCGGCGTTGGTCTCCCCGATCAGGACGATGCGATAACCCTCGCGCACCCGTTCGCCACGGCGGGCGTCGGCGAGCGCGGCGGAGAGCCCTGCGATCAGCCGATCCAGAACCGGGCCGGCGGACCGTGCGAGATTGTCCGGTACCTCCTCATCCGGAAAGTCGATCTCGGCCTCGACCAGGGCCAGGGCCGTCAGCAGATCACGACGAAACCCGGCATAGGTCTGGCTCAGCGCCCCCTCGAGCTGACCGAGAGCCTGACTGGCCTGGGCCGCGGTTTCGGCGTCGATCAGATCAGCCACGGCCTCCGCCTGGGCCAGGTCCATCCGTCCGTTTTCGAAGGCGCGGCGGGTGAACTCACCCGGATCGGCCGGGCGCAGGCCCAGATCGATCAGCGCCCCACTGGCCGCCTCGACCACTGCCCGTCCGCCATGGAGGTGTAGTTCCGCACAGGCCTCACCGGTATAGGAGTTCGGGGCAGGAAAACGGAGCACCAGGGCCTGATCGATACTCCGCCCGTTATGGGCCAGCTCACGAAGCGAAGCGGTTCGCGGCTTGAGCCCGCCGGCACCGAGCGCCGCGAGGGCGGCCTCCGTCTCCGGACCTGACAGACGCAGGATGGCAATCGCACCGCGCCCGGGCGGGGTTGCGAGGGCAAAGATGGTGTCGGTCATTGTCTGCCCCCCTGACGGGAAGGTTCCATCCAATGGGTGGTTGAGAGGACGAGGTTCGAATGCCGGTGTTCGGGCCTGACACCCTCCACCGTTTCGCGGTTCCCCTCCCCCTTTGGGAGAGGAGACATCCTCACGGCTTGACCGCAGCTTCCATCAATTTACGGAACTGATCCTGTGCCTGCATGCCGAAGCTAGTCCAGGTTTTCATCAGTTCGTCGGGCTGCATGGCGGTGATGTTCTCGTCCATCCGCCGTTTCATCTCGGCGACGAGATGATCATTCAGCGGAGCGACATCGGGCAGGCCGAGAAAGGCGCGCGCCTCTTCCGGTGTGCATTCGACCTCGACATTGACCTTCATCGTCCCGCTCCTGTTTCACGTGAAACAGCGGTCATACCGCCGTCAGGTGTTCATCGACTGGAAGAAGTCCGCATTGTTCTTCGACTGCCGCAGCTTGTCGATCAGGAACTCGATCGCATCCTGCGGGCCCATCGGGTTGAGAATGCGGCGCAGAACATAGGTCTTCGCGAGCTGATCCTTCGGCGTGGTGAGCTCTTCCTTCCGGGTACCCGACTTGAGCACATCGATGGCCGGGAAGATGCGCTTGTCGGCAACCTTGCGGTCCAGAACGATTTCCGAGTTACCGGTGCCCTTGAACTCTTCGAAGATGACCTCGTCCATCCGCGAACCGGTATCGATCAGGGCCGTGGCGATGATGGTCAGGGATCCCCCCTGCTCCACATTCCGCGCCGCGCCGAAGAAGCGCTTTGGCCGCTGCAGCGCATTGGCGTCGACACCACCGGTCAGAACCTTGCCTGAGGACGGGACCGTGGCGTTGTAGGCGCGACCCAGTCGGGTGATCGAATCCAGAAGGATGACGACGTCGCGCTTGTGTTCGACCAGGCGTTTGGCCTTTTCGATGACCATTTCCGCAACGGCGACGTGGCGGGTGGCCGGCTCGTCAAAGGTCGATGCGATGACCTCGCCCTTCACCGTTCGCTGCATGTCGGTCACTTCTTCCGGCCGCTCGTCGATCAGAAGGACGATCAGGAAGACCTCCGGGTGATTCTTCTCGATGGACTTGGCGATGTTCTGCAGCATCACCGTCTTGCCGACCCGAGGCGGTGCCACGATCAGGCAGCGCTGACCCTTGCCGAGCGGCGCGACGATATCGATGACCCGGCCCGAGCGATCCTTCAGGGTCGGATCCTGAATTTCCATATGTAGCCGCTCTTCGGGATAGAGCGGGGTCAGGTTGTCAAACAGAACCTTCGTCTTGACCGTCTCTGGGTCTTCGAAATTGATCGTGTCGACCTTGAGCAGGGCAAAATAGCGTTCACCCTCCCGCGGTCCGCGGACGGCGCCATGGATGGTGTCCCCCGAGCGCAGGCCGAAGCGGCGAATCTGCGAAGGCGAGACATAGACATCGTCCGGTCCCGGAAGATAGTTGACGTCCGGGCTGCGCAGGAAACCGAACCCGTCCGGCAGGATTTCCAGCACGCCGTCGGCGATGATTTCGACCTCCTCATCGGCCAAGGCCTTGAGGATGGCGAACAGCAGATCCTGTTTGCGCAGGTTGCCGGCGTTCTCGATCTCCAGACTCTCGGCGAAAGCCACAAGGTCTTCCGGCGTTTTTTCGTTCAGTTCCTGCAGGGTGATGCGGCCGTTGGGGACAATGGGATCGCCGTCATCCTCGTCGTCGCCGGATTCCTGGTCGACCATCGGCAGATCGGCCGCCGCCACCTCATTCCCGGCATCGGGCGCATCAGCGCCAGCGGCGTCATCGGTCTCGGGGGTGTCGGTGATGTCGGTCATGGCGTGCAATCAAAAGCATCGCCGCGAGACATGGCGTCGCGCGGGCGGAAAAATCTGGCGGTGTCTGGCCTTGCGGCCGGGTGGAAGGGCAACGGGTCGTCCCGGCGAGATCGGCGGGCGTCGCGAAGAGTGGGACCGCCCCAGACTCCTGCAGGACGGTTCACCGCGAGCGAAACCACGCGGGGCCGTTCAGGTCAAGCAGAGCGGTTCAGCCCAAGGTCCATTCGGTTGCCACGGACAGAACCATGACGATGGCTATGACGAAAGGAATCTCATTGGTCATGCGCCAGAATTTGCCGGATCGGGTCGAAATGCCGGCCTCAACCCTGCGGCGTTCGGCAGCCAGAAATCCGTGCCAGCCCAGCAGCGCCAGGACTCCGAACAGTTTGGCAATCATCCAGGGCTGGTGAACGATACTCCAGTCCGCACCCTCACCGCTCCGGATCCACAGCAGCCAACTGCCCAGCACAAAGGCCAGGACCATGGCCGGATTCATGATGATGCGCAGCAAACGGATCTGCCAGAGACGCAGCAGCGTCTGCATGTCTGATCGCAACGGTTCGGCCTTGGCAGCCTGTTCCGCGTCATAGGCATAGAGCCGCGGCAGGAACAGCAGGCCCGCCATCCAGGCGATGACCGCCAGGATATGCAGGCCCCGCACGATCTCGTAGGTCATACTGCCTTCCGCTCGCAGGTCCGGGGACAGGCTTTCCAGCCTTCCCGGCATCCAGCACCAAACGGTGCCACGCCGGTGCGCGACAGGGCCTCCACCGTCGCTTCGGCGAGTGTCTGGATGAAGGGGGCTGCAACACTGACCGCCGGACTGCGGAGGTAGGGTGCCACACCCTCTTCATGAGCCAATTCGGCATATTCGATGTCGAGCTCGACCAGGGTCTCAATATGCTCCGACACGAAGGCAACCGGGGTCACCACTACGCCGACCCCGTCACGACCTGCCTGGGCAATCGCATCAGGCGTCGAGGGCCCAAGCCATTTCATCGGTCCAACCCGGCTCTGGTAGCAGATCGTCCAGTCCGTCAGTGCAGCCCGGGCGGCGATGGCGGCGCAGGTCGATTCGATCTGCTCCTGATAGGGATCACCCTTTTTCGTGACCAGGCTTTCAGGAATGCCATGGGCCGAAAAGAGGACACGGACCGGGCTTGCTCCGGCCTCGGCGAGTTTGGCCTGTACACCAGCCGCCTGGGCCTCGATCCAACCAGGCGCTTTGGGATAGCAACAGACCGTCCGGCTGATACCCGGCCCGGTATAGGTCTCATGCCAGGCTTTCAGCGAGGACTCGGTCGTGGTGGTCGAGAACTGCGGATACAGGGGCAGCAGGACGATCTCGTCCGGAGAAAAGGCAGCGACCTCAGCAGCGGTCTGTTCCGTCAACGGTGCCCAGTATCGCATGGCGATGAAGGCCCTGACCTCGTCGTCGGGAAGATGGGCTTTGAGAGCGGCTTCGAAGGCCACCGCCTGACGCCGGGTCTCAGGCAGCAGGGGGGAGCCGCCGCCCATGAGGGCATAGTTCGCCTGGGCACTGGTCTCGCGCCGGCTCGAGATCAACCGGGCCAGAAGGGTGCGAAACGGATTGGGCAGGCCAATGATGGCCGGATCATTGAACAGATTGAAAAGGAAGGGTTTTACCGAAGCCTGATCGTCCGGTCCGCCGAGGTTGAACAGGACCACAGCAATGCGACGGCCGTCTCCGGAACTGGCAACAGGCGCGTTCATTGGGCACCGATCCGTTTGAGAACCTGTTGGACATGGGCGATCGACACGTCGGGCAGGATTCCGTGGCCCAGGTTGAAGATCCACGGACCCTCACCCCAGGCCTCCAGCAGCTGATCGACGCGCCGATCCAACATCGGCCCACCAGCCCGGAGGAGCAGCGGATCAAGCGCGCCCTGGATCGGCTTTATCGCCTGGACTCTTTGACCGATTGCCAGCGGACAGGCCGTATCCAGCGCCACAGCCTGGACATCGACGTCCGCCGCATACTGTTCCGCCAGCGCGGCAGAGCCCCGGGGGAAACCGATCAGGGGCACAATGACGCCGAGTTCCCGCACTCGCCGGACCAGTTTCTGGTGCGGACGCAGAACCAGATTCTCGAACAGGTCCTCAGGCAGCCCCTCGGCCCAGCTCTCGAAGATCTTGAGCACCTGTGCGCCCGCATCGGCCTGCATCTTCAGATAATGGGCCGTGGCCTCGACCAGAACATCCAGCAGGGCCGCGACCTTCTCCGGCTCCGCATAAGCATAGGTCCGGGCCTGGGCGCGCTCGCCCTTTCCGATGCTGCGCGCCTCGCCGTCCAGCATATAGGTCGCCACCGTCCAAGGTGCACCAGCAAAACCAATCAGTGCACGGTCCGACTCAAGCTGCGATCGCACCAGTGAAAGGGTCTGGCCGACCTGTTTCAGGGCCTCGCCGGCCCCGGCAGTCAGATCCCGCATGGCCTCGACCGAAGGCAGCGCCCCCAGCCGCGGCCCTTCACCGGCCTCGAACCAGACCTCTTGCCCCAAGGCCCTAGGTATCAGAAGGATATCAGCAAAGACGATAGCCGCATCAAAGCCGAACCGCCGCATCGGTTGCAGGGTCGCCTCAGCGGCCTTGTCCGGATCCAGACAGAAAGAAATGAAATCGGGTGTCGTGGCCCGCAAGGCCCGATATTCCGGCAAGTAGCGCCCGGCCTGACGCATGAACCAGACGGGTGGCCGTGAGGTTGCCTCGCCCGCGAGAACCTTGAGAAGCAGAGGAGTGTCAGGGGAAGAGGTCATCTGACTGTGGTCCTACCGGGAGCCCCGGTTCTGCTCAAGCCCGGCCCGTGTCGCACCCTTCCATCCTTACAAACAAAAGAGTCTTGAGGTTTGGAAGTAGAAGGCAGGACCGGGGAGGACGGGGATAGTCCGACCAAATAGCCCGGCCACGGAGGGGTTTTCCTCAAACAGTCACAGACGCCCGCCCGGGCCCAAGCGAGGCTGGTGAAAACGGGGATAAACCCTAACAAGACCTTAACAGCCGGACCGGAAGGCGGTTGAACGGGAGCCGGAGCCCTGGGGGCCATTAACTTCTTGTTAAGGATTTCCACAGCCGATCCGGCATCCACCGATGACCTTGGGATGAATGGCTCCGTGACAGGGCCTGCTGTCCACCTTCGTCCCTGCTCGCGGCCCGCCCATCGCGCCGCTATAGAAAACGACGCACCCTTCCGCCTCGACGGTGCCCTGACGGCGCCGGGGCTCATCCACAGGAGTCTCGAAATCATGGACAGCCGCCGATGACCCCGGGACCTCTGGGCCGACCATCCGGCCCGACGCGGTTGGCGACTTATTTCCATGTCCATCTGGTGTCGGATTCTACTGGTGAAACCCTCAACGCCATGGCCAAGGCTGTGGTGGCGCGGTTCGACGGGGTTATCCCGATCGAACACATCTATGCCCTGGTTCGATCGGGCAAACAGATGGAGCGGGTGTTGGACGAGGTTGCCGCTTCACCTGGTGTGGTGCTCCATACCTTGGTCGACCGGGAGCTGCGCGAACAGCTGGAAGAAGGGTGCCGCAAGCTGGATATGCCCCAGATCGCAGCTCTCGACCCTCTCGTCGGTGCCCTTTCACGTTATCTCGGGGCCGCGCTGTCGACGCGGGTCGGGGCGCAGCACGCGCTCGACACCGATTATTTCAACCGTATCGCAGCCCTCGACTATGCCATGGCTCATGACGATGGTCAGGGCACCCGTGAACAGCTTGAGAGCGCCGACGTCGTCCTGTGCGGGGTCAGCCGCACCTCGAAAACCCCGACCTGCATCTACCTGGCACACCGCGGCATCCGGGCCGCCAATGTGCCGCTCGTCCCCGGTCAGGAAGACGGCGAACGGCTGGTCGGACTGAAAAACCCACTGGTGGTGGGACTGACCGTCTCCCCTGACCGGCTGGTACAGATCCGCAAAAACCGTCTGGATGGCCTGAACGCGACCCGGGCCAGCGCCTATATCGACCATGACGCCGTCCGCGAAGAGACGGTCAAGGCCCGGCGCGCCTTCGAACGGCGTGGCTGGCCGGTCATTGATGTGACGCGCCGTTCCGTTGAGGAGACTGCGGCCGGCATTATCAACCTGCTGAACGAACGCCGCACCCGACGGCTGGGGACCAGCTGGTGAACGCCCCCGGAGAACGCCTGATCCTGGCCTCGAAGAGCGCGGCCAGACGGGCGATGCTGACCGATGCCGGAGTCATCTTCTCGGTACAGGTCGCTGACGTCGACGAGGATGCGGTCAAGACAATGCATGATCCAGCAGATCCTGCGGGGCTTGCAATAGAGCTCGCACGTATCAAGGCCCTGGCGGTGTCGCGCCAGAACCCTGACGCCTGGGTACTGGGGGCGGACCAGACCCTGGCCTTCGAGGGTGATCTGGTCTCCAAGGCAGGTTCTCTGACCGAAGCTCGCAACCGGTTGAGCGTCATGCGTGGGCGACCGCATCATCTGCACTCCGGGGCCGCCCTCGCCAGGAACGGCCAGAGCGTCTGGTCAGAAGTCGATACGGCTACGATGCGCGTCCGGGATTTCTCCGACACCTTCCTCGATGCCTATCTGGCAGCAGAGGGTGAAGCCCTGCTGGCCTGCGTCGGCTCCTACCGGTTTGAGGGTATGGGATCCCAGTTGTTCGAGGCGGTCGAAGGTGACTATTTCACGGTCCTGGGCCTGCCGCTATGGCCGGTTCTGGCCGAGCTGCGCCGCGCCGGCGTGCTGCAGTCATGACTCTTCTGGCCGGGGTCGCGGGACAGCCGATCGCCCACTCGCTGAGCCCCCTGATCCAGAACGCCTGGATCAGGGCTGCCGGGCTGGACGCCGACTACCGCGCCTACGGCCCCGCCGATGCGATGGCTTTTGCTGCCATGGTGGAAGAAGTTCGCGCCGGCCGGCTGTCCGGCCTGAACGTCACTGCTCCCTTCAAAGAACAGGCCCTGAGGCTCGCAGATGAGGCCAGTGTCACGGCCCGGACCTGTGGATCGGCCAATCTTCTGGTCTTCGAGCCAGGGCGCGTCCGGGCCGACAGTACTGACGGCGAGGGGCTGATGGCGGCGTTGGCCGAACAGTCCCCCCGGCTTCAGCTGCAAGACCAGATGGCCGTAGTCCTCGGTGCCGGCGGGGCTGCCCGTGCTGCAGTCGTCGCGCTGAAGGCGGCGGGAGCCCGGGTCGGAGTGCTGAACCGGACCCTCGCGCGTGCAGAAAGCCTGGCCGCACAACTGGGGGCAATGGTGGTCGATGCCGGGGCGCTGGATGAGGCGGCGCTGGTGGTCAATGCCCTGGCTGTTCCCCCCGACATCGACATTTCCCGCCTGAGTCAGAAAGCGGTCCTGATGGACATGACCTATCGCCCGCTGATCACCCCCTTTCTGGCCCGGGGCCGGGCTCGGGGACTGGTGACGGTCGACGGTCTGGCCATGCTGATCGGACAGGCTCGGCCGTCCTTCCGGGCCCTGTTCGGCCTCGAGCCGCCCACAGTCGATGTCCGCGCGCTCGCCCTGCGGGAACTGGGGGAGTCGGAATGATCACGCTCGGCCTGACGGGATCCATCGGCATGGGCAAGTCGACCACGACGGCCATGTTTGCCGATCACGGGGCCCTGATCTGGAATGCAGACGATGCCGTGCATGCCCTCTATGCCCGGGGCGGCGCCGCCGTCGGACCCGTGGGTGAAGCTTTTCCGGGCGTGGTGATCGACGGGGCCGTGGACCGAACCCGCCTGGCAGGGGCCCTGGGTCAGGACGGTGAAGCCTTCCGGCGCCTAGAGGCCATCGTCCATCCGCTGGTGATCAGGGGTCGCCTCGATGATCTCGCCGCGGCCGAAGCACGGGGTATTCGGCTGGCCGTGCTGGATATTCCCCTGTTGTTCGAGACCGGCGGCGATGCGGCCGTGGACGCCGTCGTGGTGGTGACCGCGCCTGCAGAGGTCCAGGCGGCGCGGGTGCTGGCCCGGCCCGGCATGACCCCCGAGCGGTTCGAGGCCATTCTGGCGCGTCAGCTTCCGGACGCCGAAAAACGCCGCCGGGCAGATTTTCTGGTCGATACCGGCAAGGGCCTTGAGGCCGATCCAATAGGGATCATGTCCCGCGAAATCGTTCTCGATACCGAAACCACCGGCTTTGACCCCCGCACGGGCGACCGGATGATCGAGGTCGGCTGTATCGAGATCGAGGACCTGCTGCCGACGGGGCGCACCTTTCATCGGCTGATCAATCCGGAGCGGCTGATCCCGCCTGACGCCATCCGGGTGCACGGCATCACGGATGAAAAGGTCAGGGACGCGCCGAAATTCGCCGAGATCGTCATCGACCTTTGCGATTTCATCGGCGACGCACCGATCATCGCCCACAACGCCCAGTTCGACCGGAATTTCATCGACCACGAGTTCGGCCGCTGTGGCCGCGCCCTCTTCCCCGAAGACCGCTGGATCGACACCCTGAAACTGGCCCAGTCGCGCTTTCCCGGCATGGCCAATTCGCTCGATGCCCTGTGCAAGCGGTTCAAGGTGTCGCTGGTTGAACGCACCCTGCACGGGGCCCTGATCGACGCCCGCCTGCTGGCCGAGGTCTATCTGGAGCTCAAGGGCGGCAAGGAGAGGCGGCTGGACCTGTCGGCCTCGCGCGCGACGGTCGCCGCAGCCGCCGCTGTGGCCGCCCAGGGCTACGGTCCGCGTCCCCGGCCCCTGCCGGTGCGGGACGATGCGCCGGAACAGGCTGCGCACATCGCCTTCCTGCAGGCGAACCTGAAGGATCGCTCGCTCTGGGAAGCCTATGGGCTGGACATGGAAAAGGCGTCCGCCGCCTGATGAACGCCTGATCCGGCTCTATCGCCCGTCGCGCGGCGGCGGGCTCTTCAATGGCTTCAGGCCTGACCGGCTTCGGCCGGTCCGCGTGCGATCGACTGCTGGCGGGCGACATAGATGCCGGCGAAATCAATCGGATCCAGCATGAAGGGCGGGTAGAAGCCGCCGTCCGAGGTCGCGCGGGCGACGATCTCGCGGGCGAACGGGAACAGGTAGCGCGGGCATTCGATCAGCAGCAGCGGCTCGATGTCCTGCTCCGGCACGCCCTGAAGAGCGAACAGGCCACCGTAAAGCAGTTCGACGTTGAACACCGTCATCGCGTCGGTCGTGGCCTTGATGGTCAGGCGCAGATCGACCTCGAACAGGCCGTCGGGACGGCCCTGGGCGTTCATTTCGACGCCCATGTCGATCGCCGGCCTGCCGTCGACGCGCAGGCTGTCCGGAGCCTTGGGGTTCTCGAACGACAGATCCTTGACGTACTGGGCCACAATACGGAACCCGGGGCCCTGTGGCGCGCCCTGGGCGGGAGCGGCGTTGTTGGCGTCGGTGGGGGGCGCAGCGTCGGTCATCGGTCGGGTCTGTCTGATTGAGTGGCCGGCAGCCCGTTAAGGCACCGGGAAGGCGCGGCGACTAGCACGCGGCACGGGGTGCGGCAACGCTACTCCCCGGCAGGCGTTCGGTCCCCGGCGGCCGACAGGGCGATCCGCCGCACTTCGCAGAAGCGGTGGTTGCGGTTGCGCGTCCCCATATCAGCCCCTAATCGTCTTTCGTCGCGGCCGGATCTTCCCGCCGGCCGCCAGCCAAGGATCGCCCGTGCAACAGGATCTCATCCTGACCATCATCTTCGCCGTGATCGCGGCGGTCGTCCTGTTCCAGCTCTACAATGTGCTGGGCAAGAAGGTCGGCCGTCTGCCGGAAGACGATGCCCGTTCCAAACCGGCCATGTTGCCGACCGGTGCCGCCCCGGACCAGTCCGCCGGCCGGCCCGGCGTGCTGGACGCCGTCACCCTGGCCTCGATTGCCGGGCTGAAGGCGCGCGATCCGGCCTTCGATCCCGTCCGCTTCCTTGAAGGCGCGCGCCAGGCGCATGAAACCATCGTCCGCGCCTATGCCGCCGGTGACCGCGAGACGCTGAAACCCCTGCTGACCCCGACGGTCATGGACTCGTTCGAGGCCGGCATCGCTGCGCGCGAGACCCGGGGCGAGATCGAGGTGGCCGAATTCCTTCACCCCGCCCGCGCCGATCTGGAAGAGGCTTCGGCCGAAGAGAACCGGGCCACCGCCAAGGTCCGTTTCCTGGCCGAACTGCGCAATACCATCACCCCTGTCGACGCCACGGCCGAGCCGCAGGTCGATGAACGCCGCGTGGCCGAGCTGTGGACCTTCGAACGCACCCTCGGCGCCAGCGATCCCAACTGGGTTCTGGCCCGCACCGAACCCGCCGCAGCATGATCAGGGGCGGCGGACGCCGTCGGGGTCTTTCCGGAACGGCCGTCCTGGTCGGCCTTGCCCTGGCGCTCGCTGCCTGCGCCACGACGCCTGCTGCCCCGCCGGTTGTGCCGGAGCCCGGCCCGTCCGTTCCTTCGCCGACACCGGACCCGGCGCCCGCGCCTGAAGGACTGAGCCCGGCGACCCTTCCGGGCTGGAATGACGAGGACCATCTGGCCGCTTTCGAGGCCTGGGCCGTCGGCTGCACCGTGGCCCGCGACACAGCCTCGCGGACCCAGTGTGACCGGGCCATTCAGATCAAACAGACCTCGAAGCCGGTGACGCCGTCGATGGCCCGGGCCTTCTTCGAAAGCGGCTTTATCGTCGTGGCTGCTGTGACGCCGGACGACAGGCCCGGCCTGCTGACCTCCTATTTCGCTCCAGAATACAACGCCCGCCGGATGCCGGACGCCGAGTTCGACATGCCCGTCCGACCCCGCCCGGTCGGCTGGACCCGCGGTGCCGTCGGGGCCGTGCGCGCCGAGATCGAGGCCGCTCCGCCGACCGACGCCCTCGCCTGGATGCGGGCCGAGGACCTGTTCTTCATGCAGATCCAGGGTTCGGGCTATCTGACCTTCGAGGACGGCTCGACGGCCCGTGCTGCCTATGCCGCCGACAACGGCCAGCCTTTCACCGGCATCGCCCGGCCGATGGCGGAACAGGGGCTGCTGCCCGCCAACGGCACCTCGGGCGAGGCCATCCGCGCCTGGCTTGCAGCCCATCGCGGGTCCGAGGCGCGGGCGGTGATGGCGCTGAACCCGCGCTACATCTTCTTCGCGGTCGACCCGGACGACGGCGGACATCCGGACGGGGCCGCCGGCATCCCCCTGACCGCCCGGCGCTCCATCGCCGTCGACCCGGCCCACTGGCGCTATGGCGATCTGGTGTGGATCTCAGCCGACGGCGGCAATCTTGTCGGTGCGCGGGCCAGCTATCAGGGACTGGTCGTGGCGCTGGACACCGGCTCGGCCATTCGCGGTCCGGTGAGGGCCGACTTCTACATGGGTCGGGGCGACGCGGCGGGCGAAGAAGCCGGTGCCGTGCGCCATCCGCTCAGGATGTGGCGGCTCGTTCCGCGGGATTAGTTTGTCAAAGGCCTTGGCGTAGGGCCTCTCCCTCCCTCCCCCCGATGGGTAGGGCGAAGGATTGGGGCATGACTCATCGCCGCCTGTCTCCAGGCGGTGCGGGAAGGGCCGGCGGAGCGCCGGGCGCGGAGCCCGGAGACCGTTGGGAGACTGTGTTTCGGCTTCGCGTCGTCGCTCCGCACGAGATGTCTGACCGGGAGCTGTCGGCCTGAATGTCTTCAGGACCAGCGGCGCTCTTGACGC
>VYMF01000090.1_pt1 | contig 28395 bp, 29 predicted proteins | sample 5115271 | NCBI WGS metagenome assembly VYMF01 (sample SAMN12291778, study PRJNA351875) | freshwater metagenome | isolation source: freshwater lake | place: USA: Michigan, Wintergreen Lake | collected 2013-08-08
AGCTGCTCCCGGTCGTAGTCCAGACGGTTGGGATCGTAGTTGTCGTTGGTCGTGAACAGGCGGTACCAGGCCGACTCCTGCGTCACCATGACCTCACGCAACTCACTGTCGGAATAGGCGCTGTTGCCGAGGAAGGTGATGGACCGCACGCCGGTCTCGGGACCCTCGTTGATCTCGAACACGACGTCGACGCGGTTCTGGTCCAGTTGGACGATCTTGGGCGTGACGGTGGCCGAGATGCGGCCCGAAAGCCGGTAGAGCTCGACGATCTTGCCCACATCTTCCTGGATACGGGCACGGGTGTAGATACCGCGCGGCTTGAGTGTGACCTCTTCGCGCAGCTTGTCCTCGCTGACCGCCCCGTTCCCCTCAAACACGACCTGGTTGATGATCGGGTTTTCGACGATCTCGACGATCAGGTCACCGTTCGGCTGGACGCCCAGCTGGACGTCGGCGAACAGCTGGGTGCGCGTCAGGGTACGAACGGCGATGTCCAGCACGGCCGGATCGACCGTGTCGCCCGGCTGGATCGGCAGATAGGACAGGACCGTCGTCTGGTCGATCCGCTGATTGCCGCGCACAAGGATTCGATTGATCGTCAGCCGCTGCTCCTGCGGCGGCCCAGCTTGGGCCGGAGCCGGAGCCGGGGCCACGGCCTCAGCCGGTGCCGGCGCGGCCGAAGGCGCAGTCTGCGCGAAGGCAGGTCCAGCCAGCCCCGTCACGGCCGCAAGGACCAGCAGGCTGGGGCTCAGTGCCCTGGCGAAGTGACGAACGGACGCATCTTGTTGGATCATACGGGAAACCATCGGGGGCTGGCGTCGGCTCGTCATGCGAACCCGCCGAGGAATTTGAACAGGCTCAGCTTCTGCAGGTCGTTCCAGGTCGCGAACAACATCAATCCCACCAGCAAAGCAAGACCGACGCGGTATCCGACCTCCTGAACGTTGGCCGGGACTGGCCTGCGGGCCACAGCTTCATAAGCGTAAAACAGCAGATGTCCCCCATCCAGAACCGGAATCGGCAGCAGATTAACAATGCCAATTCCGATCGAAACTATGGCGGCGAACTGAAGAAACGTCAGGGCGAGGTTGGCCGCGATATAGCCAGGGTCCGGATCAGCCGCCACAGCCTGACGAGTCGCCCCGCCTGCCGCCCGTGCAATTCCGATCGGTCCGCTCAGCAAATCGCCGGATTCCTTGCCCGTGAAGATCCGGCCGATGTAGGTGCCGGTCGTTGCGACCGTCGTACCGATCATCCCGGCCCCCTTTCCGGTGGCCTCCAGCGGATTCAGGCGGCGGAACCGGTAGTCTTGCTGCAGGGGGCGAAGCGCAAGGCCGATCTGGGCGACGCGCACCCGGCCCGACAGCTCATCATCCTGGATGACCCGCCGCGGCGTGGCGATCAGTTCTACCTGCCGGCCGGCGCGATCTACGGTGAAACGCAAGGGATCGCCCGCGCTCATGATCACGGTCTGGGTGACCTCGGATTGATCCTCAATCGGGCGGTTGTTGATCGCGACAATCCTGTCGCTGGGCAGGAAGCCGGCCTCGGCGGCCGGGCTGCCGGGGAGCACGGCTGCAACCCGCGGTGCCGCGATCCGTTCGCCGATGACGCTGAACAGGATGGTGAACAGCACCAGCGCCAGCAGGAAATTGGCCGTCGGGCCCGCAGCGACAATCAGGGCGCGCTGCCAGATCGGCTTGAAATGGAAATAGTCGCGCTCGGCACCCGGACCGTTCTCCGCGATCAGACGTTGCCGGAGTTCAGCCAGCCCGGCCTGGTCCGGCACGCTGGACGCGTCCAGATCACCCGCGAATTTGACATAGCCACCCAGCGGCAACCAAGCCAGCCGCCACTCGGTCCCGTGCTTGTCGGTCCGGGCCACGATCGTCTTGCCGAAGCCGATGGAGAACCGGTCGACCTTCACACCGAACCTGCGGGCCACAAGAAAATGGCCGAGTTCGTGGATGGTGACGATAAAAGTCAGCACCAGCAGGAAGGGTACGATGTAGATCAGCGCCTGGCCGAGGAAACCCATCATGCCGTTCTTGGTACCTCCGCCATTCAGGCTGCCGCCGCGATGCCGCGAACGATTGACTCCGCCATCCGCCGCGCCTGCTCGTCCACGGCGAGAGCCGCGTCGCAAGCGCTGCTGGAACCGGAATCAACCCCCGAGGCCGTTACGCGCGACAAGGTGTCGGCGATGACTGCGGCAATATTGAGAAAGCCCAGTCGACGGTCAAGGAAGGCCAACGCCGCGACCTCGTTGGCGGCATTGAACACGATGGGGGCCGCGCCGCCCGCCTGTAACGCCTCTCGCGCGAGTTTCAGGGCCGGGAACCGGTCCTCGTCGGGCGCTTCAAACGTCAGCCGGCCAAGGGCGGCGAGGTCCAGTCGCGGCGCATTCCACGCGATCCGGTCGGGCCAGGCCAGGGCATAGGCGATCGGTGTCTTCATGTCCGGCGGCCCCATCTGGGCCAGGGTAGAGCCGTCGACATATTCCACCATGCTGTGGATGATGGACTCGGGATGCACCACCACGCCGATCCGGTCGGCAGGCAGGTCGAACAGATAGGCCGCCTCGATGGCCTCCAGCCCCTTGTTGGCCATCGTGGCGCTGTCGACCGAAATCTTGGCCCCCATGCTCCAATTCGGATGGGCGACGGCCTGTTCCGGCGTGATCGCTTTCAGCGCCTCGCGCGGCGTGGTGCGGAATGGTCCGCCCGAGGCCGTCAGAACCAGTTTCGCGACCTGCTCCGGGGCGTGGTGCGGAAACACCTGATGGATCGCCGAATGCTCGGAATCGACCGGCAGCAAACGCCCCCCGGACCGCCTCACCCGTTCGATCAGGGCCGGACCGCAGCAGACCAGGCTCTCCTTGTTGGCCAGGGCCAGCGTCGAACCGGTCGCGGCCGCCGCCCAGGCCGACCGCAAGCCCGCAGCCCCCACGATGGCGGCCATGGTCCAGTCAGCGGGCCGGGCCGCGGCCTCGATCACGGCCTGATCCCCGGCGGCGGTCTCGATCCCGGTTCCGGCCAGGGCCTCGCGCAAAGCCTCCAGTCGTGCAGGGTCTGCCGTAACAGCCAGCTTCGGCCTCCAGCGCCGCGCCTGTTCGGCCAGTCGCGCGATATTGGCACCGCCGGTCAGGGCCTCGACCTCGAAGGCACCGGTGCCGGCGGATTCAGCCTGATCCATCAGGTCCAGGGTCGAACAACCCACAGAGCCCGTCGAACCCAGCACCGTCACCCGACGCCGGATCATGCGGCTCCGCCTGTCATCCCGACGATCAGGCGGCCGCAGGCCACCACCACGACGGCGAACATCAGCCCGTCGACCCTGTCCAGCAGTCCGCCGTGGCCCGGGATCAGCTTGCCGGCATCCTTGACGCCATAGCGCCGCTTCAGAGCCGACTCCCACAGATCACCCGCCATGGTCGCCAGGGCCGCCGCGAGTCCGAGGGCTCCCCCCCAATAGGTTCCGATCCCCATGTCGAGAAAGGTCCCCAGGGCGGCGCCGGCGACGGTGCCGGCGACAAGGCCACCGATGAACCCGGACCAGGTCTTGTTGGGTGAGAAGCTCGGCCACAGTTTGGGCCCGCCCATCAGGCTGCCGACCAGATAGGCCATGATGTCCGAAGCCCAGGCGATGAGGAAGGCCGATACCGTCCAGGCCAGGCCGCTCGCCGTGTCGACATCCCTCAGCCAGATCAGCAGTACCGCCGGCCAGCCGAGGTAAAGCACCCCATAGGCGGCATCCAGCGCCTCCTGCCCGCGGTTACGAGCGAACAGGCCCGCGGCGACCGCGCCGAACACCAGCATGACAAGGCCCAGTGAGAGCTGCCCGGCGTGCGCCGCCACGACACCGGCGACGTGGCCAGCAGCATGAGGGCCAGGAACCACAGGCCGCCGGCCCAGATGGCCAGAACGGCGGCGGGTGCCAGTACGATCGCGGAAGCGGCCCTGAGACCTATGTCGCGGGCCCGGACCGCCATCAGCCGGCCGCAAGGGCGGGCGCAACGGCCTCGGCAGGCGCAGTCCGGCCGCCGAAGCGGCGATCCCGGTTGCGGTATTGTGCGACCACATCGGCCAGCCCCTCGGCCCCGTAGTCCGGCCAGAGGACGTTCTGATAGACCAACTCGGCGTAGGCGGCTTCCCACAGCAGAAAGTTCGACAGCCGCTGCTCACCCGAGGTGCGCACGATGACATCCACCGGCGGAGCCCCTGCAGTGGAAAGGCCGCGCCCCAGTGACTCCTCGTCCAGCAGACCGGTCGCCCGTCCGGCCAGCACGGCGTCTACATGGCGCTGGGCCGCATCAACGATGTCGGCCCGGCCACCGTAGTTGAAGGCCACCTGAAGCAGGAATTTCTCGTTGTGTGCGGTCGTCGCCTCAGCCTTGTCGATGATGGCGATGATGTCGTCCGGCAGTCCCTTACGCCGCCCCAGCACCCGAACCCGGACCCCGGCGCGCTCCAGGCGCTTCAGGTCGCTCGCGACATAGGAGCGGACCAGCCCCATCAGGTCTGAAACCTCGTCCGCCGGTCGGCTCCAGTTTTCGGTCGAGAAGCCGAACACAGTCAGGCAGCGAATGCCGAATCGCGGGGCCGCCTCGACCGTACGCTTCAGTGCCTGGACTCCCTCCCGGTGGCCCATGGCCCGCGGCAGGCCACGCGCCTCGGCCCAGCGCCCGTTGCCGTCCATGATCAGGGCGACGTGCCGCGGATCGTCGGGGCGCGGTCCGTCAGTCGGCGCGGAATGGATGGGATGGGCGGACATACGACGGGTATCCTACGGCAATTCGCGCCGTCAAACCTGCATGATCTCAACTTCCTTGGCCCGAAGGGCCTCATCGATACGCTTGATGGCTGCGTCGGTATCCTTCTGGACCTCGGTTTCCATCTTCTTCTGCTCGTCCTGGCTGATCTCGCCGGCCTTCTCGGCCTTTTTGAGGTCCTCGTTGGCGTCCCGGCGGACGTTACGGACGGCGATCTTCTGCTGCTCGGTGTATTTGCCGGCCAGCTTGGCGAGGTCCTTGCGACGCTCTTCGGTCAGGGGCGGGACCGGAATGCGCAGGGTCTGACCGTCGACGATGGGATTGAGCCCAAGGCCGGCGGCGCGGATGGCCTTCTCGACCGGGCCGACCATCGACTTGTCCCAGACATTTACCGAGATCATCCGCGGCTCCGGCACGCTGATGGCGGCAACCGAGTTCAACGGGGCATTGGAGCCGTAGGCCTGGACCTGCACCGGATCCAGCAGGCCGACGTTGGCGCGGCCGGTGCGCAGGCCGTTGAACTCTTCCTTCAGGGCGGACACGGACTTGTCCATGCGCTCGCGGTAGGTCTTCAGATCGGGCTTGGCCATGGTCGTTTCTCTCGCGTTTTCTTGTCTTTGGCGGCTCAGGCGGCCTTGTTGGACGAGATGACCGTAAAGGTCCCCTCACCCGTCAGGGTCCGGCGCAGTGAATTGTCCTCACGGATCGAGAAGACCACGATCGGAATGCCCGAGTCACGCATCAGGGCGATGGCCGAGGCATCCATGACCTTCAGGTCCTTCGCCAGCACATCGTGATAGGTCAGCGTCTCGTAACGGGTGGCGCTGGCATCCTTCTTGGGGTCGGCGGTGTATACGCCGTCGACGCTGGTCCCCTTCAACAGGGCGTCGCAGCCCATCTCGGCGGCGCGCAGGGCTGCGCCCGAATCGGTTGTGAAGAAGGGCGCGCCCACCCCGGCGGCGAAGATCACGACCCGGCCCTTTTCCAGATGACGCAGGGCGCGGCGGCGCACATAGGGCTCGGCCACCGCATTCATGGTCAGTGCGCTCTGCACCCGGGTCTGGACGCCGATCTTCTCCAGCGCGGACTGCATGGCGAGCGCATTCATCACGGTCGCCAGCATGCCCATATAGTCGGCCGTGGCCCGCTCCATGTCGCCGGCGGCCTTGCTCAGTCCGCGGAAGATGTTGCCACCGCCGATAACCAGGCAGATTTCGACACCCTCGCTGGCCACATCGGCCACGGCCTGGGCCACGCCGGCGACCGTCTTCATATCGATGCCATAGGCTTGGTCGCCCATCAGCACCTCGCCCGACACCTTCAGCAGGACGCGTTTGTACAGGAACTCAGGCGGGGCGTCGGGCATGGGAAGACCTTGGGCGGGGGATTCGGCTTCTTATAGAAAGCCCCGCCCCCGGTTCAAAGGCCTGACTGCCAAGGTCAGAGTCGCAGAATGATCGTCTCGACGATCGGTCGCCGATCCCAGATCTGCTGGCTGGCCTTCTTGAGCGCGCGCGACACGGCCTGTTCGATGACCATCTCGTCCTCGAGAGCCGCGCCCTTGAGCTTCATCACCGCCGCCTCGGCACGTTCCGCCAGGTCGTCCAGCGCATCCCCCAGCGGGGATTCCGCGTCGCCCGGCAGGCCGATCGCGCGCACGTCGATGTCGCTGACGATCTTGCCACGCTTGTCCATGGCAAAGCTGACGATCAGCACGCCGTTGGTCGAGGCGTGCCGCCGCTCGTTCAGGGCCTCGCCCTGTTCAGTGACCAGACGGCCACCATCCACATAAAGCCGGCCATTGGGGACTTCATCGATGATGACGGCGGGTCCAGGGGCCAGACGCACCATGTCACCGTTGCGCGGGGTTACGGTCTCGGGGATGCCGACGTCCCGGGCCAGATTGGCGTGCTCGGCCAGATGGCGGCGCATACCGTGGGTCGGCACGGCGATCTGCGGTCGGGCCCAGGCGTACATCTGGCGCAGCTCGTCGCGGCATGGATGGCCGGAGACGTGGATGCCCGGATGGTCCTTCTCGGTGTAGAGGCGCACCCCGCGGTCGGCGAGCTTGTCCTGCAACCGGCCGATCGACAGCTCATTGCCGGGGATGACCCGCGACGAGAACAGGCAATGGTCGCCCTTGCTCAGCTTGATGTAGGGGTGGGTGCCCTCGGCCACGCGCGACAGGGCGGCCCGTGCCTCACCCTGACTGCCCGTGCAAAGATACAGGATCCCGTCAGCCGGCCAGACGCGGGCCTCCTCGTCGGTCAGGAACGGCTTGACGTCGCTCAGCATGCCGACGTGTTTCGCGGCCGAGGTGATACGGTGCATGGACCGACCCGCCAGGGATACGCGCCGACCCGCGGCCTCTGCAGCGCGGATGACGCTGTCCATGCGTGCGACGTTCGAGGCGAAGCAGCCGACCGCGATCCGGCCCTTCAGCCCGCCGATCAATTCGATCAGGGCGTTGCGGACGCCGCCCTCGGAGCCAGCCGATCCCTCGACAAAGACATTGGTGGAATCGCAGACCATGGCCAGCACGCCTTCGTCGCCGAGGCGACTGATGGCGGCGGAATCGGTGACCTCACCGATGATCGGATCCTCGTCGATCTTCCAGTCGCCGGTGTGCAGCACCGTGCCCAGCGCCGTCTTGATGGCCAGGCCGTTCGGCTCGGCGATCGAATGGGTCATGGTCACCATGGTTACCTGGAACGGGCCCAGGTCGATGGTCCCACCCAGCGGCACCTCGATCAGCTTGACCTGATCCAGAATGCCCGCCTCACGCAGCTTCTCGCGGATCAGGAAGGCGGTGAAGGGTGTCGCATACAGCGGTGCCTTCATGCGCGACCACAGCCAGCCCAGGGCACCGATATGGTCCTCATGGGCGTGGGTCAGGACGATGCCCCGGATGGTCTCGCCCTCGAGGAAGGCGGGATCCGGCACGATCACATCGACGCCGGGCGTCGACAGGTCGCCGAAGGTAACGCCGACATCGACCACGAGCCATTCGCGGTTCGCTTCGGGCCCATAGCCGTAGAGATTCAGATTCATCCCGATCTCGCCCGAGCCGCCCAGCGGCAGGAAGACGAGTTCGTCGTTGGTTTTCTTTTTCATAGGTCCTTTAGAGGGTGTTCCGCCGCCAGATTTCCAGAAGGCCGCGGATAGTCAGGTCCGGATCGAACCGGTCGATTGATTCAGTTGCACCCTCGAACAGGCTGGCCACGCCGCCCGTTCCGATCACGGTCATGGGCTTGCCCCACTCCGCCTTGATGCGCGCCACCATGCCCTCGATCAGGGCGACATAGCCCCAGAAGACGCCGGATTGCATGTTGGTGACCGTGTCCTTGCCGATCACCCGGTCCGGCCGCTGGATGGCGATCCGAGGCAGCATGGCCGCCGCCTCGTGAAGCGCCTGGAGGCTCAGATTGATCCCCGGAGCGATCGCACCGCCCTCGAAGGCCCCGTCGGCAGCGATGACATCAAAGGTCGTGGCCGTGCCACTGTCGATCACGATCAGATCGCCGGAATAGACCAGATGCGCCCCGATCGCATTGACCAGCCGGTCGGCCCCCGCCTCGCCCGGCTTGGTGATCCGCGCCGTCATGCCGAGGTCGACATTGTCGCCGATGACCAGCGGCTCGACCGCCAGATAGCGACGCGCAAGGTTGCGCAGGTTGAAGATCGACTGGGGCACCACGCTTGAGATGATGCAGCCGTCCAGCTGGCTGATCGACAGGCCGCGCATGGCCAGCAACTGGCTGAGCCAGACAGCATATTCGTCGGCCGTGCGGCTGCTTTCCGTGGCGGTGCGCCACTGGGCGATCCAGTCGCCGCCGTCATGCACGGCGAACAATGTGTTCGTATTGCCCTGCTCGATCGCCAGCAGCATCACGCGGCCTCCCCGAAGAAGACATCGCCGGCGGAGATCAGCCGCAGGCTCCCGTCCGTCAGCCTCAATTTCAGTGCGCCGTCGGCTGCCACGCCTTCGGCGCAGCCCTCGACTGTCTCACGCCCCAGCCGGGCGACGGCGGGGCCAACCAGCCCAGTCGTCCGGGTCCGCCAGGCGTCCAGGATCGGCTCGAACCCCAGCGTCTCCCAGCGCCCCATCCACACATCGAACGCTTCCGCCAGCTTCGCCGCCGCCGCCTCGACCGTCGGCGGGCTCGCGACCTCGCCGCCCAGATGATGGGCCAGCGCCGTCGCGGGCCGCTCGGTGCCCTCCGGCGCGCTGACCAGATTGACCCCGATCCCGATCGCCAGCCACAGGCCGCCGCTCTCATGGGTGCCCGACTCGACCAGCACCCCCGAGGCCTTCTGGCCGGCGAGCATCACATCATTGGGCCATTTGATCGTCACCAGCGAAGCCGGGGCCCAGGCGTCCAGCAGGTCTGCGATGGCCAGCGCCGCGACGAAGGTGACCTGGGCCGCCTCGGCGGGAGATTTTCGGGTCAATTGCAGCAGGGTGGAAAACAGGTTGCCGTCCTGGCTTTCCCATTGCCGCCCACGGCGCCCCCGGCCCTCGGTCTGGCGTCGGGCGACGATCCACAGGGGGCCTGTCTCGCCCGCATCCGCGCGGCGACGGGCCTCCGCATTGGTCGAGTCGGTCTGGTCGAGCAGCAGGATCGGCGCGGCGGGCATCCGCCCCTACCCGGCTCCGAAGCCGGTCGCGGCGATGCCGGCGAAATGGTCGATCCAGCCGATGGCGACGATCACCAGCGGGAAGGAGAAGGCGGCCGAAGCCCAGGCGATGGTCTTCGCCTCGACCGGCGACGCATCCGTCGGTTCCACACCCTCGGGCGTCGGATCGAACCACATCAGTTTGATGATGCGCAGATAGTAGAAGCCGGCCACGACCGAGGCCACAAGACCCGCCGCGCCGACCATCCAGTAGCCGGCCTCGGCAGCCGCGCCGAAGACATAGAATTTGGCCCAGAAGCCGGCCAGGGGCGGCATCCCCAGCACCGACAGCGACAGAACGGTCAGGGCAATGGCCGTCACCGGCTTGTCCTTCCGCAGGCCGGCCAGATCGGCGATCCGGCGGACCGGCTTTCCTCCGCGCGACAGCGACAGCAGGATGGCGAAGAAGCCGAACTGGTCGATGACATACAGGGTCATGAACACCAGCATGGCCTGAACGCCCGCCGTGGTCCCGGCCGCGATACCCAGCAGGGCGTAGCCGATGTTGGCGATCGACGAATAGGCCAGAAGTCGCTGCAGATCCTTCTGAACCAGACCGCCGAACGCCCCGACAGCGAAGGAAATCAGCGCGATCAGGATCAGCACCTGGGCCCACTGGTCATGCGACCCACCGAAGGCTCCTTCCAGCGTCCGCGCGATCAGGACCATGGCCGCGACCTTGGGTGCCGTGGCGAACAGGGCCACGACCGGCGTCGGAGCCCCCTCATAGACGTCCGGCGTCCACATGTGGAACGGCGCGGCGGAGACCTTGAAGGCCAGGCCACAGATCAGGAACACCAGTCCGAAGATCAGGCCCGTCGACGGGTTGGCGGCGGCATAGGCGGCGATTTCGTCGAACCGCATGGAGCCGGTGAAGCCGTAGATCAGGCTCGCCCCATACAGCAGCAGACCCGAAGACAGCGCGCCCAGCACAAAATACTTCAGTCCCGCCTCGGACGCCTTGAGGTCGTCGCGGTGGTATGCGGCCAGAACATAAAGGGCCAGCGAGTGGAGCTCTATGCCAACATAGAGCGAGATCAGATCACCCGACGAGGCCATCATCCCCATGCCGGCCGAGGCCAGCACGATCAGGACGGGGTATTCGAATTTGGCGATCTTCGCACGGCGCATCCAGCCGTCCCCAAGGACAATGGCCACGGCACTGGACAGGAAGATCAGGGCCTTGCCGTAGACGGCAAGCGGATCAGCCACATAGGCACCGTTGAAGGCCATGCCCAGCGGACCGGTGACGGTCACGGCGGTAGCGGCGACCAGCACGGCCACCGACAGGATGGAGATCAGACGCGCGCTCTTCTCGCCCAGGAAGGCACCAAGCATCAACAGCACAAGTCCGCCGACCGCGAGCGTGCTCTCGGGGGCGGACAGGCGCAGGGCGAAATCAAGATCTGGCATCATCGTCTCACCCGCCGATCGCGGCGCGATAGGTGGTCGTCAGGGCCTCGACCGAGGCGGCGGTATAATCCAGCACCAGACCCGGCTGGAAACCCAGCCAGAGGGTGCCGATGATCAGGGGCGCGAAGATCAGCAGTTCGCGCTTGTCGACATCGGTGATCGCCTTCATCGCCGGATTGGTGATCTCGCCGAACATGACGTTGCGGTACAGCGTCAGCGCATAGACCGCCGAGAAAATCACGCCCGAGGCGGCGAACAATGCGGTCCAGGTCGAGACCTCATAGATGCCGACCATGGTCAGTATCTCGCCGATGAAACCCGAGGTCCCGGGCAGGCCCACATTGGCCATGGTGAACAGCATGAAGATGGCCGCAAACCAGGGCATGCGCGCGGTCAGGCCGCCGTAAAGGGCGATCTCGCGGGTGTGCATCCGGTCATAGACCACACCGACACAGAGGAAGAGCGCGCCCGAAATCAGGCCGTGGCTCAGCATCTGGAACACGGCACCCTGCACGCCCTGATCATTGCCGGCGAAGATGCCCATGGTCACGAAGCCCATGTGGGCGACCGACGAATAGGCGATCAGCTTCTTCATGTCCGTCTGCCGGAAGGCGACCAGCGAGGTGTAGACGATGGCGATGACCGACAGGGCGAACACCAGTGGTCCGAAGGTCTGGGACGCCTGCGGGAACATGGGCAGGTTGAACAGCAGGAAGCCGTAGCCGCCCAGCTTCAGCAGGATGCCGGCCAGGATGACCGAGCCTGCCGTCGGTGCCTGGACGTGGGCATCGGGCAGCCAGGTGTGCACCGGCCACATCGGCATCTTGACCGCGAAGGAGGCGAAGAAGGCCAGCCACAGCAGCGGCTGGACGGTCGGGCTGAAGGCATATTCCTTGAGCGCCGGGATGCTGGTGGTGCCGGTCTCGGCCGCCATCCACAGCATGGCCAGCAGCATCAGCACCGACCCCAGCAGGGTGTAGAGGAAGAATTTGTACGAAGCGTAGATCCGGTTCGCCCCGCCCCAAACGCCGATGATGATGAACATCGGCACCAGGGTGCCTTCGAAGAACATGTAGAACAGGAAAAGGTCCAGCGAGGTAAAGACCCCGATGACCAGGGTTTCCAGCACCAGGAAGGCGATCATGTAGTCGACCACCCGGTCCTTGATCGTGGTCCAGCTGGCGAGAATGCAGATCGGCATCAGGAAGGCCGTCAGCAGGACGAACAGGATCGAAATACCGTCCACGCCCATGTGATACTGGGCACCCACGAACCAGACGTACCGCTCGACAAACTGATAGGCGGCGCTGGAGGGATCGAACTGCCCGACGAGCACGATCGACACGGCCAGGGTCACAAGCGTGGTCAGCAGTGCAATCCAGCGCGCCGCGCCGTCCGCGCCGGCCTTGTTGAACAGCCGCGCCAGCAGGATCAGCCCCGCGCCGACCAGCGGCAGGAAGGTGACGACACTGAGGATGTAGGGGATCTGGGGCAAGATCAGGCTCCCCACGTATAGATGGCGAAGGCGAGGAAGCCGGCGAGGCCGAGCAACATCACGAAGGCGTAGAAATAGACATAGCCGGACTGGAAGCGGCTCAGACCACCCGCGAGTTTCCGCGACAGCCAGGCCATGCCGTTGGGGCCGCCACCGTCGATGATCTTCACGTCACCGACTTTCCAGAACAGGTCACCGACAGCCCGCGCGCCCTTCACGAACACGACGTCGTACAGCTCGTCGAAATACCATTTGTTGTACAGGAAGCCGTGCACGATGCCGCCGCGGTCGGCCATCCGACGCGCCATGCCTTCCTTCATCACATAGAGCCAGAAGGCGGCGAAACTGCCGATCAGGGTCAGGATCAGCGGCGACCACTTCACCCAGAGCGGAACGGAGTGGCTGTCGTGAAGGACGTGGTTGGCCTCGGACACGAAGATCGCCCCGCGCCAGAAACCATGCTCGTGGTCGCCAATGAACCAGGGCGCGAAGACGAAGCCCGCAGCGACAGCCCCGACCGCCAGAAGGAGCAACGGCACCAGCATCACCGGCGGGCTCTCATGCGGGCTCAGCGGGCCGTGGTGGGCGTGAACGTCATGGGCATGGTCGTCAGCCGCAGGCTCGGCATGCGCGTGAGCGGCATGGTCGTCATGGGCGTGATCATCGTGATGCGCGTCCTTCCAAACCGGCTTGTTGTGGAAGGTCATGAACACCAGACGCCATGAATAGTAGGCCGTCAGGCCGGCGGCGAGGATGCCCACGAAGAAGGCGAACAGCCCCATGGCCGAATGGCCGTTGGTGAACGAGGCGAAGGCGCTCTCGATGATGGAGTCCTTGGAGTAGAAGCCGGCAAGGCCGCCGACTCCGGGGATGCCCAGACCGGTGATGGCAATCGTGCCGATGGTCATGACGGCATAGGTGACCGGCAGCAGCTTCCACAGTCCGCCCATCTTCCGCATGTCCTGCTCGTGGTGCATCCCGTGGATCACCGAACCGGCACCGAGGAACAGCAGGGCCTTGAAGAAGGCATGGGTGAACAGGTGGAACATGGCGGCCTGATAGGCGCCGACGCCCGCTGCGAAGAACATGTAGCCCAGCTGCGAACAGGTCGAATAGGCGATGACCCGTTTGATGTCGTTCTGGGCCAGACCGACGGTGGCGGCGAACAGGGCCGTGACCGCACCGGTCAGGGCGATGATGGCCGAGGCGACCGGCGCATACTCATAGATCGGCGACAGCAGACAGACCATGTAGACGCCGGCCGTCACCATGGTCGCTGCGTGGATCAGGGCCGACACCGGGGTCGGACCCTCCATGGCGTCGGGCAACCAGGTGTGCAGGAAGAACTGGGCCGATTTGCCCATGGCCCCGACGAACAGCAGGGCCCCGGCGAGATCGAGCGCCGACCAGGTGTGACCGAGGAAGACCCAGCCCGTTCCCGCCTTGGCGGCGATCATCGGGAACAGTTCGGCGAACTGGATCGTGCCGAACATCCAGAACACCGTCAGGATACCCAGGGCAAAGCCGAAGTCACCGACCCGGTTGACCACGAAGGCCTTGATGGCGGCAGCGCTGGCGGTGGACTTCTTGTACCAGAAGCCGATCAGCAGATAGGAGGCCAGCCCCACCCCTTCCCAGCCGAAGAACAGCTGCATGAAGTCAGCGGCAGTGACCAGCGCCAGCATGGCGAAGGTGAACAGTGAGAGGTAGGCGAAGAACCGCGGCTTGTCGGGATCCTCGGCCATATACCCCCACGAGTAGAGGTGGACGAGCGAGGACACGCTGGTGACCACAACCAGCATGACCGCCGACAGGGCATCGATGCGGATCGACCAGACCGACTGGAAGTCGCCGACGTTGATGAAGGGGAACAGTTCGACCGTGAAGGCCTCAAGCCCGCCCCAGGTCCACTGGCTGAACACGATCCAGGCCACGGCGCACGAGAAGAACAGCAGCCCGGTGGTGATCGATTTGGAAACGAGGTCACCGAGGCGCCGGCCGCTCAGGCCGACGATGACCGCGCCCAGAAGCGGTGCGAAGACGCCGAGTATGACGAGAAGCACGAGATCCACGGTCAGCCCTTCATCACGGAGGCGTCGTCAACCGCGATGTCGCCGCGGTTTCGGAAGAAGGTCACCAGAATGGCCAGGCCGATGGCGGCCTCGGCCGCGGCCACGGTCAGGACGAACATGGCCATGATCTGCCCCTGCACGTCATTGAGATAGGTCGAGAAGGCGACAAAATTGATGTTCACGGCCAGCAGGATCAGCTCGACCGACATCAGGATGATGATGACGTTCTTGCGGTTCACGAAAATGCCGAAGACGCCGATGGTGAACAGGATCGCGCCCACCGCCAGATAGTGCTGCAGGGTGATTTCCATCAGACCAGATCCTCGGGGGTGACGCCGGCACCGGTCGGCACGGATTTGACTTCCATGGCCTTCTTCGCATCGCGACCGACCTGACGGGCGATGTTCTGGCGTTTGATGCCGGGCTTGTGCCGAAGGGTCAGGACGATCGCCCCGATCATCGCGATCAGCAGCACGATCCCCGCCGCCTGGAAGATGTAGACATAGTCGGTGTAGAGCACCCGGCCGATGGACTCGACATTGGTCATGTCGGTCGTTGCGGCGACCGGGCCGCTCGCGTCGGCAGCCGCGCCACCGCTCACGACGGCAAAGGAAATCACAATCATCTCGACCAGAAGTATGCCCGCGACGATCGCCGCCAGCGGCAGATATCGGGCGTACCCCTCGCGCAGTCGCACGAAGTCCACGTCCAGCATCATCACCACGAACAGGAACAGCACCGCGACGGCGCCGACGTAGACGACGACCAGCAGCATGGCGAGGAACTCCGCCCCCAGCAGGACGAACAGTCCCGCCGACGAAAAGAAGGCGAGGATCAGCCACAGCACGCTGTGCACGGGATTCTTCGAGGTCACGACCATCAGGCCGCCCAGAACGGCCACAGCCGCAAGAAGATAGAAGGCCAGGCCTTGCAAGAGCATCGCGCGATCGGCTCCTCACGCTTTGCCGGCGAGCGAGGCGGCGGCCAGCGGATAGTTCAGACAAAACCCGAAACCCGGCGCACGAATCCCGCCCGGAAAGCCTCGGAAAGCGCGCGACTTCTAACCGCCGCCGGGAGCTTTGCAAAGACCGAATGCGACGACCGGTTCCCGCTCGATCATGCCTTGCCCATCTGTCGGCGCGCGCCCAGTTTGAATGCGAGGAAACGGAGCCGTCATGAGCGAAGAACGCGACTATCTTCTGGGCACCCACGACGCCGAGGTCCAACGCCTCGGCCTGCAGCATCGGGTTTGGCGGCCGAGGGTGCTGGACGCCTGGCGGCGGGCCGGAATCACGGTCGGTTCAACGGTCATTGACGCCGGTGCCGGCCCGGGCTGGGCCAGTCTGGATCTGGCCGAAATCGTCGGCCAGGACGGCCGCGTCTCTGCCCTGGAACGATCAGCCCGCTTCGTCGACGTGCTGAACAGGTCGGCCGCAGCGCGGGGTCTGCGTAACATCGACGCCTCTACCGTGGACCTCGTCACCGATCCCCTGCCCGCCTCCGGTGCCGACGCCTTCTGGATTCGCTGGGTTCTGGCCTTCGTCAGCGATCCTGCCGCAGTGCTGGCCAAGCTGCACGCTGCCCTTCGTCCCGGCGGCGTGGCGGTGATCCACGAATATCTCGACTACAACACCCTCGCCATCCTGCCGGACCAACCGGCGATGGAGGAGTTCAAGCAGCTGGTGGTCGACGACTGGCGCGCGTCGGGCGGCGAGCCCAACATCGGCCGCGCCCTGCCCGCCCTGCTGCCCGCGGCCGGCTTCCGCATCCGCTCGATGCAGCCGATCGTCGAGGCGGTGCGCAAGGGCGATCTGGTCTGGCAATGGCCGGCAACCTGGGGCCACAACTATCCCCGCCACCTCGTCGAGGCCGGGAAGGTCGATCAGGCCTGGGCCGACCGGGTGACCGCTGCTTTCGATGCCGCCGAGGCCGATCCCAATGCGGTCTTCGTCACCCCGATGGTGCTGGAGATCATCGCGGAGAAGGTCTGACCGGTCAGCGGTACGGTGCGTCGAGTTCCAGGTTCCGGGCGATCAGTCGCTCCCAGCGGTCGCCGTTGGCGAGCAGCCGGTCCTTGTCGTAGAGCAGCTCTTCGCGCGTCTCGACCGTAAACTCCGAGTTCGGGCCCTCGACGATGGCATCCACCGGGCACGCTTCCGCACACAGGCCGCAATAGATGCATTTGACCATGTCGATGTCGTAGCGGGTCGTGCGGCGGCTGCCGTCGGCGCGCGGCTCGGCCTCGATGGTGATGGCCTGGGCCGGGCAGATGGCCTCGCAAAGCTTGCAGGCGATGCAGCGTTCCTCGCCGTTCGCATAGCGTCGCAGGGCATGCTCGCCCCGGAACCGCGGCGACTGCGGATTGCGTTCGAACGGATAATTCACCGTGGCCTTGGGGCGGGCCATGTATTTCAGCGACAGGCCGATCGCGCCGACGGCATCGATCAGAAGCGCGCCCTTCGCGGCCTGGACGAGACGGTTGAACATTACTGGCTGGCTCCGGTGCGGGCGCACTCGCGGGCGTATCGCTCGCTCTGTTGGTCCATGGTCTCGCAGCGGCGCAGGCGCTCGGCCTCCTGCCTCTGGATGCGCTCCTGGCGCTGTTGCCACTGATATGGTGAGACCGGTTCAGGCTCAAAAGGGGCGCAGGCCGACAGCGACGCGGCGGCCAGGATGATGGGCAGTGTGCGACGCATCAGTCCCGCCTCACCAGGACGTCGCAACCTTCCGGCTGCTGATCGCGGTCCGCGCGACTGTCGCGACAGGCCGGGTGCATGCGGTCCAACGCAGAACGGGCGCGTTCCGCCCGCTCCAGCGTGCCAATCGAAGTCGTCTCCTCGACCCGCGGATCGTACCGGTAGCTGCAACCGCCAGCCGTCACGGCCGCCAGCGCCAGGCAGGAGAGGATCAGAGTCCGGCTCACAGCACGCCTGCCTGCCTGGCCACGAGCCAGCCCGATACAATGACGACACAGACCAGCGAGGTCGGCAGGAAGATCTTCCAGCCCAGACGCATCAGCTGGTCATAGCGGTAACGGGGCACAAAGGCCTTCACGAGTGCGATCATGCAGAACCAGAACACCGTCTTGCCGAGGAAGGTGACCAGATAGATTCCCTGTTCCAGCCAGCCCGGCAGGCCGTCCAGCCAATACTGCGGCACGCCCGGGTTCCACCCGCCGAAGAACAGCAGGGTGATCATGGCGCACATGAAGACGATGTTGGCGTATTCGCCGATCATGAACAGCAGGTAGGGCGTCGAGCTGTATTCGACCTGATAGCCGGCCACGAGCTCGGATTCGGCCTCGGGCAGGTCGAACGGCGGACGATTGGTTTCGGCCAGGGCCGAGACAAAGAAGATGATCGCCATCGGGAACATCACGGCGATCAGGGGCCAGGTCCCCTCCCCGCCACCAAAGGCGAACCAGTTCCAGAACATGCCCTGCTGCTGGGTCACGATCGACGTCAGGTTCATCGACCCGGCCAGCAGGATGACGTTGATGATCACCAGACCGATGGACACCTCATAGGACACCATCTGCGCCGCGGATCGCAGCGAGCCGAGGAACGGATACTTCGAGTTCGAAGCCCAGCCGCCCATGATGATGCCGTACACGCCCAGCGAGCTGATCGCGAAGATGTACAGGATGCCGACGTTCAGGTCGGAAATGACCCAGCCCGGCGCGAACGGAATGGCCGCCCAGGCGATAAAGGCAAGGATGAAGGTCAGCAGCGGTGCCAGCAGGAAGACCACCTTGTCGGCGCCGGCGGGAACGATGATTTCCTTGAGCACGAATTTGAAGAAGTCGGCGAACGACTGCAGCAGGCCGAACGGCCCGACGACGTTCGGGCCTTTGCGCATCTGGACACCGGCCCAGATCTTCCGGTCGGCCAGCAGCAGAAAGGCCAGCGAGATCAGGATACCGACGGTGACGAGCAGGATGCCGGCGGCGGTGGCGATGGTCCAGCCGAGGGGTGTTGTCCAGAAGTCCATCGCGCCTTACTCCGCCGCCATCGCGACCGGTGCCATCCGCAGGGCGGACAGCTCGGCCATGGTCACGCTGGCGCGCGTGATCGGATTGTTCAGATAGGGGTCACGCACCGCAGAAACGAAGGCAGTGTCGCCCAGGTCACCCTTCTTGCCGAGGCTCCCGACGTCGAACGATGCGGGCGTCGGCAGATAGTCGATCCGCCCGAAGGTCGGATGGTCCGCCATCAGTTTCGAGCGCAGGGCGTCGAGCGTGTCGTACGGCAGTGTCTGGCCGACCATTGCCGACAGGGCGCGCAGGACGGCCCAGTCTTCCTTGGCCTGACCTTTGGGGAAGACGACCCGTTCGGCCATCTGCACCCGACCCTCGGTATTGACGTAGAGGCCGGTCTTTTCCGTATAGGCTGCGCCCGGCAGGATCACGTCCGCACCATGGGCACCGCGATCGCCGTGGCTGCCCAGATAGACGCGGAAGGCCTTCGACTTCGACAGATCGATTTCGTCGGCACCGAGCAGGAACAGCACGTCCAGCGCGCCCTTGGCCGCCATCTGGGCTGCCGTGAGGCCGCCCTCGCCCGGGATGAAGCCCATGTCGAGGCCGCCCACGCGCGACGCCGCGCTGTGCAGGACGTTGAAACCGTTCCAACCGTCCGCGACCACACCGACCTTCTTCGCCAGGGCGCCGAGCGCGTTCAGCACGGCCGCGCCGTCCGGGCCCGACACCGCACCCGCGCCGACGATGATCGCCGGGCGTTCGGCCTTGGACAGGAAGTCCAGCGCCGCCTTCGGCAGCTTGGCCAGGGTCTTCGAACCGGCACCGAGCCAGTTGTAGTCATAGGTCAGATTGACCTGCTCGCCGATCAGACCAATCTCGGTCTTGCCGGTCAGCCAGGCCTTGCGCAGCCGGGTGTTCAGCAGAGGTGCCTCGGTGCGCGGATTGGCCCCCACGATCAGGACTGCATCGGCATTCTCGATGCCCGCAAGACCGGAGTTGAACAACCAGCCTTCGCGAGGCCCGTGGCCCAGCGCGCTTCCATCCTGACGGCAGTCGGTGTTGGCCGATCCCAGCGCGCGGAACAGGTCCAGCGCCGCCTTCATCGACTCCGCGTCCTGCAGGTCGCCGGCGATCACGCCGATCCGGTCGGCCTTGGCTGCATTCAGCTTCGCCGCCACAACACCCAGCGCCTCGTCCCAAGAGGCCGAGCGCAGCTTGCCGTTCTCGCGGACATAGGGCTGGTCCAGTCGCTGGCGCTGCAGGCCGTCGACCGCATAGCGGCTGATGTCCGACAGCCACTCCTCGTTGATGCCCTCGTTGACGCGCGGCAGGATGCGCATCACCTCGGCACCCTTGGCGTCGGCGCGGATGTTCGAGCCCAGGGCGTCCATGACGTCGATGGTCTCGGTCTTCTTCAGCTCCCACGGGCGGTAGTGGTACTGCCAGGGCCGGTGGGTCAGGGCACCGACGGGGCACAGGTCGTTGACGTTGCCCGACAGTTCGGAATCAACCGCCTTCTCGAGATAGGTGGTGATCTCGGCGTCCTCGCCGCGCGAGATCATGCCGATGTCCGGCACGCCCGCCACTTCCGTCACAAACCGCACGCAACGGGTGCACTGGATGCACCGCGTCATGAAGGTCTTGATGGTCGGACCCATGTTCTTTTCTTCGACCGCGCGCTTGTTCTCCGCATAGCGGGAACCATCACGGCCATAGCCCATGGCCTGGTCCTGCAGGTCGCACTCGCCGCCCTGGTCGCAGATCGGGCAGTCCAGCGGGTGGTTGATGAGCAGGAACTCCATCACCCCTTCGCGGGCCTTCTTGACCATCGGCGTGTCGGTGAAGATCTCCTGCCCCTCGGCGGCCGGCAGGGCGCACGAGGCCTGCGGCTTCGGCGGTCCGGGCTTCACCTCGACCAGGCACATGCGGCAGTTGCCGGCGATCGACAAACGCTCGTGATAGCAGAAACGCGGGATCTCCTGCCCGCCGCGTTCAGCGACCTGGAGCACGGTCATACCGGGCTCGAACTCGACTTCTACGCCGTTGACTTTAGCGATAGGCATCAGCGGGCCTCTTGTTCGACGGCATCGGCCGCCGTCGGTACATTGACGGTCATGGACTGGCCATCGCGGAACAGATCCGCACCGGCCTCGCCCATCCGGCATTCGAAACTCAGCACGCCGCCATCCACAGGGGCCGCCCAGGATACGGTCGCACGGGCCGTGCCCTGCGCCTCATACCGGACGGATGCCCCGGACTGGCCGAACTGCTCGGACACGCGGTCACGGCAGGCCTGCTCCAGAAACGCCGCGGGCCGGACCAGTGGCCCCGGGGCGGGCGCGGCCGGCGCAGACGTCGCCGCCTCCGGTGCCGACACCGGTCCTTCAGCAGCCTCGGGCGCAGCCGGTGCCTTGCAGGCTCCCAGCGCGAGGACCACGATCAGGACGGGAAGAAGACGCATGTCCCTACTCAGCCGCGATCGCATGGCCGGCGAAGTTCGCGCGGCGGCTGCGGTAGGAGGAGATGCGTTCCTCGATCTCGTGACGGAAATGCCGGATCAGGCCCTGCACCGGCCAGGCGGCGGCGTCGCCAAGGGCACAGATGGTGTGGCCCTCGATCTGGGTCGAGACTTCCAGCAGCAGGTCGATCTCGGACGGGTCGGCCTCGCCGATCGCCATCCGCTCCAGCACCCGCCACATCCAGCCCGTGCCCTCGCGGCACGGCGTGCACTGGCCGCAGCTCTCATGCTTGTAGAAATAGCTGATGCGGGCGATGGCGCGGACCAGATCGGTCGACTGGTCCATGACGATCACCGCCGCCGTGCCGAGGCCCGAGCGCATCTCACGAAGACTGTCGAAATCCATCAGCGCGGTTTCGCTCATCTCGCGCGTGATCAGCGGCACCGATGATCCACCCGGGATGATGGCCTTCAGATTGTCCCAGCCACCGCGAACACCGCCGCAATGGTCTTCCAGCAGCTGACGCAGCGGGATCGACATGGCCTCTTCGACATTGCATGGCCGGTTCACATGGCCGCTGATCGACATGATCTTGGTGCCGGTGTTGTTCGGCCGGCCGAAGCCCGCGAACCACTCGGCCCCGCGCCTCAGGATGGTGCCGACGACGGCGATCGATTCGACGTTGTTGACCGTGGTCGGGCAGCCGTACAGCCCGGCCCCGGCGGGGAACGGCGGCTTCAGACGCGGCTGGCCCTTCTTGCCCTCGAGGCTCTCCAGCAGGGCCGTCTCTTCACCACAGATGTAAGCGCCGGCACCGTGGTGGATGTAGACGTCGAAATCCCAGCCGTGGACGTTGTTCTTGCCGATCAGCTTGGCCTCATAGGCCTGCTTGACCGCCGCCTCCATGCGCTCGCGTTCCAGCACATATTCGCCGCGCAGATAGACGTAACAGGCATGGGCCTGCATCGCGAAGCTGGCGATCAGGCAGCCCTCGATCAGCAGTTGCGGATCGTGGCGCATGATTTCCCGGTCCTTGCAGGTACCGGGCTCGGATTCATCGGCGTTGACGACCAGATAGTGCGGCCGGTCCTTCACCTCTTTCGGCATGAAGGACCACTTCAGGCCGGTCGAGAAGCCGGCACCGCCGCGTCCGCGCAGGCCCGAGTTCTTGACGTTGGTGATGATCCAGTCACGCCCGAGATCGAGCATATCCTTGGTCGCGTTCCACGCGCCGCGCGACTTCGCTCCCTCCAGCGTCCAGTCCTGGAAGCCGTACAGGTTGGTGAAGATGCGGTCCTTGTCTTCGAGGATGCCGACCATGGTTCAGTTCATCTCCCGCATACGGCTGCGGTGGTAACGGGTGCGCAGGAAAATGGCGGCCAGCATCAGGGCCCAGCCGAGCGTCAGCGCAGCGTATCCGGCCCACTGCACCATCGGGCCGACGGCCCCGGCAGACGCGGCGGCCCAGACGGCGATCGCGCCGGCGATGACCAGGCCGAAACCGGCCAGACGCTGGTTGCGCCCGACAGCCCGAAGTTCGGCACGGTACTGCGCGACGTTGGCGGCATCAGACAGATCCGGGCGCGTCATGCCGTCACCGGCTGGCTGTTGGGCAGCTTCTTGATCTTCTTGGCCGCCGAGCCGTCATAGATCTTGGGATCGGTCAGGGTCAGGGCCCCGCCTTCCGGCTCAGAACTCGTGCGGCCGACACGGCTGCCCGGCTTCGGCTTCTTGCCGGCGGCGAAGTCGTCGATGATCTGCGCCATGCTGTCGGCGGTCAGGTCCTCGAAATAATGGTCGTTGATCTGGGCCATCGGCGCATTGGCGCAGGCACCCAGGCATTCGACCTCCTGCCAGGTGAACCGGCCGTCGGCGCTCAGCGTATCCTTCGGTCCGATCTTCTTCTTGCAGACGTCCATCAGTTCGCCGGCACCGCGCAGCATGCAGGGCGTGGTGCCGCAGACCTGGATAAGGGCGGCCGAGCCGACCGGCTCCAGCATGAACATGGTGTAGAAGGTCGCGACCTCCAGCACCCGGATATAGGGCATGCCCAGCAGCTCGCCGATGGCGCGGATGGCGGGCTCGGAGACCCAGCCTTCCTGCTTCTGCACCAGCCACAGGATCGGGATCACTGCCGACTGACGACGGTCCGCCGGATATTTGGCGATCCACCAGTCGCATTTCGTCTTCGTCGCCTTGGAAAAGGCGAACGAGGCGGGCTGTTCCTTGGCGAGACGACGAACGCTCATCGGTCCACTTCTCCGAAAACGATGTCGAGCGAGCCCAGGATGGCCGAGACGTCCGCCAGCATGTGGCCGCGGTTCATCCAGTCCATGGCCTGCAGCGAGCGGAAGCCCGGGGCCGAGATCTTGACGCGATAGGGTTTGTTGGTGCCGTCCGAGACCAGATAGATGCCGAACTCACCCTTGGGCGCCTCGACCGAGGCGTAGACCTCGCCCTCCGGCGTCCGGAAGCCCTCGGTATAGAGTTTGAAGTGGTGGATCAGGGCCTCCATCGACCGCTTCATCTCACCGCGCCGCGGCGGAACGATCTTGTTGTCCTCGACCATCACCGGCTCGCCGGGACAGTTGCGCAGCAGGTGGATACACTGCTCCATGATGTGCACCGACTGCTTCATCTCCTCGATGCGGCAGAGGTAGCGGTCCCAGCAGTCGCCGTTCTTGCCGACGGGAATGTCGAACTCGAGGTCTGCATAGCATTCATAGGGCTGCGACTTGCGCAGGTCCCAGGCGATGTCCGAGCCGCGCAGCATCACGCCGGTAAAGCCCCAGTCCAGCGCCTGCTGCTTCGACACGACGCCGATGTCGACGTTGCGCTGTTTGAAGATGCGGTTCTCGGTGACGAGGGACTCGATGTCCTTCAGCGCCGCCGGGAATTCCCGGCACCAGCGGCCGATGTCGTCGATCAGCTCCATCGGCAGGTCCTGATGGACGCCGCCGGGACGGAAATAGTTGGCGTGCAGACGGGCTCCCGAGGCGCGCTCGTAGAAGACCATCAGCTTTTCGCGTTCCTCGAAACCCCACAGCGGCGGGGTCAGGGCGCCGACGTCCATGGCCTGGGTGGTCACGTTCAGCAGGTGCGAGAGAATGCGGCCGATCTCGGAATACAGCACCCGGATCAGCTGGGCCCGGTAGGGCACGTCAACGCCGAGCAGCTTTTCGACGGCCAGGCAGAAGGCATGCTCCTGGTTCATCGGCGCGACATAGTCGAGCCGGTCCAGATAGGGCACGTTCTGGAGATAGGTCCGGGCCTCCATCAGCTTCTCGGTGCCGCGGTGTAGCAGGCCGATGTGCGGATCGACGCGGGTAACCAGCTCGCCGTCCAGCTCGAGCACCAGCCGCAGCACGCCGTGCGCGGCCGGGTGTTGCGGGCCGAAATTGATCGTGAACTTGCGGTCGTCCAGCGCGCGGGCGTGGTCGGTCAGGCCGTCATCGAAGATGTCGGTGGCACCGATCGGGGTAGCAGGGGCGTGGCCGTCAGCCATCAGCGGAATCCTCGTCGTGCGATCGCGCCTTGCGGGTCAGCGCCACCAGCCAGCCCAGGGCCAGCGTCAGGACGCCCATGCTCGAAACAGCGGCGGTCGAAAGCTCCCAGTTGCCGGTCAGCACCGCCAGCGCCAGCGGCGTCGACAACAGTACTGCCGAAGCGCCCAGCAGCGCGCTTTGCAACTCGCCGGCCGACAGCCGCCGAATTCCGGCACCGACCGCCAGACAGACCACGGCGACCATGATGGCAACGCCCAGCGACTGCAGCTGCGCCGGCTCCACCTCGGGGGACCGCGTGAACCAGCCCGTCAGCCTCGCTCCGAGCGTGAACAGAAAAGCCGTCGAAAACGTCACCAGAAAGAATGAGGACGCCGATCGGATGGCTGTGCGATTCAAGGCCATAGATCATCCCGCCTTCTCGTCGCCGGGCAGGATCGTCGCCGGATACTCGGCGCCTTCCCAGGGCGACAGGAAATCAAAGTTCCGGAACTCTTGGGTCAGTTTGACGGGTTCATACACAACCCGCTTCTGCTCCTCGTCGTAACGCACTTCGACATACCCGGTCATCGGGAAGTCCTTGCGGAGCGGATGCCCCTGGAAGCCATAGTCGGTCAGCAGCCGGCGCAGGTCGGGGTGACCCGAGAACAGCATGCCGTACATGTCGAACGCCTCGCGCTCGAACCAGTCGGCGCAAGGATAGACCCCGACCGCGCTGGGCACGGGCTGGACCTCATCCGTGGTCAGCTTGACCCGGACGCGCGCGTTCCGGGTCATGGACAGCAGATGATAGACCACCTCGAACCGCTCCTCACGATCCGGAAAGTCGACCCCGCAGAGATCGAGCAGTTGCTGGAACCCGAACCGGTCCCGCAGCACTGCCAGCACCTCGAGGATGTTGTCGCGGGTGGCGATCAGCGTCAGCTCGCCGAACGCCACCTGGGCCTCGACGCCCAGCGCCGCGACCATCTCGGTCCCGAGCGGCGTCAGCGCCGTTTCCATTTTCGCAATACGGGCGAGCGCGTTCATCGGTCGATCGTCCCGGTCCGGCGGATCTTCTTCTGCAACTGCAGCAGCCCGTACAACAGCGCCTCCGCCGTCGGCGGGCAGCCAGGGACATAGACGTCCACCGGCACGATCCGGTCACAACCGCGCACGACGCTGTAGCTGTAGTGATAGTACCCGCCGCCGTTGGCGCAGCTGCCCATGGACAGGACATAGCGGGGGTCCGGCATCTGGTCGTAGACCTTGCGCAGGGCCGGGGCCATCTTGTTGGTCAGGGTGCCGGCCACGATCATCAGGTCCGACTGACGCGGGCTGGCACGCGGGGCCATGCCGAACCGCTCCATGTCGAAGCGCGGCATCGAGGCCTGCATCATCTCCACGGCGCAGCAGGCCAGACCGAACGTCATCCACATCAGAGAGCCCGTTCGGGCCCAGTTGATGACGTCATCCAGCGAGGTGGTGATGAAGCCGCGCTCGCCGAGCTCGGCATTCACGGCCTCGAAGAACTTGTCGTGGATGGCGGGATCGTATCCCTCCACCGACGATCGGGCGCCAGTGTTGAACATCGTGGTGCTCATCGGGGTGGCCAGGCGCGAAGATGCCGGGCCCGCAGGCGAAGCACCCTGGTTGCCGACGCCGATCAGCGGCACGGTATTGGTCGTCACTCCCATTCGAGCGCGCCCTTCTTCCATTCGTAGATGAACCCGACGGTCAAAACGCCGAGGAAGACCATCATCGACCAGAAGGCGAACACCATGCCCGCGCGCGACAGGTCGAACATCGACACCGCCCACGGGAACAGGAAGGCCACCTCAAGGTCAAAGATAATGAACAGGATCGAGACCAGATAGAAGCGCACATCAAACTTCATGCGCGCGTCGTCAAAGGCGTTGAAGCCGCACTCATAGGCCGACAGCTTCTCCGAGTCCGGGTTCTTCGGTGCCAGCACCCAAGCCGCCAGCATGAAACCGACACCGAGCACGGCCGCGATCCCGAGGAAAATCACGATCGGCAGATATTCGAGCAGAAATGCATTCATCCGGAAGGGACCTTGTCCACCGTCAAAGGGAGGGGCGGATTCGGCGCTTTCTAGCCTTGGAACCGCGCCCGTTCAAACCCATGTGACGAAAGGTTTTTATTGAGAATGGTTCGCAGGTCCCGGTACAGCATGTCGCAGGCCCGTCGCCTTGCCTCGTCCACCCCGCTTCAGCCTATTGTCAGCTGATCTGAACGCCGCCCGGGAGCGACCCATGACCATCGGAAGCCGGGTGCTGAACGGCATCGAACGCATCGGCAACAGACTGCCGGATCCCGTCTTTCTGTTTCTGTGGCTGATCGGCGGCCTGGTTGTTCTGAGTCTGGTCGGGTCTGGACTGGGTTGGTCGGCCCTGAACCCCGTCACCGGCGAGACATTGGCTGCAAAGAGCCTGCTGGCTCCCGAGAACCTCGAACGGCTGATCATCGGGATGCCGTCGACCCTGACCGACTTCCCGCCGCTCGGGATTGTGATCACCATCATCTACGGGGCCTCCGTGGCCGAGCGCAGCGGTCTCTTCACCGCTGCGATCCGCGCCGCCCTGCTGAATGCTCCCAAGGCGATCCTGACGCCGGTCATCGTCATCACCGGCCTCGTCTCGCATCATGCCTCGGATGCCGCCTATGTCGTCGTCATTCCCCTGGCCGCCGTCGTGTTCGCCGCCGTGGGGCGGCATCCACTGGCCGGGCTGGCGGCAGGATTCGCGGCCGTGTCGGGCGGCTATGCCGGCAACCTCTTTCCGGGCGCGCAGGATGCCCTGCTGCTGGGGATTACAGAGCCGGCGGCCCACCTGATCGACCCCTCCTATTCAGTGAACATCGCGGGCAACTGGTTTTTCATTTTCGGGGTCGTTGTGGTCTTCACCCCGATCGTCTGGTTCATCACCGACAGGATCATCGAGCCCCGTCTCGGGCCCTGGAACCCGAAGGACTCGACCGCGCCCTCCGCTGATGAAAAGCAGGCCATCACAGCACTCGAAAAGCGCGGTCTGGCCTTCGCCGGCCTGGCCATATTTGCAATGATCGCCCTCTGGGCCCTGATTGTCGCCCTCCCCGGCTCGCCCTTTGTTGATCCGGGGGCGGAACCGGAGCAGCGGTTCAATCCACTCTACAAATCCCTGGCCGCCTTCTTCGCCCTGACCTTCTTTGTCGCTGGCGCGGCGTTCGGCGTCGGCGCGCGCACCGTGACCAGCCACCGCGACCTCGTTCGGATGATGCGGGAAGGCATCATCCAGATGGCTCCCTATCTGGTGCTGGTTTTCTTCGCTGCCCATTTCGTGGCCATGTTCAACTGGTCCGGCCTGGGCCCCATCCTGGCCATCAACGCCGCCGAGCAGTTGCAGCAGATCAACTTGCCCGCTCCGCTCTTGCTGATCAGCGTCGTCCTGGTCTCTTGCTTCTTCGACCTGTTCGTCGGCTCGGCCTCGGCCAAATGGTCGGCCCTGGCCCCGATCGTTGTCCCGATGTTCATGCTGCTGGGCATCAGCCCGGAGATGACCACAGCGGCTTACCGCATGGGCGATTCGGTCACCAATATCGCAACACCATTGATGAGCTATTTCCCGCTCATCCTGACCTTCGCCCAGCGCTGGGATCCAAGGTTCGGACTCGGATCGCTGATGTCCACCATGCTGCCCTATGCAGGGGCCTTCCTGATCGCGGGCCTGGCCATGGTGGCGGCATGGGTTGCCCTCGATCTGCCGCTCGGACCGGGTGTCGGCGTCCACTACACGCCACCGACGGAAGTCGCTGCCGGATCGGGTCCGGGAGCCCCGGCACGCTGATCGTCGATTTCATTCCCGCACGCGCTTGACAGTGCGAGCCCCCCCCGCCTAAACGACGCCCCTCGCCGCGGAGCACTGCTTCGCGTCGGGAATACGCGGGTGTAGCTCAGTTGGTTAGAGTGCCGGCCTGTCACGCCGGAGGTCGCGGGTTCGAGCCCCGTCACTCGCGCCATTCCCTTTGATATTTCAAACCGGGAATGGC
>VYMF01000191.1_pt1 | contig 28007 bp, 25 predicted proteins | sample 5115271 | NCBI WGS metagenome assembly VYMF01 (sample SAMN12291778, study PRJNA351875) | freshwater metagenome | isolation source: freshwater lake | place: USA: Michigan, Wintergreen Lake | collected 2013-08-08
TGCCGATCCCCAACTGGCCACCGTAAGGGCGCGGATCGACGGGGCCTTTGCCGGCTGGCTTCGGACGCCACGCATGGAATTCCCGGGTGCGCGTCGCCCCTGGACCGCCAATCGGGTGAGTTCGGTCAACGCCAACTGGCGGCTGCAGCAGATGTCGATGGTCGGGGCCTCGCCCGTGGCCTTCGGTTATGCGGGCAAGGGCGACACGCCGGACCTGACCGCTGTGGTCAGTTTCGTCGGCCGGTCGCGACCCTATGCGGCACGCATCGTCCTGCGCGATCCGGTCCGGGTTTCGCGTCCCTGGCTTGCCGGCGATGGACTGGCTCCCGTTTCGGCCCGGACCAGCCTTTGGGCCATGGGCAACAGCCCGGCGGCACCGACCCTGCTGGCCGAGGGCCGCCGCACGGGTGAGGCCTGGCGCTTCCCTGCCGCGACCGCCGCGGCCCTGGAGCGACTGGACCCGCGCGAGACCTTTGCCGTGGAGTTTCATTTCCGGGACGGCAGCGTCGCAACGGCGAAATTCGAGGCCGGGGACTTCGCCGCGGGGCGGTCCTTCCTGGCGATGGGTATGCTCTAGGGCGACCACGGCGTTCGGTCGGGCGGGCTTCGGTCTAGCCCCCGCCCTTCATCGGCATCTGGATGATCTCGGCTCCGCCCTCCGGGGCCGGCGCGCGTGAGACATCAGCGACCGGCAGACGGACGGTGACGGCCGTACCCTCGCCGAGGGTCGAGTCGATACTCATCCGGCCGCCATGCAATTCGGCGAAGGCACGGACCAGTGACAGGCCGAGGCCGGTGCCCTGGCGGCGCTGTTCGATCTCGCCGGCCTGTTCGAACGGTCGGCCCAGTCGGCGCACGTCCTCTGGGGCGATGCCGACGCCGGTGTCGGCGACGATGACTTCCAGATAGGGGCCGATGGCCTCGACGGTGACGGTGACCGAGCCGCCCCGGGGCGTGAATTTCACCGCATTCGACAGCAGGTTCAGGGCGATCTGTTTGAGCGCCCGCCGGTCCGCCGAGACCTCGACCGGGTCCTGGGTCAGGACACTGGACAGGCTGACGCCCTTGTCGTCGGCATTGACGCGGACCAGGGCCATGGCGGCCGATACCACCTCGCGGGCGTCGAACCGCTCCAGCGTCAGGGTATAGCGCTCAGCCTCGATCTTGCTGACGTCGAGGACGTCGTTGATCAGATCCAGCAGATGGCCGCCCGCCTGGTGGATGTTCTCGGCATATTCGCTGTAGCGGTCGGGCAGGGGGCCGAAGATGCGCTGACGCATGATGTCGGAGAAGCCCAGCACCGCGTTCAGCGGCGTGCGCAGCTCGTGGCTCATATTGGCGAGGAAGCGGGTCTTGCCGGCCTCGCGCGCCTCGGCCTCGCTGCGGGCGACCTCGAGGCCCAGTTCGCGGGCGTACTGGGCGGTGGCGTCGAACATCTGGGCGATCAGCCGCGGGCCGCCCGGCGCAGGTTCCGGGTCGTCCAGCCGCCGGACGATCATCTGTACCCGGCGGTCGAGGGCGAGCCGTGGCGCGAACAGGGCGGAGCCGTCATGGCCGCGCAGGGCGCGTTCGATGGCCTCCAGGATCCGCGGTCGATCGGGCGCGTGCACTGCCGCCACCAGCCCGTTCTCGAACAGGGGGTCGACGGGCAGCGACACCGGGGGCGCGCCATAGGCTGCCAGCACCCGTCCCGAAGGCTCCAGCACCAGCATCAGGCCGGGCTGGGCGGCAAGCAGGGTCTCGACCCGCGCGGCCTCGGCCTCGGCCGTCGCCAGCCGTGTCTCGCGCTGACGCCATGACAGCCGGACAGCGAGGGCGGCGGCGGCGGCGGTCAGCAGGGCGGAAATGGCTGCCAGCGCCGGCAGGTGCGGCGCCGGCGCGAACATCCCGGCCGAGAGCAGGCCCGCCAGCGCGGCCAGGCCGACCGCAAGGGCTCCGGCCTGCACCGGGCGAGGCCCGCCGAGGGCGATCCCGGCTGCCAACGGAAGAAACACGAAACCGCTCAGCGGGCCGGTCAGGCCACCCGACAGGGCCGCCGTCACCAGGGCGGCCAGGCCCCAGATGCCGAGCAGGGTCATCCGCTCGTTGACGCCGTCTCGCCGGAGCAGGCCCAGGCCGCTCAAACCGGGTACCACCATGGCCAGAACGCCGTAGAACAGCGGCCCGTCGATGCCGCCGATCCAGCGTCCGCCCAGAGCCAGCAGGCCCGCCGCCACCGCCCAGCCGGCATGCCAGGCAGCCAGCGACGGACGATCGCTCGCGGGAGCGTCGGGCAGGGTCTTCGGGTCCGGGCGTGCGGGCTGGATCAAGGGCGAAGCGGGGCGGGCCGGAGAGTAGGCCACCGGCCTTCCCAGCCTAGACTCGCGGGCGAGTCGTCCAAAGCTCGCACGCGTTGCAGGCGATTGCCGGCCGGGCACTGCAGGCCGATTTCCGGGGAAGGCCGGGGCGGTTGTCGTTAACGCCCGGCAGGCCTATCTGCCGCCCATGACCAACGCTCCTTCCATCGATGACGTCCTGGCCGAACTGGTCGAGGAGTTCGACCTGCTTGGCGACTGGGAAGGCCGGATCGAATACGTCATCGAACTGGGCAAGGGTCTGGCCCCCCTGCCGGAGGCCGACCGGATCGAGGCGCACAAGGTGCCGGGCTGTGCGGCCCAGGTGTGGCTGGCGGTGCGCCGCGAGGGCGATCGTCTGAGCTTCGCCGCCGACAGCGACAGCGCCCTGTCCAAGGGCAATATCGCCCTGCTGCTGAGGCTGTATTCGGACCGAACGCCGGCCGAGATCCTCGGCTTCGATGCACGGGCGGCGCTTGATCGTCTGGGCCTGCCTTCGGCCCTGACCCGCCAGCGGGCCAATGGTCTCAACAGCATGGTGGGCCGGATCAGGGACGCGGCCGCCAGTGCGACCTGAGGTCCGGCGTCAGTAGTAGGAGCCGCGAACGGTCATGGTCGGGCGTTCGCCGGGCTGTTCCGACACCTCGACGGCCAGGCCGTACTCGTCCGGATAGGCGCTGCGGCGATCCCAGCGCCACTCATTGCCCGGCGGCGTGGTCCAGTAGCGGGGGTCGCGGAAGGCGCGGCGGCCCACGTCCGCCAGTTCGCGGGCGCTGGCCCGGCGGGACGAGATGGTGCAGCTGGCCTCATAGGCGCTTCTGTCGCCGCGTTCGACGGACCCCTCCTCGATCTTCACCCGCCAGACGCCGTCTTCGGACACCATCGTCACTTCCGAGGCCCATTCATCGAGCGGCGCGGTGTCATTGACGGGGCGGCGGAAATCCAGCTCGCGGGCGGCGCGGATCGAGCGTTCGAAGCTCTGGGCGCGATTGGCGTAGGGCAGGCAGACGTCGGTCAGCAGTTCGGCCAGGACCGCATCCTGTGCCGCAACCGGGGCCGCGATGGAGGCAAGGCCGCCGACCAGGGCAATCAATACAACTGACTTCACCGTCATCCCCGAACCCGGCGGCTGCTATCGGCCCACCGCCTTAACGCGATAGCGCGCCCCGGGTGGAGCGCGCTGTCCTCTTCTCCCTACGGCTGAATCCTGGCCGGAAAAAGTTACGAGCCTGTAACGTAACGCCGTCCGGCCTCCGTCGATCCCGGGGTTTCAGCCGATCCGGTAGTGGGCGGCCAGGGCGGCGAGGCCCGCCTGCAGCAGGATCTTTCCTTCGCGGCGGCGCAGCCCCAGATCACGCTCGGCCGCCTGCAGGGCCGAGGCGCGCAGACAGATCGCCTCGACCATGCGCCGGGCCGGACCGCAGGCGGCGAGGGCCGCCTCGACCCGCCGACCGGCCGCCAGGGCACCGTCATCGGGTTCGGCCCGGACAGCAGACCCGCCGCCCGCGCGCGGCAGGGCGTCCCAACGCAGGGTCATCGACGGCCCGCGGGCGGCCCGTTCCGCCTCCAGCTCCAGGCGGGCGGCCGCCGCGATCCGGGCGGCATCCAGCCAGGGCCGTCCGTCGGGTCCCCGGTGCCGGGCCAGCCAGGCCACCGCCGACTGACCGAGGTTGGCCCGACGCATCACGGGGCGACCCTCGCCCTCCATCACCACCTTCGTTCCCTCGATGAAGCCCGGCCGCCCGGGTGCCGGGCGTTCAGGGCGGCTTGCCGGTGCCGTCCGCGCGACCCAGCCCCCGCCCTCGCGCCGCCTCAGGCCCGGTGCCTGGACCAGGCAGTCAAAGGTAGCCTCATCGAGGACCAGGACGACATGGGCCCGCCGGTCGACGCCGGAGCGGATGCCATAGCCACCGGGAACGAGGTCGATCCAGCCGCCCCGGCGGGCCAGCAGCCGCCGGGCCTTCGCCAGGGCGGCACCGCCGCCTCCGGTCATGCGGGCAGCTCGCAGGTCGGGGCCTCGAGCAGCTGGCTGACACACAACTCCAGCCGTTCCAGCAGGGCGTCGACCGCCGGATGGTCCCGACCGTCCTCGGCCCAGCGGCAGGCCGCCGCTGCCGTGGCCCGGTTCAGGCCGAAGGCATGGGCAACCCGGTCCAGTGGCCAGCCGAAGGTGACATAGGCCGTGTACAGGGCCAGCCAGCGCGCCCGGCAGACCCGGCCCTTCAGCCGCACCGGGGCCGTCATTTCGTCGACTGTGATCCCGGTCGCCGCCGCAACCAGCTGAAGCGCCAGTCCGGCGCGGATCCGGTCCGCGCGCGTCACCGGCACGCGATAGGTCTCTTCCATCTGTGAACTCCCGTCATCCCGAGGCATGCCGGTCATTCAAATCGCGCCGGCACTGAGAAAGGAATATAATCCTATCGTGACGTCGAAAACGGTCGCAGGCGCGGCGCCAGGCCGGCGGCCGGAATAAATGTCGCCCGGTTGACTCAGGACTCTCGACGCCGATTCGCAAATCAGCCTACGATTCGTCTCAATGGAGTGGTGTTAACCTTTCTTAAGTTTTTCGCCGGTTAACTCCCGAACAAGGTTACCCGTCATTCTGTGTCGGGATTTAATGCCAAGCTTTGCCTGGAGGGGCATGAATGCGCGTCCTGCTTATCGAAGATGATCATGCGACTGCGCAGAGCATCGAACTCATGCTCAAGTCCGAGGGCTTCAACGTCTACACGACGGACCTCGGCGAAGAGGGCATCGATCTCGGCAAGATCTATGACTATGACCTGATCCTGCTGGACCTGAACCTTCCCGACATGAATGGTCTGGAAGTCCTGCGTCAGCTGCGCGTCGGCAAGGTCAATACGCCGGTCATGATCCTCTCGGGTTCCTCGGAAATCGAGACCAAGGTCAAGACCTTCGGCGGCGGTGCCGACGACTATATGACCAAGCCCTTCCACAAGGACGAGCTGATCGCGCGCACCCACGCCGTGGTCCGCCGCTCCAAGGGTCACGCCCAGGCCATCATCCACACCGGCGAGATCGCCGTGAACCTGGACGGCAAGACGGTCGAGGTGAACGGACACCGCGTCCATCTGACGGGCAAGGAATACCAGATGCTGGAGCTGCTCTCGCTCCGCAAGGGCACCACCCTGACCAAGGAAATGTTCCTGAACCACCTCTATGGCGGCATGGACGAGCCCGAGCTGAAGATCATCGACGTCTTCATCTGCAAGCTGCGCAAGAAGCTGGCCACAGCCGCCGGCGGCAAGCACTATATCGAGACCGTCTGGGGCCGCGGCTATGTGCTGCGCGACCCGTCGGAAAGCACCGGCACAGCCCCGGCCAGCGCCGCCGCCTGACCGGTTCTACGATCGAGACATTGAAACGCCCGCCGGATCGGTCCGGCGGGCGTTTTTGTGCGCGGCGTCCCAGAGCGGACTGTTTGAGGGGCAGCCATGAGTGCCTAGCCGACCGTAGATTTCCGTCTACTCGCTATATTCCACCAGAACGTCAGCCCCGACACCAACATCATCACGAGGACGAACAAGCCCCACAACTTCAACGCCGTAAGGGCAGCCGATGGCGCACCGAGCAACAGTTGCCGTGACGCAATCGCGTTCTCGACGATTAGGGGAAGTGGGTTCAGGGCAAGCAACAATACGCCAATGGGCCACGAGAGCAGTATGATCTTACCCATTAGGGTGAGAAACAGAGTCGAGGGCGGCGGAGTTTTGAACGAGCGGACCATTTATGCAGCCTACTTGATCCAAGATTTCCCGCGAAGTGGGCCAATAGCTGCTTTGGCTCGGAAGCCGGCCCCTGGCACTCGTCCGCGAACGGAACAACATCTTACCACCGTCATCCTCGGGCTTGACCCGAGGATCGGACTTTCCGCCGCACGGTGTCAGCCGGCGCGCGCCAGTCTTCACCGCGCCGGCCTCTGCATCTGACCCTCGGGTCAAGCCCAATGGTGACGGACAGGGCGTTACGGGACTTCGGCGGCAGGGTGGATTATTCGTCAGGGATATCGCCCGCTTCCAACCGCGCCAGAAACGTAGCTACACCCCCGTCGTTATCCTTGGACTTGATCCGGGGGTCGGGCGCTTCGCCACACAGAAATGGATAGAGATCGACCCAGCCAGGATTGCGGGTTTCGATCAGCTGCATCTTCCACGCCCGGTTCCAGCGCTTGAGTGCCTTCTCCCGGCGGATGGCCGTGGTGACCAGCTCATACGGTTGGTACCAGACCAGCATGTTGCAACCATGCCGTTTGGTGAAGCCGTCAATCTTCCCTTCGCGGTGTTCCCGACCGCGGCGATACAGATTGCTGGTCACGCCAATGTAGATCAAGCCGAACGGGCGGCTGGCCTCGATATAGGTGGCGATGAAGGGGCGTCGACTGTCCACAAATCTGAGTTGTGGACAGTCTGGCCCTCGGGTCAAGCCCGAGGGTGACGACCTCTGTTCAGCCTACCCCTGCGTCGCATAACCCTTGCCGCCGTTGGACGGCTTCCGGCGGCGCGGGCGGCGCTTGATTTCGCCGTCGGGCTTGGCCGAGGCCGTGGCAGGGGCCGAGGTGTGGCGCGGGTCGTTGTTGCTGTTGCGCGGACGCTCGCGCGCCAGCGGGTCGAAGGTGCGCTCCGGCGTCGGGCGTGCGTCGCGGCCCGGGCCGGCCTTGCGGACGCGGTGCGGTTGCCCGCCGCCTTCCAGCTTGACGCCGTCGCGGCGCGGATTGCGCGGGCCGCGCTGCTGCTGGCGATCGCCGCGGCCATCGTCGGGCATGGACGCCTTGGACTTGACGCCCGAGGCCATGATCGACTGGTCCAGCAGGGCCAGGGACTTGTCGTTGCGGCGGTCGGTGGCCGGGATCTTCTGGCGCGTGACCTTTTCGATGTCGCGCAGCAGCTTCATCTCGTCGCCGGCCACGAAGCTGATGGCCGTGCCGTCGGCACCGGCACGGGCCGTCCGGCCGATGCGGTGCACATAGGCTTCAGGCACATAGGGCAGCTCGAAGTTCAGCACGTGCGAGACGCCGTCGACGTCGATGCCGCGGGCGGCGATGTCGGTGGCGACCAGAACGCGCAGCTTGCCGGCCTTGAAGGCGGCCAGGGTGCGTTCACGCTGGGGCTGGCTCTTGTTGCCGTGGATGGCGCCGGCCTCGACGCCGCCGGCTTCCAGATAGGCCGCGACCTTGTCGGCACCGTGCTTGGTCTTGGTGAAGACCAGGCAGCGCGTGTAGTGCGGATCGGCGAACATCTCGGTCAGCAGGGCGCGCTTGCGGCCCTGTTCGATGTGGATGATCGACTGGCTGATGCGCTGAACCGTCGTGGCCTGGGGCGTCACCGACACCTTGACCGGGTCCTTGAGCAGTTCGCCGGCCAGCTTGCCGATCTCCGACGGCATGGTGGCCGAGAAGAACAGGTTCTGACGCATGGCCGGGATGCGGCTGACGATCTGGCGGATCGGCTTGACGAAGCCGAGGTCCAGCATCTGGTCGGCCTCGTCGAGGACGAAGATCTCGGTGCAGGACAGGTCCAGCGTCTTCTGCTGCATGTGATCCAGCAGTCGGCCGGGGGTGGCGACCAGCACGTCGAGGCCGGCCTGTATGGCGCGTTCCTGCGGGCCGTATTTCACGCCGCCGAAGACGACCGCGACCTTGAAACCGAGGTGACGGCCATAGGTCTTGAAGCTTTCGGCGATCTGGCTGGCCAGTTCGCGGGTCGGCGACAGGATGAGGACGCGTGCGGTGCGCGGCTTGGGCGCGACGCGGTTGGCAGCGAGGCGGTGCAGGATCGGCAGGGCGAAGGCCGCCGTCTTGCCGGTGCCGGTCTGGGCGATGCCCAGCAGGTCCTTGCCGGCCATGACATCGGGGATGGCCTGGGCCTGGATCGGGGTGGGGGTGGTGTAGCCTTCGGAGGCCAGCGCCTGCAGCAGGGCCGGATTCAGGCCGAAGGAGTCGAATGTCTTGCTCATGGGAGCCATGTCTTTCGCATGCGGCGACGCGCATCGACCGGGCTGACAAGCCATGGGCCGCGCACCGCCAGTCCCGACAGGGCCTCAGGGTGAGGCCTTCGGGGTGGATCGGGCGCCGCCCCGCGTGTCCGGGCAGCGAATGAATCTTGAGGGCCGGCCGCTGCTACAGTCAGGTCTTCGGAAGTCGGAAGACCCACACGCGCTGGAGCGCACCGGGGCATCGCAATTGTGCGACGCAGCGCAGATGGGCGCTCAATGCGGCCAAGTCAAGGCGGAGAGGTTAACCGCCACAGATGTGTGCAGTGCGAAAAGCGCTCGACTTCCGCAGGGTCATCACGGAATGTTTCAGCTCTGCCCCCAAGGAGTGTTCCATGTCGATGACGCCGCGTGCCGGTCTTGAGGTCGCCGGGGAACTGGCCGCCTTCATCGAGGTCGAGGCCCTGCCGGGGACCGGGCTGGAGGCGGAAGCCTTCTGGACCGGGGTCGCCGCTATCTTCGCCCGGTTCGCACCGGAGAACCGGCGGCTGCTGGCCGTCCGCGACGATCTCCAGACCCGGATCGACGCCTGGCACCGCGGCCGGCGCGGTGCGGTCCATGACGGTGCGGCCACCGAGGCCTTCCTGCGCGAGATCGGCTATCTGGTCGACGCGCCGGCACCCTTCGCCATCGGCACGCGCCATGTCGACGCCGAGGTCGCCACGCTCGCTGGACCGCAGCTGGTGGTGCCGAGCCTGAACGCCCGCTTCGTGCTCAATGCCGCCAATGCCCGCTGGGGCAGTCTTTATGACGCCCTGTACGGCACTGATGCGCTCGGCGACCTGCCGCCGCCGGGACCCTATGATGCCGCGCGCGGGGCGCGGGTCGTGGCGCGGGCCAAGGCCTTCCTCGATGAGGCGGTGCCGCTGGCCCAGGGGTCATGGGCCGGCCTGGGCGATCCGCACGGCGGCATCGCCCTGCGCGATCCCGGACAGTATGTCGGCCACAGCGCCCGCGGGCGGCTGTTCCGCCACAACGGCCTGCATATCGAGGTCGTCTTCGACCGCGACCATCCCATCGGCCGGGACGATCCGTCGGGCATAGCCGACGTGGTGCTGGAGTCGGCCCTGTCGACCATCGTCGATCTCGAGGACTCGGTCGCCGCCGTGGACGCCGCCGACAAGGTCGCGGCGTATCGCAACTGGCTGGGCCTGATGAAGGGGGATCTGGTCGAGACCTTCGACAAGGGCGGGCGGTCGATGACCCGGGCCCTGAATCCCGACCGTGACTTCACGACCCCGGACGGGTCGACCGTGACCCTGCCGGGCCGGTCGCTGCTGTTCGTGCGCAACGTCGGCCATCTGATGACCACCCCGGCGATGCGGCTGGCCGACGGATCGGATGCGCCGGAAGGCGTGCTGGACGCCATCGTCACCAGCCTGATCGGCATGCACGACCTCAAGGGGCTGGGGACGGTCCGCAACAGCCGCGAAGGCTCGATCTATATCGTCAAACCCAAGATGCACGGGCCGGACGAATGCGCCTTCACCAATGCCCTGTTCGACGCGGTCGAGGACCTGCTGGGGCTGGCGCGGCATACGATCAAGGTCGGGGTCATGGACGAGGAGCGCCGCACCTCGGCCAACCTCGCGGCCTGTATCCATGCGGTCAGGGACCGGATCGTCTTCATCAACACCGGCTTCCTCGACCGGACCGGGGACGAGATCCATACGGCGATGCAGGCCGGTCCGGTGGTGCGCAAGGGCGAGATCAAATCCTCTGCCTGGATCGCCGCCTATGAGGCCCGCAATGTCGCCATCGGCCTGGCCTGTGGCCTGTCCGGCAAGGCCCAGATCGGCAAGGGGATGTGGGCCGCGCCCGACCGCATGGCCGACATGCTGGAGCAGAAGGCGGCCCATCCGAAGACCGGTGCCAACACCGCCTGGACGCCCAGCCCGACGGCCGCGACCCTGCATGCGCTCCACTATCACCAGACCGATGTCTTCGCCCTGCGCGCCGCGATCGCAGCCCGGCCGGTCCCCGGCCTCGAGGACCTGCTGACCCCGCCACTGGCCCATGGCGCGAACTGGTCAGAGGCTGAAATCACCGAGGAACTCGACAACAACGCCCAGGGCCTGCTCGGCTATGTCGTGCGCTGGATCGACCAGGGCGTGGGCTGTTCCAAGGTGCCCGACATCCACGACATCGGCCTGATGGAAGACCGCGCCACCCTGCGCATCTCGTCCCAGCACATGGCCAACTGGCTGCTGCACGGCGTCTGCACCCCCGAACAGGTGGACGCGGCCCTGCTGCGTATGGCGGCAAAGGTCGACGCCCAGAACGCCGGCGATCCCCTCTACCAGCCGATGGCCCCCGATCCCGCCGCCAGCCTCGCCTTCCAGGCCGCCCGCGCCCTGGTCTTCGACGGCGTCGCCCAGCCCAACGGCTACACCGAGCCGCTGCTGCATGCGTTCAGGTTGAAGGCGAAGGGGAGGGCTTAGGGTCCCAAGCCCTCACTGGCCGCTGCCCGAGCGCCACAGGTTGTTGGTCAGCGGCTCCAGCAGATAGCCCAGCGCCGTCCGCTTGCGCAGCAGCACCACCACCTCGACGGGCGCACCGGGGCGCAGGGTTTCGGCTCCGCGGCCCAGCTTGGCCAGTTCGCTGGCCGGCACCACGATCTCGGCCCTGAAATAGGTGGCACCGGACTGTTCTACGGTGAAGCTGTCGGCGGAGATGCGGGTCACGCGACCGCGGATGATCGGCGGATTGCGCTCGCGCAGGCCGGGGAAGCGGACCTCGGTGTCCTGCCCGACGCGCAGGTTGTCGACATCGGTCGGGCTGATCTGGGCGACGATCACCTGGGAGGCGTCGCGGGGCACGATCTCCATCAGGGTCTGCCCCGCCTGGATGACACCGCCCTGGGTGAAGATGGTCAGGCCCACGACCTCACCTGACGCGGGGGCCCGTACCTCATTGCGCGCGATCTGCGCCCGCAGTTCGACCATCCGGGGCCGAAGCTCGTTCAGCTGAACATCGATCTGGCGCAGCTGGTCGGCCACGTCCTCATTCATCTTGGTCGAGACGCCCGAGACCTGCAGCCGGGTTTCGCCGACGGCTTCCCGCGACCGGGCGATCTGGGCCCGCAGGGAACCCAGCTCCCCGTCCAGCTGTGCGGCCGTCCGTTCGAGCGCGCGGACGCGGGTGAGCGGCGCATAGCCCTTTTCGGCGAGGCTGCGCATGCCGGTCAGTTCTTCCTGGATCAGCCGCTGCTGTTCGATATTGGCGACGATCTGGCCCTCATAGCCCGCGATCTGCTCGTTCAACTGCGCCACGCGCTGTCCCAGTACGCCGGTCTCGGTCGAGCGGCCGGTGCGGCGCGCGCCGAACTGTTGCTGCTGGATGCGCAGCGATTCCCGGGCCAGTGCCAGGTCCTCGGGTGCCAGGCCGACGAATTCCGAAGGCATCGGGATGCTGCGCAGCCGGTCTCGCTCGGCAACCAGCCGGGCCCGCTGGGCGATCAGGGCATAGACCTGGCTGGAGACGCCGCGTTCGGTCGCCTTCAGTTCCCCGCTGGACAGCTGCAGCAATACCTGGCCGCGGCGAACCGTGTCGCCTTCGGCCACCAGCAGGGCACTCACGACACCGCCTTCCCGATGTTGCACGGCCTGACGGTTGCCGGAGACCGCGATCTGGCCCTGGGCATAGGCCCCGGCATCCAGGGGCGCGATCGCAGCCCAACCGAGGAAGATGACGAAGAACATCAGGATGATCGTGCCGCCGATCACCAGCTCGCGGCGCGGATTGTCGAGGGCCGCGGGCGCGACCGGTTCGGGCGGGACAGGGGCCTCAGGCGGCGGCGGGGCGTCCGGGACGGCGACAGGGTCGGTCATTGGGTGCGCCGCGGGCGGTTCTGCGCCGGCTGGGCGGCCGGCGGCTGGGGTTGAACTTGTTGCTGCTGCTGCGCCTGCGGCGGTTGCGGACGGGCCAGGGCCTGACCCTGTACGGGAGGTTGCTGCTGGGGTTGGGGCTGCTGCTGAGGCGTGGGCTGGCTGGCGGGCGCGCCCGGTCGGCCGGCGGTGGCCCGCATCTTCTCGAGCACCTCTTCACGGGGGCCTTCAAGCTGGACCACGCCGTCGCGCATCATCAGCAGCCGGTCGACCCGCGCCAGCACCCCGGCCCGGTGGGCGATGATGACCACGGCGGCCCCGCGCGCGGCCGCTCCGAGGATGGCCTGCATCAGGGCGGCTTCGCCTTCCTGATCGAGATTGGAGTTCGGCTCGTCGAGCACCAGCAGGACCGGGTCGTTGTAGAGGGCTCGCGCCAGGGCGACGCGCTGCGCCTGTCCGGCTGAAAGGCCCTGTCCGTAGGGGCCGAGGACCGTGTCATAGCCGTTGGGTAGCCGCAGGATCAGCTCATGCGCCCCGGCGGCCATCGCCGCCTTTACTGCATCCCGGTCGGCAAGCTCCTGATCGACGCCGACCGAGGTCGAGAAGCGCGAGATATTGTCCTTGATCGAGCCGGCGAAAAGACTGGGCACCTGGGGCAGATAGCCGATCCAGCGTGCCAGCTCATCGCCCTCGCGGGCCTCGAACTCGGCCCCGTCAAGGCGCACCGCCCCGGCCTGGGGCTTGAGCGCCCCGGCGATGACGCGGGCGAGGGTGGTCTTGCCGGAGCCGCTGGAGCCGACGATGCCCAGGGTCTCGCCGGGCTTGAGGGCAAAGGTCACGCTGCGCAGCTGGGGGTTTTCGGTATCGGGGAATTTCACCGACACGGCCTCGACCTGCAGCCGGCCCCGGGGGTCGGGCAGGGTGGTGCGTTCGCGCTCGACAGAGGCGGTGCTGGCGAACAGTTCGGTCAGGGTTTTCCAGCTGGCCACGGCCTGCACCAGGCTGGGCCAGACGCCGACCAGAAGCTCGATCGGCGCAACGGCCCGGCTGAGCAGGACGGAGGCGGCGATGATGGAGCCCGGCGTGATCTCGCTCTTGACGGCCAGATAGGCGGCCAGGCCGAGCGCGGCCGACTGCATCACCAGACGCAGGAATTTGATGGCACCGGAATAGTGGCCGCCGGCCAGCTGGGCATCGGCCTGGGCGGCAGTGGCGAGCTGGCGCTGCTCGACCTGACGCGCGATCGAGGACTGACGCATGCCGAGGGCGCGGACGACCTCAGCCTGGGCAGCCACGCCTTCCTGCGCGGCATAGGCATGGTTCTGGGACTGGATGGCCTTGTTCAGGCGCGGACGGGTGTCCCGCTCGTTCAGCCAGGCAAGGGTGAACAGGATGATGCCGCCGACCAGGGTCAGGACGCCGATCGCCGGGTGCAACAGGAAGCAGCAAAGCAGATAGATCGGGGTCCAGGGTGCGTCGAACAGGGCCAGCATGCCCTGGCCGCCGATGGCCCCGCGGACGTTGTCGAACTCGCGCAGGGCCTGGGTGTTGGGCGACTTGGCCTGAAGGTCGACGACCCGGGCCCACGGCGGTGATCAGGACGAGGGTGGTCAGTCCGCCGGTCGGCACGACGCGGTCATAGACCTGCATCATGTAGAGGGTGGGCGTCAAATACAGCAGATTGACCAGGGCCGAGAAGACGAAGGCCCAGACGAAATGGGTCTTGCACGCCTTCAGGGCCTCGGCGAGGGGCTCGGTGCCCGGCTTGCTGGGGAGCAGGTTCTTTAACACGGGTCCGGTCGGTTCCTGCGGAGGCGGAAGATCAGTTTAACGGTTTGATGCGGTTACAGATAGGCGGCTCGGACGAGACTGCAAATACAGCGGCCGGCGGACGTTGGACGCACCCGACCGACGGCGTGCAAGCCGCGCGCCATGGCGACGGATCGCGGAACCTTTCCGAACCGTAACTTGCGAACACAGGTTCGCGGTGACAAGGCTCCTTTACTTTGAGGAGGGCTGCCATGCTGAAGATCGAAAATCTGACCCACGTCTACGGCAATGGAACGCGTGCGCTGGACGATGTCAGCCTGACCATTCCCAAGGGCATGTTCGGCCTGCTGGGCCCGAACGGGGCCGGCAAGTCGACGCTGATGCGCTCGATCGCGACCCTGCAGACACCAAACTCGGGTTCGATCCGGTTCGGCGACATCGATGTGATCAAGGACCCGGAGCAGCTGCGCCGCGTGCTCGGCTATCTGCCCCAGGATTTCGGCGTCTATCCGCGGGTTTCGGCCTACGACATGCTGGATCACATGGCCGTGCTGAAGGGCATTTCCAACGGCAGGGATCGCAAGCAGACGGTCGAGGCCCTGCTGAACCAGGTCAATCTCTGGCCCGTGCGGGGCAAGGCGCTGGCCGGTTTTTCCGGCGGTATGCGCCAGCGCTTCGGCATCGCCCAGGCCCTGATCGGCAACCCCGAACTGATCATCGTCGACGAGCCGACGGCCGGTCTCGATCCGGAAGAGCGCAACCGCTTCCTGAACCTGCTGGCCGAGGTCGGCGAGAATGTCGTCATCATCCTGTCGACCCACATCGTCGAGGACGTGACCGACCTGTGCCCCCGCATGGCGGTTCTGGCCGGCGGCAAGATCCAGCTGGAAGGCGCGCCGGTCGAGCTGACCCATGCCCTTGAGGGCCGGGTCTGGCGCAAGGCCATCGACAAGGCCGACCTGGCGGCCCAGCAGGCCAGCCGGAATGTGATCTCGACACGCCTGTTCGCCGGCCGCACCGTGATCCACGTCCTGTCCGACACCAACCCGGGCGACGGCTTCGAGCCTGCGCCGGGCGGACTTGAGGACGTGTATCTGGCGACCGTGAACGCCTCGCGCCGCGCGGCCTGAGGAACGGATCATGTTCGCCAAGATCGCCAGTTTTGAATTCCGCTACCAGCTGCGCCAGCCGGCGTTCTGGGTCATCGCCATCGTCTTCGGCCTGCTGGCCTTCGGCGCAGTCGCCACTGACAATGTCTCCATCGGCTCCGGCGGCAATGTGCTGAAGAACGCGCCCTTCTCGCTGGCGATTGCGCACATCATCTTCAATGTCTTCTTCATGCTGGCCACGACGGCGATCGTCGCCAATGTCGTGGCGCGGGATACGCAGACCGGGTTCGGGCCTCTGATCCTGTCCACCCGGATCACCAAGGGGGCCTATCTTTACGGGCGGTTCTTCGGTGCCTTTGCCGCCGTGGCGCTCTGCTATCTCAGCATTGCGATCGGGACCCTCGCAGGCACCTTCATGCCCTGGATCGATTCCGAGACCGTCGGGCCGCTGCGTCTGGGCGACTACGCCTACGCCTACCTCGTATTCGGCCTGACCGGCCTGTTCCTGACCTCGGCCCTGTTCTTCATGCTGGCCACGATCACCCGGTCGATGATGGCCACCTATATCGGCGTGGTCGCCGTGCTGATCGCCTATCTGGCCTCGACCGGTGTGCTGGGGTCGCGTCCCGAGTTCGAGGTCGCCATGGCCTGGGCCGAGCCGTTCGGTTCGGGGGCCTATGGTCTGGTCACCAAATACTGGACGGCTGCCGAGCGGAACACGCTCAATGCGCCGCTCGAGGGTGTGCTGTTGTGGAACCGGGTGATCTGGACCGCGGTCGGTGCGGTCTTCCTCGGTGCCGCCTATCTGCTCTACCGACCCTCGCCGCGCGGGGCCAAGCTGAAGAAGCAGGAGCGTCTGAAGGCACTGGTCGAGAAGGACGTCGTCGTCACGCCCGTCGGTGCCCTGCCGCGCCCGAGCTACGGCTTCGCCAGCGGCCTGACCCAGCTGTGGTCGCGGGCGGTCTTTGAGACCGTGCTGGTGTTCAAGAGCCCGGCCTATGTGGTGCTGGTCCTGCTGGCGATGGCCTTTGCCGTGGCGACCCTGTTCTTTACCGGAGAGATCTACGGGGCCCCGATCCTGCTGGTGACGCGCGTGGTGATCGAGGGCCTGACCGGGACCTTCGGGCTGATATCCATCGTCATCGCCATCTACTATTCGGGCGAACTGGTCTGGCGGGATCGGGACCGCAAGGTGCACGAGATCGTCGACGCTTCATCGACGCCGGACTGGACCTTCCTGGTTCCCAAGACCCTGGCCCTGGCCCTGGTGTTGATCTCGACCCTGCTGATCGGCGTCCTCGCCGGCGTGGTGACCCAGACGATCAAGGGGTACACCGACTTTGAGCTGGGCAAATACCTGCTCTGGTATGTGTTCCCGCAGTCGCTGAGTTTCCTGCAACTGGCCGTGCTGGCGATCTTCATCCAGGCGCTGTCGCCCAACAAGTTTGTCGGCTGGGCGATCATGGTCGTCTATCTGATCTCGACCCTGGTGCTGTCGAACCTCGGCTTCGACCACATCCTGTACCGCTATGGTGCGGGCATTGGCGTGCCCCTGTCCGACATGAACGGTCGGGGTGATTTTGCGGGCTTCGCCGCCTGGCTGGACGCCTACTGGAGCGCCTTCGCGATCGTCCTGCTGGTACTGGCCTACGGCCTGTGGCGGCGGGGGACCGAGAGCCGGCTGTGGCCGCGGCTGAAGCGGCTGCCGCATCGGCTGGCCGGGCCTGCGGGCCTGATCGGCGGGGCGGCTCTCGCGGCCTTCGCGGGATTGGGTGTCTTCATCTACATGAACACCAATGTCTGGAATGAGTACCGGACGCAGGCCCAGCAGGAGGCCGAGCAGGTCGCCTATGAGAAGACGCTGCTGCGCTACGAATCCACGCCCCAGCCCTCGGTGGCTGATGTGCGGCTGGTCATGGACCTTCGCCCGGATCAGCCGAAACTGACCACGCGCGGAACCTATACCCTGGTCAACAACACCGGCGCGGCCCTGCCCGAGGTCCACCTGCGCTGGTCCGGCGATCTGGAGATGGCCAGCCTGACTGTCGAAGGAGCCGCCGTCGCCCGCGACTGGGAGGATTTCCAGTACCGGATCTACCGTTTCGCCACGCCGATGCAGCCGGGCGAGCGCCGCACCGTGACCTTCGAGACGGTGCTGGAACAGCGCGGCTTCAAGGCCAACGGCAACACCACCCGGCTGGTCGACAACGGCACCTTCGTGAACAACATGGAGTTCGCGCCGATGGTCGGCATGGACCGCCAGGGCCTGCTGACCGACCGTAGCAAGCGCCGCAAGGCAGGCCTGCCGGCCGAGCTGCGTCCCGCCCGGCTGGAGGACGAATCCGCCCGCCGCCGCAACTATATCGGGGCGGACTGGGTCACCGCCGATATCACCATCTCGACCGCGGCCGACCAGACGGTGGTTGCGCCGGGCCAGATGGTTTCGGACGTGGTTCGGGGCGATCGCCGCACCAGCCGGTTCGTGACCGAGTCGCCGGTGCTGAACTTCTTCTCGGTGCAGTCGGCCCGCTACGCGCGGACGGCCCGGACACATGACGGAGTGGAGATGGTGGTCTTCCATGACCCCGACCACGATCGCAACGTGCCGCGGATGCTGAACGCCCTGTCGGCGTCGCTGGATTATTTCCAGGCCAATTTCAGCCCCTACCAGTTCCGGCAGGCGCGGATCGTGGAGTTCCCCGACTACGCCAGCTTCGCCCAGTCCTATCCGAACACCTTCGCCTGGTCTGAGGGCCTCGGATTCATCGCCGACCTCAGCGACGAGACCAAGGTCGACTATGTGACCTACGTCGGGGCCCATGAGTTCGCTCACCAGTGGTGGGCACACCAGGTGGTGGGTTCCGACCAGCAGGGGTCGACCGTCCTGTCCGAGACCCTGGCGCAGTATTCGGCGCTGATGGTCATGGAGAAGATGTACGGCCGGGAGCAGATCCGCCGCTTCCTGAAACAGGAGCTGGACCGCTATCTCAGCGCCCGCGGCACCGAGCGGCTGGAGGAGATGCCGCTGATGCGCGTCGAAAACCAGCCGTACATCTACTATCAGAAGGGCGGGCTGGTCATGTATCTGCTGCGCGACCAGATCGGCGAGGAGGCAGTCAACCGCGCCCTGCGCCGGGTGCTGGCGCAGTACGCCTTCAAGGGCGCGCCCTATCCGCGCTCGCTGGACCTGATCGCCGCCATCCGGGCCGAGGCTCCGGCCGACAAACAGGCCCTGATCACCGACCTGTTCGAGAAGATCACCCTCTATGACGTCAAGACGACCGGGGTGACGGCCACGCGCCGTGCGGACGGTCGCTGGGACGTCGCGGTCACCGTCGACGCCCGCAAACTGTATGCGGATGGCAAAGGGGTCGAGACCGCGGCGCCGCTGAACGAGATGTTCGACGTCGGCCTCTTCACCGCCGAGCCCGGCAAGGCCGGCTTCGGCGAGGACGATGTGGTCCAGCTGGAGCGCCGTGCGATCCGGTCAGGCGTGCAGACCCTGCGCTTCATCACGACGCGGGAGCCGCGCTTCGCAGGCGTCGATCCGTTCAACAAATGGATCGACCGGGACTCGAACGACAACGTGCGGGCGATCGGCTAGGGCCTAGGGCCGGATCACCTGGGCCGAGAACCGCTCCATCTCTTCCTCCTGCGGGCTCATCTGCAGGAGGAGGAGGTCCAGCCCGGCGTCCTCATAGGCCTCGACCCGCTCGGCGATCTGCTCGGGCGTGCCGACCAGCTGCGGCCGCAGCCCGCGGTTGGAGACCGAATATTCCTGGATCTTCAACTCCCGCTCCAGCTGGGTGCCGGACAGCCACTGGTCAAAATTGGCGAAGCCGGGCGGGGGCGCCCCGGTCTCGAGTCCGGGGATGGTGGTGATCCGCGCCTGTTCGGCCTGCGCCTCGGCCTCGCTGTCGCGCACGATCGCATAGGCGGCCATGCCGTATTGCATCGGCGGCATACCCTCGCGCTCGCGCCGTTCGCGCATGTCGGCGATTTTGGCCTTGATGTGCTCGGGGGTGTCGCCGTGCATGACATAGGCATCGCACTGGCGGGCGATCATGGTCTTGGCGGCGTCGCTCTCGCCGCCCGCGTAGATGACCGGGCGGGGCCGGGCGACCGGCTTGGGCTCCACGATGGCTTCATCAAGATTGTAGTAGCGACCCGAGAAGCTGAGCTTCGGCTCGCGCCACAGGCCGTCGACGACCTGGAGCCATTCCGAGGTGCGGGCGTAGCGGTCGTCGTGTTCGTCGAACTGGAGGCCGTAGCTGGTCGCCTCCTTCGCCCACCAGGAGGACACCACATTCAGGGCCAGCCGCCCGCCGGCGATGTTGTCGATGTTGGCGGCCGCCTTGGCGAACAGGGCGGGCTGATGGAAATTCGGGCGCACGGCCACCATCAGCTCGATCGACCGGGTGACCGCCGCCAGCGCCGCTGCGGTCGACCAGGCGTCCAGCGCCGGGGCCTGCACGCCCTTGATGTCATTCAGGTTCAGTTCGGCGATCAGGGTGAGGTCGTAGCCGATCTCCTCAGAATGCTTCACCAGCCGCGACATCGACTCCCATGAGGCCGCGCCGTCCTCTTCCGGGTGGTTGCGCAGCCAGCCGCCGAAGACGGGCGCCCAGTATCCGTATCGCATCAGGCGGCCTTTCCGGCGGTGATCCGGTCGACGAGGTCGTCGATCAGTCTGTCATGGGGGTCGAAGCCGAGGACCGTCACCGGGTCGGCGACGAAATTCGACAGGGCATTGATGTCGTAGAATTTCACCGAGCCGTCGCGGTCGTCGACCAGATATTCCACACCACCGACGTCGATCTGGGAGGCGCGGGCGATGTGTTCGGCGGCGGCGATGACCTCGGCCGGCGGGGTGATCGCCTCGATCTGGATCGAGGCCTTGCCCGGCGCGATCATGCAGACGTCGGCAAGGCACAGGTCGAAGCCGCCGGTCTCTACGCTGCAGGCATAGAGGAAGCGGCCGTTCAGGGTTTCAACCCGGACGATCCGGCCGTCCCGGGCCGGGGCATGCTCCTGCACCAGGGCACAGCTGTTGATGCCCATGGAGACCGTACCGGCGGCGACGGCCTCGGCCAGTTCTTCCGGGGTGTCGAACCGCTGGATGCCCGCGCCCGAGCCACCGATGTCGGGCTTGACCAGAACCGGGAAGCGAAGGCCCGAGGCGGCCTTCGAAAGGTCCGCGGCCCGGTGCACCATCCGCGTCTCCGGCGCGCCGTAGCCGAGGCGGCGGATCAGGGAAATCTGCCGACCCTTGGAGGTGTCGACCTCCAGCGCCGCGCCGTTGACGACGCGGGCGCCCTGGCCCTCCCAGTGATCGAACAGGGTGCGGGCGTAGAAGATCGGATGCTCGGTCTCGCGCAGGAAGGCAGACATGCCGATGCGGTTGAAGATCAGCGGCGCGGGCGGTTTGCCGGGTCCGGTGTCGAAGACGTGGTCGCCGGCATGAATTTTCGTCCAGTCGACGCCGCGACGGTCGAGCGCAGCGAACAGCGGCTCGAACCATGCGGGATGCTCATAGAAGATCGCCAGGTCCGTCATGCGCGCGTGTCCACCCCTGCCGTCGAAACCCCGGGGAGGCTGTCTCGACGCCGGTTCGATCTGGGACCGCCGCGCCGGTCCGTCAAGGCCGGAGGGGCGGGGCCCGGTGGCCGACACCTGAGGCAAAAGGACCCTCGGAAGCGCTTCGGCTTGACCCATGGTCCGGGGCGAGGGCTGATCACAGGATGTCAGGCTTTCAGGATCACGCGGCTGCGGTCGTCATCGGCGCATCAGGCGGCATCGGCGCGGCGGTGGCGCAGCAACTCGAGGACTCCGGCCGGTTCGCCGTCGTCCATGCCCTGTCGCGCGCGGGCACGGGGTTCGATCTGGAGGACGAGGCCTCGATCGCCGCTGCAGCTGCACGGGTGGGCGAAGGCCCGGCACCGGGGCTGGTGTTCGTCGCCACCGGGGTGCTGCACCACGGGTTCGAGCCGGAGCGCAGCTGGCGGGCGCTGGAGGCGGAGCACCTGCTGCGCGACTACCGGGTCAATGCGGTCGGGCCGGCGCTGGTGGCCAGGCATTTCCTGCCCCTGCTGCCGCGCGACCGGCGGGCAGTGTTCGCGGCCCTGTCCGCGCGGGTCGGGTCGATCGGCGACAACCGGCTGGGCGGCTGGCACAGCTATCGCGCGTCCAAGGCGGCCCTGAACATGATCCTGCGCAATCTGGCGGTCGAACTGGGCCGCACCCATCCGCAGGCGGTGGTCGCTGGCCTGCATCCGGGCACGGTCGACACCGGCCTGAGCGCGCCGTTCCAGAAGGGGGTGAAGCCGGAGAAGCTGTTCACGGCAGACCATTCGGCTGAACGGCTGCTGGCAGTGGTCGACGGCCTGACGCCCGCAGACAGCGGCGGGGTCTTCGCCTGGGATGGCGCGCGCATACCTGAATGAGCCACCGCTGACCGGCGCATCTTGACTCGGTCATACAGTATGCCGCATACACTGTGTGTCACACACTATGTGAGATGCAGGGAAGCGGCATGAGCCTCGATCCGGACCATTATGAATCGATGCGGCTTGAACTCAGGCGCGGGTCACTGGTGCTGGCGGTGCTCGCCTGCCTGAGGACCGAACGCTACGGCTACACCCTGCGTCAGGCCCTGGCCGCCGACGGGCTGGAGATGGAGGAATCGACCCTCTATCCGCTGCTGCGCCGGCTGGAGAGCCAGGGGCTGCTGAACAGCGAATGGCGCGAGGAAGAGAAGCGGAAGAAGCGCTTCTACGTCCTGTCGCCGGGTGGCGTGTCGATGCTGGCTGCGCTGACCGATGAATGGCGGGGGATCAACGCCTCGCTCGACAAGATCCTTTGAATTTCTGGCTGAAGGGGAAAAGCCATGGACCTGATTGACCGCTATCTGAACGCTGTCGCCGCGCAACTGCCGCAGGACGAGCGGGCCGACATCACCGCCGAACTGCGCGACCTGATCCTGAGCCGGTTCGAGGCGAAGGAGGAGGCGCTGGGCCGCGCCCTGACCGAGGACGAGCAGGAAGAAATCCTGCGTGAGATCGGCCATCCACTGGTCGTGGCGGCCCGCTATCGCAAGGGGCCTGACTCGCTGGTCGGACCGGAGCTGTTCCCCTACTGGCTGTTCGGGGTGAAGGCCGGGCTGATGGTGCTGGGGGTGGTTCACGCCATCCTGTTGCTGCTGCGGCTGATCGGCGGCGGCGCCGACGCCGGCCAGGCTATCGCCCAGGCGTTCCACAGCTTCTTCGGCGCCGGCCTGACCCTGATCGGCGCGGCGACCCTGGCGGCGGCGATCTTCGAGCATCAGGGCGTCCGGCCCTCCTTCCTGACGAAATGGAGGGTAAAGGACCTCGGGGCGCTCGGCCTGTCCGACCCGTCGGCCTGGCGCGCGTCGATGGGGGGAACCGGGACCGCCAAGGCCGGATGGGCCTCGAAGGGACGGACCAATTCCTGGCCGGGCGGGGAGCATCTGTTCTCCTTCCTCGCGCTCGGCATGTTCGTGCTGTGGTGGCTGGGCGTGCTGCATTTCCCGGCGTTCGCGTCGATCGAACTGCGCGGTCTGGACGCCGACGTCAGCGCCGCGCCGATCTGGTCGACCCTGTTCGTCCCGATCCTCGTCTATGCCCTGATCCAGATGTCGGTCGACCTGAACAGCCTGTTCCGCCCCTATGCGGTCCGGCTGAGGGCGCTGGCGCAGATTCCGCTCGCCATCGCCGGCCTGTGGCTGACCTGGGTGATCTTCGAGGCCGGTCACTGGTTCACCCTGACGCGCGGCGAGGAGACGGCGCGGATCGCGGGTGACTGGACGATGCTCGATTTCGACACCCTCAGGACCCTCGGCGACGGTGCGCGGGACCTTGCCGGTGTCGCCGGCACCCTGTCGGTGGTGATGGTCTGGGCCCTGGCCTTCTCGGCGCTGAGCCTGGCGTTCAGTGTCCTCGCCAACCTCGGACGGTTGGCGCGGGGCCTGTAAGCAGGCCGCGATCAGAAGGCTCCGCCTTCTCGATCCGACGCGGCCCGGCACGCCCATGTCCGAAAACCGCGAGACTTCCATGGCCGCAGCGATCATTCTGCGGCCATGGAAAACGCGCACGAACTCGATCAGGAGGCCTGCTATCGCGCCGTGCTGACGCGCGATGCCCGGTTCGACGGGCGGTTCTTCGGCTGTGTGAAGACCACGGGCATCTATTGCCGGCCGGTCTGTCCGGCGCGGACGCCGAAGCGGGAGAATATGGTCTTCGTGGTCTCGGCTGCCGCGGCGGAGGAGGCGGGGTTTCGCGCCTGTCTGCGCTGTCGCCCGGAGACGGCCCCCGACATGGGGGCTTGGCGCGGCACCTCCAATACCGTCAGCCGGGCCCTGGCCCTGATCGAGGCGGGGGCGCTGGATGAGGGCGACGTCGACGGACTGGCCGGGCGGCTGGGCGTGGGCGAACGGCATTTGCGGCGGCTGTTCCGCCAGCATCTGGGCGCCGCGCCGGTCAGTGTGGCGCAGACGCGGCGGGTTCTGCTGGCCAAGGCCCTGATCCACCAGACCGATCTGTCGATGGCCCAGGTGGCGCTGGCCTCGGGCTTCGGAAGTGTGCGGCGGTTCAACGAGACCTTTCAGGCCCTGTATGGCCGTCCGCCCTCGGCCCTGCGGCGAAGGGGCGAGCGGATGCATGAAGGCGGTGTGAGCCTGAGTCTGCCCTACCGTCCGCCCTATGACTGGGACGCCATGTTCGCGGCCCTGACGGCGCGCGGCGATACAGTCGAAGGGCAGCGGTGGTCGCGGCTTCTGATCCGGGATGTGGACGGCGCAGACGGTGCGGTCACGGTCGAGCCGGCGGAGGCGGGGCGGGTCTCGGTCTGCGTCGAGGTGGACGACCTCAAGGCGCTGCCGGGTGTACTGGCAAGGGTGCGCAGGGTGTTCGACCTTTCGGCAGACCCCGAGGCCATCGGCCGCGACCTGTCGGCCGATCCGGTGCTGAGGCCGCTGGTCGCGGCGCGGCCGGGGCTGAGGCTGTCGGGCGACTGGGTCGACGACGGCGTGGATGCCCCCAATGACCGGCTGGTTGATGAAACGCTCGCTGTCCGCGCCGAGCGCTGGCGCCCCTGGCGGGCCTATGGGGCGCTTTACCTCGCGCTGGCGGGGATCAGCCGTGCGGAATTGATGGAGACTGACGATGCCAAATGCGCAGCCTGAGAGCCTGACCCTCGACCGGATCCCGACGCCGGTGGGTGAGGTGCTGCTGGTCACGGATGACGCGGGCGCGGTGCGGGCGCTGGACTTCGCCGACTATGAGGACCGGATGAACAGGCTGCTTGAGCGGCATGCACCGGGGGCGTCCCTGACGGCCGGGCGTTCGCCCGAGCCGGTGCGCACGGCGGTCGAACGCTATTTCGGCGGCGACGTCCGGGCCCTGGAGGGGCTGACCGTCACGACGCGCGGCACGGCTTTCCAGCGATCGGTCTGGAAGGCGCTGCGGGACATTCCGGCGGGCGAGACGCGCAGCTACGGCCAGTTGGCGGCAGCGATCGGGGCACCGAAGGCGGTGCGGGCGGCAGGACTGGCCAACGGCCAGAACCCGGTCGCGCTCATCGTGCCCTGTCATCGGGTGATCGGGGCGAACGGCACCCTGACCGGCTATGCCGGAGGGCTGGAACGCAAGCGCTGGCTGCTGAGTCACGAAGGTGTAGGGTCTTGACGCGGCCCCGGCGGACGTCGTCTCTGGCGCGGGGTACGGGGGAGGAAGACCATGAAAAGAATGCTGATCGCGGCGCTGGGCGCGCTGTTGTGCTCGAGCGGAGCCGCCGCGGCGCAGGATGACGACTGGGAGTTCCAGGAGGATACGGTTCGCGGCATCGCGGTCGCGGCGGCCCGCTATGAGGCGGGGCAGATGATCATCGTGCAATGCCGTGACAGGACCCTGACGGCGGTGCTGGCGGGACTGCCGGAGGCCGCCGACGGGCTTCATCTGGAGGCCACCCGGGCTGACGGGCGGACCGACCGACAGACCTTCCTGCCCGCAGGCGTGGCGGGTGCCTATCGCAGCAGCCTGCCGGGGCGGGACGTGCGCTTCATGCGCGGCGGCGGAGCCTATACGGTCCGCACCGCGGACGGCGCGGCAACGACCTTCCGGGGCGTCTTCGACCTGCCGACCGAGTCGGCCAATCTCGATCGTGTCCTGATGACCTGCGGCTGGGCCATCAGCGATGAACGCGATCAGATCCCCCGCGCGCCGGAGGCCATCACCTTCCGCGATCCGGAAGCCGGGACACCCCGGATGCCGACCCGTCGTGGGGCCACGTCGCGGGCACAACGCCGCGAGATTGTCCTGCCGCCGCCGCCGCCCGTCCCGTCCGAACAACTGACCAGCTGTATCATCCGGGACATGAAGGCCACGGAGTGCCGCCGGATCCATGGTTCGCCGGCACCGACCCCCGAGGAGACCCTGTCGTCCGAGCGTCTGAACGGCCAGCCGGTCTATGGCGTCGATCCCGCCACGGCGGAGGGCAGGGTTCTCTACACCTCCAGGGCCCTGAACGGGACGAGCACGGTGGTCGACTTTATCGCGACCGTCCCCGCCGGCTGATCCCGCTTCCCGGGCTTGCATTTCCCGTGCGGGAGCCTAGATTGTCTCTGCTTATGCTGAAAGTGAGCATAAGTCGGCGGCGGTCAGGCAAACCCGTCGCCGTTCTTCGGGCCTCTGATTTGCTCAAAGAGAGCAAAAGGGAAGCGGAATGGCTGACGGTGCGTTCGGAATGACTGAGGCGCTGGCGCGGGAAACCGCTCCGGTCTGGGCCAAGGTCAAGGATCATGTGACCCCCATGGAATGGCCGGCGCAGGCCGCGCTGATCAGCGAGATCAATGCGCTGAAGACGTCGCGCGACGCCGTCATCCTGGCCCACAACTATATGACGCCGGAGATCTTCCACGGGGTCGGCGACTATGTCGGCGACAGCCTTGGGCTGGCCAAGGAGGCGGCGCGGTCGAAGGCGAAGGTGATCGTCCAGGCCGGCGTGCATTTCATGGCCGAGACCTCGAAGATCCTGAGCCCCGACAAGACGGTGCTGATCCCGGATCTGAAGGCCGGCTGTTCGCTGGCGGCCTCGATCACCGGGGCGGATGTGCGGCTGGTCAAGCAGCGCTATCCGGGCCTGCCGGTGGTGACCTATGTGAACACCACGGCCGATGTGAAGGCCGAGACCGACATCTGCTGCACCAGCGCCAATGCCGTGCAGGTGGTGGAGTGGGCGGCGAAGGAATGGGGCGTCGACCGCGTCATCCTGATCCCCGACGAGTTTCTGGCGCGAAACGTCGCGGCCCAGACCACGGTCGGCATCATCGCCTGGAAGGGCCGCTGCGAGGTGCATGAGCGGTTCACCGGCGCCGACATCGCCGAGATGCGGCTGGCGTACCCGGGCGCGGAAATCCTGGCCCATCCGGAATGTCCCGAGGAGGTCCTGGCGGCGGCGGACTTCGCCGGCTCGACCGCGGCCATGATCGACCATGTGACAGCGCGCAGGCCGAAGCAGGTGGTGCTGATCACCGAATGCTCGATGGCCGCCAATGTCGCCGGCGATGTGCCGGGGGTGCAGTTCATCGGCCCGTGCAACCTGTGCCCCCATATGCAGCGGATCACGCTGCTGAACATCCGCGACTGCCTGTTGAACATGCAGTTCGAGGTGACGGTGCCCGAGGATATCGCCGAACGCGCGCGGCTGGCCGTGCAGCGGATGGTGGACCTGCCGCCGCCGACGATCCCGGCGCGCTACGACATGGTCAAGGCGCGGCATCACGTGGCGGTGGAGCTGATCTGATGCACTATGTTCCCCCCGTCCGCGTCGTGGCGACGATCGACAAGCGCAGCCTGCGGCTTCTCGCCCTGCTGGCCTTGTGGCTGCGCTCGGAAAAGGCCACGTCGTCAGGATGACAGACAGCAATACGCCTCGCCCCGGTCCCTGGGATCCCAAGCCCGGCCAGCCCGAGCCACCGCCCGCGCGTGTCGCATCGCCGACCAACCCTCGCGCTGTCCAGGAGACGCTGGACAAGGGTCAGCATCCGGTCTGGGCGGTGGTGTCCACCCTGCTGCTGGGCGGGCTGATCTGGGTGTTCACGGGCAGCTGGATCGCGGTCGTCGCCATCCTGTTCGGCCTGCTGGTCCATGAGTACGGCCACGTGCTGGCGATGAACGCCTATGGCATGGGCCCGGCCCGGATCTATATCGTGCCCTTCCTCGGCGGCATGGCCAAGGCGCAGCGCCGTGCCGAGAGCGAATGGCACGGGGTGCTGGTTTCGCTGGCGGGCCCGGCCTTCGGCCTGCTGGCCGCCATCCCCTTCTTCGGCCTGTATATCGTCACGGGGGACGGGATGTGGCTGCAGGGCGTCTTCTACATCGCCATGCTGAACCTGCTGAACCTCGCACCCGCTCCGCCGCTGGACGGGTCGAAGGCGCTGGGGCCGGTTCTGGCCCTGATCCATCCGATGGTCGAGAAGGCCGCCATGGTGCTGGTCGGTGTGATCGTTGTGATCTGGGGCGTGAGCAATGGTAGCTACATCTTCGCCGGCTTCCTGGCCTTTGCGCTCTACGGTCATCTGAGCCGAGGCCACTGGCGTCCTGAAGGGCGGCGGCTGACGACGGTCGAGGCCGGTCGGAGCGTCGGCCTGTTCGTCCTGACGGCTGCGGCCTGTTGCGGCGTGGCGCTGGCCGGCCTGATGCCGCTTGCGGGCTCGTTCGACCAGGCCCTCGTATACGGTGTCAGCTATTTCGAGTTCGGCCGTTGAGCCGCACCATCCATCACGATGGGCCGCTGATCATCGGCGGCGGGCTGGCGGGGCTGTCGGCCGCGCTGGAGGCTGCGCCGCGCAAGGTGCTGGTGGTAACGCCCGCGCCCCTGCTGGAAGCCTGTTCCTCGGCCTGGGCCCAGGGCGGGGTGGCGGCGGCGCTGGCGGCGGACGACGC
>VYMF01000077.1_pt1 | contig 27323 bp, 23 predicted proteins | sample 5115271 | NCBI WGS metagenome assembly VYMF01 (sample SAMN12291778, study PRJNA351875) | freshwater metagenome | isolation source: freshwater lake | place: USA: Michigan, Wintergreen Lake | collected 2013-08-08
CCACACCGACGTCGGACATCCGGCCTCGGACTTCCGACCTCGGACTTCCGCACGCAGACCGCAGTCCCCCGGGGTTCGCGTTTCCGCTGAGGTCCGAGGCCCGAAACTACAATCGGATCTCCCGACGCCCGACACGCGTTGGCCGGGCATGCCACCGCGGTGCTGCGGAGGGCGCGATCCCGCTGGTACCCCTGCGACCTCGGACCATCAGAACGCAGGCTCCGGCCTCCGACCTCGAGTCCACACCGACGTCGGACATCCGGCCTCGGACATCCGACCTCGGACTTCCGCACGCAGACCGCAGTCCCCGGGGTTCGCGTTTCCGCTGATGTCCGAAGCCCGAAACTACAATCCGATCTCCCGACGCCCGACACGCGTTGGCCGGGCACGCACCCGCGGTGCTGCGGAGGGCGCGATCCCGCTTATGCCCCTGCGACCTCGGATCATCAGAACGCAGTCTCCGGCCTCCGACCTCGAGTCCACACCGACGTCGGAGGTCCGGCCTCGGACTTCCGACCTCGGACTTCCGCACGCAGACCGCAGTCCCCCGGGGTTCGCGTTTCCGCTGAGGTCCGAGGCCCGAAACCACAATCCGATCTCCCGACGCCAGACACGCGTTGGCCGGGCATGCACCCGCGGTGCTGCGGAGGGCGCGATCCCGCTGGTACCCCTGCGACCTCGGACCATCAGAACGCAGTCTCCGGCCTCCGACCTCGAGTCCACACCGACGTCGGACATCCGGCCTCGGACATCCGACCTCGGACCCCTGACGCCCGACCCCAGAATCAAACACGCCCGCCCCCGAATCCCCTCCTCACCTGAGTACATTGCAGCATGCCTCCACTTGGGTACCGCCGCCTTACCCCGAAGTCGTCGGCCGCCGAATCGGGCGTGCAGCGTGCTGTCGACGATGGGAGCGCGGCGCGCGGGACGCTGCGCTCGCTGGCGTTACTGGTCGATCGCATGGCCACCCTCGGTCTTGGTGCATCCGGTGTGCAAAGCACCCCCGACGTTGCCGTCGCCGTTCGCGATGCGTTGCGCCATGTCACGGCACGCATTCGTGACGCATCGATCGACTGTCGCGTCGTCCACGGCCAGTTCGTTTTGGGCGGCGAGCTGGTGGATCGTGCACTCACGCGCGACGATCCGCTGATCGCCACGCTGTTGTATCGCTGCCTCTCGCTAGGCATTGGCGGGATCACGGTGCGTCAGGGCGCCTCGCCGGGCGAACTCATTACGCTGGCCCAGCTGTTGGCACAGCCGCGCCCCGACGGCGAAACGGCGGCCACCAACGACACGCCGACGTCGCTCAGCGCCATCAAGGCACAACAGGCGTCGCGTGAGCTGCTGCGTTCGTGGAGCGTGCAGGTGACGCCGCTGCCACTCCCCGACGGGCTACGCCCCGTGACGCCGCGGTCGGTCACAGCGATCGCTCCGCCGGACGTGGACAATCGCAACCGCGAGAGCGTTGGCGCGCTCGATCGCCGCTACGCCGACACCGCGTTCGCGGACGATGTCGTCTTCGGCGCCACCGACGACCGCGAAACGGTCGCCAGCAGCGCCGCGCGGGCAGTCAGCGCGCTCGCGGCCGCGCACGACGACCTCGCGGCCTCACGGGCCGCCGATGTGCTCATTGCCGTGCTCGACACCGCGGAGTTCCGCGGCGAAGCGCAGGTGCTCGAGGGCACGGCCACGGCGGTCATGGCGCACATGCACACCGTCGGTACCGGAGCGGGCCGGTTGGCGGTCGAGCGTGTCCTGCGCCGCCTGCAGCACCGCAGCAGCCTCGAACTGCTCGCCACGCGTATTCCCCAGCTGCCCGATCGTACGCGCTTGCTCGAAATGCTGTCGCGGGCCGGCGAAACGATCGTCGGCATTCTCGTCCGGCGGCTCATGGATGCCGACAATGCCGCCGCGCGCCGCGCCTACTTCGACAGCATCGTGGGGCTCGACCTCGGCGGTACCGCGCTGCTGGAGCTCGTGCACGACCCACGCTGGTACGTCGTGCGCAACGCCGTCGCTCTGCTCGGCGAAATGGGGGTCGAGCAGTCGGAGAGCGTCATGCTGCCGCTGCTTCAGCACGACGACGAACGCATCCGCGTCGCCACCGCCCGCGCCCTCGTTCGCCTGGGGACGGCGAAGGCGATCAACGGCCTGCACGCCGCCATCGAAGACAGCCACGCCGAAGTGCGACGCATTGCCGCCGTGAGTTACGGTCTGACCACGAGCGCCACCGGCGCCGTCCGCCCACACGCGGCGCGCCTGGCCATGGCGCTCGAGAAAGAAACCGACGAAGACGTCGCCCTCGAAATGCTCGCGTCACTCGGCAAACTTGGCAGCGCCGACGCCGTGCAGCGCTTACTGCGTATCGCCATGCCGCAACAGTCGCAGGCGGGCGAAACCGCCGAACGCCCGCGCGAATCGTGGCTGCGCATCGCCGCGCTCGAAGCCCTCGTTCGAGCACGCGGAAACGCGGTCATGCCGTACGTCGACACGCTCGCGACAGACGCGGACCCGAACGTGGCGCAAGCCGCCTACCGTTTGCGCCGATAGCGCACTGCGCGGTGAGCGCTGAAGTCGGAGAACTCGGCGGCGAAACGGCGCGGCTCGCGCCTACCGTGCTGTGAAGTCGGTCTGCGCGGTCACGCGCCGGCACGTTTCCGCGATCAGCTCCGCAGCTCGGTCCAGGTCGTCCAGCGACACCATCTCGTTGGGCGAGTGCATGTAGCGGTTGGGGATGCTCACCAGCGCGGTCGCGACACCGTTGCGCGCGAGCTGCATGGCGTCGGCGTCGGTGCTCGTGAACCGGCCCGCGGCGTGAATGCTGTACGGAATTTCGAGCGCATTGGCCGTGTCGGCGAGCAGACGGTACACCACTGGCGACACGACAGAGCCGCGCGTGAGCACGGGCCCTCCGCCGATGGTGTGTTCGCCGATCTCTTCCTTCTTCATGCCCGGGTGATCGGTCGCGAAGGTCACGTCGACGGCAATGGCCATCGTGGCGTCGAGCGACTGTGCGGCCACGCGGGCGCCGCCGCCGGAGTAGCCGATTTCTTCCTGCGCGGTGGCTGCGGCCACGACGCGTGCGGCGCCGGGCTTGGCGGCGTACCGACGTAACGCCTCGAGCACCACGAACGCGCCAATGCGGTCGTCGATGCTGCGCGACACGATGCGGCCGTTGGGCATGAGCAGCGTCTGCGAATCGATGACACCCGCGTCGCCCACTTCGAGCAGTTCGCGCGCCTCGGCTTTGTTCTTGACGCCGATATCGACCCACAGGTCGGTGATCTTGGAGGCCTTTTCACGCTCGTCCGGCTTCATGAGGTGAATGGGCTTCTTGCCGATCACGCCGATCACGTCGCCGTTGCGCCCCAGAAAGCGGATGCGCTGGGCCACGAGCACCTGCGGGTCCCACCCACCGATCGGCTCGAAGTAGATGTAGCCGTTGTCGTCGATGTGGGTGATGATGATCCCGATTTCGTCGATATGGCCGGCGAGCAGGATGGTCGGCCCCGTGCCGTCGCCTTCGACGGTCGCGAGCGAGTTTCCGACCACGTCGGCACGGAGATGCGCCGCAAAGGTGGCCGCTTCGGTGCGCCAGACGCGCGCCGGCGCGCCTTCGAAGCCCGACGGACCGGGGGTATCGAGCAGGCGCTTGAGAAAGGCGATCGAGGATTCGGAAAGCATCCGCCAAATATAGGTGCTATTCTGGAGGCATGACCCTCCTGCTCCTCGCCATCGGACTCGGCGCCGGCATCATGTCCGGCGTCTTCGGCATCGGCGGCGGCATCATTATCGTGCCGGCGCTCGTCTACCTCGCCAAAATGCCCCCGCAACAGGCCGCCGGCACCTCGCTCGCCGCCCTCGTGCTCCCGATCGGCGCTGCCGTGGGCGCCTACACGTACTACCGCGCCGGGCACCTGCAGCTGCGCGACGCCCTCTTCATCGCGCTCGGTATGGCCGTGGGCGCGTTTGGAGGCAGCTGGATCGCCACCCACATCGACGGCGACATGCTCCGCAAAGGGTTCGCGGTGCTGATGGTCGCGATGGCGGTCAAGATGTGGGTGGGGTAGGCACACTACATCGGGTGTCGCGCAGAGCCAACACTATGACCAGCTGATCTCGCCACGAATGCTGCCGAGGAAGAAACGTAACGTGCTCCCGTACAAGGCTTTTCACGTTCTGCGAGAGAGAGAGGAAAGCGACCGGCACGTGCTTTGCTCTTTAATGCCCGCTGAAGGAGGCCCCCTGCACTAACGAATAGGTGTGATCATCATGAAGCTCTCGTCCCTCTCCGCTCGGCTCGTTCCGGTAGCTGCTGGACTGCTGCTCTCAGCCGGCAGCGCCAGTGCCCAGCTCATTCGGGTTGGTCCAGGTGACTTTACCGCCGCTGCCACGACCATCACGTTCAGCGAGTTTGCACGCGGTACCAATAACCCAGTGTACTCGTTCACAGGTCTCGCTGGGTTGGGCAACATGTCGGTTAGTTTCGCCGGCGCGTTCACGGGTCAGACCGTGACCGGCTTCGGCGTAGGAACGCTCAGCGGAAACCCCACGGGGCCACTTTCGCTGAACACCTCGGTGAACGCGTCTATCAGGGGCGACGGTTCAAACCCGACTTCACCGGTACTGAGTGGTACGCCTATGTTCAACGGGCCCGTCGTGATGCTGTTCAGCACTCCAGTTGGCTTCGTGGCGCTTGACGGAGGCTTCTTCGATGCGCTCAACGGGACCTCCATCACAGGGTACTCGGCCAACGGTGCCGCGCTTGGTTCGTTCACGAACCAATCCCTTGGCATCGAGACCTACGGCTTCGCAACAGCTGACGGCAGCAACTCGATCTCCGGTCTCGCGTTTTACATCACCGGCAACGAGCCCGGTGGCTTCGCCATCGACAACGTCCGCTTCGGCACGGCGAACGAACTCGTGAACCCGCCCAACAGTGTGCCGGAGCCAGCGTCGTTCAGCCTCCTCTTCGCCGGCGCTGCCGGCATGATGGCGCTCCGTCGCCGCCGCATGTCGCGCTAATCACGCGTTCCGAACTTCAATCCGCCTCGGGAAAACTCCCGAGGCGGTTTGTCGTTTGTGGAGGCGGACAATCGGAGCAAGACGGTACGGTCACGCCGTCGGCTCGTCCACTACGAATCGCAATGCGTGCCACGGCTCAATCGCACTGAACAGCGTCGGCGCAAAAATGCACGCCATGGCTTCGATGCCATCTACCACGCGCGGCCCCGGTCGTGAGGTGAGCCCATTGGCGTCCATCGCCCAGAGCTGCTTGCCGGCCATCCAGCTCCAGGCCTCGAGCGACGCACACCGCTTCGCCTCGGCCACCGCAGCCGCCAGCGAATAACCGCAGGGCGCGAAGATGATGATCTCGGGATCGCTCGCGCGCAGCGCCTGCATATCAACCGGCGACGAGTGCATCCCGGCCACCCCCAGCACGTCGAGGCCACCCGCGCGCTTGATCTGCTCGGGGCCCCAGTGGCCCGCCACATAGAGCGGCTCGGTCCATTCCACCAGCGCCACCCGCGGCCGCGGGGCCATGGCCGCCTTGAGCGTCTCGTGCACATGCTTCACGCGATCGCGCAGCCCCGCGAGGAGTTCGTCGGCCTCGTCATTCATATCCACCGCATCCGCCACGGCGCGGATGTCGGCGTAAATGCCCTCGAGGGTTTCCCCCTTGAGCGTCACCACGATCGGTGGCGGCACGAGCTTCGCCGCGAGCGCGCGGACATCGACTTCACTCACCGCGCACACATCGCACAGCGCCTGCGTGAGAATCACCGTGGGGTGCAGCGCCATGATGCGCTTTTCGTCGAGCGTGAACAGCGCAACGCCCTGCTCGGTATGCTCGCGCACTGCGGCATCAATGGCCGACGGATTGTGAGACTCGGGGATCGCGCTCTTGGTCACGCGCGCGCGCGAGCCGACAATGTCGGGGTAATCGCATTCGTGCGTGATGCCGACGAGGTGGTCGGTCGCGCCCAGGAGGGCGACGATTTCCGTCGCCGCGGGGAGGAGGGAGACGATGCGCATACGCCAGTATGCAGCCGCGCGCATCCATGCGGAACCGACGACCCGTGTAAACCCACAACTCCAACCCTGAACCCAGAGCCCGGCACTGATCAGTTGCGGGTCGTGGGTTCAGGTTGCGAGTTCAAGGTGTACCCGAAGAAAAAGCGTCGTGCCCTCGACCCCCAACCCCAAAACCGCCGTCCCGCGAGCCCCCCACCCTTCCGTCAATCCGACCATCCGAACCAGTCCGGCATCCGACCTCCAAAGCCCCCACCGCGATATCCAACGCCACCGTCCGCAGTAACCGCAGGAGAAGTCCGCTGCCACGAGCCCCCCACCCCTTCCGTCAATCCGACCATCCGAACCAGTCCGGCATCCGACCTCCAAAGCCCCCACCGCGATATCCAACGCCACCGACCGCAGTAACCGCAGGAGAAGTCCGCTGCCGCGAGCCGCCCACCCATTCCGTCAATCCGACCATCCGAACCAGTCCGGCATCCGACCTCCAAAGCCTCCACCGCGATATCCAACGCCACCGACCGCAGTAACCGCAGGAGAAGTCCGCTGCCGCGCATCCCTCCGGTATTCCAATCCTTATTGCCCGTACACCTTCCGTCCCCCCAGGTACGTCCCCACCACTCGCGTCGCCAACACCAGCTCCACCGGCACCCGCATGATGTCCTGATCCAGCACCACGAAGTCCGCGTACTTGCCCGGGGTAATGCTCCCCATGTCCTTCTCCTGAAAGCCCGCGTACGCCGCCCACAGCGTCATGCTGCGCAGCGCGTCCTCGCGCGACATGCGTTCGGCCGGGAGCCAGCCGCCCGTTGGCCAGTCGCGCGCGTCCTGCCGCGCGATGCTCGCGTGAAAGGAAATGAGCGGGTTCACTTCCTCCACCGGAAAGTCACTCCCGTTGGGAATGATCACGCCAGTCTGCAGCAGCGACTGCCACGCGTACGCGCCATACAGGCGGGTGGGGCCCAGGCGCTTGCCAATCCAGTACATGTCACTCGTCTGGTGACTGGCCTGCATGCTGGGAATGACGCCCAGCTGCGCAAAGCGCGGAATATCATCCTGATGCAGAATCTGCGCGTGCTCTACCCGAAAGCGATGATTCGCCGCCGGCACCTTGTCGAGCGCCTTCTGGTAGGCATCGAGCACCACCCGATTGCCGCGATCACCAATGGCGTGCGTGTTGATCTGAAAGCCCGCCTTGAGCCCCGCCTCGGCCACCTCCTGAATGTGCCCCGGCGCCGACAGCAGCAGCCCGTTGTTGTTCGGGTCGTCGCTGTAGGGCTCGAGCAGCGCCGCGCCGCGTGAGCCCATGGCGCCGTCGGCATAGAGCTTCACGGCGCGTACCCAGAGCTGGCCGTCGTAGAGCGCCGAACGCGGCCCCACGCCGAAGTAGTGCTGCAGCGCCTCGGCATTATCCGAAATCATGATGTAGAGGCGCAGGTCGAGCTCCTTCTTCTGCGCCATGTCTTCGTACAGGTCGATCATGGCCCGCGACGCGCCCGCGTCGTGCATGCCCACCAGTCCCCAGCGGTGCATGACCTTGACGGCGTCCTTGTGCATGGCGCGCCACTCGTCGATCGAGGGGTCAGGTACCTTCTTGCTCACAATCGACTCGGCGTTGTCCACGAGCACGCCCGTGGGCATGCCCTTGGCGTCGCGCACGATCTTGCCGCCGCTCGGCTCCTTTGTGGTCGCCGTGAGTCCGGCAATGCGCATGGCGGAGCTGTTCGCCAGCTGCGCGTGCCCGTCGATGCGCTCGAGGAGCACCGGGTGATCAGGCGTTGCCGCACTCAGCGCGTCGTGTGTGGGGAACGCCGTGTTGCCCCACGCATTCTGATCCCAGCCGCGGCCAATGATCCACGACCCCTTGGGGGTGCTCTTGGCGCGCTCCACCACGCGGGCAATGACCTCGTCGTAGCTCTTGGTGCCCACGAGATCCACGCTGCGCAGCTTCTTCGCGAGGCTGCTGAAGTGGGCATGCGCGTCGACCATGCCGGGGATGATCGTCCGCTCCTGGCCGTCGAGCGTTTGCGTGTTCGGCCCCTTGAGCGTGGCGGCCTCGCGCGCCGAGCCCGTGAAGACGATGCGGCCCCCGCGGACCGCGAAGGCCTCGACGAGGGGCCGCGAATCGTCGGCCGTGTAGATGCGCGCGTTGGTGACGATGAGGTCGGCCGGCTGTGCGGAGGCCTGCGCCGCGACAAGCGCCGGCGCGAAGAGCAGGGGAAGAATGCGTGTCATGCGGGGAATAAACCCCGCGGAATGATTGGGCGTAACCGTCGACTACGGCCCCAGCGTTCCGATGGGAATCACCTGCACACCATCTGGCCGCACGTACGCGTATCCCGAGGCCGTGACCACGGCAAGGAATGCGGGTGGTCCTGCACGATCCGTGTCCACCTTCTGGCGAAATCGCAGGAGCGACGCGGCGGCGGCATCGATGGATCCCGAACCAAGCTTGACCTCCAGAGCTGCCCAGCGCCCGTCGGCGCCCTCGATGACGACATCGACCTCGAGCCCGGTGTTATCGCGGTAGTGCAGCACCTGTGTGTCACACGCCTGCCCATACACGCGCAGGTCGCGTACCACGAGCGATTCGAATAGCGTGCCGAACAGGGCGGGATCCTTGAGCAAATGCTCCGGCGATGCGCGCAACGCGGCGACCGCCAGCGATGGATCGACAAAATGCCGCTTGCCGGCATTTCGTACGCGAGCTCGGCTGCGCAGATGCGGAGCCCAAGCTGGCTGCTCTTCGATAATCAGCAAGCGCTCCAGCGCCGTGAGATAGTCAGAGAGCGTGTCGCGGTGCACCGCGCCCGTGGCACCATCGAGATCAGCGGCGATCGTACTTGTCGAGGCCTCGGTGGCAACGTGGCGTGCATAGGCTCGCAGGACTCTGGCCACGCGCGCCGGGTCGCGACTCACGCCGTCAACGCGCTGGATGTCCGTGCGCTGGACGTCCTCGAGATAGCTCCGAAGGGCGCGAAGCGAGGCCGTGGTCGCCATACCAAGATTGAGCGGCCATCCTCCGGTGCATACCAGCTCGGCGACATCGCTCACCGTGAGGCCGGTGTCAGGAGCAGACGCCGTACCCCCGTTCAGCAGTGCTCGCAGCGACACGCCGCCGGACGAGTGCGCCAATTCGAAGAGCGACATGGGTCGGACCCGGAGCCGCGCGATGCGTCCGGCGCCGGTGTGTCGGGTTACGTCGTCCGCGGGGACGGCGGAGCCGGTGAGAATGAACTGCCCCGAAACGCGGCGGGCGTCAACGGCCCGCCGCACCTGGTTCCAGAGCGACGGCACGAGTTGCCACTCGTCGAGCAGCCGTGGAACTTCGCCCGCCAGCAGCAGTCCAGAATCGATATCGCCGACGGCGCGCGCTGACGAGTCCAGATCGAGCAACACTTCGGACTTGGCCTGCTGACGCGCTGCTTCCGTCTTGCCAACACCTTTAGGCCCCTCGAGCAACACGGCGCCGGCCGAGCTGAGCAAAAGGCGGAGTTCGTCGTCGATGACGCGTGGGCGATAGGGCATTCGGCAGGACCAGTATGTGAAGCGCGCCGAGGGGAGGCGTACGATTCAGCAAAAAGCAAGAATATTGACCAGTAAAAAGCAAATCGTATAACCAGCAGAAAGCAAGTAAATCATTCCCAGTAATGCAAGCCGAATGAGCTGGGTCTTGGCAAGAGTCGGAGGAATGATCCGACCTCAAGCAGAACGCCCCAACCGAAGTACTGACTCCGGTTGGGGCGCTTGACTGCAATTGGTTCGGGTGAGTTCAGCTGCGCGACTTCCTGCGCCGTGCCGCCGCGCCCAGTCCCGCGAAGCCCGTCAGCAGCAGCGCCATGCTCGCCGGTTCCGGCACGCGGGCGACGCCCACCATGAACTCCTGGTTCATCGTCGAGCTTTCGTCGCCCGTGCGGTAGTCGGTCAGCACGTACCAATCCATCGCCAGATTCGCCGTCGATAGACTGTTCGGCAGCATGCCGCTGACGTTGAAGTAGTTGTTTGCGTCGTAGTTCCCGGTGGCGACCTCGCCCACATTGCTGCCGTCGGCGTTGTTCGACGGGTTGAAGGCGCCGGGGTCCATGAGCTCCCACGCGGTGCCCTGGACGTTCTTCGCCGAGTACGCCGTCCCGGTGACGTTGTAGTTCCCGCCGTTTACCGAAACCTGCTCGAACAGCCACGCGGCCTGGAGGTACTTGGTGAGGCTGTTCTGCCGCGTCTGCGCCAGGTCGGCCCCGAGCTTCACCGCGCTCAAGCGGTAGCTGTCGACGCTGCCATCGCTCGGCGCGAAATGGGCCCAGTCGACACACCAGATGATCGCGTTGCTGAGCGTGAGCGTGGGGCTGAACGCGAGGTCGGCGCGGTAGGGGCCGACGGCCGCCGTGAAGCCCCCGCCGTTGAGTGTGCCGTTGCTGCCGGCGTCACCACGGAAGGTGAGATTGCCGTTGACCGGCGCCTGCGCGGAGGCCGACGTCGACAGGGCGCTGACGCCGAGGGTCAGGGCGAGCGCGAGCGGGGCGAAGTTGAGGCGACGGGACATACTGAGCCGGGGCTGAAGTCAATTGGATACGGGAGATAATGTCTCCGTGAATCAATTGTCGTGCCTGCTGCGCCGTTGGTATACCAGCTCTGGAAGTCATGTATTTTGATGTGGTTAGCTATCTGTAGCCATTGGCGAATAAGGCGAGCTCGTCCATAAATGTAGCAAAGCCACGACAGCCGCTGCGGCGTCGCCACAGGTGCGCGCGAAAGCAAAAACGCCCCGCTCTCTCTCGAGAGCGGGGCGTTTTTCAGACCGCTGCAGCTTACTTGGCGGGCGGAAGAATCACGGCGTCGATGACGTGGATCACGCCGTTCGAGGCCAGGATGTCCGTCTTGACGATATGGGCCTGGTTGATCAACGGCGCGCCGCCCACGACGGTGATCTTGGCTTCCGACCCTTCCACCGTCTTGGCGCCCTTACCGGCGAGCTTCAGCGCGTCGGCGGCCATGACCTTCCCGGCAACCACATGGTACAGCAGCACGGCCTTGAGCTTGTTCTTGTCGGCGGCGAGCGCCTGGAGCGTCGCGGCCGGCACCTTGGCGAACGCTTCGTCGGTCGGCGCGAACACCGTGAACGGGCCCGGGCCCTTGAGCGTCTCTACGAGACCGGCATCGCCGAGGAGCTTGGCGAGGGTCTTGAACGAACCCGCGGCAACCGCGACTTCGACGATGTTCTTGTCCTGCGCCTGAGCCGCCGTCGGGGCAGCAAAGGCCATCACGGCAGCAACGGCGAGCAGGGAAAGCTTGCGCATCTGTTCTAGCTCCAGAGTAAACGAGTTCCAGTTGGTTTAGGACCGATCGGTCCTAACATAGGCTTGAACACCGAACGGTGGTACCCGGTTCCGTCGTCATTGATCTGTGACAGTCCAAGTGGGTCGGTCCGAACACGCGAGGCGGCCAACGGGCCGCCAACGCAACGCCGCCCGCCGGTCCCCAAAATCGCCAGCATGGTGTATTTCGCCGTATGCCCCAACGTGCTCCTCGCATCGCGTTCGCGGTTCGCCTCCTCGTTGTCTCGTACGCGCTCCTCACCGCCCTCGCTTCCGGCCTCCTCCTCACCAGCGCCGACGCCAGCCCGTTGGGCATGCTCCTCGCCTTCGCCCCCCGCTGGTGGCTGCTCTGGCCATGGGCGCTCCTCGTCCCCCTCGCCTTTCTCGCCGGCTGGCGCACCGTCGTTGCCGCCGCCATTGGCGCGCTCGTCACCCTCTTCGGCGCGGCCCAGTTCGAGCTCCCCGCGCGCGCGCCGGCCAATGCCTCATCGCGCGCGCTCAGAGTCGTCACCTACAACACCGACCTCCGCACCGAAGTCGCCGAGCGCATCCGACGCGACCTGCAAACGTGGGACGCCGACGTCGTGCTGCTGCAGGACTGCAAAACCGTCGTCGCCGACAGCCTCCGCGCCGTCGCCGCCACCAGCCTCACGCGACTCGCCGTGCACGTGCAGGGCAGGCATTGTCTCGTGTCCAAGTGGCCGGTGCGACGCATGGCCGACGTCAGCCAACTCGTCGACCCCCGCTCGTCGCAACACACCGCACTCCGCTGGGGCGACAGCGGCGTACGCTACCAACTCAACACGTTCATGGGCGACCTCGTGTTCTACGCGGTCCACCTCCCGAGCCCCCGCGACGCACTCGGCACCGTGCGCTGGCTCGAGACCACCGATCGTCAGCGTATTCGCAATGCACTCCAGCGTTCCATCGCCGAACGCGGCAACGCCAGCGCCGTCATCGCGAGCCTGGTGCAACAGGAAACCGGACCCGTGATCATTGCCGGCGACTTCAATCTGCCTTTTGGCAGCGCCATTCTGCGTCGAGACTGGAGGCGATACCTCAATGCCTTCGGGCGGGCCGGGGCGGGCCTTGGCTACACCATGCACGCCGGCGTATTCCCGGTGCGCATCGACCACGTATTCAGCTCGCCAAACGTGGTGCCGGTCGAGGCACAGGTGCTGGGGGGATACCCGAGCGAGCACCAACCGCTTGTCGTCGATTTGGTACGATCCGAGTTCTGAGCATTGCGAGCGAGAGACGCAGACTTCACAACTGCGCTCGGGAAAGGTGTGAGAGGGCAGGAACGCAGAGGGAAGCGGCGAGGACTCGCGGGGGCGGTTTTCCCAACCGCGGGTCCTCGCTGCTCAGCCCTGAGTTCCTCGAATCTCGCGCCTATCCGGGCTGACGTCTCGACGCTCGACCTCTCACCGCGCGCGCTGAGCACGAAGCACTCAGCACTCGGATCTCAAAAAATCGCGCGGGTAATGACGGACTCCAGGATCCCCAGGCCGAAGTACGCCACGAGGACCGAGATGTCGATCATGCCTATGGTCGGAATCACATTGCGCAGCGGCGCCAGGAACCACTCGGTGAGCACATAGCTCCACCGCCACCACTTGCTGTACGGACCCCCGCCCACCCAGCTCGAGATCACGCGCGCGAACAGCGCGATGCGCAGCACGCTGAAAGTCCACTTGACGGCCAGCATGAGCAGTCCCGCGCCGCTCTGCGAGGCGAAGGCCATCATCACCAGCTGGTCGCGCAAGAACTGAATGCCCGAAATGAGCAGCAGCCCCCCGACCACCACCGCCGCCAGCGCCCACCACGGCGCAGCGTAGGGCGTGCCCCCCGCGCGGAGCAGCTTGCGCTCCATGGGCGCAATGAGCACCGGGTCCACGCGCTCGCGAATGAACCGCGCCCCACCGGAAAAGGGCGAAATGCGGCGCGTCCGCACCGCCCACGAGGCTACGGCGCCAAGGCCCGCCAGCACGCCCGCGCCAAAGACCATGGGGCGCAGCACGTACAGCAGCGAGTTGAGGGCGTTCGCGAGGGCTTCGAGCATAACAGAAGTATGCCACACCCGCCGCGATAGCCAACCCCCTCACAGCAATGTCGAGCAGGGCTTGATCGCAGACGCCCGCAGGCTCCCATCCGCCTCACGCCGCGACGGGGGCGTGGTGCCGAGCATCATCCGGGGGCTGGAGCCCGAAGGGTGCTGCGAGAGGCTTGGTCGTTCATCATGCGTTGGACGACGCCCATAGGGATGAACATCGGTCGGTGTGTCGCCTCGGTGCCAAGCGAGACAAACCCGATTCTTGTATAGAACGCCGTGCTTTTTTCGTTGCGCGAGTGAAGGAAAACACCAGTTGAGCCGACCGCGTGAGCGGCGGCCGCACTCCGCATCAGCGCGTCGCGCATCAACTCACTGCCGATCCCTTGCCCTTGGCGGCCTGTGGTCACAGCGAACATGCCAATGTACGAGACCGGGAGCAGATACTTCGGTAACCCACTACCGAGGACGGGCTTCAACAGCTCGGGGGTCGCACTGCTGGCGGATAGGGTGTAGAAGCCGAGGATCTCGGTGGCATCCGGCGCGTCGAGAATGACGTACGCCCGTCCAATCCCCGCCTGATCGTTGCGATAGGCGTGCTTCACGAGAAATGCATCGAGGGTGGGCTCTCCACAGGAGAACCCACCCCCGCCATCCGCCTTAGCGATACGTCGAATGATCATCGCGCCGTGACGGCACTGGGGCGTGCGAAGAGTTCACGGAGCTCGGCGGTGGGCTCCGGAGGGTGCTCGATGAGCGCCATCATCTGACTGTAGGCGGCATCGCTCACGCTGACGCGGTTCGTCGTGCGCGCCCGTTCAAGCATTGGCATATCGAACTCTCGCACCGCCCCGTCCTCCGTCACGCTGGCAATGTGACGCCCCTGACGCACCTGGCTGACACACCAATCCATCAACTGCAGTGCGTTACGGATCAGGTCGGCATTGCCGGTCTTGAGCACCGCTTGGAGGCGCTCGACCTGCTCGACATCCGAGGCGTCGCTAAACGTTGCTTCGAGCCGAAGTGTGGTCGCCATTCTACGCTCCAGAAAGGTTATACCGGTAAAATTACGGACATTACCCGTAATATCAACGGCAATACACCGGGAAACGAAGATGTCCTAGCCTTCGGTATTCCTTCAACGATGGTGCATCGAGAATTCTCCGTATCCCATCGTTTCGTCGGAACAGAGCCCCCTACGCCCGCCCAATACTCTCGTAGCGAAACCCCTGCGCCCGCACTACCTCCGGCCGGTACACATTGCGCAGGTCCACAAACACCCGGTGCGCCATAAGCCCCCCTATCCGCTCGAGGTCCAGCCCGCGGAACTCGTTCCATTCCGTAATCAGCGCCACCGCATGCGCCCCCTGCGCCGCCGCATACGGGTCGTCGCACCATTCCACCCCCGGCAGCAGCGGACCGGCCTCGTGCATTGCCGCCGGGTCGAACGCCTTCACGTGCGCCCCCGCATCCTGCAGCGCCGGAACAATCGACAGGCTTGGCGCGTCGCGCATATCGTCGGTGTTGGGCTTGAAGGCTACCCCCAGTACCGCAATGGTCTTACCGCGCACGCTGCCACCGCAGGCGTTCATGATGCGCCCGGCCATCGCGCCTTTGCGACGATCATTGATCTGCACCACCGTTTCCACGAGGCGCACCGGGCTGCCGACATCTTGCGCGGTACGCGCGAGCGCGAGCGTGTCCTTGGGAAAACAGCTGCCGCCGTAGCCAGGGCCCGCGTGCAAGAACTTCTTGCCAATGCGCCCGTCGAGCCCCATGCCGCGCGCCACGTCCTGCACGTTGGCACCGAGCTTCTCGCAGAGGTCGGCCACCTCGTTGATGAACGTGATCTTGGTGGCCAGAAACGCGTTGGCCGCGTACTTGGTGAGCTCCGCCGTTTCGAGGCTCGTGATCACCATAGGCGTTTCGCTCAAGAACAGCGGGCGATACAGCTCACGCAGTACCGCTTCGGCGCGTGGCGTTTCGCAGCCAATGACCACGCGATCGGGGCGCATGAAGTCACCAATGGCCGAACCTTCGCGCAAGAACTCCGGGTTCGAGGCCACGTCGAAATCGGCCTCGGGGTTGGTGTCGCGAATGAGCTGCGCCACGCGACGGCCCGTGCCTACCGGGACGGTGCTCTTGGTGACAATGACGGTGTACCCGCGCAGCGCCTGCGCGACATCTATCGTCGCAGCTTCGACGTATCGGAGATCGGCGTGCCCATCGCCACGACGGCTCGGGGTGCCAACCGCCAGGAACACCGCATCGACCGTCGAGACCGCACTCTTGATATCCGTCGTGAAACGCAGTCGCCCGCTCTGAACACCCCGCGCCACCAGATCCTCAAGCCCAGGCTCATAAATGGGCATGTGACCTTGGAGGATACGCTCGATCTTCCCCTGATCCATGTCCACGCAGGTAACCGACGATCCAAACTCGGCAAAACAGGCGCCGGAGACGAGGCCGACATAGCCCGTGCCAATCATCGCGATATGCATGGAGTACCGGGAGCAGCAGAGAGTGAAAATTGGGCAACAGCAGTCAGTCCACGCTGTTGCGACGTTCAGTCGACGAGCACTGTCGAATTAACGATACCTATGTTTTCAGCGCTCGGACAGCCGCACGGGTAGTGAACGCGCCGCTCCGCGACACCACGTATCCCAGTGCCGCTCCCCCTGCGAGGACGGACATGTCCATGCTACTCGCTGGAGCGAGTTCGAAGGCCACCGGCAGCAGATACAGTAGCCCACCGACCGACGCGCCTCCCGCTATGGCAATCCACGGACTGCCGCTGCGTGCATACAGCCATCCCAGCGGAAACGTGAGGGCGAGCAACCAGCCCGCCGAGATCACCCACGCGAATGGCGAGTCGGTGCTGATGAGTGGCTGAATGAGCGTCCACCCCAACAGCGGCGTGAGCGCCAGCGAATCGGCGCCCGCGTACGCGCCACTCGTTTGCAGCCGCAGCATGGCGGTCGTCACGTTGGCCGTGACAGTCAGTGGCCGCGCATCGTTCACCGTGCGATCGGCAAAGGCCTGCGGCACATACACCGAGGGCATCGTGAGCCCCCACCGCCATGCACGCCGCAAGACCGTGAGCTCCACATCGGTGTCGTGCTTGGCAATCTGCAGCCACGCCGCGCTGTCGTTGGGCAAATGCACGAACAGCAGCGGAATCTGCCCGTCCAGCGGGTCGGTACCACGCACCGTCACGCCCGCCGCCACAGGAAACTGTTCGAACGACATTTGCTGAATAACTGGCCCGCTCCAACCGCGCTTGATGCGCGTGCTGCCCACGAACGCCGAGTCGGTCAGCCCCTCGTACCATCCGTGTCCGGGCACATGCCCAAACGCACTCGACGTAATGCTCGCGCCCGTCGCGCGCGCCGCTTCACGCCCCGTTACCGGCGTGAGCATATACCCACTCCACGCCACCACCGCACACACGAGCGCGCTCCACGCCAACGCCAGCACACTCAGCTGCGCGCGCGACGCCACTCGCTGCCAGCGCCACCCAAGGACCAGTAGCGCACCCAGCACACCGCCCACGGTGTTGCTCATGACATCCGCCAGCGCCGGCGACCGTCCCGGCGGCACCCCCACCGACTGCAGCGCTTCTACGCCAACGGTAAACAGCAGCGACGCCACCGCCACACGCCACACCGTCCACCGCCGCAACCCCAGCGCCACGCCAAAGGGCACGAACATCGCCACGTTGCTGATGACATCGGTGAGCCACAAGCTCCCGCAGCGCACACACCACGCCGGCGGAATGTGCTCCGCCGCCATCCCCCCAAACGGCAACAGCGTGGCCGCCACAATCAGCGCCACGCTGCCCACAAAGACTGCAGACCGCAGTCTACTCACAACTCACTTGAGCACCGCCTTCGCAATCGTCTGCAACTGCATGTTGCTCGTGCCCTCGTAAATGGTGCCGATCTTCGCATCCCGGTAAAACTTCTCCACCGGATACTCCCGCGTATATCCGTACCCGCCAAAGAGCTCGACGCACAACGACGTCACCCGCTCGCACATCTGCGACGCATACAGCTTGGCCATGGCGCCTTCGCGCGCAATGTCGCGCCCCGCGTCTTTCAGTCGCGCCGCGTTGTACACCATGAGCCGCGCCGCCTCGAGCTCCGTCGCCGCCTGCGCCACCTGAAACTGAATGCCCTGAAACTCCGACAACGACTTCCCGAACTGCTTGCGCTCTTTCAGGTACGCTGTCGCCGCATTCAGCGCCCCCTGCGCTACGCCCAGCATCTGCGCGCCAATACCAATGCGCCCCTCGTTGAGTGTCTCGATGGCAATCTTGTAGCCCGTGCCCACGTCGCCCAACACGTTGGCGTCGCTCACGAACACATTCTCGAAATGCAGGCTCGTGGTGCTCGACGCGCGAATGCCCAGCTTGTCTTCCTTCTTGCCCACGGTAAAGCCGGCGTCGCCACGCTCCACGATGAACGCGGTAATGCCCTTGTAGCCCATGTCGGGGCGCGTATTCGCAAACACCACGAACAGGTTCGCTTCGCCGCCGTTGGTAATCCACGCCTTCGACCCGTTCAGCGTCCAGCCGCCCTCCGCACGCTCGGCGCGTGTGGCCAAGCCAAACGCATCCGACCCCGATCCCGGCTCCGAGAGCGCGTAGGCACCAATGGTGTCGGTCGTCATGCGCGGCAGAATGCGCGCGCGCTGCTCGGCGTTGCCGTAGCGGTGCAACGGATAGTTCACGAGCGTGTTCTGCACATCCACCTGAATGGCGGCGCTCGCGTCCACCTTGCTCAGCTCTTCAACGGCGAGTGTGACCATCATGAGCGACCCGCCCGCGCCGCCGTATTCGTCGGGGAGCTCGATGCCCATGAGCCCCAGTTCGAAGAACTTGGCCGTGAGCGCCGAGTCCACTTTGCCCGCGTCTTCCATGGCGCGCACACGCGGCGCTACCTCGGCGGCAGCCAGGTCGGCAACGGCTCGGCGAAAGAGTTCCTCTTCTTCCGAGAGGACAGTGAGCGGCGGGCGGGAAAGGTCAGTCACAGGGGCTGTCATCGCTTGGCCATCGGGAAAGGGAGCGCCACGAGGGCTCCCGTGGGTGGGTACCAGTGATTTAAGACGAAGCACGCACCGGGAGAAGCCGGGAGCGTTGGCAAAGCACGAGTCTATCCGACGATCCCACCAATTAAACGGCTCTTCCCGGAAAGGCCGTATTGAATGGCCCCTTTCCCCTTCCGGGGGTGGGCGAAAACATAGCCCGCCCCCACCAGGTCCGAGAGCACCTGCGACACACCGCCTTGCGAAAGCGACCAGAGGGACATGAGATCCTTCTGGGTAAGGACCGCAGCCGGATCATGGCGAAGCCACCGCTCGAGCGGCACGACACGCGGTTCGTCCAACTCACTGTGCATGAGGGCGTAGTAGCGAGCCTGAAGTGCTTCCGCGAGCTCGGCCAGCGCCACCGGAGGCACGACGGACGGTGTGGCTGCTGATGGGACGGGATGTCTGAGGCCGATGCACTCTTCCGCGCCGTCGTCGAGCGCTTTGAGGAGGCCGCGCAAGTCGCCTTGGAAGGCCTCGAATAGGCGGTCAATGGCGGTCGGTTCAACAGGCGGAGACGCCAAGCGTTCGCGGTCGAGGCGCCAGTGCTGATAGCGCACGCGCAAGAGTTCGTGCACCTCAGGCAAGTGTAACGGTTGGAGGTGCACCGGTGTCCGGAAAACGTTGCGGATCTGCGGATACCTATTGACCACGTCGTTAACCGCGTCGGTCGTGCCGACCAGGATGACGTGCAGCCCTTCCTGCAGGAGCAGATTGTCCCGGAGGCTGAGCAGCACGCCTGCCGCGCCCGCGAGGTCGCCCGTGGTGAGGTTTTCAAGATTATTGAGATGCAGGAGCAATCCGCGTACCTCCCCTGTCTCGCGAATCATCGTCAGCAGGTCTCGGAGGACGCGTGGGCCGTCGATCAGGATGTCCTTGGGCGCGGTCAGCGTCACCCCTTTGGCGAAGGTGCTGCCGAATCCGAAGAGACTCAGCCCACCACCGCCAGTGGGCAGCCTGGCCGCGCGGACCATCTGCTGGGCGGCTTGCATGGCCGGGTTGCCACCGCACATGGGGCGGTTCGCCAGGATCGTCTCGTAGACCGCGCCAAGTACCCGGCCGAAGAAGGTCTCCGGGGTGTCTCCTGCCATGAAGGGCACGAGCGTCTCAGTGGCGAAATAGTGGTCCGCGACCGCTTGCGCCTTCAACATCTGGACGAGCGTGGTCTTGCCAACACCGGACACACCGCCAAGTGCCTGTCGGGTGCCGTCCCGGCCGTGAAGATACCGCCGGAGGCTGTCGAGTTCCGCGTGCCGTCCAACAAACAGGTCGAGTGAGCGGTGATCGTGGTGCTGGACGAGGGTGTCCTGAAAGAACGGTGATCCGCGCAGATTGTAGACGTTCCAAACAGTGGGAAGCGTGGGGATGCCCATGGTATTCGCTGGCTCATGTCATGCGCTAATACATCGCAAGAATTAGCGTTTGGCTAATACAGTCAAAGTATTGCGAGAGTGCCTGCGTCCGCGAATAGCACCTGCCTCCCACGGGCAACGGCAAGCGGCATGAGATGGCAGTGGCGCGCGGCGCCTGTACCCGAATCGCCCGTGGCACGCCATGACCGGGTCCGGCACGAGGGTTGCCCCACCGGATGCGTGTAACGAAAACGCCCGCCACGTGACGATATCGGGCTCACCCTCGCCGCCTCCATGTCAAACCGTTTGCCCGCAGCTACTTACGTAGCAGAATGCGCAGCAGAGCCCGTGCGCCGTTGGCACGTGGGTCGGGCTGCGCTCGTGGCATGCGCTTTGGGGGTGTTGCAGGCGTGCAGCGGTGCCGACGCAGTGGCGCCCATTTCCCCCGCCGTGACACCCGCGCCCGCCCCAGTGGCCACGATTGCCAAGGTCACCCGCGTGCTCTCCGATACGGCCGTGGCCGGCGCTGTGTTGGCGCTCGAAGGCGAGCAGCTGTCGGCCGGCTCGGGGCAGTTCAAGGCCACCCTCGACGGCGTCGAGCTCACGGTGCAGGCGGTTTCGCCCACGCGCCTGGAGCTGGTGCTCCCCGCCGGCGTGTTTCCGTGCACCGCGGTCCGCGCGCTCCCGCTGCGGGTTACGCTACCGACCACCAGCTTCGAGGCAATGGTACCGTTGCGCGTCGCGCAACGCTTCTCGCTGGCGGTTGGCGAGTCGGTGTCGCTGCTGGGCGCCCAGGCCACCCGCTGCGTGGAGCTGGCCGCCAACGGCACCGGGGCGCAGGGCGGCAATGCCCGCTACATGGTGGCCGTGGTGAACAGCAGTCAGGGGGCAGCGCAGGGCGCGTCCTTCGAACTGCGCGGCGTTGGGACCGGTGCGCTGGCCAACGTGACCAGCCAGGTCACGTCGCCCACGGCGAGCGTGCAGGGGGTGCGCGCGTCGGTATCGGCCGCGCAGGCCCCGCAGGAAACCGGCATGCACGGCGTGCTGCTGCAGCAGGAAGCGCAACATGCCGTCGCGGGCGGCAATGCCGTGGCCGCGTGGCAGCGCGCGGCCCCCCGCAGCACCGCCAACTCGTTGGCGCAGCGCGCGGCGTTGGTCACAACCGCGTTGCAGGTGGGTGACCTTACCACGGTGACCGCCATGGCCGGCAGCTGCGCCAGCGGCCGCGCGGTGCGTGCGCGGGTGGTGTATGCCGGCACCAAGGCCCTGGTGCTCGAAGATGTGGCCGCGCCCCGCGCTGGCGCGATGGACGCCGAATACCGCCAGCTGGGTGCCGAGTTCGACACCGTGGTGTACCCGCTGCTCGCCGAGCAGGTGGGCGACCCGCTGGCGATGAACAGCACCATGGCCGGCGACGGGCGCGTGACCATGCTCTTCACGCGCTTCGTGAACGACTCGCTCCCCGGGACCGCCGGGTACGTGAGCGCCTGCAATTTTTACCCGCGCAGCACCTTCGCGGCCAGCAATCAGGACGAGCTGTTCTATGCGCGCGTGGCCGGCGCCAACGAAACGCCCGACGAATGGCGCCGGACCATGCGCGCCACGGTGGTGCACGAAGCCAAGCACCTGGCCAGCTTTGCCGAACGGTTGTCGCGCGGTGCCACGTTCGAGGAGCCGTGGCTGGAAGAGGCTACCGCGCGTGTAGCCGAAGAGCTGTACGCGCGCACCTTTGGCGGCGGCGGCTTCAAGGAGAAGGTGAGTTTTGCCGCGAGTGTGGGGTGCGAGCTCACGCAGTGCGACGACCGCCCGCTCATCATGTGGAAGCACTTCAGCGGCCTGCACACGTGGCTGCGCAGCGTGGAGCAGCAGCCTGCCGGCCAGATCACGACGGGCACCGGCACCGCGCTCACCGCCTCGGCCGCCAACGCCGGCTACAGCAGCGGCTGGGCGCTGGTGCGCTGGGTGCTCGACCAGTACGCCCCCAGCGAGCGCGTGGCGTTGCGTACCTTGGTGGCCGGTCGCAGCGGGGTGGGTATGGTCGCGCTCAGCACGGTGGCGCAGCAGCCTCAGGCGTCGCTCATGGCCGCGTGGGCGCTGTCGCTAGGGGTGCAGGGTGACGTCGATACCGCGGGCGCCTTTGCTACCGCTTCGTGGCAGTGGCGCGATATCATGGGCGGCATGGCCAGCATGTTTCCCGGCGCGTTCAGCGCGCAGCCGCTCCCCATGGTGCAGCTGTCCTTTGGCCGCTTTGCGCTGCCCCCGCGCGCGCTGTCGGGGACCGCGAGCTACACGGCGCTCGAGGGCGCGGCCGGTGGGGCCAGTCAGATCGTGGAGCTGCGTACCAGCGCGACGTCGAATGCCGCGGCGGGGCAGCCGGTATCGATGACGTTGGCCGTTTCGCGCACGCGGTGAGCGCCGTGAGGCAATGGCTGGCGCGCTGGCGCCGGCGGCAGTTCATCGTGCGTGCGCTCCAGGGGGCAGCGCGCAGCTGGGCCATACGCCGGTACTTCGAGCGCCCCGACGTGCGCGCGCGTCGGGTGCAGCGCGCCGTGCTGGGTGAAACGGGGCGCGTGGTATTCGTCTGCCACGGCAACATCATGCGCAGTGCCTACGCGGCGCAGGTGGCCAAAGCGCACTCCCCGCAGCTGGTCCATAGGGTGGCCGACGGCGGGACTCACGCCACGCCGGGCCGTCCGCCTCAGGACTCCGCGCTCCGCGTGAGCCGGGAGCTGCAGGGGCCGCTGGATGGGCACGCCGCCACGCCTGTGGCCATGCTGGCGCTGTCGCCGCACGACATCGTGGTGTGCATGGACGCCATGAACGAAGCCCATGTGCTGGCAGCCTACCCGGCGCTGGCCGAGCGGGTGTTCCGCGTGGGTGATGTCGAGGCTGCGGGTGTGACCGGTGTTGGCGGCCAGCCGTCACCGCACGGGGTAGCGCACGACGACCGGGAGGTCCGCGACCCGTACGGACAGGGCGACGAGCGCACGCGCGACGCATTTGTGCGTATTGCGCAGCTGGTGGAGCGGTGGATGGCGCAGGCGGGGGCCGGGGAACGGGCGCAACGGCAGACGCACTGATGTGCCCGGGTTCATATTGGGCAGGGTTCGTCGGCCCATGGGGGCACGATTCGTTACGCCGGTGGTAGGAGCATCACACTGAGCGGAACCGTGCGTGCGGCGGGTCACCAGGGGCATGTTGTGGGCGTTGCCCCCTCTGTACGAACGGCGTCAGACAGACGAGCAGAAGATTGGTGAGGGCAGGCAAGCCCTTTCGTCGGGCTCGTGAACGACAAAGGCTACCCCCTGCCAAGGCAGGGGCGAGAGCGCTCCGGGGCTACCGTGACCACGAGGCAGTGGTCGTTATGCCGGCCGAGCCGCCGAACCCCTGCAGTAGACGGAGGCGTTACCGATGTTTTCCCTCGAGCGGTTGGTGGCAGGAGCCACGGTGTGTGCGTTGGTTGCCTGTGGCGGCGACCGCAGCGTGGACCCCGTGGCCGCCAAGGTCGACGCAGACAACGGCGTCGGCATCGAGTCGGCGAATGTGGTGACGCGTTTCGACCTGCTGGTTGGGCAGCGGGTGACCATCAAGCCCCGTACCACCACGCGTACGAGCCGCCTGCGTTGGAGTTCGACCAACACGGGGGTGGCCGGTGTAAATTCTTCCGGTACCGTGTCGGCAAACGGTATCGGGACCGCCACGGTGACCGTCAGCGGCGGCTGGGTTGCGGAGAGCTACACCGTCGCGGTGACCGCGCCCGTGGCGCCGCCGGTGCCGACCGTGACGGCGTTGACGCTGCAGCCTGCGACCGGTGTGAGTCTGCTGCCCGGGCAAGCGCAGCAGTTCACGCCAGCGGCGACGTGGAGCGACGGTCAGCAGCGCCCCCTTTCGGTGACGTACACGGCAACGGGAGGCACCATCAGCAGCACCGGATTGTTCACGGCCGGCAGTACGGCGGGCCGCTTTAGTGCGATCGCGACGTGCGTGTGCGGCCTCGTGGCCACCTCGACGGTGGACGTGGCGCAGCTCGTGTCGCTCACCATCAGCCCCAAGACGGTGTCGTTGGCTGCGGGTGGCACGCAGGCGTTCTCTGCTAGCGCGCTCTGGGGCACCGGTGCGACTGCGCTGCCGCCGGTGAGCTACAGCGTAACGGGCGGGAGCATTACGTCGACTGGGCAATACACGGCGCCGTCGACGGCGGGTACGTACCGCGTGATTGTGGCGCACACCAACGGCAGTGCGCGAGATACGGCAACGGTGACGGTGGGGGGTGGTGGCGGGTCGAGCAACCCGATTCCCAGCACGTTCGGTCCTGGGCCGAATGCGCCGGCGTGGTCGGGCAAGACGATCTATCCGCAGGAGCTATTCAATACACCAATCCCGGTACACTATGCGGGGGCGAATGCAGCCGGATTCAAAGGATATCAGGGGTTTGATGGTGCCTGGGGAGGATACAACACCCCAACCCGGGTGAATTATCCGACCGTCGCTACACCCCTCGGAACCAAGCCGGTATTGCAGGTCACCTTTCCAGGATCTACTCAGTCGATCAGCTCAGTCAATGGTACTTCTGCCGTATGGCCTACTCACCAATCGTGGGGGGTGAGAGTCGCTGGAGCGTGGTCCGGGACGCTCCTGTTTGAGCGCTCAGCTGATGGCATTAATTGGACGCCTGTATCTCTTCGAGGCACATGGTTAAACGGCGCTAATCTGCCCACCGGTTCCCAAACAACGACGAATGGTGTTTGGGTATCAGACGAAGCCATCACGTCTGAGTTCGGAAGGTTCAGAGTACGTGCGACCAACTTGACGGCCGGTACGGCTGTCGTCTCCGTCGGAATGGCGGGCGGCGGAGCTTCGGCACGAATGGACGCCGGGGCCTTCACTGGAAGTCCTACCCGCGTGTACACACGAGTCCTTGTCTATGCCGATCCGAATTGGAGTAATGGCGGCAACACCGGCACTAAGTTTTTCTTCTTCTCGCAAGAGCAAGGAAACAACCATTACACCGCCTTCCTAGGTTCCGGTGGAAGTGACAACCTCTCTGGAACCTTCATGGGACTGCAGGGAGGGGGCGCTCAAGCTCTCTTTAATCGGAACCTGAGCGGTCGCGCATCCGTGCCGAACGGAACTTGGATGGATCTTGAGTTCGTGATGATCGCGAACACGCCGGGCACCTCGAATGGAGTGTTCCGCGCGTGGGTAAACGGCGTAGAGAGCCAGAATGCGACAGATGTGCTTTACTTCGCTGCCGGAACTACGCCACGCTTCAACAGCTTCTTTATGGATCCGACGTACGGAGGCGGAGAGGCGCCTCCTCCGCAGAGCGTTTTCTTCCGAATCGCCGGTTGGTATCGCGAGTCAGCTCCTTGAAGAAGCGAGTGTAGGCTCACCACAAAACAGGGAGGCCCGGAACTGTTGTTCCGGGCCTCATTTGGCAGAATGCGCCGATGGGTTCATCGAAGCGGTCGGTCACATCCATCTAGTGTCAACGTCAATACGCGGGCCGAGTCCAAAAGCGTTCAATAAACGATAGGCACGTAACCGGAAATACTCCTCAATTCGCACCATCTGCCGTCGGAACCGGTACTCTCGTGGCATTGCGACCGCGCCAGAGAATCTTTCCCGGCCGATGCTTGACTTGCCAGTGCGCTCGATCACCGGGCAGGGGAAAAGGCCGATCGAGGGAGGGGCCCCCCACCAAGTCTGGTCCGCCACTATGTCAACGGGCCCCGCGATGATCCTGCAGTGCGCTACTAGTTGTTGGGCACCTTCTCGCGTCAGCACATAACCCTGGCCCCCCTGAGGGTACCCCATATAGTGCACAACATAGCGACCAAGGTAACGGCCCTTCACTTTCAAAGAAGGAAGATTGAGTGCGCACAACCTCAAAAACGTTATGCCAGTTTCGCTAATGTCGTTTTCGGCCAGCAACTCGAGGAACTGCCAATCAACGATTGTATCGTCTTCGAGAACGATCAGCTGAGAAGCATCGGACTTCAAGAACTCGCACCAAGTCCCGTAGTGGCTACTATAGCAGCCGAGTTCAGCCGGAGCGAGCAGTCTGCCTCGGCGGGTTGCGGCGAGTCGTGCGTCGTATTGCAAATCGCCGCGCATTTCCGTATGTGCATCGAAGAAGTCCCACTCCAATGATGTACGCGCTTCCGATCGAAACCTCTCTCTTCGCTCAGCATCTCGAACTAGGCTGATGACCAGAACCATCGTACGGTTGGGGGCGCTCATGAGCTATACGGAAAGTAAGAGGGAAGTCTCACGATAAGTGGCGCTGCTATGCTTGGCAACGAACACACTCGCCTTGCACCAGGTCGACGCGGGGGGAGTCGCTTGCTCTATGCCGAGCCGCGAGTCGCGCGAACAACAGAGCGAGCCACTGAAATCGCACCGTCAGTTGTTCGATAGTAAAGCGGAATCGCCCACTCGGGGACGATTTGTGGAATGAGTAGAGGACGCCTCGAATCGCGGTAGTTGGGTCCGGTCGCCTCCACGCGAGACGTCAACGAGAGAAAAGAGTCGTATTGCAACCCAAGATCTCCCCATGAGTCAACCATTCTGTGGTTGTCTCGGGTAAGTCGCGGAAAGATGCACTTTGTAAACGCGATGGGCCCGGTCGTGCGAAGCACGGCGAGTTGTCCCAATCCGTTCTTCCAGACGTTGTATAGCGACAAATTCTCGAGTGCTTGCTCAAACGCACATCGGATGAGCGAGTTACCTGGCTCCGCGATAATGAACCATTGCTGAAGCTCTCCACCAAGGCCTTCTAGCTCGCTGTGCTCACCCCACGACGGGTACCTTTGATTGTTCCATCTCGACAGCACCAGCACATCCGTGGGCAACAGAGCGCCAGATAGCGGAAACGTGCATACACTCTTCAGGTCAAGGTATACGCCACCGAAAAGATAGATACACGCATATCGGAAGAGGTCCGCCTTTGCAGCCCCGTAACCTTTATCTATTCTTCGGTACAGATCGACTGCGGAGCCTCCACCAAGTGCTGAAATTACATCCTGCGCGTCTGCGTCAGTGTAAAAGCGATGCTCCCAGCCCGAATTCAAGCTGGCATTTTGTGCAAGGCACCTTTCAATCTCCGACGGAAGCGCGTGACGTCGGCTGAATGTTTGGTGAATAATCTCTGGAATCACCCGAAAATCCCAACGCCGTTCAGGTTGTCTGGAGAGCTATGGTGGCAACGTTCTTGGGTCGCATATCCGAATCGAACTCTAGGGATTCTCTTGGTCATGCGTATCCTTAACCGTTTTAGGAACAACCAAAAACCGTGGGCATCAACCACAGAGGGTGAAGAATCTGCTGGTTTATTGTCTGGCGCTTTTTGATTCTACGGCTTGCGGATGCACGAGGTACAATCAAAAAGTGTGGAAATGAACGGCAGACGGTGGCACCTTTTCAGGTAACCCAGTCACCCCCGGGAGAATCCCGGCAACAAAAAGGAGCCACCGCCCGTGATGA
>VYMF01000079.1_pt1 | contig 26000 bp, 24 predicted proteins | sample 5115271 | NCBI WGS metagenome assembly VYMF01 (sample SAMN12291778, study PRJNA351875) | freshwater metagenome | isolation source: freshwater lake | place: USA: Michigan, Wintergreen Lake | collected 2013-08-08
TTCATCACGGGCGGTGGCTCCTTTTTGTTGCCGGGATTCTCCCGGGGGTGACTGGGTTACCTGAAAAGGTGCCACCGTCTGCCGTTCATTTCCACACTTTTTGATTGTACCTCAAGTCAGTGGAGATACGCGACGTGAAAGAACGTGAGGTAGTCGCTGGACTGCACACGATAGCCGCGCGGTTCGACACACGCGTGTTGGCAAATGGCTTCAAGGCATACCTTCAGTTTCATCCTGCGTTCGCAAACCAGCTGCGCCGCCTCGCCGCCGGAACGAAGGTGTATGCCACAACGCGGTCACATGTCGGGAGCGTCGAGATTTCGCTCCCTAAGATCGACGAGCAGGCCGCCATCGCTACCGCCCTTGCAGATATGGACACCGAACTCTCAGCCCTCGAAGCCCGCCGCAAAAAGACCGTCGCGCTGAAGCAGGCCATGATGCAGGAACTCCTCACGGGCCGAACGCGGCTCGTGTGAGCATATTCCGTAGTCGCACGCCGCCGTCATACGCCGTCCCGCACTGCATCACCGTTCCTTCCGCATCCGCCTCGTGACCGAAGCCGATCTGCTCCAACTGCTCGCGCGCGGCGAAGACAGCCGGCAGCAGTTCAAGCGCGATGTCACCAACGCCGATGGGTTGGCCGCCGAGTTGGTGGCGTTCGCCAACAGCGGGGGCGGGCGGCTGTTCATTGGCGTGCATGACAACGGCACCATCGCGGGTCTTGATGCGGTCGATGTGCAGCGCATCAATCAGCTGCTCGGCAATGCGTCTTCGCAGCACGTTCGCCCCGCGGTGCACCCCACCACACAGAACGTGGCCACCAACCGCGGGCTGGTGATCGTGGTGACGGTTCCCGATGGTCACGCCAAACCGTACCAGGACAATAGCGGTCGCTTCTGGGTGAAGCAGGGAGCCGACAAACGGCAGGTGACGGCCCGTGAGGAGCTGCAGCGACTCTTCCAGCGCGCCGGCCTGCTCTTCGCCGACGTGGTGCCGGTGGCCGGGAGCTCGGCCGCCAACATCGACAGCAAGGCGTTCTCGGCGTACTTCGAGAGGCGCTATGGTCGGCGCCCCGACGCCGATGGGCAGTCACTCGACCAGGTGCTGCAAAACATCGGACTCGGCGACGGCGCGGAGCTCAACCTCGCCGGCGTGATGCTCTTCGCCGAGCGTCCGCAGCGGTTTCGGCCTGCGTTCATGATCAAGGCGGTGGCCTTTCCGGGTACGGTGCTGCACGACACGCGCTATCTGGACAGCGAAGACATCGACGGCACGCTGCCCGAGCAGTTCACGCGCGCCTTCGCCTTCATCAAGCGCAACCTGCGCCACCTGCAGGGCGACCAGGGGTTCAACTCACTCGGCCAGCTGGAGATTCCGGAGGCGGCGTTGGAAGAACTGCTGGTGAACGCCCTTATCCACCGGGACTACTTCACCAGCGCGTCCATTCGCGTGCTGGTGTTCGCCGACCGGGTGGAGATCATCAGCCCAGGCCATCTGCCGGACAGCCTGAACATCGAGGCCATCCGCCGCGGGGTGACCAATCGTAGGAATCCCACGCTCACCGATCACGCGGTGCAGCTGCTGCCGTACCGCGGGCTCGGCAGCGGCATTCGCCGAGCGCTCGGGGCGTGGGCTGAGGTGGATTTCGACGACGATGTGCGAGGGAACCAGTTCCGGGCGGTGGTCAAGCGGCCCGGGACCCCACAAGTCACCCCACAAGTCACCCCTCAAGTCACCGGGCAAGTCGCCCCCCCAGTCGCCCCCCCAGTTATCCCCCCAGTCGCCCCTCCAGTGGCGGCTTTGATCCGGGTGCTGGGTGTTGTCGGAGAGCTTGGAAACGCGGAGATTCGCGCGCGCCTGCAGATCAAGGATCGCGCAGACTTGCGAGATCGTTTTGTTCGGCCGAGTATCGCTGGAGGATGGGTCGAGATGACCATTCCTGACAAGCCAAGCAGCCGGATGCAGAAGTACCGATTGACGGCCGCTGGACGTGTGCTCCTTGAGCAGCTCACTCAATAAGTGGCCCCTTTTCATGCGATACACCAATGACGCCTGAGTCCCGTTCCGAGCGCGCCACGCAGGACCGCGTGATCGCCCTCTTCCGCGACACGCTCGGTTACGAATACCTCGGCAACTGGGAGTCGCGCGCCGGCAATCGCCACATAGAAGCCGCGCTGCTGCGCGCGAATCTCGAGCGCCGCGGCTACAGTGCCGCGCACATCAGCGCCGCGCTCCTTGAGCTGGAGAAGGCGGCCGAAGTGGCCGGCACCACGCTGTATCAGGCCAACCTGCGCACCTATAGCCTGCTGCGCTACGGCGCCAAGGTGCAGGTGGCCGCCGGTGCGCCGCACGACACGGTGCATTTCGTGGCGTGGGACGACCCCGCGCAGAACGACTTTGCCATTGCCGAAGAGGTGACGCTCACCGGTGGCCACGAACGTCGCCCTGACCTCGTGCTGTACGCGAACGGCATTGCCATGGCCGTGCTGGAGCTCAAGCGCAGCTCGGTGGAGGTGGCCGACGGCATTCGGCAGCTGATCACGAATCAGGAATCCATCTTCAACGAGCGGTTTTTCACCACCGCCCAGTTGCTGCTCGCCGGGAATGACACGCAGGGATTGCACTACGGCACCGTGGGTACGCCCGAACAGTTTTTCGTGCAGTGGAAGCGCGGCGAGCCCGCCACGACGGGCGTAGCACCTACCCCGGGTGAACTACTCGACAACCCCCTGGCGCAGCTGTGCGACAAGGCGCGTCTGCTCGACCTCATCCGCCACTTCGTGATCTTCGATGCGGGCCGCAAGAAGGTCCCGCGCCAGCATCAGTACCTCGGTGTCAAGGCGGCGCAGGCGCGCGTGGCCATGCGCGAAGGGGGCGTGATCTGGCACACACAGGGAAGTGGCAAGAGCATCCTCATGGTGCTGTTGGCCAAGTGGCTGCTGGAGCACGACCCGAGCGCGCGTGTGCTTGTGGTCACCGACCGTGATGAACTGGACAAGCAGATCACCGGCGTGATGAAGAATGCAGGCGTGGTCAGCGAAGACCAGAAGGACGTGCGTGTGACCACGCGGGCGCAGCTTGTACGTCAGCTGGCCGCCACCGCGCCGCGCGTGATGTGTGCGTTGCTGCACAAGTTCAATCCGAACGACCTGGAGGGCCCGCCCCCGCCGCGGCATGGCACGTTTTATGTGTTCGTGGATGAGTGTCACCGCACCCAAGGCGGGGCGCTCAACAAGCAAATGAAGCGATGGCTCGAGGGGGCCGTCTTCATCGGCTTCACCGGCACGCCGCTGCTGCGCACGGATAAACCGCTCACCCGCGACGTCTTCGGCACGTACATCCACACGTACAAGTTCCACGAAGCCGTCTCCGACAAGGTGGTGCTGGACTTCCGGTACGAGGCGCGACACGTCCCGCAGCGCCTTACGCAGGGCGAGAAGGTGGACGAGTGGTTCGAGACGAAGACCGCCGCCCTCAACAACTACCAGAAGTCGGTGCTGAAGAAGCGGTGGGCGAACATGCAGGAGCTCCTGAGCTCGCAGGAGCGGAAGGATCGGGTGATCGCCAGCATCATCGAGGACTTCGCGCTCAAGCCCCGCCTCAATGCGGACCGCGGCACCGCGATACTTGTTGCGGCGTCCATTCGTGACGCCTGTCATTACGTCCGCCTGTTTCAGCACACCACCTTCGGCAAATACGTTGGCATTGTCACGTCGTACGAGCCCAATCACAACGCCATCTCGCGCGAGCCGGCCGACAGCGACGAGCGTTACAAGTTCGACACGTACACCAAACATGTGCTCTCTGCCGGTCAGACCACGGGGCAGTACGAAGCCGAGATCAAGCGGCGCTTCATCGAGGAGCCGGCCAACACGAAGCTGCTCATCGTCGTGAGCAAGTTGCTCACGGGTTTTGATGCGCCGAGTTGTACGTACATCTACTTCGACTACGAGCTGCGCGACCACAACCTGTTCCAGGCCATTTGCCGAACCAATCGTCTCGACGGTGACGACAAGCCGTTCGGGCAGATCGTGGACTTCAAGCAGCTGTTTGGCGAAGTGCAGGGGGCAATTTCACTCTACAGCTCCGATGCGCTCGACGTGGACGAGACTACCGGCGACGATGGCAACGTGCCTGTTCGCGATTGGCGTGAGGAGGGTCGCCGACAGCTGGAGAACACGCGGGAAGTCGTGATGCGTCTCTGCGAGCCGGTCCCCGCGCCGCAGGACGTGGAGCAGTATCTGCACTACTTCTGCGGCGAAGCGAGCGACCCTGAAGCGCTCAATGCCACGGAGCCGCTGCGTATCGCGTATTACAAGGCTACGGCCGCGTTCGCCCGCGCGTATGCGGAGGTGGCGACCGACATGGCCGCCTTGGGGTACGATGCCGTCAAAGCCGCCAGCATCAAGCTTGAGGTCCAGGTCCACGCCGACATTCGCGACGCGATCAAGAAGTATTCGGGCGAGGAGTTGGACATCAAGCCGTACGAAGCCGACATGCGCAACCTGCTCGACATGTATGTGCTGGCAGATCCAGCCGTGGTGATCGGGGCGGCCGGCACCCAGTCGCTCGTGGAAATGATCGTCGACACGGGCATCAACGACGTGATCGCGCGACAGATCAATCGAGCCGGAAAACTGTCGAAGCGAGCCATCGCGGAGACGATCATCAACAACGTGCGCAAGGTGATCATTCGCGATCAGCTCACGGACCCGCGCTTCTACGAGCGCATGTCGACGCTGCTGGACGATCTCATCGAGCAGAGTCGGAAGGGCGCAGAAGCGTACGAAGAGTTCTTGCGAAAGGCGGAGGACCTAGCCCGCCAGCTGGCCGCCCGTAGCAGCACGAACGGCGTGCCGGCGGTGCTGCACGGCAATCATGAAGCAACGGTGCTGTTCAACAACCTGCCCACGGTCCCGGCTACCACGTTTCTGTACCCTACTCCTGAGGAGGCGCTGGCGGCGTTTGCCCTCAAGCTGGACCGCACGGTGCGGGAGCAGGCGCCAGCCGGGTGGAGGGGGGATTACGTGCGCGAGTCGAAGGTGAAGAACGCCTTGTATCCCCTGCTCGACCGGGACCGCGAGGCCACGACGGCGGTGTTCGAGATCGTGAAGAATCAGCCGGGATATTGATGGCCAATTCGGTAAGCGTCATCGAGCTTGGGGACGTTACGGTGGAGCTCACCAGGCGCGACGTGAAGAACGTGCATCTGGCCGTACATCCACCGGATGGTCGCGTGACGCTCGTCGCGCCGGTCGGTACCCGTACCGACGTTGCGCGCGCGTACGCGGTGACGAAGTTGCCGTGGATCCGCGATCAGCGCACCAAGTTGCGAGCGCAGGCGCGTGAGGCGCCGCGGCGCTTTGTCACGCGAGAAAGCCACTGGGTATGGGGGCGACGGTATCTCCTCGTCGTGAAGGAGCGGGATGCCAAACCCATGGTCACACTGGACCATCGTCGCATCACGCTGACGGTGCGCCCTGGGAGCACCGGCGATCGTCGGCGCGCCGTGATGCACGCGTGGCACCTGCAAGTACTGCACGATGCGGTGCCCAATCTGATCGCCAAGTGGGAGCGTACGCTCGGTGTGACCGTGTCGCGCTACTTCCTGCAACGCATGAAGACCCGCTGGGGTGGGTGCAATCACGCCGCGCGCACGATCCGGCTGAACACGGAGCTCGTGAAGAAGCCGAAGGACCTGCTGGAGTACTTGATCGTGCACGAGATGGCGCACCTGATCGAGCCGAATCACGGGCCGCGGTTTCTGGCGTTGCTGGATGCGCACTATCCGGCGTGGCGCGAGGCGCGGGCGGAGTTGAATGAGTTGCCGCTATAGGGTCGCGGCGGGCGGGCGTCACCGCGCGCGTCTTTCGACCTCGTCGAAACGTGAGGTAAGGAGCGCGATGGTGTCGCGTGCGCAGCCGAGGTCCCGCAGCACGGTGGTCACGTCGGCGACCGCCCTGCGCACCTTGTCGAGATCGGCCGCGACATGAGCGGTCTCGAGCGACGCCTGCCGACCCACAGTGCTGAGCTGCGCCAGCGTTGGCCAGTCGTCCACGCCGCCGATGGCGGTGGTGTGGCACCCCCCCATGCCGGTGCTGTACATGAGGTCGTAGGCCGGGGCGAGGGACCACGAGCCGTCCGCCTCCATGAGGAACGCGAAGTTCTTGGCGTGGTCGTCCCGGTTGTACATGAACACGTTGAACGCCATCCGCCGAAACATCTGGCGCACCTCCGCATACGAGCCGGTGAGCTGCCAGGTGAGCGCCAGAAGCTCCTCGTAATCGAGGGAGGGCTCACGGAACGACGCGTGCAGGAGGCCGCCGGCCGTATGCATGTGCACGCGCCCGCGCCCACCGGGGCCGAATCGGTCGAATCGTTGCACGGCGAAATGGCGCTGGCCGGTGGCGTCCGTGAGCAGGCGGGTCGGTGGCATCGCGAGTCCAGCGCGCTCCGCCACGCGCGCGTACGCGGCTTCGACGGCGCCCACATCGTCTCCGAAGAGCCGGCGATCCTCATCGTTGGCGAACTTCACGAGCCACGCGTCGTACGCGTCTGGGAGCGCCAGGTCGGTCCCGCTGGCGATCTCTGGTGTCACCCCGGCAACGAGTCGCGCGGGATCCCCGCCGGTGAGGCCGATGACGGATTTCGGCCGCGCGCCTCCGGGGGAGCCGCCCGTGAGCATGACGGCTTCGAGGACCTCCTCTTCGCTCCCTTCCAGCAGCCGTGCCGCCTGCGCGGCGACGGCGCCGAGATCAAACGCGAGCGGGTCGGTCGACTCGCGTTCTCGGAGCAGTGGGGACGCGGGCTCGAAGACCAAGGCGCCCATGGCGGCGTGTCCCACGGCAAGCAGGCGATCCAGCGGCGTGATGTCGTCGAGGCGTTTCCCTGCCCGGCGGAAGGCGCGGTCCTGCAGGCGACGGCCCCACCCGTCGGGCAGGGCGTCGGCGAGGAGGCCGGGGAGCCGGTCGAACGCGCGGTCGTCATGGGTGTGCGGTCCCGGTCCCACCGCCAGACGAAAGGGCGAGAGCGGCAACGGGTCCAGGCAGAACGCGTCGTGGTAGAAGAAGACTGGGCGACCCTCGTGCAGGGCGAGGGTCCCAACGACGCGGTCGGGCACGGCGACGCCGTGGCGATCCATTCCGAACCGAAGCCCGACCTGCACGCGCGCAACAGGCTTCGTGGCGCGCGCGGTGGCCGACGGCCGGCGAGGCGAACGAGGCGTCACTTGGGCCCGCCGGTTGCGCCGCCGCGAAGGCCCACGCGAACCAGCTTGGCGCGAACGGCCGCGCTCGCATCGCGACGTACGCCGCGCTGCCGGGCAGGGGCGGCGCGCTCGAGATCCTCCAGCCTCTCGACCGTGACCACCGGGAAGAGATCGTCGAGGCTCGGCGAGACGTTCAGCGCCACCGCGATGCGCACCAACCGCTCGAACGCGATCTGCCCCGTGCTCTCGAAGCGCCGGAGTGTGTCGACTGAGACGCCGGCTCGCTCCGCCAGGACCTCGCGTGTGAGTCCAAGCGCGAGGCGGCGGGCCTTGGCGCGCTCGCCGGTGCGCTGTACCAATGCCTTGGGAGTCTGCTCGATAAGTGGCTTTTTACGCATAAATAAACCTTGTTTCGAAACGTTATAGTGTAAATATACGGTGTTATTGTGCTCCCGCTACTTGGGGCAGCCACGGTGACCCAAGCCCAGAGCAGGTTCGCGGGGTGTGTTGGCGTTGACGTCCTCTCGAACTCATCTCGGGTAGGACAGCAAGGGCGACACGGGTGCGGGCGGCACCGTGTTGCCGGGCGCAGGAGACGTGCCCTCTTCGGGTGACGATAGGCAGCAGGCTGCCTGCTGCCGCCTTCTAATTCCCAGCGATACGCTCGACGATACCCCAGTAGCACTACCAATGCTCAGGCTATGCCTCTCTTGTGGACGGCAAGTGCTCACAAGCACGGCAAGCGCCATGAGGATTCGCGGGAGTCGGATCACGAAGATCCCCGTGATCCACATACGCCCGTCGACACCGTGAGGTCGCGCTGGTAGCTGCATCTCGTCGCTCCGTTTGCTAGGACGGAAGCAAGCTGCGTTGGCCATTGTCGTTGCGCATCCGGGTGGTTCCGAGTATTTCCGAAGCCATGCCTACGGAAAACCGAAGCACACGAAACTCATCGGCGAGCGTCCGAAAACGAGCAGAGTCCGCAACAAAAGACGCCTCCAATCGAGCGTTCCAAGATCGGCTCCGGCTACTTGTTCGCGGCTTCGATAGCGCGGCAGCCTTCGCAAGGCACTGCGGAATTCAACAGGCTCGTGTCTCTGAGTGGCTCGCGGGAGAGCAGATGCCAGGCGCGAGCTTGCTCAGTCAGATATGCGAGCGGACGGGCGTCTCTGCCGACTGGCTGCTCATGGGCCGCGGGGGCAAGAGTGTCGTTCCGTGGACGGCGAGTAGATCACGCGAAGAACTCGAACAGGATCTTGCGATCCACGTTCATTCCCACATCCGCAGGCGCGACAACGAGGGCGCGTTCAATGTCGTCAAGGGTCACGGGCTTTCGACCGATTGGCTGGTCGACGGCTGCGGACTGATGAACTCGCTGCTGGAGGCCGAGGAGCAGCGTATTCGCGACTGGGCCGTGTGGGAACACAAGGTTGATTCACTGCTTCATGTATCCGAGGACATCGTCGAGACGCTGAAAGCCATCGTTCCGTTGCTGCCGGAGGATGATGTTGAACTTGGCGCTCGTGTGCAGCAGCTCGGTGAGGCAGCGATTACAGCGCTTTCGATCTCGAACGTCCTCGATTCGCCGCCACCACCGAACTGCATGCGTCGATTCGGAGGAAGAGTCACGTGGTCATCCCGGGTGGGCCCCACACTCGCCTTGAAGCGTTTGCTTGATCGCGTGAAGAGAGCCCCAGAGAAACGCGGGCGCCGCCAGTTTCAATTCTCTGCGACCGGCAAGCTGATCGTGGCTCCCGTTGATGCGCTGAAGCCATGATCCCATCGTCCCTCCCCGCCCGAAACCCTGAGCGTTTTGTCACATTCTTTGTCACATCGGCACGATGGAAGGCCTGTCACGCGTGATTTCCCCTCTGAAGATCACAACCGCTCTGATCGTATCGGTCGTCCGAAGGGAACTACGGCGCGTACATCGAAAACGCGCAGATCGCGCGGCGATTCGCGACGAATGGATCCTGACGGCGCTTCAGCATACAACAGCCGAGCTGGTTCAGAGGGATGGCCGCATTCGCCACTGGGCGTACATTGTGGAGGTCACTCGTTACCTGCGCGTCGTGTTGCTCGCGGACGGCGTCACCGTTCACCACGCCTTCCTCGATCGGAGGTTCACACCATGAACGTCAAATACCTCACGGACACCGATACGGCGCTCCTCGAGTTTTCTGACGCTGCCGTCGAGGAAACGCGAGAAATCAGCGAACATGTGTTCGTCGACTTCGACAAAGCGGGAAACGTGGCGAGCATGACCATCGAGCATGCGGCAACCACGGCGCGTCTGCCGCATGTCCGGATCGAAGAAATCGACGCCGGCGCTGCCTGAACACCGGCGCACGGGCGCCGGCTGAAACGCCCCGCCGCGCCGTGGCGTAGGTTAATGCATGATCACATCCCAGCCCACGCCGCCGCCGGCGTCCCCCGGTGACATGCAGATCCAGATGCTCAAGGCGCGCATCGCATCGCTGACCAAAGACATCGAGGCCGTGAAGGCGGAGATGAACGCGCCCGGCGCGGCACCGCTCATGCCATCGAATCAGCTGCGGCTCACCGGACTCGAGGGACGCCGCGCCGACGCCGAGGAGGCGCTGGAGCGCGTCGAGAATGAGCTGGCGGGGGTCGGTGTGCGGCCGACGTTCACGGAAATCGGCGTCCCGCCGGAGCTCCCAGGTATTTCCTTCGACCCCAACTTGTCGTCGGCGCAGGACAAGATCTTCATTGCGGCGTTGGCAGCCATCGTGTGTATCGGCATGCCCATCGCGGTGGCCATGGCGCGCCTCATCTGGAAGCGCACCACCACCCGCACATCAGCCGGCACCACTCCCGAAGACGCACGTCGCCTTGAACGTGTCGAACAAGCTGTCGACACCATTGCCGTCGAAATGGAGCGCATGTCCGAAGGGCAACGCTATGTGGCGAAGCTGCTGGCGGAGCGTGCAGAGCGCGGGGGAGAACCGGTGCCGGTTCCGCTCGCGCGGAGTGCCGACGAACTGGGGAGACGCTGAGTGCTGCGCTGATGCCGTGGCTCAGGGGCGCACCGCGATCCGTCGCGCTCGCGACCCTCACCATCGCCGTCGTCGCCTGTGGCGGCGAGCCGCTCGTGTCGCCCACCACGCCAACGTCCACCCGACAGGCGTGTGCGGTTGCGACCTCGCTGTGCGCAGCGCGCATCGAGGTGACACCGGGCCGCTTTGTGCGCAGTTATCATTGTGCCACGCTTCATCACTGCCGACGACAGTCCGGCGCGTGACCAACCAGTCATGGCATTCGGCGGGCGCTGTTTCCGGAGTGAGGCGGTCGCGTGGTCGTGTCGGCCGTCTCGGTCTCGGCGCACCACGCACTCCCATTCAGTGCAGCCGCACCACGGGCACGCCAACGTACACACCACCGGCCTCGAGTGTCGCGAACTTCGGGACCACGGATAATGCACCCACTTGCGCGTCAGCACCGGACTCCACGCCGATGCCCACCACGCTGCCGATACCGACGAGGGTGTTGCGGTCGAGTCGTACCGCCGCGGTTTTCAGGATGCCGCGCTCGACCACGTGACCCGACACGTGAGCATCGGAACCGATGACCACGCCGTCGGCAAACTCGAGCAGGTTGTGGTCCATGAGTGAGAGGCTGTTCACCCACACGTTGCGCCCGAGTCGCGCGCCGTTGAGGCGCATGTACCAGTTCCAGATTGTCGTCGAGCGGAATGCCGGACCGGCGAAGATGCGCACCACATGAATGGTCATGAGGTAGCGTCCCCAGTGCAGCACCGGCCAGCTGTACTCGCTGAGCGGCAGTTCCACATTGGCCGGCGTGCGCCAACCCAGCGCCTTCGTGGCGAGTGCGGAGTACAGCATGAGCGAACAGGCGCACATCAGATACACCGGCACGAAGGCCAGTGACGCCAACGCCAGTCGAGGCCATGTGGACAACGACCATGTTGACTGCCAATGTATGAACAGCACTGCAGGCGCGAGTGCGAGGCCGGTGATGATCGTTTCCACGAACACCACCGACACCGCGGCCCACAGAAACCGAGCCCTACCATGCGAGGTCGCAGTCATTGAGTCAGGCGCATGAGGAAACGGGGCGTGCACCCGAAGACGAGCGAGAACGCATTGTTCCCGCGGTGCACCACCCTGAACATTGTCATGTTCAGGGCGAAGGGCCACCACTGATCTATATCCCGGGACTCGACGGCACGGGGCTGTTGTTCTACCGGCAGGCTCGGCTGCTGGCGCACCGGTTTCGCGTCATCACCTTCCGGCTCCGCGATGACGCGCTCAGTATGGACAGTTTGGTGGCCGAGGTGGCGCGCCATCTGGAGGAGGCGGTGCCCGATGGTGCGCCGGCGATCGTGGTTGGAGAATCGTTCGGGGGGGCACTGGCCATGAGCTTCGCTCTGGCGTATCCGCAACGCATCAGTGCGCTCGTTATCCTGAACTCATTCTCACGCATCACGCCGAAGATCAAGTTGTTCGCCGCCATCACCGCCGCGAGCCTCGTCCCCTGGGGCACCATGCGGATCGTGCGGCGGCTCACGGCGTCGCGACTCCACTCGTCGCACACGCATCGCGACGAGATCAAACGCTTCCTGCTGCTGACCCGCGCCACCAGGCGACGCGGCTACATCAACCGGCTGCGCATCCTGACACGCTACGATCTGCGTGATCAGCTGAGAGACATCCGCGTACCGACGCTGTTCCTCGCCGCCGATGAGGATCACCTCATTCCATCGGTGGAGCAAGCCACGTACATGTCGGCGCGTGTTCCCAACGCCACCATGCGTGTGCTGCACGGTCACGGGCATGGCTGCTTCTTGGCGCCGGATCTCGACCTCGATGTCCTTCTCAAGGAGTGGGGCAACCGGTAAGCCGCAGAGTTTCCTCTTGCCCGCGCCCGCCTATCGAGACGTCAACGGATTGGACCAGCGCACGCCGCGAAAGCGCGCGAAGTCGGCATCGGCTGATTCCAGCTCGGCGCCATGCTCGATGGCCAGCGCGGCGAGATGCGCATTGGTGCTCAGGTTGCCTGCGCTACCGCTCTCCGCCAGCAACGCCCGCAGAATGCTCCAGTGATGTTCACCGGGGACGATGAGCTCGACATTGGGATGGGCGAGCCATTCGTCAATCAGCGCCATGGCGCGCGACGCCGGAATGGGGGTCTCGAACACGCGACCGCTGGTGACCAGGCGCAGAAACCCCAGGACCACCACCCAACTCAGCCCGATGGTCTCGTCGCCGCCAAGGCGCGCCTCCAGCCAGTCTCTCGCCGGCGCGTGCTGTGGTGCATCACGGTTGACGGCGTAGATGAGCAGGTTCAGGTCGACGACACGCATGAGCGCGATATCACTTCCGCAGGTGCAGCTCGCGCACGTGCTCTTCGTCTTCGAGCACCGCGGCCAGCTGCAACGCGTGATCGAGATTGGCCCGCGGCGCACCCAACGACACAGTCGGCACGCGATACGTGGCCACCGGTTCGGCAATCCGCGCGGCCAAGCCCGCCCGGATGACACTGTTGAGCAGAACCTTCACCGACGTGCCTCGGCGCACCGCCTCCAGGCGGAGCAGCTCGAGGAGCTTGGGATCGAGATCGACCGTGGTGCGCATGGAATGATGCTGACGCATCAATGCCATGATGTCAAGGCATCATCAACGGCGAAGGCGCGTGCCGGGTACTATCATTGCGCGTTCGCCCGCCCCGTTGCCTCCCACCCTCCGAGAGGTTCCTCGATGTCCCGCCTCCTTCGCGCCCTCGCCGTTGGCCTGCTGCTCCCGCCATCGCTTCTCTCCGCGCAGTCGACGGCCGCCCAGGGCGCCGCCGACCCGCGGGTGGCCGCTCTGGTCGCGAGTGTGTCGACCGAGCGACTGCAGGCGACGGCCACCAGGCTCGCCAGCTTCGGCACCCGCTCCACGCTTTCCGACACCCTTTCGACCACGCGCGGCATCGGCGCCGCGCGTCGCTGGATCTTCGAGGAGTTCCGCAAGGCGAGCCCCAAGCTGCAGGTCGCGTTCGATCGCCACATGCTGCCCAAGCAGGGGCGTATCACGCGCGACGTCGAGTTGGTGAACGTCGTCGCCATTCTGCCTGGCAAAACGGATCGCCGCATTTACATCTCCGGGCACTACGACTCGGTGAATCCGCGCGGCAACACCCCGAACAACCCGGGAGCCGGCGCGGGAGCGCGCACTGGAGCTGCTGCGGGTGCTGCGGGTGCTGCGGGTGGTGACGCGCAGATGCGCGCCGAGATGGACCACAACGCCGATGCGCCCGGCGCGAACGACGATGGGAGCGGCACATCGCTCACCCTCGAGCTCGCGCGTGTCTTTGCCAACAGCGGGCTCGAGTTCGACGCCACGCTGGTGTTCGTCACGTGGGCCGGCGAAGAGCAGGGGCTCTTTGGCGCCATGGTGCACGCGCAGAACCTCGCCGCCGCCCAAACGACCGTCACGGCGAACTTCAACAACGACATCGTCGGCAGCAGCCTCGGCGGCAACGGCATCATCGACGCGGAGAGCGTGCGCATCTACTCGCTCGGCCCCGAAGACTCGATGAACCGCTCGCTGGCGCGGTACATCGCGCGGCTGGCCGGCATCTATGTGCCGTCGCACACGATTCGACTCATGGCGCGCGAAGATCGTTTTGGCCGGGGCAGCGATCACTCGTCGTTCACGGCGTTCGATTTCCCGGCGGTGGTGTTTCGCGAAGCCAATGAGAACTACCAGCGCCAGCACAACACCGAGGACAAGCCGGAAGGGATGGACTTCCGCTATCTCGCGCAGAATACGCGTGTGAATGCGGCTGCGGCCGCATCACTCGCGCTCGCGCCCGCGGCACCGAAGGTCACTACTGGCGGCGGCACGCCGACGATCAGCCGCGGAACGTCAGGGTATGATGCGGCGCTGCAGTGGGAGCCGTCTGCTGGCGCGGCCGGGTATCGCGTATACTGGCGCAACACGTGGAGCAACGACTGGGAACGTTCGCAGTACGTGGGGAACGTGACGCGCTTCCAGCTGCCGAACGTGTCGATCGACGACTTCGTGTTCGGCGTGGCGGCGGTGAACGCGGACGGGCACGAAAGCCTCATCAGCGCGTACGTCTCGGCAAACCGGCGCATGCAGGATGTGCAGGTCAAGAAGTAACGGCGGACCGTGGTTGGCCGGAACGACGAAGGGCGCCCCCGTTTTTGGGAGCGCCCTTCGTGTTTCGTGCCGTACCGGGGTGTGGCGCGCGTTTACTTCGACGCCGCCGCGAGCCGGCGGATTTCACCGGCCATCGCCCGCGTGCGTGCCGCGTCCTTGGCACCGGCGACGTCCTTCGTGACGTCTGCCGCGAGCGCCGTGAGCGCCGCCGCGCGGGCCCGGCCGGTCTTTGCTTCGGCGGCCGTGAGGGCCGCGTCGATGGCCGACGTCCGTTCAGCCGCGAGGCCCTGACCACGCACCAGCTGGTCGAGGTACGAGCGCACCACCACGAACGCGGCCGTCCACACCATCTTGGGCTGGCTCTGCGGGTTGTATTCCGTGTACGTCACCAGCTTCGCCGCGGCGATTTCGTTGGCGGTGAGCTCGGCGCTCGGCGTGAGCTCGAGAATGTCCATGCCGCGGTCGAGTTCCGACGAGAAGATGAGGCCGTTCCAGTAGTACGCGCCCCACGAGCCGCCGATGACGTTGCCGCCACCACGCACATTGGGGTTCATGCTGGAGGCCGCGGCCGACGGTACGTCGACGGGACGCGGCGGATCGATGGAGCCACGATCGAAGTAGCCCACTTCGAAGGCCTTGTCGGCATCGGTGAAGTCCATGATGCTCACGCCACCCTGATACCAGCCCTGCACGTACAGGTCGCGCCCCGGTACGGGAATGATGCCGCCGTTGTGCGATACGCAGTTCTCTTCGGCGGCCTGCGCCGACGGCAGCTTGAAGTACGCGCGCTGCGCCTGCTTCTTCTTCGCGTCGAGCGTGATGACGGTGTTGCCGCCCAGCTCGATCATGCTGGAGGCCTGGCACATGGGGCCCGTGCCGCCGCCCCATTCGTCGGTCTGAATGAGCTTCTTGCCGTCGTTGCTGAACGCGGCCGTGTGTCGCCCCTGATAGTTGTTCGTGTCGGCGAGCGCGTCGATGCGGAACGGCTTTTCCGGGTTGCTGATGTCGACGAGAATGGAGTGCGTGGAGCACGACGCCGCGAGCAGGTTGAGCGCAGGATACGCCGTCACGTCGTGGCAATTGCGCGGCCCATCGGGCATATCAGCCACCGGCGCCGGGCGTGGCGCCCGACCGGCCGCGCGCGGATTGACCGGCTCGCAGAACTTCTTGCATTCACCCGCGCCACCGAGACCCGTGAAGATGCGCGCGCCGGGAATGACTTCGGCGCGCTCGGGGTGATCGAGCGCGACCTTGATGATGTCGAGCTGATAGAGCGAGTTGGTCGGATCGGCCGGGTTATTGCCGTTCTTGCAGCCAGCGAGTTCCGTTTCCGGACGCGCGGCCTGCTGTCCCGACACGTACAGGTAGATGATGTTCTTGTTCGTCGGGCTGGGCACCAGCGTGTGCGTGTGCGAGCCTTTGCACGTCTGCACGTTCTTGATCAGCTTGGGCGCCTTCGGATCGCTCACGTCGAAGATGCGCACGCCGGCCATGTGATCCTTGGGATCCTTCACGCCGCCGTCGCCGCAGTCGTTGCGGTTGCCCGGCCCTTCAGCCGACAGGAAGAGCAGATTGCCGTAAATCGTGGGATCGCCCTGCGACGTAATGCAGCGCACCGCCGCGGTCATGACCGGCTTGGCGGGGTTGGTGATATCCCAGATGGTGAAGCCGGCGAAGTTGGCCTGGTAGACGTAGTTGCCGCGGAAGGCGAGGTCGGAATTGATGAACGTGAGCCCGCGCGCGGTGTCGAATTGCGCCGGCTTCTGCACCGTCGAGACGAGGCGCATGTTCTTTTCGGCCACGCCCGCATCGTAGCGGCCGGGCTTGAGGGTACTGCGAGGGTCCTTGTTGCTGGGGAACGTCTGGGCCGACGCGAGCATCGGCGCCGCGACGGTTGCGGCAAGGAGAAGCAAGCCACGCAACACGCGCATGGGGGTACCGTTTGGTGGTGGAGGTGAGAAAGACGCGAAACGGGGAACCAACTGGTCACTTTGCAGGGAGCTGCGCCAGCAGGCGCCTCATGATGCCGATCTCGGCGGTCTGCGCCGTCACCACATCGTTCGCGAACACATTGGCGTCGACTTCCTGACCGGCGCCCGGTGTCTTGAACAGGTCGTCCACCATTTTGATGGCGCCCGCGTGGTGCTTGATCATGCCGTTCAAAAAGAGGCGATCGAACGCCGTGCCTTTGGCCTGACTCATGGCCTTGAGTTCGTCGTCGGTGAGCATGCCGTCCATTCGCATGTCGTGCCACGACGACGTGTCCGGCGCGAACTGCTCGTAGCGCCGCAGCCAGTCCTGCATGATCTGAATCTCCGGCACCTGCGATTGATCGATCTTGCGCGACAGCTTGAGGAGCTGCGCGTTGGTGCTGTTCGTCTCAGCCATCTTGGCCATGACGATGGCCTGCGCATGGTGCGCGATCATCCCCTGCATGAATTCCACATCAGCCTTCGTGTAGAGCGCACCCTTGGGGATCACGATCTCGGGCCCCATGCGGTGCGTGCTGTGGTCCATGCTGTGCTGCGCCCACGCCGGTGCGGCGAGCAGCAGGCTCAGCGCGGCGCTGGTAATGACGGATCGACGGGACATGGTGCGAACTCCGGTGTTGAACGGCCGGACCTGGGGACGGCGGGAGCCGGGCGCCCCGGTCAGGGGGATAGAGAGACGTTACGGCTTCGCGCACGGCTGCACCAGTAAAACGGCCGGACTGGCTGTACCGTTAAGCGGTGTGTGAGGGCTTCTGGCGCAGGGCACGTGCCAGAGCCCTAGCTTCTCGCTGGCGGGCGCCCTTGTCCCGGTGTCCGCCGCACCGACCTCTGTTCCCACCTTCCCCGCCCTGCGTATGTCCCGCGCCCTCCTCGCCCTGTTGCTGGCCTGCACGCCGGCGGCACTGCTCTCGCAGGCCCAGCCCGTTCCGGTCACCTCGGCCAAGCCGGGGTGGAAGTGGACGATGGACAGCGTCAACAGCGTGGTGAACGAAGTGCGCGCGGGCCGCTCGCTGCAGCCGAAGGCCTGGCCCAACGGAGCGCGGGTGGCGGTGCTGCTGTCTTTCGACGTGGATAACGAAACGATTGCCATTCGCTATGGTGAGCCCACGGTGGGCTCACTCGCCGAAATGCAGTACGGCGCGCGCGTGGGGCTCCCGCGCATCATGCGCCTACTCGACAAACACAAGATTCCGGCGTCGTTCTTCATTCCATCGGTGAGTCTCGCCATCACGCCGTCCATGGCAGGGCTCATCACGCAGAGTGGGCGTCACGAGTTCGCGGTACACGGCTGGATTCACGAGCTCAACATGACGCTCCCCGACTCCGCCGAACGGGCGCTGCTCACCAAGGCCGTTGCTGAACTCACGGCCCTCACGGGACAAAAGCCGACGGGCTATCGCGCGCCCAGCTGGAACTTCAGCCCCAACACGTTGAGCATTCTGCGCGACATGGGTTTTCGCTACGAAAGTTCGCTCATGGCGGACGACGCGCCGTACGAGCTGCTGCAGCGCGGACAGCCCACGGGGTTGGTGGAGCTGCCGGTGCAGTGGATCCTCGACGACGCGCCGCTGTTCGATCCGCGCGGGGAGCGCTACATGAATCCGCGCGATGTCGCGCGGGTGTGGATGGATGAGTTCGATAAAGCCTACGAAGAAGGCACAATGTTCGTGCTCACGCTGCATCCGCATGTGTCGGGACACCGGTCGCGCATCGTCGCCCTTGAACTACTCATCGCGCACATCCAGGCGAAGGGTGCCGGCACGGTGTGGTGGGCGACGCATGCGGCGGCGGCAGAGTATGTGCGCTCGGCGGCGAAGTTGGGCGAACCGAGGGCGCGGTGATGCGAATTACACAACATGTGGCCCTGCTGTCGGTGTTGGCGCTGAGCGCAGCGCCGGCAGCGGCGCAAGCGGTGAGCTGGCCGACGACCAGTGGTGATCAGGGGGCGATGCGTTACTCGCCATTGGATGACGTGAACCGCACCAACGTACGGCGGCTTGCGGTGGCGTGGCGCTGGAACACCGGCGAGAAGACCGTGCGGGCCAGTACCACGCAGAAGGCCGCGCGCCCCGGCCTTTTCTAGGCATCGCCCATCGTGCTCGGCGATAGGATGTATGTGTCCACGCCCTATGCGGCGGTGGCGGCGCCCGATGCGCGCACGGGGCGCGAACTGTGGAGGTACGACCCCGAAGTGTGGCGCGCCGGTCAGCCGTCGAATGGCAACGGTTTCGTGCACCGCGGGGTCGCGACGTGGCGATCGCATTCGCTATCGCAACGATCCACCGGGTGATGTGGAAGCGTTCTACGTGAAGACCGGCAAGCGCGTGTGGCACTATCAGCTCGTGCATCATGGGTTGTGGGATTACGATTTACCCGCACCGCCGGTGCTCGCGACGATCACGTGGAACGGCAAGCCGCGCGATGTCGTCGCGGTGCCGTCCAAGACGGCGTGGATCTATGTGTTCGATCGCGAAACCGGCAAACCCATTTGGCCCATTGTGGAGCGGCCCGTGCCGGCGAGCGATGTGCCAGGCGAGCGCGCGTCGCCGACGCAGCCCATGCCCACCAACCCCGCGCCGTTCACGCGGCAGTCGGTGAGCGAAAAAGATCTCATCGACTTCACGCCCGAGCTCAACCGGCGGGCGCGCGAGCAGTTCGCGAAGTATCGCAGCGGGCCGATCTTCACGCCGCCGTCACTCGAGGGGACGATCGTGATGCCGGGCTCCATTGGTGGTGCCGGCTGGGGGAGCACGTCGTACGATCCGGTCACGCACACGCTGTACGTGAAGGAGACGGACAGTCCCGTGCTGTATCGCGTGCAGAAGGGGGTGCCCAACGACACCATTGGTTACGAATACACCGTGGATTGGGTACGCAGCGGACTTGGGGTCACTGCCGATCCCGATTCGGGGAAGGCCGACCGCACGCCGCCGGAGCAGCTGCCGCTCTTCAAGCCGCCGTATGGCACGATGACCGCGATCGATCTCGACACGCGCACCGGAGCGGTGGTGTGGCAGTTCGATCTGCCAGCGGGTCGCGGGTACGCCAACCCGGTGGCCTATCGTGGTACCAACGGGGTGCAATACATCGTGGTAGCGACCGGTGGCGGGGACAACGCGGAGCTGGTGGCGTTCTCGCTCGATGGGAAGCGCTGACGGCCTTCGGTGACGGTGTCGTTGTCGGCGCGCGGGGTTGCGGACGGTTTTGTGCAATACCGCACTCAGCTATTTTTCAGGGATGTCCACTCCACTTGCCAACGTGCGGGTCGCGATCGTCGGATCGGGGCCGGCGGGTTTTTATGCCGCCGAGGCGCTGCAGAAGGCGGCGCCCGGTATTGCCATCGATCTGATCGACCGCCTCCCCACGCCGTTCGGGCTGGTGCGTGGCGGCGTGGCGCCCGACCATCCCAAGATCAAGTCGGTCACGCGCATCTTTGATCGCATCGCGTCGCAGCCGGGGTTTCGGTATCTCGGCCATGTGCGCGTGGGTGAAGATGTGAGCATCGAGGAGCTGCGCGCGCGGTATCATGTGCTGCTGCTCTCGTACGGCGCCGATACCGACCGCACGCTTGGCATTCCGGGTGAAACGCTGCGCGGCAGCCATGCGGCCACGGAGTTCGTGGCCTGGTACAACGGCAACCCTGACTACGCCGCGGCGCAGTTTGATCTGACGCAGCGCGCGGTAGCGGTGGTGGGCATTGGCAACGTGGCCATGGACGTGGCGCGTATTCTTGCCAAGCCGACGAGTGTGCTTGCCGGTACCGACCTCGCCGATCACGCGCTGCAGGCGCTCGCGTCGTCGCACGTGCAGACCATTCACCTGGTGGCGCGTCGTGGTCCGGTGCAGGCGGCGTGCACCACGCCTGAGTTGCGCGAACTTGGTGAGCTCGAGGGCGTGGATGTGGTGGTGAACCCGCGCGACCTCGAGCTTGATGTCGCGAGTGAGGCGCAGCTGGCGGCCATGGACGATCGCAACCCGGCCAAGAACCTCGAGGTGATGCGCGATTGGGCGGCGCGTTCACTTACGGGCGCAACACGTCAGGTGGTGCTGCACTTCAACGCGTCGCCGGTGGCGCTGTCGGGTACAGACAACGTGGAGTCGATGACGGTGGTGAAGAACCGCCTCGAGTCCGACGGGAAGGGCGGCGTACGCGCGGTGGCAACCGACGAGCGCTACGATATTCCGGTAGGCGTGGTGTTCCGTTCGGTGGGTTACAAGGGGCGTGCCATTGCCGGCGTGCCGTTCGACGAACGTAATGGAGTCGTGCCGAACATTGGCGGACGCGTGGTGGAGCAGGCGGGGAGCACCACCACGGTCCCGGGGTTGTATGTCGCCGGTTGGATCAAGCGCGGACCGCAGGGGATCATCGGCACGAACAAGCTGTGCGCCACCGACACGGTGACACAGGTGCTTGCCGATGTCGCTGCGGGCGCAATCCCCACGATCAGCGACTCGCTACCGTCGCTCGATGCGTTGCTCGCGGAGCGGCAGGTGACGGTCACCAGCTGGAGCGACTGGCAAACGATCGACAAGGAAGAGCAGGCACGTGGTGCTGCGGCGGGGCGGCCGCGCGTGAAGATCACCAACGTTGGCGAGATGTTGGAGATCATTGCGGCGCATCACGGCTGATCGCGTGAGCGGGACTCCGGCATGACGCTGCGGCTTCGCGTCGCCCTGTTTGCGTCGCTCATTGCTTCGAGCATGCCCGTCCATGCACAACCGGCAATGGGCGAGGTCCTGGTGCTCACCACCGGCGGTACCATCGCGTCGCGTGCCACCGGGCCCATGACCGACGGTGCCTCCCTCGTGCGCGGGATTCCGGAGCTGGCCAACGTCGCGACGGTGCGCGTGGAAGAGCTCATGCGTGTGCCGTCATCGCAAGTAACGCCCGCCGACTGGCTGCGCATGGCGCGGCGCATCAATGCGGAGTTTTCGGCCGCGCCCTCGTTGCGTGGCATCGTGGTGACGCACGGGACCGACACCATGGAGGAGACGGCGTTCTTCCTCAACCTCACCGTACGCGATCCACGTCCGGTGGTGATGGTCGGTTCGATGCGTGGCGGCGACGAGGTGTCGCCCGATGGCCCGGCAAACATACTGAACGGCGTGCGTGTGGCCGTTGCCGCGGCGGCCAAGGGGCAGGGGGTGCTCGTGGTGCTCAATGAAGACATCAGCGCTGCGCGGGACGTCTGGAAAACCGACAATCGGCGCGTCGATACATTCCAGTCGCCCGAGCGCGGCTATGTGGGCGCGGCCGATCCTGATACGGTCGTCTTTTTCCGCCGTGCGCTGCAGCCGCACACCACCGCCGCGGAGTTCGATCTCGCCGGCGTCGGCACGCTGCCGACGGTGGAGATCGTCACGGATTACGCGGGCTTCGATTCCACACTCATGGCGGCCGCGATCGCGCGGCGTCCCCGCGGTATCGTGCTCACCAGCTTTGCCGGTGGACGGTTGAGCGCCGGGGCTCGTGGTGCGCTACGACTCGCTGCGGCGGCCAAGATGCCCGTTGTGGTCGCATCGCGTGTGCCGGGCGGACGCATTGTGGGGAATCCCAACGCGGCGCTGCAGGCGCTCGTGGCCAGCGACCTGCCGCCGCACAAAGCGCGCATTCTGCTCATGCTCGCGCTCACGCGGACGTCGGACCGCGCGGCGCTGCAGGCTGTCTTCGACCGGTACTGATTCTCGGGTTGACGATTCCGCGAAACGCGGCGAGACTCCATGTAGTGCGCTGCTCGGGGCGCCTCCTGTCCGCGGCAAGGGAGCCTGCTCCCACCCAGTGAACGTGTTGCACTTACGAGCCCTTCTTCCTCCCGGCCATTCGTAAGCGGACGCTGGCCATTGCGGCAGGAAGGTACGTATGGCGCGTTCACTCTCGCGTAACAGTTCGATCGAGCTCTTCAAGCAGGACGCCAAGCGCTGGCTCGGCAAACTTCGCCGTGACGATCCGGCAGCCCGCGAGCGACTCAAGGCGGCATGGCCCGCAGCTCCGATGGCGCCAACGCTCCGCGACGTGCAACACGCCGTGGCGCGCGAGTACGGGTTTTCCGATTGGCCCGCCCTGCTCGCCGCCCTCGACGATCTGGCGCTCGACCGCGAAGCGCACAGCGATCGCGTCGCGGCCGTGCTGCGGCACGGCTTCGATGGCGACGTCGCGCGTGCTCGACGGATCGTGGCGCGCTATCCGGACGTGGCCACCGACAATGTGTTTACGGCGGTCGCGTGTGGTGCGGTCGACGACGTGCGTCGCCGGATTGCGCAGCGACCTGACATCGTCAAAGACACAGATCCGATACGAGGGTGGACGGCGCTCACCCATGTCGCCTACGGTCGCCTCGATGCACATCACGCCGTGACCATCGCCCGGCTGTTGCTCGAGGCTGGCGCCGATCCCAATGCCGCCTTCGACGACGGGTGGGGGAACCCGTTCACGCCGATCACGGGTGCGATCGGGTTGGGCGAGGGCGCGAAGGCACCGCATGTGCAGGCTGCCGAACTCGTTTCGCTGTTGCTGGAGTCCGGCGCCGACCCCTTTGACACACAAGCGCTGTACAACAGCTCCATCGTGCACGACGACATCTCGTGGACGGCGCTGCTGTGGGAGCACTCGGCAAAACAGGCGCGTACAGCGCTCTGGCAGCAGACCCAGGGACGGCAGCTCGGCGGCAAGTACAAGGTGGGGACCCTCAACTACCTGTTGGGCAACGCCGTGTCCAACAATCACATCGGCCGCGCGCAGTGGCTCCTCGAACATGGGGCCGATGCGCGCGGCATTCATTCCTACTCCGGGCGTCTGGTGCACACCGAGGCACGTCTGCTCGGGCGCCGGCAGATGGTCGCGCTGCTCGAGCAGCATGGCGCCGTCGTGGAGGCGCTGCGCGGCGAGGCGGCTCTGATCGCGGCGGCGTTGGCTGGAGACGAGGCCACGGTTCGAGCGCTGGTGGCCACACCGGGGCTCGCCACACGGCCCGGCCCGCTCCTTGCTGCGGCGGCAGCGGGAAGCGCTACCGCGGTCGAGCTGCTGCTCGCACTCGGCGCTCCGGTCAACGCCATGGATATGGACGGCGCGACGCCACTGCATCGTGCCGTGCAGTCGGGCGCGGTGGCGGTTATCGATTGTCTGCTGGCGGCTGGCGCTGAGGTGGATGTCCGCGAGCGGAAGTGGCAGGGCACACCCATGAGCTGGGCGGTGGTCCTTGGGCAGCACCGCGTCGCTGAACGGCTGGCGCTGGTCACCCGCGACGTGCGAGCCCTCGTCCGCTCCTGTCGCATGGCGAGGCTGGAGGCGGTGTTGCAACAGGAACCCGGACGCGTCAATGCAGTGATGGCCGGACACCAGGACCCCACGGCGTTGTTCTGCCTTCCCGACGACGACGAGCAGGCAGCCAACCTTACGCGGCTCTTGCTGTCCTACGGCGCCGACGTGTCGATTCGCAACCGCCGCGGGCAAACCGCCGCCGACGCGGCGTTGGCGCGCGGGCTCGACGCGGCGGCCCTGCTCATGGACCCTTCGATCGGAGCGGATGCATGAAGATGCTGGTGATGTTCAGCACGACGATCGGGAGCGCGGTCGGATGGTGGGCGGGTGAGCCATTCGGGATCATGACCGCGTTCATGGTGAGCATGGTGGGGACGGCGATCGGCATATGGGCCGGCCGCCGGCTCGCGATGCACTGGGGCCTCTAGTCCACCACGCGGGCGGCTCGGCTCGCGTCGGGAAAAACACGACCGTCGCAGGGGAAATCCCTGCTGATCTGCCGGCGCCATACATGCCAGTGTAGGGGACATCGCGGTCCGTCCCTTACCCTGGAGCTCTCATGCGCGACGTCCTCAATGACCTTACGACCGTCGCCACCCACTTCAATCGCCTCGTTGCCGAGCAGGCAGCACGCCAGCCACTCCCGCCCGTGCAAACGGTCGCCGAGTCGGATCTGGCGCATCTCCCGGCGCCGGTCGCCCACTATCTGCGTCGCGCGGGTGTAGTCGGGCGCCCACGCATACACAATTTCGTGGTGGAGATGCAGGCGCGACTGAATCGGGGGCCTGGGCAGCCGTCCATGGACACGGCGGCGTTGCAGGTGAGCTTCGTCGACCATCCGACGCGATTGTTTCTGCTACGCACCGCGATGCATGGGCTCCCGGTGAGTGGGCTGCACCAGTACGGCGATGCCGGTGCGAGCATGGAGATCCGGGTGCTGGGGCTGTTGCCGATCGTCAACGCCTCGGGGGACGCCTTTGCGCATGCGGAGACGGTCACCGTCCTCAACGATTTCTGTGTGCTGGCGCCGGCGGTGCTGATCGATGATCGCTTTCGCTGGCACGCCGTCAACGATGAAGCAGCAAAGGTCACGTTTCACAACGGTGAGCAGGTGGTCTCTGCGACCATGCATTTCGACACACATGGGGATCTGACCAATTTTTCCTCGACGGACCGGCATGTGCTCGATGCCGACGGTGTTCGCTGGACGACCCCGCTGCGCGCGTACCACGAGTTCGGTGTCGCGCGACTGGCCAGTCAAGGCGACGCCATTTGGCACTACGACGACCAGCCCGATTGGTGCTACGGCACGTTCACGATAGCCCGTGTCCGATACAACGTGCCAACGCACGAGCTACCGCAGGCGAAGCATCTCACGGAGATCGCGCGGACCTCGTTCCAACCATTCGCATGATGGCGAAGTCTCATTGGCGTTCCCTCGCTCGATGGCGTTGCTCCGCGCGTTCGCCGATGATGTTCGTCGCGCTCCCGCGTTCACTTTCGGTCGCAGCTTTTCGCAGGTGGTCGACTGGACGGTCTTGGGAGCAACTCGCAGCTCGGGGGCGGGGCACATCTGCGGGTGGGCCGGCCGTCGACTGGCGACACACGGCGGTCCGACCTTTGTCGTCTGGCATCCCGTCTGGGCTTGAGGTCGGAGGCCGGAAACGGCAATCCGATATGCGGACGCCGGACTCTGGGGGCCAGCAGTCCGACCTCGGGCGTCTGGCAGTCCGTCTGCGCTTGAGGTCGGAGGCCAGAAACGGCAATCCGATATGCGGACGCCGGACTCTGGGGGCCAGCAGTCCGACCTCGGGCGTCTGGCAGTCCGTCTGCGCTTGAGGTCAGAGGCTAGAAACGACAATCCGATATGCGGACGCCGGACTCTGGGGGCCAGCAGTCCGACCTCGGGCGTCTGGCAGTCCGTCTGCGCTTGAGGTCGGATGCCAGAAACGACAATCCGATATGCGGACGCCGGACTCTGGGGGCCAGCAGTCCGACCTCGGGCGTCTGGCATCCCGTCTGCGCTTGAGGTCGGATGCCGGAAACGACAACCCGATATTCGGACGCCGGACTCTGGGGGCCAATGGGCGGAGGGCGAGATGATGCCGACACCCCTGGGACATCCGAGCATCTGATCGCCGTTTCCGGCCTCGGACTTCAAGCCCCCAACTGACGTCTGATGTCGGATGCCGGAAACGGCAATCGGAAACGGCAATCCGATATGCGGACGCCGGACTCTGGGGGCCAGCAGTCCGACCTCGGGCGTCTGGCATCCCGTCTGGGCTTGAGGTCGGAGGCCGGAAACGACAACCCGATATGCGGACGCCGGACTCGTGGGGGCCAATGGGCGGAGGGCGAGATGATGCCGACACCCCTGGGACATCCGAGCATCTGAT
>VYMF01000081.1_pt1 | contig 25790 bp, 23 predicted proteins | sample 5115271 | NCBI WGS metagenome assembly VYMF01 (sample SAMN12291778, study PRJNA351875) | freshwater metagenome | isolation source: freshwater lake | place: USA: Michigan, Wintergreen Lake | collected 2013-08-08
CGGCGGCGGCGAGCGAGGTCTCTGCGGCCCCGGACCGCAGGGCCGCGCCCCGCGCCTGGGCCGTAGCCGCACCCAGGGCCGCATCGATCTGCGGCGCGAACAGATTGCAGCGGGCGTCGGCCGCGACCACGAAGGCGCGCTCATAATAGGTCTCTGCGGGGCCGGCCCACACTGCGGAGGGCAGGCCCAGCACGGCGGCGGCCAGCAGGGCGGCTTTGGTCTTCGAGGCGGTCTGGCCTATCGTCATGGGACGCACCCTACGCATCACGCGTTCCGGTCCGGTTTCCGAGCAGGGTTATCAAAGTGCTTCTGTCGAGCGACCTCTGGGTCTCCGCCCTGATCCGCCGCGCCGAGCTGGGCGGGGCCTTCGCCACCGTCGCGCGCAAGGGCGACGCCCGCGCCGGCACGGTGATCGTCAAGGCCTTCGACACCTCCAACCGCCGCGCCCGACTCTATAGCGAGGCCTTCGGACCCGACGGTGAACGTCTGTGGATGCAGCCGGTCGAGAGCGAGTTCGAGACCGATCTCGACGCCTATGTCCAGCGCCAGATCGGCTACGACCCCGACCTCTGGGTGGTCGAGATCGAGGACCGCGAGGGACGGCACTTCATTACGGAGAAGGTGGCGGGGGACGGAGAGTGATGGGTGGCTGGTGGCTGGCTGCTCGACCCCCGACCCCCGACCCTCGACCCCACTCCGCCCCCCTAACCACCTGTGACCGGCCCCCGCCGCCAGTGCGAAATCCTTAACTGCGTTCGCACACGGAACCTCAAGCGCGTCGCCCTATGGTCACTGCAACGGGCCGAAAGCGAGCCCGGTGATGGTGGGTGTTGTCGATGCTCTTTCTTCTCAACGACGTGGTGTTCGATCTGGACGAGGCCGCCCCGGTCACGCCCGGAGACGCGCGTCGCTTTGAGAGCCTCGAGCTCGACTATGTACTGGAACTGGGTTGCGAACTGTTTTCCGAGGACCCGCTGCTGCACCTCAATGATCCCCAGCGGGCGCGTCGCCTGGCCTGGCTGATCCACGACCGGTCGCCGGAAGTGAACGCCGCCCTCTTCGCCGCCCCCGCGGCCGGCTGTGACCCGGCACTGGTGGAGCCGCAGTTCTGCGCCCTGCCGGACGCCGTCATGGAGCAGCTCAAGGCACGCGCCGCCAAGGGCCAGTTGAACGCCGTCACCGCCGATCGCGCCGTATGGATGCGCATGGCGGCCTGACCGGAGCGCTTGAAAAGTCCCCTGCGCACTGGCTAAGGTTGTGCCTCTGAACGGTGTAGCCGGGGGCCATGACCATGCTGACGATCCTGAGAGCGGCTGTACTGGCCGTCATGGCCCTGGCGATCTTCGCCCCGGCTCCCGCCTGGGCCCAATGGCTCAGGGCGGAAACCGACCATTTCATCATCTATGGGGCAGGCAGCGAACGGTCGCTGCGCGCCTATGCGGAACGGGTCGAACGCTTCGACTTCCTCCTTCGGACCTACTATCCGATCCGCGTCGATCACGAGATTCCGAAGCTGGAAATCTTTCTGGCCGAAGGTCGGCGGGACATGCTGCTGGCCGAACCGGGCATCAGCGCCTCGATCGGCGGCTTCTATTCGCCGAACAGCGGCCGCATCCACGCCGTGGTCAACAACCAGAGCGACATGGGCGATCAGGTGATGTTCCACGAGTACGGACATCATTTCATGTTCCAGATGCGCGCCAACGCCTACCCGTCCTGGTTCGTGGAGGGGTTTGCGGAATATTACGCCACGGCGGAAATCCGGCCTGATCGCATCCAGTTCGGCCGCCACAGCGAAGGCCGGATGCTGATGTTCGTTCAGCAACCTGTGAACAGCTGGGCGCCTCTGGCCGATGTGCTCAAATGGCGGATATCGGACTCGGGTCGCTACCGCGCGGGCGACTACTACGCCCAGGCCTGGGGCCTGACCCACTATCTCATGAGCACGCCCGAACGCACCCGCATGCTGGGCCAGTATCTCGCGGCGGTCTCGCGCGGCGAGGATTCCATCGTGGCCATGCAGGCAGCCACCGGCCGGACGCCCGAACAGTTGCAGAACGACATGCGGCTCTATCTGACGGGCTCCATCCGGGTTCAGACCCCCCAGATCGAAATACCGACGCCGAGGGTCGAGATTACCCGGCTGTCGCCGGTCGAAAGTGAACTGGCCTGGCTGGACCTGCGGCTGGACCGTGAGCCGATCAAGGTGGAGGCACCCGAACCCCGGGAGGGCGAGACCGAACGGGCCCGCGAGGCCCGTGAACGGGACATGCGCGAATACACCGAGGCCCGGGCCACCCTCATCAGCGACGCCCTCGCGGCCGGGGCACGCCACCCCGACGCGCGCATTGCCCAACTGGTCCAGGCACGGGCCCATCGGCTTGAGGGGCGGTCCGAGGCCGGCTTCGAGGTGCTGGAGCCCTTGCTGACGGGCGATGAGAGCGATCCGATTACCTTGCGACTGGCGGCTGAGCTGCTGCTGGACATGGCCCAGTCCGAAACCGATCCGGCGCAGGCGACCGGGCATCGGCGCGAGGCCCGCGCCTATCTGACCCGCGCCCTCGACGCAGACCCCCTCGACTTCCGCATCTATCTCGCTCTCAACGAGAGCCGGAGCGGCGAGGCGACCTATCCGACCGACAATGACATTTCGACCCTGGAGATCGGGTCGACGCTTGCGCCTCAATCCTTCGACATGCGCATGCGTCTGGCGCGCGCCTATATGGCCCGCGGCCTCTATGGCGAGGCCATAATGACGGTGCAGCCCGTGGCCAACAGCCCTCACGGAGGGGCCTGGGCCGCGCGTGCGAAAGCGCTTGCCGCCTCCGCCCTGACGGCGATGGGGCAGGCCGCGCCGCCGATCGAGGACGCCCCCTCCGATGAAGCCCCGTCAGACGACAGTTCGTCCGACGAGGCCGGGCAGCCGGCAGTGGCGGCCCACTGACACCGACGGGTGACTTTCCGCGCCGTCCGCGGTAACTCGCGCGGCCCAACGGATCGAACATGTCGAAGCTCACTCTCGAACAGGAGGCCCTGCGCCGCAGGACCTTCGCCATCATCGCGCACCCTGACGCCGGCAAGACCACCCTGACCGAGCACATCCTGCTGGCCGGCGGGGCCATCCGCGCGGCCGGGGCCGTTCGGGCGCGGGGCGAAAACCGGCGCACCCAGTCCGACTGGATGAAGATCGAGAAGGAACGCGGCATCTCCGTCTCCGCGTCCGTGATGACGTTCGAGCACGACGGCAAGATGTTCAACCTGCTGGACACGCCCGGGCACGAGGACTTCTCGGAAGACACCTACCGCACCCTGACCGCCGCCGACTGCGCCATCATGGTGCTGGACGCCGCCAAGGGGATCGAGCCGCAGACGCTGAAGCTGTTCGAGGTCTGCCGCCTGCGCGACATCCCGATCATCACCTTCATCAACAAGCTGGACCGCGAGGCCCAGGACCCGATGGCCCTGCTGGACGAGATCGCCTCGCGCCTGCAGCTCGACCCTGCCCCCATCTGGTGGCCGGCCCAGAGCGGCAACCGGCTCAGGGGCATGGTCGAGATGGGCACGGGCCGGTTCCAGCCCTATGCCCGCAAGCCCGCCGGCTCGGCCGAGGACGTGCCCCACCCCGAGGCCCTGCCGCTGGCCGAGGCCGCGCAATATTTCGAGGCCGGCGAGCACGAGGCCCTGCTGGAGGCGCAGGAACTGGTCGAGGGCGGCTATCCGGCATTCGACCGTCAGGCCTTCCTTGAAGGCCATATGACGCCCGTGCTGTGGCGCTCGGCCCTGCGCCATTTCGGAATCGACGAACTGCTGGCCGCCATCGGTGAATGGGCCCCGCCGCCCAAGGTGATGAAGGCGCACAAGGCCGCCCCCGCCGGAACCCGCAACGCCGCCGAGCCCGTCCCCCTGACGGTCGCGCCCGGCGAGGCCGAGGTGACGGGCTTCGTCTTCAAGGTTCAGGCGAACATGGACCCGAACCACCGCGACCGCATCGCCATGTTCCGGATGGCTTCAGGCAAATTCCAGCGCGGCACGAAGCTGAAGGTCCAGAACACCGGCAAGCAGCTGTCGGTGAACGCCCCGATCATGTTCTTCGCCAGCGACCGCGAACTGGCCGAGGACGCCTATGCCGGCGACGTCATCGGCATTCCCAACCACGGCGTGCTGCGCGTCGGCGACAGCCTGTCCGAAAGCGGCCTGATCCGTTTCGCCGGCCTGCCGAACTTCGCCCCCGAAATCCTGCAGCGCGTCCGGGTCAAGGATCCGCTCAAGGCCAAACACCTGAAGAAGGCGCTGGACGGTCTGGCCGAAGAGGGCGTGACCCAGCTGTTCCGCCCGGAGATGGGCTCGGACTTCATCGTCGGCGCCGTCGGCCAGCTGCAGTTCGAGGTCATGGCCGACCGGCTGGGCGAGGAATACGGGCTGGAGGTGATCTTCGAACCGTCGCCCTGGGCCGAGGCCCGCTGGATCGGCGGGACCAGGGCCGATCTCGAGGACTTCATGGGCAAATACCGCGGCCAGATGGCCCGCGACATCGACGACGATCCGGTCTTCCTGGCCAAGTCGAGCTGGGAGACCGGCTATGTGATGGAGCGGTTCCCGGTCGTGGCCTTCACCAAGACGAAGGAGCGGGGCTAGGCCGCCACCAGACAGTGTTCGGGCGCATAGCGCGCATCCTGACCGTCCACATCGACGACCTGACCCGCATAGATCAGGTCGATGACCTCGGCGGTAACCGGACGGCTGGCGAGATACCCCTGGAACTCGTTGCAGCCCGCGACGGCCAGCCGCAGCCACTGGTCCGGGGTCTCCACCCCTTCGGCAATCACGCGGATATTCAGCGAGCGCCCGAGTTGCAGGATGCTGGATACCAGGACTTCGGCCGACTTTGATTGACCCATCTCGATGACGAATGACCGGTCGATCTTGATCTTCCCGATCGGAAAGCGGCTCAGATAGGAAAGGCTGGAATAGCCGGTGCCGAAGTCATCGAGCGCAATCGAGAATCCGGCGTCCCGCAGTTCGGCCAGTCGCCGCACGGCACCGTTCCCGCTTTCCACCAGCACACCTTCGGTCAGTTCGAGCTCGATCCCCGAAGGACTGACCCCGGTCTCCCCGGCCAGGGCGATGAGTTGCCGGATGAAGTCCGGGTCGCGAAGCTGGATCGCCGAGATGTTCACCGCCATCTTCAGTCCCGGCCAGCGCAGGCTGTCCTCGAAAGCGCGTTTCAGGGTGAAAGCCCCGAGGGCCTCGATCATTCCACTCTCTTCGGCCAGTGGCACGAACTCCGCCGGCGACACCGGCCCGAATTCGGCGGAGTTCCAGCGCACCAGAGCCTCGACGCCGATCAGCGCCCGATTCCGGTAGACCTGCGGCTGGTAGACCATGGTCAGGGCACCCGCCTGGAGGTCACGGCGAAGCGCATCCTGCAGACCCCGACGCCGACGGGCGGATTCGTCCATGGCAGGATCAAACATCGTGGCCCGGTCGCGACCGTCCCGCTTGGACGCGAACAGGGCCAGGTCGGCCTTGCGCAGCATTTCGCCGACATCGGGCATCCCGTCATCGCTCAGGCTGGTCCCCACGCTGGCGGTCAGCCGCAGACGGCCGGCGCTGAGCGCAAAACGCCTCGCCAGGGACTGCAGGATCCGCTCCGCTTGCTGCTGTGCCTGGGCCGGGTCGGAGATCGGCTGAATCAGGGCGAATTCGTCGCCACCCAATCGGAAGCACTGGCCACCCGGTCCGGCCAGCCGCCGCAAACGGCGGGCGGCAATGCGAAGCAGCTCATCACCCACCGCATGCCCGCTCAGATCATTGATTTCCTTGAAGTTGTCCAGATCGACACAATGGAGGGCATAGCGCGACCCATCGTTCCTGCCCGCGGCGTCCAGGTGTTCGAACCGCTTTTCCAGTGCCTCGCGATTTCCGAGACCCGTCAGCCGGTCGTGATAGGCGACGTGCAAGGCGCGCTGCTCGCTGGCTTCCACGGCCCGGGTCGCAGCGTGGGCCTTGCGATAGGCGATCAGGGCGAGCGCCAGCATTGCGGCGAGCAGGGCCAGGGTCATCGGAAGGAATTTGCCCAACAGCCAGTCGCCGGCCTTTTGCGGAATCCAGTCCAGCGTCGCCACGGTCAGGCCGGCGGGGTTCGAAACCCCCGCGTGCGCCTGATCCGGGTCGGAGCGGGAATCGACCATGTGAAGGTGGGCACCCTCCAGCATGTAACGTCGGCTGAAGGCGTCGATGAACGCCTGGTCCATCAGCCGTCCGGTGATGATGACCGGCGCGCGTCGTCCCGTGATGCGGGCTTTTCCGAAATCCGGCTGCACCAGGGTGGCGGACAGGATGAACAACTGGCCGCCGACCCGGTCCATGGCGCTGGCGACGATGGCGGATTGCGGACCGGAGGTCGTCGTAACGGCGGTCGATGCCCGCAGGGCCTCCGCCTCACGCACCTCGGCGATAATATGCGCCACCGGTCCGGCAATCTGATCGAAGCGGGAAACCGGAACATCCCCGCCGTCATCCATGCCGTAGATCGGCCTGTCAGCGGCATCGAGCACCCACGAAAACTGGAAGCCGTTGGTCACATGAAGATAGGTGCCGACGTTGTCGCGGGCCCAGTCACGGTTGAACCGGTTGTCGAGATTGAGGACGGCCTCGTCCCAGACGGCCTGCGGGATGACCTGCCGGCCGATCTCGTGGACCCGCGATGACAGTCCTTTCTCGACCACGACCTGCTCGCGCTGGAGCGCAACCCTGTCGAAATCCTCAGCCATCCGCCCAAGCGTCGCCGTCAGCACGGCGATCGCGACACCACCGCACGCCGCGACAGCCCAGAACTGATTTCTCGCCCTTGCGCGTCCAGGCAATGCCCTAACCCCCGACTTCAGGGAGTCACTGTAGTTACGGGAACCTAACGGAGTTCTCCCGGAAATGGTGAACGCAACCCTTAGGCCCCGGGCCGGGCGTACCTGGCCGGGATTCAGACCGAACTTTCGCCGCGGCGTCGCGTTTGCTGAGGATCGACCACGGGACGCATTTTGGTCCCGAAGCGGGACGACCGGAGCGCCAGCCCCCCATGTTCGAGTTCGGCCGGGATTTGAGGAAGCTGTTCGAAAAAGCGCGCGAGAGCGAGGATCTCGGCTGGCTGGAGCTGGTCGGGGCCGATCTTGTCGCGAACGAGGCCCAGTCCCTCTGCACCGACGCCGGCCGGGTCTCCTGCTCCCGGCCCTTTGACACCTGGATGCGGGCCTCGGCCCTGTGGCGCGAACATGCCCGCCGGACCGGGCGCAGGACCAGCCTTGATCGGGCAGCCGGCGCAGCCTCCGATGCCGCGCGGCACACAACCACACCCGACCAGACCGCGGCGGCCGCAATAGAGTCCGGCGAAATTCACCTGCTGCGCTTCGACCTGTTCGGCGGCCCGGAAAAGCTGAATGCCGCTGTGTCCGACGTGCAGTCTCTGACGGCGGACCGACCGGCCACCCGCTCCGCTGCGGCCGCCCTGCACGCACGGCTGACGGCCCGGCGGGCCCGGCTCTCCGGGGAGCCTTCGGCCATGCTGGACGCTGCCGCCCTGCTGGACGCCGCCCTGCACGGGGCAAAGGCCCTGCCGCCGACGGTCGGCGATGATCTCCGGCTGGACCGCGCGGCCCTGGGCCTGGAAGCCGGGGTCGCACGGCGCGACGGACGCTTGCTGGATCAGGCCGGGCGCGACCTTCGGGTCCTGGTCGAATCTGCTTCACCCGACTACCGGCCGCTGACCCGGGCGCGGGCCCTGGCCCTCGCCGGTGCCGGCCTGCTGGCCCTGGCCCGACTGGCGAAGGACGAGGCCGCCACCGCCCAGGGTCAGGCCCTGTTCGCAGCCGCCGCCGACCAGTTCACCCCCGACCACAGCCCGCTGGACTGGGTCGCCGTGCAACTGGCACCCGGCGACGACGACACCCCCCTGGCGCGGCTGTCCGAGGCCGAGAGCCTGACCCGCGAGCCCGGCCTGATCCTTGGTGCCCTGGCCCGCGAAAGACGGCTGGCCGCCGAGACCGCCCTGGCCGAGGCCATGGGGGATGTCGAAGGCCTGACCGGGCTGGAGGCCGTCGTCCGCCGCGGTCTCGCCGCCTCCGCGGGGTCTCAGCCACTGGAATGGGTCGCCGACCAGATCGCTATGGCGCATCTGGCCCTCGCCAAGGCGCGCCTGACGGCCACCGAACCGCGCGCCGTCGGCATGATGCTGGCCGAGGCGATCGAGACGGCGAACGAATGGGGTGCCTCCGCGCTGATTCAGCGGGCGACCCTGCTGCAGCTGCAGGCTGCCCAGGCCTAGAGCAGCCGGTCGCGGGAAGCCGCACCGCCCGCCTGTGACCCGAGGCCTAGCGGCTGTCGGCTGAGGCCTGCCGTCCCGGCAGCGCCGCCATGATCGCCGCCCGTTCGGCGTTGGTGAATCCGCTCCAGCCACCGATCTCGGACAGGGTCCGCCAGCAGCCCAGGCACAGGCTGGTCGCACCGTCGACAATGCAGACCTTGATACAGGGGGTCGCGATACTGCCCGGGAGGCCGGCGGTCGGTGGGTTGATGGCAGGCGGGACACTTGATGACATGGATGCGAAATATGTTCCGGTAACGGAGCAAACCCTGTTGCGTTTCTCACGCGTCCGGGCTAGGTTGAGGACGACGCGAAACGACTATGACGGTGAGATTCCTGAAAAGCACGACGCGTCTCTTTTCATCATTCACTCGAAAGGAGACGCCAGATGAAAGACCGAGACCGCAATCTGCAGCACGCCATGATGTCCTTTGCCCTGTTGGGCGGGATGCTGGTTAATACGAAGAACGGCTATGGGGCCGGCGATCGGGAGATCAGCCACCCGTCGACCTTCGTGCCGATCAAGCTGCGCAAGCGCGACTAGGCCGTCCCACCAACCTGATCGACCCAGCCCCGGCCCGCGAGGACCGGGGCTTTGCAATTCCACTTTTAGGGTATAGCAGTCGCGCGCCCGAGCAACGTTTGCCAAGGCTCATCCCTGGGGGGTGGCGACCATGATCATGCTGAAGGCGACGCTGGTCGCAATGACGCTCATACGACCCTGGCGAACCGGCTGGTCAGCGGACCGGGGGGTGGATTTTTCGCTCCGCCCGGTGGCGAGGTCCGCACCCCTGCCGACTGCCGTGGGCGGTGACCCGGTACCCGCCGAGCAGGCCAGCTTCATCGACGAAGACGAGACCGCTTCCCTGATCGTCTCCGGCGAGCAGGCCCGGATCGCACCGGCCATGGTCGACGTCCGGCCCGAAACCGCTTCCCGCGAGACCCCCGGACTTCAGGCCTGGTGGTCGGTGTCAGGCAAGCCGTCCGACAGCTGACATTGCGGCGCGGCCCGGCCTGCGGCACATCGGGCGCATGACCCTGATCCGAAGAGACCGCCGCGACCATATCGAACTCTGGACCCTGGACCGGCCGGACCGGCTCAACGCCCTGCCCGACCTGGAGGACGGCGAGACGTTCGCCGCGGCCTGCGAGGCGGTCAACGCCGACCCGGAGGTGCGCTGCGTGATCCTTACCGGCGCCGGACGGGCCTTCTCGGCCGGCGGCGACCTGAAGGCGATGAAGGACCGACGCGACACCTTCGCCGGCTCGGGGACTGATATCCGCGACAACTACCGGCGGGTGGTGCACCGGATCGTGCGATCGCTCTACGGGCTGGAAGTGCCGCTGATCGCGGCGGTGAACGGGCCCGCCATGGGGCTGGGCTGCGACATCGCCGGCCTTGCCGACATCCGCATCGCCTCGGAGACGGCCAGTTTCGGCGTGCCGTTCCTGAAGCTCGGCATATTGCCGGGCGATGGCGGGGCCTGGCTGATGCCGCGCAACATCGGCTATGCGCGCGCCGCCGAGATGCTGTTCACCGCCCGGGTGCTGGACGCGAAGACGGCGATGGAATGGGGTCTGGTCAGCCGGGTGGTTGAGCCCGGGCGGCTGATGGATGAGGCCTTGGAGATCGCGGAGGACGTGGCCTCGCGCGCGCCCCAGGCCCTGCGCATGACCAAGGCCCTGCTGCGTCAGGGGCGCGACGCGACCTTCGACCAGATCCTCGAGATGACGGCGTCAATGCAGGCGCTCGCGCATCTGAGCGACGACCATCAGGAAGGCGTGACCGCGGCGCTGGAGAAGCGGGCGGCCGTGTTTGAGAGGAAGTGAAGGCTTGGGGCTTGGGTCTTAGGGCTTAGGTCTTGGGGATTGGCGGAGCAAAAAGAGCGAGGCCAAATACTTCGTCTCTCAAGCCCTAAGTCCTAAGCCCTAAGACCTAAGACCTAAGACCTAAGACCTAAGACCTAAGACCTAAGCCCCAAGCCCTCGTCCCTGCCCTACCCCGCCTGCGGTGCCTCGCGCATCGCCCGGCCGGCGGGGACACCGGTCGTTGCCGCACGCGGGGCACCGGCGGTCTCGCCGGGCTTCATGAATTTCACCAGCACGCGCTGGCCGATCAGCAGGGGGGCGTCCCCGGCGCTGACGACGACCTCGACCACCCGTTCGTCCGAGCGTTGCGAGGGATCATCCGAAGCCAGTTTGCGGGCACCGAAGACGGCGGCGCGGCGCAGGACGGTGCCGACATAGACCTTGGACGGGTCGCCCTCGGGGGTGATCTCGACCGCCTGGCCGGCGCTGATGTTCGGGATGTCGCTCTCGACGATCTCGGCGCGGGCGATGCGGGGGGCATCCGGTTCGAGGTCGAACATGTTGGAAACGTTCAGGGTCGAGGCACCGGCGCCGGGGTTGGCGTAGCGGCGCACGATCCGGCCCGACTGGGGCGCACGGATCACGGTCAGCTCGACATTGTAGGCGGCCTGGTCGCGGCGGGCGCGGGCCGTCTGGACAGACGCCTGCTGGGAGGCGAGCCGGGCCTGGGCCGTGGCGATGGCATCCCGTGCCTGATCCATCCGCGAGGCGGCGACGAAGTTTGAGGCGACCAGCCGTTGCAGGCGGTCATGCTCGCGCTGGGCGGTGCGGATCTCGACCTGGATCAGACGGATCTGGCTTTCGGCCTGGGCGACGTCGGCATTGGCGCTCTGCAGGGCCAGACGGGGCTCGTCGTCCTCCTGACGGGCGAGGATCTGGCCGGCGACGACGCGGTCGCCTTCCTGGACCAGAACTTCACGCACCACGCCCCCTCGGCGGGCCGCGATCTGGATGATGCCGCCCTCGACGTCGACCTTGCCATTGGCGATGGCCGCATAGGGGCTTTCGACCCGGGTGGCCGCAGCCTTCTCGACCTCCGCCTTCTTCGCCTTGCCGGCGTTCTGCATGAAGCTGAAGCCGACGACGATGACGGCGATCAGCACGAGGCCGATCCAGAGCCATTTGTTCTTGAGGAAGGCGGGCATGGCGTAGGTCCTAAGGCGGTTCAGTGCGAGGCCAGCGTGGCGTCGGGATTGGGGGTGCGGCGCTCATCGGAAATGATGACACCGTCTTCGATCTTGATGACCCGGTCGGCCCATTCCTCGAGGCGAGGATCGTGGGTGACGCAGATCACGGCGGCGCCGTGCTCGGTGGCGGCGCGGCGCAGCAGGCGGATGACGATCTGGCCGTTCTCGCCGTCGAGGGCGGAGGTCGGTTCATCGGCGAACAGGATCTGCGGATTCTTGGCCAGGCAACGGGCGATGGCGACACGCTGCTTTTCGCCGCCGGACAGGGCCGAGGGCCGCTGGCTGAGGCGGCTTCCGAGGCCGACTTCCTTGAGGGTCTCGGTCGCCTGGCGGCGGGCGTCGCCCTTGGACAGGCCCTGGAATTTCAGCACCACCTCGACCTGTTGCAGGGCCGTCAGGGCGGGGAAGAGGTTGAAGCCCTGGAAGATGAAGCCGCAGTTGTCGAGGCGGAACTTGTCGATCCGGCCCGACGACAGCTTCCACAGATCATCGATGTCGAGCGTATCGACCCGACCCTCTTCGGGCCGCAGCAGGCCGGACAGGGCGGCGATCAGGGTCGACTTGCCGGAGCCGGACGGGCCCATGACCATTGTCAGGTCGCCGTGGCGCGCGTCGAAATCTACGCCCTTCAGGACCTCGATGTAGGATTTGCCGGACTTGAACCGCTTGATCAGGCCCTTGGCCTCGATGGCGAAGTCGCCGTGTTTTCCGTGAGACGTGGTGTGAGCGGTCATCGCAGCAGATCCGCAGGCTGGCTGTTCTTGAGGATGCCCAGCGACAGGGCGCCGGACATGATGGAGATGGCGACCAGTCCGCCGCCGACGATGATCAGCAGGACCGGCGGCAGGGCGATGATCACCGCATTGGCGGCGGCGAACCACTGCACCAGCAGGGTCAGGCCGATGGCGGCGGCGACGCCGACGAGGCCCACCCAGAAGCTGAGCTCCATGACGATCAGGTTCAGCGAACCCATGCCCACCCCCAGAGCCCGCAGCGAGGCGAACTCCTTGATGTTGGCCATGATGGCCCCGCGCAGGGTCTGCCAGGTGATGGCCACGCCGATGATGGTGCCCAGCACCACACAGCCGCCGATGATGATGACCAGAATGCCTTCCTCGAACATGGCGCCGGCATTGGCATCGGCCAGTTCCTGACGCGTCCAGGCCTTCCACTGGCCGTCGCCGAGGGCGTTCAGCTGGGCCGCGACCGTTTCAGCCTGGGCAGGGTCGCGCAGCTTGATCATCAGCGGGCCGACGCGCGGGCCGGTGTCGGCCTGGCCGAGCATCCGCAGGGTGTCGCGCGACATCACGATACTGGCCTGCATCATGTTGGGGTAGCCGCGGGTGATGCCGACCACGGTCACCGTCTGGCCATTGTAGAGCGCCTTGTCGCCGAGCTTGACGCCCAGTTTGGTCACGGCCGTTTCGTCGATCGCCACCGTGTAGGGCTGGCGCAGGGCGTCGACCAGTTCCTCGGAATAGTCCGTCGGGATGGTGACCGCCCCCGGGGTGGTGTCGATGATGCTGGCCTGGACGAATTCCTGCTTGGGCGCACCCTGACGGGCGCGCTCGGCCTGGGACATGGTCGGGTCGACGTTCTTGACCGACTGGAAGGAGCCGCCGGCACCGTCCAGCGGCTGGACCTCGATGACCTGCGGATTGCGGTAGGCCAGCGGAATGAAGCGGCGCGGCACGCCCGAGGGCCCGCCCATCAGGCTGGTGGCACCCGGCTGCATGATGATGATGTCGGCGCTGGACCGCTCGATCGTCGCGGTGAAGCCCTTGCCGATGCCGATGAAGACGCCGGTCATGGCCAGGACCAGCAGGCCCGACAGGGCCAGGGCCATAACGGCCGCCATGTAGCGCCGCCACTCATAGAGGAGGGTTGAAAGTGCAAGCGACATGGAAACGGAAAGACCCCTGACGTTGAGCGCTATCTGACGATGCAAGGGAGCGGGGCCAAGTTAAATCGGGTTAAGGCGAGCACCGTTACGGATTTGTAAGACCGGACGCGCGGCGATGGACGGAAAGCGCTCATCGCGTCTATGCAGTTGGCAACGAACGGCGACACCCGCCGACGCCCTGGGAGAATTCGCAGAATGATGCTTCGTTCGCTCCGCGCCGCCGTTTCGGCGACCGCCTCGATTGCCGCCGTCGCCGGCTTCCTGGCCGTGACGGCCACGCCCTCCACTGCCCGTGCCGACGAGGGCATGTGGACGTTCGACAATTTCCCGATCCAGACGGTGAACGACAAATACGGCACCCGGATCGACCAGGCCTGGCTGGACCGCGTCCGCAATGCCGCCGTCCGCATCCAGGGCTGCTCCGCCTCCTTCGTCTCGGACGAAGGCCTGATCCTGACCAACTGGCACTGCGTCGTCGGCTGCGCCCAGGAGCTGTCCTCGCCCGAGCAGGACTATGTGAAGAACGGCTTCCTGACCGCCAACCGCGAAGAGGAAAAGCGTTGCCCGGGCCAGACCGCTGAAGTGCTGGTCGACATCGTCGATGTGACCGACCGGGTGCTGGGCGCCGGCACCGGGCTGGAAGGCGCGGCCTTCAATGCTGCCCGCACCGCCGAGACCAATGCCATCCAGACCGAAGCCTGCGCCGGCGATACCCGGTTCAACTGCCAGGTCATCAGCTTCTACCGTGGCGGCCGCTACGCCATGTACAAATTCCGCCGCTATGACGACGTGCGGCTGGTGTTCGCCCCCGAAAACCAGGCCGCCTTCTTCGGTGGGGACCCCGACAATTTCAACTTCCCGCGCTATGCCCTCGATGCCGGCTTCCTGCGCGCCTATGAGGACGGCCGTCCGGTCGAGAGCCCCAACTTCCTGCGCTGGAACCCGAACGCCCCGGCCGAAGGCGACCCGGTGTTCGTGGCCGGCAACCCGGGCTCGACCTCGCGCCTGCTGACCATGAGCCAGCTCGAGCGGCTGCGTGACCAGACCCTGCCCCTGACCCTGATCCAGAGCTCGGAACTGCGCGGCCGCCTGCTGGAGTATTCCCTGACCGGCGACGAAGCCAAGCGGCTGTCGTTCGACCCGATCTTCGGCCTCGAGAACAGCTTCAAGGCCCAGTACGGCCAGCATCAGTCGCTTCTGGACCCGGCCTTCCTCGGCGCCCGGCGCGATGCCGAGAACGAGCTGCGCAGCCGTGTCGCGGCGGACCCTGCCCTGGTGCAGCGGATCGGCGATCCCTGGGCCGAGCTCGAGAGCGTTCAGGCCACGGCCCGCGAACTCTATCTCCCGGTCCGGCAGCTGGAACAGTCGGCCGGCGGTGGTTCGACCCTGTACCAGATGGCCCGCGCCATGGTGCGTGCGTCGAAGAACCCGGCGATGACCGAGGCGCAGCGCGCGCGCATGATCGCCGCCGTCGGGGCCGAGACTCCGATCGCCATGGAGATGGAGGAAATCCGTCTGCGCTACTGGCTGTCCAAGACCCGCGAATATCTGACCGTCGACCATCCCGACGTGAAGACCCTGCTGGGCCGCGAAAGCCCCGAGGCCCTGGCCGACCGTCTGATCTCGGGTACGCGGATGGGCGACGCTGCCTTCCGCGCCCAGGCCGCCGCCATGACCACGGAACAGATGGCCGCCGCCGATCCGCTGCTGGCCTTCATCATCGCCAATGACGCCCCCGCCGCGGCGATCGGCGCGCGCTGGGCCGCCGAGGTCAACGCCCCGACCGCCCGGGCCGCCGAAAGGGTCGCCCAGGCCCGGTTCGCGGTCTACGGCACCAACCAGTATCCGGACGCGACCTTCAGCCTGCGCCTGTCCTATGGCCAGGTCGAGGGCTGGAGCTATCGCGGCGTCACCGTTCCGGCCTTCACCTATATGGGCGGCCTGTACGAGCGGGCGACCGGGGCCGAGCCGTTCAATGCGGCACAGGCCTTCCTCGACAACCAGAGCCGCGTGAACACCGACACGGTCTACAACTTCTCCTCGACCAACGACATCATCGGCGGCAACTCGGGCTCGCCCGTGATCAATGCCGCCGGCGAAGTCATCGGCGCCGCCTTCGACGGCAACATCCACTCGCTGGGCGGGGCCTATGGCTATGACGGCACGCTGAACCGGACGGTGTCGGTGTCGACGGCGGCGATCACCGAGGCGCTGCGCAACATCTATCCGAGCCCGAACCTGCTGGAAGAGCTGGGGGTGGAGTAAGCATCCTTCTCCCCTTGAGGGAGAAGGTGTCAGCCCCGGCGAAAGCCGGGGATGACGGATGAGGGGTGAAACGCGGTGGTCAGAGATGACTTGCCCGTTTCGCCCCTCACGTCTTTCATGGGTGTATCACCCCTCATCCGACCCGCTTCGCGGGCCACCTTCTCCCTCAAGGGGAGAAGGAAGGAGCAAACGATGCGTCACCTCACCCCTGCCCTCGCCGCTGCCCTGCTGACCCTCGCCGCCGGTTCTGCCGCGAAGGCGGAAGAAGGCATGTGGACCTTCGACAACTTCCCCATCGCGCGGGCCAACGCCACCCTGGGGACGAACATCGACCAGGCCTGGCTGGACAGGGTGCGGTTGAGCTCGGTGCGGTTCGCCGGCTGTTCGGCGGGGATCGTCTCGGCCCAGGGGCTGGTGATGACCAACAATCACTGCGTCGCCACCTGCGTTGCCAATCTGTCGACCCAGGCGGTGAACTATGCCGAGACCGGCTTCACCCCGCGCACCCGCGAGGAAGAGCGCAAATGCCCCGGCGGGACGGCGGAGATCCTGACCGACATCTCGGACGTGACCGCGCGGATGCATGCGGCAGGTGCCGGGCTGGAAGGCCAGGCCTTCACCCGGGCCCGCGACGCCGAGGCCGGACGGATCGAGCAGGATACCTGCGCCGGCGACCCCGCCCGGCGCTGTCAGGTGGTCAGCCTGTACCGGGGCGGCCAGTTCAAACTCTATACCTACAAACGCTACACCGACGTGCGGCTGGCCTGGGCGCCGGAAGACCGGGCAGCGACGTTCGGCGGCGATCTGGACAATTTCAGCTTCCCGCGCTTCGCCATCGATGCGGCCTTCATCCGCCTTTACGAGAACGACGCCCCGGCAGAGACGCCGACCCATTTCGTCTGGAACGCCAGCCGGCCGGTCGAGGGCACGCCGGTGTTCGTGACGGGCAGCCCGGGCGCGACCCAGCGCCTGCTGACCCAGGACCAGCTGTTCACCGTCCGCGACGTGGTCCTGCCGATGGACCAGCTTCTGGCCTCGGAACTGCGCGGACGACTGATCCGGTTCTCCGAGGAGAGCGAGGAGAACGCCTTCATCGCCATGGACCCGATCGTCGGGCTGGAGAACACCTACAAGCGCGGCCTCGGCCGGATGCGGGCGCTGAGCGATGCGGGCTTCATGGCTGACAAAGCCGCCTCCGAGTCTGACTTCCAGCAACGCTATGAACGGCTTGAAACGGAGCGCTTCCGCTTGGCGGCGCCCCGGTCAAGCCAACAGACGCCGCCGCTCCTGATCCTACCTACCCCGCCTTGGCGCGAGATCACGGCCGTCCAGCCCATCGCACGTGAACTCTATCCCGCCATGGCCCTGCTCGAAGGCGGGACCGGCCTAGGCACCACGCCGGTGGCTGGCGGGTCGCAGCTGTTCCTGTGGGCCCGGACGCTGGTGCGCGGGGCGCAGGAGCGGGCCAAACCCTCGGCCGAGCGTCTGCCGGAATTCGCCGACAGCCGGCTGGCTGCCGTGCAGTCGGGCCTGTTCGCCGAGCGACCCGTCTATCCGTCGCTGGAACAGCTGAGGCTGGAATGGTGGCTCTCCAAGACCCGCGAATGGCTGACGGTCGACGATCCGCGCATCGAGATCCTGCTGGGCGATGAATCGCCCGAAACCCGCTCGGCCCAGCTGGTCGAGGCGACGGCCCTGGGCGATCCGGTCGTGCGCCGGGCGCTGTGGGAAGGCGGACTGGCCGCGATCGAGGCCTCGGACGACCCGATGATCCGCTATCTGCTGGCCCTGCAGGCACCGACCCGCGCCGTCCGCTCGGATTGGGAGGCTCGCGTGCAGGCGCCGACCGACCGCGCCTCGGAACGTCTCGCCGCCGCCCGCTTCGCCGCCTATGGCGACGCCGTCTATCCGGACGCGACGGGCACCCTGCGGCTGACCTATGGCAAGATCGAGGGATCGGACGTGCCCGGCCAGCGCTGGGGCCCGTTCACCACCTTCGATGGCCTGTGGGACCGGGCAACTGGTGCCCCGCCCTTCGATGTGGCCCCCCGACTGCTGGCCGCAGCCGATCGGATCGATGGCGACACGGTGCTGAACATGGCGGTGTCGTCGGACACCATCGGTGGCTCGTCAGGCTCGCCGGTGGTCAATGCGGCGGGCGAGATCGTGGGGGCCAATTTCGACTCCACCGTCCTGACCCAGCGCAACGCCTATGGCTACGACCGCAACGTCAACCGGTCGGTGATCGTGACCACCGGGGCGGTGACGACGGCGCTGCGCGATGTTTACGGGATGCACGGGCTGGTGGCGGAGCTGGGCGTCCGCTGACGCAGACGCAGTGGCTAGTGGCTAGTGGCTGGCGACCATCGGTGAAGCGGCGCGGACAGCGCCTGCCTTCCGCCACCCGTAAAGCAGCAACCACTAATCACTAGCCACTAGCCACCAGCCACTCAGATCTGCCCCATCTTCTGCCGGGCCTTGGTGAAATACTGCCAGCCGGTCCAGACGGTGACGAGGGCCGCGATCCAGATCAGGATGTAGGCGAAGATCTGGAAATGCGGCTGCCATTCCAGCGGCAGGCCGAAGCCGTCCCACAGCAGCACCAGTTGCAGGGCCCCCAGGGCCACGATCTGCAGGACCGTCTTCCACTTGGCCAGCAGGGTGACCGGCAGCTTGACCTTGCCGGCTACGGTCTCGCGCAGGGCCGAGACGGCGAACTCGCGGAACATGATCAGGCCGCAGGGAATGGCGATCTGCGGCAGGGCCCCCCAGGCCAGGACGCCGAGGATGGCCCCGGTGATCAGCACCTTGTCGGCGATCGGATCAAGGATGGCCCCCCAGCGGGTGGTCGAATGCCAACGCCGGGCCAGGAAGCCGTCGACCCAGTCGGTCGAGGCCGCGATGATGTAGATGATGAAGGCCGTACGCCCGAACCGGAACTGGTCGTCCGGGCTCAGATAGTCGGACATGAAGGGAATTCCCTGCGGCGCCGCACCCGCCAGGATCAGGAACATGATCACCCCGGCGACCAGCCGCAGGCCGGTCAGGATGTTGGGGATGGGGTTGGCGTGGGGATTGGGGGTCATGGGGCGCTCCGATACCTCAACGCGATCTGCCACGCTTCGCTCCCCGAAGCGAGACGTCCGGCTCTGTCGTTACCCGGCCAGCGAGACGAAGGTGTCATCGCGCAGGGAGCGCAGGACGCCGTCGGCGATGCCGAAATGCACGCCGCTGAGCGCCAGGGTGCCCGCCGCCTCGCGCTCGGCGATCCACGGGAAGGTGCGCAGGTTTTCCAGCGACAGACGGACCACCGCCTCCTCGGCCGCCCTTTCCGCCTCCTCCGGCGGGCAAGCCTCGCAGACCCGGCGCACGACCGGGGCCCCCTGGGCCACCCAGGGAGCGACGAAGTCCTGGCAGTTGTCGGGGGCGCCGTAGCGCATGGCGTTGACCCCGCCGCAGTGGGCGTGGCCCATCACCATGATACGCGCGACGCCCAGCACCTTGACCCCGAACTCCAGCGCCGCCGAGACGCCGTGCAGCTGGCCGTCGGGCTCATAGGGCGGCACCAGGTTGGCCACGTTCCGGACCACGAACAGCTGTCCGGGCGCGGTATCGAAGATCAGGGCCGGGTCGGCGCGACTGTCGTAACAGGCCACCACGAGGGTGTGCGGCTTCTGGCCTTTCGAGGCCAGCGCCTCGTATTCGGCCTTGGCGGCGGGCCAGTGGTCTTCACGGAAACGGCGGTAACCGGAGAGCAGGGCGTCGCGGGATTCGTCGGTCATGAGGCTGGTATAGGCATTCCGCTTAAGCGGGGGGAGAGGGTGGGCATCACCTAAAACAGCGGAGGACAGACGCAGGTCAGGGGCGAGGGAGTACGACCACCGGTTCCGGCTTTGAGTCAGAGAGCTGGATCAGGAAGGGATAGATTCCGCCATAGTCCGTCCGGTTGACCGCACCCCCGACATCGAAGTTCATGGAAACGCTCACGAAACGGCCTCTGGAAGGTTCACCTGTCGAGAGCGTGGGCTTCAATGACGAAAGGCGAGCTGCCTCGAGAGCAGCATCGCCGAGCCCGAGTCCGGGCCGGGATTCGTGATCGATTTCGCAATCGGCCAAGTTTCCGGGAGGCGCAATTCGGCAGCGAAGATGGACGCTCTGGAATTCGTTCGTCGCAAGGACTGCGGCAGGAACGATCCTGCGAGCATCTTCCAGCGAAGGGCGCGCGGTCCAGGGGGACTCAGGGCCGAACGGCAGAGTCGGATCGTAATCCCGGCGAGACGGGCCGGGCGCCGCGCAGCTCGAGAGAGCGGCCACGGCGATAATGTGCAGCAGGATCGTGTCCAAGATTCTCATGGCGCTCATCATTCACGGCAAGATGACAGGGAAAAGCGGGCTCCATCGAGGGAAGGAGGCACTCTACCGCCCCTCCGGATGGAAGAAGCCGTAAATCCGCTCTGCCAGTGGCTGGTTGATCCCCTCGACCTTGACCAGATCGACCACCGCCGCGCGACTGACCCCCTTGGCTGAGCCGAAGGCGTGCAGCAGGGCCTTCTTGCGGCCGGGGCCGACGCCCTCGATCTCGTCGAGCGGGTTCTTCTTGATGTCCATCGAGCGCCGCTTGGCGTGGGCGCCGTTGGCGAAACGGTGGGCCTCGTCGCGCAGTCGCTGGATGTAATACAGGGCCGGTGACTTCAGCGGCAGCATGAAGGGCGGCTTGCCGGGCATGAAGAAATGCTCCTTGCCCGCATCACGATCCGGCCCCTTGGCCACGCCGACGGCAAGTATGTCGTCCAGACCAAGATCGGCCAGAACGGCCAGGACCTCGGCCAGTTGTCCGGCACCCCCGTCGATCAGCAGCAGGTCGGGGCGGACCACCTCTTCCCCCGCATCCTCGTCCTTCACCAGACGACCGAAGCGTCGGCGCATGACCTCGCGCATCATGCCGTAGTCGTCGCCGGGGGTCAGGTCCTCGCCCCGGATGTTGAACTTGCGGTACTGCGACTTCTGGAAGCCCTCGGGCCCGGCCACAACCATGCCGCCGACCGCATTGGTGCCCTGGATGTGGGCATTGTCATAGATCTCGATCCGCTCCGGCCGGCTGTCCAGACCGAAGGCCTCGCAGACCTCATCGAGGATTTTGCCCTGGGCCGACCCCTCGGCCATCTTTCGGCCGAGGGCCTCGCGGGCATTGGTCAGGGCGTGGTCAACGAGGCTGAGTTTGTCGCCCCGCATCGGCCGGGCGATCTCGACCTTGCGGTCGGCCTTCATGAAGAAGGCCTCTTCCAGCAGTTCCAGCTCATGCGGCCGGACATTGGACAGGATCAGGCGCGGGACCGGCTTGTCCTCATAGAACTGGCCGAGGAAGGCGGCGAGGATTTCCGGGTCGGTGTCGGTCCTGTCGACGCGCGGGAAATAGGCCCGCCCACCCCAGTTCTGGCCCCCGCGATAGAAGAAGACCTGAACACAGGCCTGTCCGCCCTCGCTGAACAGGGCGAAGACATCGGCCTCGGCCACGCCCTCGGCACTGACGGAGTTCTCCATCGAAATGGCCGACAGGGCGCGGATGCGGTCGCGCACGCGGGCGGCCTGTTCGTAGTCCATGGCCTCGGCGGCGGCGCTCATCTCGTCGGACAGGCGGCCAATGACGGCGCGCGACTTGCCCTTGAGAAAGGCCGAGGCCTCATCGACCAGGCCGGCATAGTCCTCGAGCGAGATCAGGCCGGTGCAGGGGGCCGAGCAGCGCTTGATCTGGTGCAGCATGCAGGGCCGGGTGCGGCTCTCATAGACGCTGTCAGAACACGACCGCAGCAGGAAAGCCTTCTGCAGGGTGTTCAGGGTCCGGTTCACCGCCCAGGTCGAGGCAAAGGGGCCGAAATAGTCGCCGGGCGTGGTGTGGGCCCCGCGATGCTTGCGCACCTGGGGCGCGCGGTGGTCCTTGCGGATCATCAGTTCGGCGAACGACTTGTCGTCGCGCAGCACCACATTGAAGCGCGGCTTCAGCTGTTTGATGAAGCTGGATTCGAGCAGCAGGGCCTCGGTCTCGGAGGCGGTGATGACCAGTTCCATCGACCGGGTCAGGGAGACCATCAGGCCGATGCGCTGGGTGTGAAACCGGCCTTGAGCGTATTGCAGGATGCGCTTTTTGATCGACTTCGCCTTGCCGACATAGAGGCAGGTCCCGTCCTCGCCATACATGCGATAGACGCCCGGCTTGTCGGGGGCCCGCCGCGCCTCGTCACGGATCAGGTCGGCACCCTGCTGTTCGGAAAAGCGCTCCTCGGTCATCGACACCGAATATAGGCCCGGACCGGGCGTCAGATCAGCTGAATCTGGGCGATGAGGGACTTTTTCGGCGACGGGACAGCCGGTGGGATCGGTTGGTTCATCACAACGGACACAACGGAAGGCACAACGGGCACGGCGGGATCAGTGACTTGTCGAGATCGCGGCGTACGGCGCAGGACACCTCTTGGAACGGGGAGCTCGGACTTTGCGGCTTTCAGATCCCGTGGTGTTCGTTGTGCATTCCGTTGTGCCCGTTGTGATGAACCCACTCTGGTTGGAGCATCCACAGGCACGCCGTCCGTTCTCAGAAGCGGCGGACCATAAGGACGCCGACGAGCACCAGGGCGATGCCGGCGAGGCGGCCCGGGCTGATCGGGTGCTGCGGCGTACCGAAGGCTCCGAAATGGTCGAGGATCAGGCCGATCAGCAGCTGTCCTGCGACCATCAGGGTGATGGTCAGGGCGACCCCGAGGCGCGGCACGCCCCAGGCCGCGGCCACGACGAAGATCGCGCCATAGAGGCCACCGACCCAGGCATACCAGGGCAGGCCCCGCGCCGCTACGACATCCGGCCTGGCCTGCAGGATCATGGCGAGGATCCCAAGCGCCGCCGTGCCGATGGCGAAGGAGACAAAGGCGGCATTAACCGGCGAACCGACAGCGCCCATCATCTTGGCGTTGGTCGGAGCCTGCAGGGCGGTCGCGCCCCCCGCGAGGACGACGGCGATCATGGCGAGGAGATTGGGGTTCATGCCCTCTGGCTACCACGGCACGCCGCAGTGCGGCAGGGCAAGGTTGCAACGCGATGGCCGGATTGATCCGTCTGGTAAACCGTCCTGAACGGATTCTGATCCGGGCACGCCTGCCTGAACTAGAGTCGGCCATGTTGCCCGGTCGACCGCCCGAGCTCCTCGTTGCAGTCACCTTCCTGAGCCCAGTAGATTTTCCGGGGCGTCGCCTCGGTTCCGAACCGTGTCTCGATCGCCCGCATCTGCCGCTCGTTCGGTCGGTCGTAGCGGTCCAACCCGGTCACGCCCGCAGACTCGAGAATTTCCCGAGGGAACCAGACGACCTGATATTCCTCCGAAGTCCTGATCCGGCTGCCATGTGGCAGCGAGAGGTCGTTCGACAGGATGGTGTGGGTCTGGTTTTGCAGGCGGTTCGCGCATCGAAATAGCCACGGCGCCACGCCCGCCTCATCGAGCAAGCGTGTGAGTGCTGCTGCTGCTGCGTTTGCCCGTGAGTGTTCTTCGGCCGTAACAGCGCCCGGATTGGCATTCATCCATTCCAGAGAGCTTATCGGATTGCCATGGAACGTCACGGCGCTGAAGCCTTGAGCGATACGATCTTTGGCGGTCACCCAGACCACCGCACACCCGGAAGCGCATTCGCCTGTGATCGTGAGCCGGGCCCGTCGATTCCTGACCAACTCCGACATTCGAATGCTGGCGGCGAAATCACCGCCCGCGCTCTGAAGATCAAGAATATCCTGATCTTTCAGGAGCGCCTCAAGCCGATCCACATTCCCGGGCTCGATATCCTGATGGAACATCACGACGTCGTAGCGCCGGATGGTCATGTCCAGAATGTATGCGTTGATATCCTGACTGGGTTCCTGGCTCGTCATGAGCAAAAGCAGCAGGTTCAACATCTTGTCGCTCATCCACAGCCGGAACGGCGGGCCTGTTCCGCATTGATCCGCTCAAGATTTTGTTGGGCACGGAAAGCAGATTCAACAAACCACATCGCTGCCGAGTCAAGGGCGATCCCCATCGTGCGAAGATCAGTGATCCGGGCGAGGAGATTGGGGTTCATGCCGGCACGCTAGCCGATCCGGAGCACTGACAGAACAGACTCAGTAAACGTTCAGCCTCATCCGACCATTGTACCAGGTGGCCATGATGACGCGATCCGGCGCATCTCCCTTTCCCGGCCCGCCGATAACGAGTTCATCAGCCCCGGAACTGCATGTGAAGCCGACGTCGGCGATCACCCAGATCGGCTCCAGAGCCGCGTTCAGCCGGGCCAGGTCCTCCGCAGACGCCTCTCCGGCCACACCGGCAAAGGACTGTATCCTGATGCGATCCCACTGCGTCTCAATGCGATAACGGACCTGCCGGTCCTGAGGACAGTTCCACGTCGCCTCGATCACGCCGCTGGCCGGCTGGTAGGTATGGATGATCGGTGGCGGTGGTTCCTGTGACAGGGCCGTCGCGGTCACCATGAAGATCGACATCAAGGACATGAGGACCCCGGGTTGTAATCGCCAGACTCAACGGACCCCCGATCCGTTCGCTCAGATCGTGAGTTGGAGGTGTTGTCCGCGTAGTCATATTCCCGGACCGTGCCCCGGTGCGATGAGAAGCTTTAGCCATTCAGGAGCCGCCGCCGGGATTTTGGACGATTATCGGGGGCGGATTGCCTCTCGATTCGAAGCCCAGACCAATCGCACACCCCTCCATGTTGATGGCCGGATCACAGCATGCATTCTGCCCGAATACAATTCCTGATTATATTTTAGCACTCGCCAAGGTTCACCACGCCGTGCTCTTGTCCGCCCCGCCGAAGACCTCCCCCAGCCGCGCCCGCGTCGCCCGGTGCGTGTCCTCCGGCAGGGCCGTCGGGTCGAACCAGTCCACCTCCGCGATCTCGCCGTGGCTGGTGCGGTCGGTCAGCGAGAAGCGGTCGATGCGGTAGACCAGCACATGGTCGCCGCGGAAGAAGCGTTCGTTGGAATGGACGCTGACCAGGGTCGGACGGCCCTCGATGATGAGACCGGCCTCCTCGCGCAGCTCGCGGATCAGGGCGTCCTCGCAGGTCTGGCCGCGCTCGACGCCCCCGCCGGGCAGCCACCAGCCGTGCAGATAGGTGTGTTTGACCCGCAGAACGCGGCCCTCCGGGTCCACCGCCAGGCCGCGCACGCCCAGGGTCATGCCGCGGCTCATCCGCGACCAGGCGAAGAACAGGGGGCGGGTGAAGGGCTCGATCCGGGTGCGCCATGTCGTCATGGGGCGACGATAGGGCCTCGCGCCGCCTTGAACACCCGGCCGCGGGGCTTTATTGCGGGCGCGCTAAAGGAGCGTTTCCATGCTGGCCCTCTATATCATCCTCGGCTTTGTCGCCGTCCTCGCCGTCATCAATCTCGTCGAGTTCGGCCGGGTTGACTGAGGCCTCGGCCCCGGCCCGGCCAAGGGGCGGTGCCGCCCTGGTCACCGGCGGGGCGAAGCGCATCGGCCGGGCGATCTGTCTTGAGCTGGCCGCCGCCGGGTTCGACCTGGCGATCCACCACCGCGATTCGGCCGATGAGGCCGCAGAGGTCGCGCGCGCGGTAGAGGCCATGGGCCGCCGCGCCGCCTGCCTGTCGGCAGACCTGGCCGACGCCGAAGCGACCGGGACCCTGATCGGCCGGGCCGTCGAGGCGCTGGGGCCGCTGACGGTGCTGGTCAACAACGCCTCGCTGTTCGCCGACGACCGGCTGGACAGCCTCACCGGCGAGAGCTGGTCCTCGCACATGGACGTCAATCTGCGCGCGCCGGTGCTCCTGGCCCAGGCGTTTGCGGCCCAGGCGCCGGACGGCTCGGTCATCATCAATATTCTGGACCAGCGCGTGCTGAAGCCCGATCCGCGCTTCTTCTCCTATGGCCTGTCGAAATCGGCGCTCTGGGTCGCGACCCGGACCATGGCCCAGGCCCTGGCGCCGCATATCCGGGTCAACGGCGTCGGGCCCGGACCGATCCTGCCGTCGGTGCATCAGACCGCAGCGGAGTTCGACGCCGAGGCCCGGGCCACGCCGCTGCAGCGCCCCGGCAGTCCCGAGGCCGTCGCACAGGCCGTGCTCTGGCTGGTGGACGCCGGTCAGGTGACCGGCCAGATGATCGCCGTCGACGGGGGCCAGCACCTGGCATGGCAGACCCCGGACATCCTGG
>VYMF01000083.1_pt1 | contig 25721 bp, 15 predicted proteins | sample 5115271 | NCBI WGS metagenome assembly VYMF01 (sample SAMN12291778, study PRJNA351875) | freshwater metagenome | isolation source: freshwater lake | place: USA: Michigan, Wintergreen Lake | collected 2013-08-08
CACGCGGGCGGTGCCGGTTGGGCGCCGAGCCTCGCGGACGGGCGTGATGGTGGCGATGGCGGCCAACGTGCTGCTGGCCGCCGGCCTTGCCTGGGCGTGGTTTCGTCCGGTGGCTGAACCGCCCACCACGCGGCAGCAGATCACGCTCTGGCGTCAGGCGTTACCCAGCATGATCACGGCGGGGGCGCTGTACGTCGCCACTCAGGCGGCAATAGCACCCGACGGGTCCAGCATCGTCTTCACCGATTCTGTCGAGACCGGGCGCATGCTGCTGCGGAAGCGCCGCGAAAGCCTGAGCGCCGAGCCGTTGGCCGGCACCGAGGGGGGCGTGACGCCGTTCTTCTCGTCCGACGGACGATGGATCGGCTTCACGACCGTCGATGGCAAGCTTCGGAAGGTGCCCGTCGCCGGGGGCGCCGCGATCACGCTCGCCGAGAACGTGCCGGTCGATTTCAAGTACGCCGGGTGGCTGGACGACGGCTTCATCGTCTACACCACCACCGACCACGCGGTGGTACTCGTGTCGCCCAACGGTGGCCCGCCACGCCGCCTCAACGTCCCGGAGCGGTACCAAGGGCAGATGTCCTCGGTCTCGTCGCTGCCCGATGACCGTGGGTTCGTGGGCGGATTGTGCGTCGGGAACTGCTTCTTCAACTCCGACGTCTTCGCGTACGACCGACGGACCGACACGACCCACATCCTCGTGCCGGGGGCGACGGCCGCGTGGTACAGCCCCACGGGTCATCTGCTGTACACGATGCGCGATGGTGGGCTCTTCGCGACCGAGTTCGACCTCGACAAGATGGCGGTGAAGGGCGACCCAATCCCGATCATCGATCGGGTGGAGTCGGGCACGGTGGCGCTCTCCAGGCAGGGCCACCTGCTCTATTCACTCACGGCCGACGCCAACGGCGGCGCGGAGCTCGTGTGGGTGGACCGTGCCGGCAAGGAAACGCCGGTCGATGCCGGTTGGCGCGGCCGGTTCGAGTATCCGGCGCTCTCCCCTGATGGGAAAAGCCTCGCGGTCAGCGTCCGGGATCGAACCACCGATCTGTGGATCCGCAACGCGGACGGTACGCGCCGGAAAGTCATCGCGCCGGGTACGGCCAACTGGCGCCCGGATTGGAACGCCGATGGCAAGAGTCTCGTGTTCCTCTCGCTGTCACCCAAGCAGGGCGAACCGAACTACTCCACCGTGATGGAAGTGCGCGCCGACGCCGCCGATCCCGCGACGCCGCTGTTTCGTCACACCTTCGGCGTGTGGGAAGCGGAAGTGACGCCCGATCGCCAGTGGCTCGTGTTTCGCGCGGACGAGGAGAAGGGCTCGTCCAACATTTACGCCCATCCCCTTGGCGCGGACACCACCACACGCCCATTCGCCGTGGGGCCAACGTTCGACATTCAGCTGTCTCTCTCGCCCGACGGTCGCTATCTCGCGTACACCTCGGACGTGCAGGGCATCACGCAGGTGTTCGTCGCGACGTTCCCTGATGGTCGTGTCCGTCGGATGGTGTCGCGTGCCGGCGGCACCGAGCCTCGCTTCGGCACCAAGGGCGACGAGGTGTTCTTCGAGAGCGCCGGCAAGCTGTGGTCCGTGAAGCTGTCGGGTGGCGCCGAGATCGTCTCCAGTGAGCCGCAGCCGCTCTTCCCGCTCACAGGCTATCGTCGCGCGCGCAACCGACCGCAGTACGACGTGGCCGCCGGTGACCAGCGCTTCCTCATGATCAAGGACCCGCCGCCGCCGCCAGCGCCGCTCGTGGTCTACGTGGAACACTGGTTCCCCGAACTGCTGGCCAAGATGAAGCGATGACGATCGACCGTCTCACCACCGCCTTGTCCGACCGCTACCGCGTGGAGCGCGAGCTTGGGCAGGGCGGCATGGCCACCGTGTATCTCGCGCACGATCTGCGTCACGAGCGCGATGTGGCCATCAAGGTGTTGCATCCCGATCTCGGCGCGGCGCTGGGTGCGGATCGGTTTCTCGCCGAGATCAAGACCACGGCCAAGCTGCAGCATCCGCATATTTTGCCGCTGCTGGATTCCGGCGCGGCGGATGGCTTGCTGTACTACGTCATGCCGTACATCACCGGCGAGACGGTGCGCGCCCGGCTGGAGCGCGAACGGCAGCTGCCGGTGGACGACGCCCTGCGTATTGCGCGCGCGGTTGGCGATGCGCTGCAGTATGCACACGAGCAGGGGATCATCCACCGCGACATCAAGCCGGAGAACATTCTCCTGCAGGATGGCGCGGCGGTGGTCGCCGATTTCGGCATTGCGCTCGCCGTGCAGCAGGCCGGCGGGCAGCGCATGACGCAAACGGGGCTCTCGCTCGGCACGCCGCAGTACATGAGCCCCGAGCAGGCGATGGGGGAGCGCGCGATCGATGCGCGCACGGATGTCTACGCGCTGGGCGCCGTGACCTACGAGATGCTCACCGGCGAAGCGCCGTTCAGCGGAGCGACGGCGCAGGCGATCGTGGCCAAGGTGCTGTCGTCGATGCCCGATGTGCCGAGCGTGGTGCGCCGCAACGTGCCGCCGTCGCTCGATCACGCCGTCATGCAGGCGCTCGAGAAGCTGCCCGCGGATCGCACCTCGAGCGCGCAGGAATTCGCATCGGCACTCATGTCGACGTCGGTCGAGGGGCCCGCTGCCAGCCGAGCGGTGGCGGCCCCCTCTCGCTCACGGGTGGGCGTGATTGGCTGGGGCGTGGCCGTGTTCAGCACGCTGGCGGCCGTGTGGTTCGCACTCCGCCCACCGCCGACGAGCGCGGACACTGAGGCGGTGTTCACGATCATCACGCCCCAGAACCTCGCGGTCGCGCGGGCAGCGCGTTGGCTCGCCATCGCGCCCGACGGACAGACCGTTGCCTTTCTTGGCGACAGCCTTGGCGTCTCGCGCGTGTACGTCCGTTCGCTTCAGAGTTTGGCGGCAAAGCGTCTCGACGGCACCGAGGGCGCCGTGTACATGACGTTCTCGCCGGACTCCCGCTCGATCGCCTTCGTGGTCGGCTCGCAGGTGCGTCGTCTACCCGTCGAAGGCGGGACGTCCACGCTGGTGTCCGATCAGTACGGCGAGGGAGGGCTGCTGTGGATGCCCGACAATTCGATCATCTTCACGCGCGCCGGTGGTCGCTTGGGGCTCAGTGTCGTGTCAGCCAGCGGTGGTAAGCTGCAGACAATCACGAGGTCCGACAGTTTGGCCGGGCAGAGTCACGGGTGGGGCATCCTGCTGCCGGATGGGCGGCACATTGCCCTCAGCAATCGCGGGCCAAGCGGTCGCGACGACGACTTCCTCGCGATCGCCGATCCATCGACCGGGAAGTTTACCGTCTCGACCATTCGCTCGCAGACGCCGCTCACGTATGTCGATGGGCATCTCATCTACATCGGCGAAGCGGGTGACGTGAACGCCGTACGCGTCGACCTGGAGACGCTGGCGTTCCTGGGAGATCCCATCGGCCTCACGCTGCCGCTGACGAGCGGCCTCAACATCGAGCAGGGCGCGCTCGTGGCCAAGAACGGGTCGCTGTACTTCACCACGGGCTCTCCACAGCAGCTGCTGGCCCGTATTCAACGCAGCGGATTGTCCACCATCGACAGCGCGGCGCCCAGCGTCTATCGTCATCCGCGCCTGTCGCCGGATACGCGACGCGTGGCGTTCGAGATTCCAGAGGCGCTAAGTTCCACCACGGGTCAGATCTGGGTCCGCGACCTGGCGCAGGGTACCCGCGTGCGACTCTCCCCGCGCAACGGCGACCGTCCGGCGTGGTCACCGGATGGTCGGCGCGTGTACTTCATTTCCCGCCCGGAGAGTCGTGACGAGTCGTGGATCAACGTGCGCGCGGCTGATGGCAGCGACCCGCCTGCTACGGTGCCGGTGCCGGGGCTCCAGCCCGGCGATCGCCCGGTGAGCCTCGCTCCGCTGCCCGATGGCCGCGCCCTGTTGGTGGTCATCGAAAACGCGGCGCGGAAACGGCACCTCTATCGCCTCACGCTGGGCGACGCGCCGACGCTCACGCCGCTTCCCATCGGGGGCGAGACACTCCTGGAATTTGCGCTGTCGAAGGATGGCAAGTGGATCGCCTATGTCTCCAACGAGTCCGGGCAGTCGGACATCTACGTGAGCGCGCTGGACGGCGGGCCGCGCACGCAAGTCTCTGGTGGCGACGGCGGTGTCGAGCCGATGTGGGCGGCGGATGGTACGCATCTCGTGTACCGCGGCACCCTCGCACTTCGCAAGATGATGGAGGCGACGCTCGACCTGACTGGCGCACCGCGCGTGGTCAGTCGGAACGCCATCGCGGATCGCGAGGAACTGCCACCCGGCTACTACGGGCATGCAAACTATGATGTCTTCCCCGATCGCTCGTTGCTCGCGGTGCGTCAACCTGGACAGGACGTGCGATTCGCCATCGCGCTCGGTTGGCGCCAACAGCTCGAGCGGGCGCTGGCGCAGCGTGTGCGCGAGCGTGAGGAGCGCTGATGCCTGAAGCGTTGGCTCGTCTCACGCTGGCCCTTTCCGACCGCTACCGCGTCGACCGCGAACTTGGGGCCGGCGGCATGGCCACCGTGTATCTCGCGCACGACCTGCGCCACGAGCGCGATGTGGCCATCAAGGTGTTGCATCCCGATCTCGGTGCCGCGCTCGGCGCCGAGCGCTTCCTGAGCGAGATCAAGACCACCGCCAAGCTGCAGCATCCGCATATTCTGCCACTTCTCGACAGTGGCGCCGCCGACGGGTTGCTGTACTACGTCATGCCCTACGTGCGCGGCGAAACGTTGCGGGCGCGGCTGGAGCGTGAAACGCAACTGCCGATTGGCGACGCGCTGCGCATCGCGATGGAGGTGGCCGATGCGCTGCAGGCCGCCCACGCCCTTGGCGTGGTGCACCGCGACATCAAGCCCGAGAACATCCTGCTGCAGGACGGCCATGCGCTCGTGGCCGACTTCGGCATCGCGCTCGCCGTGCAAACTGCCGGTGGCCAGCGCATGACGCAGACCGGGCTCTCCCTCGGCACGCCGCAGTACATGAGTCCCGAGCAGGCGATGGGGGAGAAGTCGGTCGACGCCCGCACCGACATCTACGCCCTCGGCGCGGTCACCTACGAGATGCTCACCGGCGACCCACCGTTCACGGGGGCGAGCGTGCAGGCGATCGTGGCCCGCGTGCTCACCGAGCGCCCGGGGTCGATTCGCGCGGTGCGCGACACCGTGGCCGAGGGGGTCGAGACGGCCGTCATGACGGCGCTGGCCAAGTTGCCGGCCGACCGCCATGCGTCGGCGGCGGCGTTCGCGGCGGCGCTGCGTGCCCCGGCGGTCTCGTCCACAACCGGAGGGGCCGCGACGGCGGTGGCGCCGGTGGGGCGCCCCCGATGGGGCGGGCGAGTTGCGGTGACGGTGGCGCTCATGTCGGCCGCAGCCGGTGGATACGCCGTCGGCCGACCGGGCGCGGGCGCGGCTCGCGTCGCCTCCGCTCCCGTCCTGCGCTTCCCGGTCAGCATCGATTCCCCGTATCGCGCCACCAGCATCGGCGCCACGCTCCTCCCCGATGGCTCGGGGATCGCCTTCATCGGCGACGGGCCGCCGGGGCACGGGGTGTACGTGCGCCGCTTCGCCGACACGACCTTCCGGTACCTCCAGCTCCCCGACGCCTCGGTTGGCACGGTCCCGACGCCAGACGGGCGCGCACTCCTGAACTACGTGTTCACGAGTTCGGGACTCTCCCGCGTCATGATCCTGCCGCTCAACGGCGATCCGGCGCGCCCGTGGACCGACTCGCTCCGCTACGGGCTCGCGGTGGATGCGGAAGGGTGGGTGTGGGGGAGTCACCACGATGCCGACGGCCTGTTCCGCGTGGCCCCCGATGATGCGCGCACGGATCGGCTCACGCGCCCCGACACGGCGGCCGGCCAGGCCAACCACCGGTTTCCGATCCTGCTGCCCAACGGAAAGGGGGCCCTCTTCAGCCTCGGCTGGCGCGACGGGCGCCCCATCGAGATCGGCCTGTACGATGCCGGCAGCCGCACGGTGCGGAGCCTTGGCCCGGGGGTGCCCAACGCGCTCGTCGATGGCCGCTATCTGGTGTACGCCAACGACGCGCTGACGCTCCTCGCGCAGCGGTTCGATGTCGACCGCATGGCGCTGGTGGGGCCCGCCGTTCCCGTGGTGGAGCGGGCCACCACGCCATCGGGGGTGTTCGGCGTGGTGGCGGCGCGCAGCGGCGACGCCTTGTATTTCCTGCGCCCCCCCGGCAGCTGGTCCATCGTACGCCTCGACGGCACCACCGCTACGCCATGGATCAGTGGTCGCGGCGATGACCCCCGGGACTTTCGTCTGGCCCCCAATGGGCAGTCAGTGGCGCTGGAGACATCGGCCGGGATCGAGTTTCGGACCGGAGACGGGAGCGTGCGGCGATTGCCGCTCCAGGGATCGGTCACGCTCGCCGGCTATCTCCCGGATGGATCCGGGGTGAGCTTCACGCGTGACCGGTCGCAGGGAGGCTACAGCGCCGGCGTGCCCGTCGAGGTGGCGCCCGCCGACGGCTCACTGACCCCCCGTCGGCTCGAGAATGGCCCGACCAGGCTCCCCACGGTCTTGGCCGGAACACGCGCCGGGATCGGGAGCCGCGGCGTCGTGCTCGCGCAGAAGCGGGAACTGCGCTTCTTCCCGCGCGATGGCGCACCGGCGGTCCGCATCGCCGAGAGCGGCGGGTCGCCCGCCATTGCCCCCGACGGCCGGTTCGTGGCCTGGACACGCCGCTCCAGCGATCCGACCGCGAATACGGTGGTCATGGTGTCGGCGCTGCCACCGGCCACCGGCAGCTGGGAGGTGGGCGCCGGCAGTACGCCCCGGTGGTCGGCGGATGCACGCACGCTGTACTTCACCGAGCCACGCATCTCGTACGACACCCGGCCGAGCGCCATTCTCAAGGTCGCGGTCGGCGTCGGCGCCGCCTTCGCCGCGGGCCCGGTGTCGGTGGCCGCCACGCCCCCCGCCAACGCCACGGCGTCGTGGGACGTGGGGCGCGACGGGCGCATCTACTGGCTCACCAGCACCGCGCAACAGCAGATCATCTTCGTGCACAACTTCGCCCGCCTGGTCGACAGCCTTGTCACGCAGGCCGGAGCCACGGCGAAATGAGCGACGTGCAATCACGCCTCACCACCGCCTTGTCCGACCGCTACCGCGTGGAGCGCGAACTCGGCGCCGGCGGCATGGCCACCGTGTATCTCGCGCACGATCTGCGTCACGAGCGCGACGTGGCCATCAAGGTGCTGCACCCCGATCTCGGCGCGGCGCTGGGTGCGGATCGGTTTCTCGCCGAGATCAAGACCACGGCCAAGCTGCAGCATCCGCACATTTTGCCGCTGCTGGACAGCGGCGCGGCGGATGGGCTGCTGTACTACGTGATGCCCTACGTGCGCGGGGAAACGTTGCGCGCGCGGCTCGAGCGGGAGAAACAACTCCCCATCGCCGACGCCGTGCGCATCGCGCGTGAAGTCGCCGGCGCGCTCGATCATGCACACAAGCAGGGCATCATCCACCGCGACATCAAGCCGGAGAACATCCTGCTGCAGGGCGGGCACGCGCTGGTGGCCGATTTCGGCATCGCGCTCGCGGTGCAGCAGGCCGGCGGGCAGCGCATGACGCAAACTGGCCTCTCGCTGGGGACGCCGCAGTACATGTCGCCGGAACAGGCGATGGGCGAGCGCACGATCGATGCCCGCAGTGACCAGTACGCGCTCGCGGCAGTGCTCTACGAACTGCTCGCCGGCGAACCGCCCTTCACTGGGGCCACCATGCAGGCGGTCGTCGCCAGGGTGATCAGCGCCGAGCCGGAGCCGCTGACCCTCGTGCGGAAGGCCGTGACGCCGGCGGTGGACGCCGCGGTGCGGCGCGCGCTGGCCAAGCTGCCGGCCGACCGCTTTGCGTCGGTGGCGGCGTTCCTCGCGGCGCTCACCACCGCCGAGGCGCTCGGTGCGGCAGGCCCGCGTGGCACCGCCACGCTCCCCGGTACCACGGTGCCGCGTTCGCGCTGGCCGGCGCTAGCCGTGGCCGGTAGTCTGGCGGCCGTGCTCGGCCTGACCGCCGGGTGGGGGCTCTGGGGCGCCTCGCGCGCGGGCAGCACGGCGTCCGACCTGGCAACGCTCACGCGGGTGCAGGCCACCTTCACCGGCACGGCCGGGCTCCCCGCGCTCTCCCCCGACGGCGAGGTGCTGGCGTACGTGGAGCGGCGCTGCGCCCAGCCCAGCCACGACGGCCATCAGAACGAGTTCGCGATCGGCGTCGATGCCGTCCCCTGCGTGGACCGCGTGCTGGTGCAGGACACCGGCTCCACCTCGCCAGTGACCGTGCTCCGCGGGGTGCGCGAGATGCAGAACCTGCGGTGGACGCACACCGGCGCCGCGCTCGTGTTCTCGGCCGAGCTCGATTCCGTCTCGCCGGGCACCTACCTGCTCCCGCGGCTGGGGGGGACCCCACGGCGCGTGGGGCCCATGGGCTTCGTGGACGTGCATGCCCGCGGCGATACGGTGCTGGTGCTTCCGGGCACCGTCGAGTTCGAGAGTGCCTCGCACGCGCTCGTGATCGCGCTGGCCACCGGCCAGATCACCGACAGCGTGCCGATGCCCTCGCGGGTCCTCACCACGATCGCCTGGTCTCCCGACGGTGGCCATATCGCCACCACCGACTCGCGCGGGCGACTGTACCTGGTCGATCGCGCCACTGGCGTAGCCGATTCGCTCGCCACCGTCACGCGCCAGCACCTCCGCTGGACGCCGGCCGGCGACGGGCTGCTGTTCTTTCAGCCGGCCGCCGGTCGCGATGACGACTTCCTGCGGGTGGCGGTCGACGGGAAAGGACATTTCGCCGGCGCGCCGGTGCCGATCGCGCCGCGCGGGCAAACGGTATTCCGCGGCAGCTTCGACGTGGCGCGCACCAGCGGTCTGCTGGCCATCGTCACCGGCAACGCCACCGGTGACCTGCACACCTTCCCGGTGCGCCCCGGCGAGCGGGCCACCTCGCGGCAGGTGACCAGCGGCACCTCATGGTACAGCTACCCGACCATCGCCCCCGATGGGCGCGCGATCTACTACCTGAGCGGCAACGGCAACGGCGACAACCTGTTCCGCGTGGCCACCGACACGCCGGAGCCCGTGGAAGAGGCGCTGACCACCGGGAACGGCGCCGGCGTGTCGATTTATTCAGTCGTGTCGCCCGATGGGCGCCGTGTGATTTTTCAACGGTACGTGGGCGACTCGCTGCGTACGCTCGACGTGAACGTCGAAGGCCAGCCGACGGTGACCGCGCTGCCGATTGGCGCCGACGGCAGCTGGCGCCCCGGGCTGTTCCCGTTCGGCACCGATGGCGTCGCGGGGGTGGCGGCCGACCTGCAGGCGCTGCTGGTCAAGGAAGGTCCCAGCCGTCCGGTGCGCCGCGTCGCGGCCCCCGATTCGTTCCTCATCATGGCCACGACACTGAGCCCCGACGGCTCGCGCATGGCGGTCGAGCTGCACGGGCCGCGCGAAACGCTGTTCGGCGTTACCCCCCTCGACCGCTGGGCCTTCACCGTGCTCGAGCGCATCCCCGGGCCGGCCATCGGTACGTCGCTGTCATGGCGCGACGACGGGTTCGTGTACTACGGCGACTTCGACGCCGCCCTGCGGGGGCCGGTGTTGCGCCGGCTGGACCCGCGTGCACCTATCACCGGCCGAGCCCCGGTCGCGATGGCGCTCCCCGATCGATGTAAGGTCCCGTCAGTGGTGGTGGCCGCGCGGGCGCCGGTCGGCACCTGCTTGGTTGAAGACTACCGCGGTGACGTGTACCTGTGGCGCCTCGACGGAGTGACACGGTGAGCGACGCGGCGCGCACACGCCTCACCACCGCCTTGGCCGACCGCTACCGCGTCGACCGTGAACTCGGCGCCGGCGGCATGGCCACCGTGTACCTCGCGCACGACCTGCGTCACGAGCGCGACGTGGCCATCAAGGTGTTGCACCCGGATCTCGGCGCGGCCTTAGGCGCCGAGCGCTTCTTGGCCGAGATCAAGGTCACGGCCAAGCTGCAGCACCCGCACATTTTGCCGCTGCTGGACAGCGGCGCGGCCGATGGCTTGCTGTACTACGTGATGCCGTTTGTGCGCGGCGAGACGCTGCGCGCGAAGCTCGATCGCGAACGGCAACTCGCCATCGAAGAGGCGGTGCAGATTGCCGCGGAAGTGGGTGACGCACTCGCCGCCGCACACGCCCTCGGCATCATCCATCGCGACATCAAGCCCGAGAATATCCTGCTGCAGGACGGGCATGCGCTCGTGGCCGATTTCGGCATCGCGCTCGCGGTGCAGACGGCGGGTGGACAGCGCATGACGCAAACGGGGCTGTCGCTTGGGACGCCGCAGTACATGAGCCCCGAGCAGGCGGTGGGGGAGAAGTCCGTCGATGCGCGCAGCGATCTCTATGCGCTCGCCGCGGTCACGTACGAGATGCTCACCGGCGATCCGCCGTTTCAGGGGAACAACGTGCAGGCGATCATCGCCCGCATCATCTCCAGTGAACCGGAGCCGGTGGAGACGCTGCGCAAGAGCGCGCCCGTTGGTATGGGCGCCGCCGTGATGAAAAGCCTGGCGAAGTTGCCGGCGGATCGGCATGCGGATGTGCGGCAGTTCGTCGCGGCGTTGCGCGGTGACGCCGTGTCGTGGCGCTCGTCGGGGCGCTCGTCGGGCGCGCGCGTCGCCCCCGCGCGATCGGCGAGCACACTGCGGTGGATCGCGGTGGTCCTGCTGGCGCTGCTCGCCGCCGCAGGGTGGTGGCCGCGACCCTCAGCGTCGGCAGCGAACACGCCGGTCGCACTGAGCATCGAGCTGCCCGACGGGGTGAGCGCGGACAACTTGGGCCGCCCCATCACCATCAGTGCCGATGGGAAGCTGGTGGTCGTGGCCGGCGCGGCGAACGACGGATCGCGCCAGCTCTATCGACGTCGGTTGGGCGAGACCGGTGCCGAGCCCATGCCGGGGACCGACGATGCCACGTTCCCCGTGCTCTCCCCCGATGGTGCGTGGGTGGCGTTCGTGTCGCGCGGCCGCCTCATGAAGGCCCCGCTGGATGGTGGTGCCGTGCGCACACTCGCCGACGTGGGGGCCTGCTACGGCCTCACGTGGCTGAGCGCCAACGAGCTGGTGGTGAGCAGCGGTGGCAGCGGTGGCCGACTCGCCAAGGTGAGTGCCGAGGGGGGCAGCATGATACCGCTGCCGTCGGTGGGTACCGGTGATCGGCAGACGGAACGGTTCCCGATCGCGCTCCCCGATGGGCGCAGCCTGCTGTACGTGGAGTGGGTGGGTGGAATTCAGTCAGCGCACGTACGTGTGCGACAGCTCGACGGCACGACCGCCACACCGTTTGGCCTCGACTCGATCGTTCCGCTCGCCGTGGTAGAGGGCGGCATCATCGCCGCATTGCCCGGTGCACGCGTGGGGTTCGTGCCGACGAATGCCGAACGCAGCGCCTCCACCGGCCTGCCGCAGGTGCTCGTGGCCGGGGTCTCCACTTGGATCGACGTGTCGCATGCTGCAGCCGCGATGAGCGGGGCGTTGGTGTATCAGCCTGGCTCGGAGCTGTCGGATCTGGTGCTCTACGATCCGGCGACCCGATCCAGTACGGTCGTCTCAGACGAGCGTCGCGTCTATCAGGCGCCTCGTTTTTCACCGGACGGTCGGCGGGTGGCGATTGCCGTGCGGGCCACTGCGCAGATCGACATCTGGATTGCCGACTTGGCGAGTCACACAACGGCCCGACTCACCAAGTCGGGGCGGGCGGGGCGGCCGGAATGGATGCCCGACGGAGTGCGGGTACTGTACGAAAATCGGCAGGACACGCGCAGTACTATCGTGCGGCAACGCTGGGATGGGAGCGATGCGCCCACTGTCGTGCATGGTGATCCACAGACCTCGGCGCGCGAAGTCGTGGTCTCGCCGGACGGGTCCCTATTCGCCTACCGGAGCGGAACGGGGAACTCCGCCGAGATTCTGTGGCGCCGTTTCGAGGGGGACACCATCTCGAGGCCATTCGCGTCGTCACCCGGCGCCGATTTGTCCCCTCGCTTCTCCCCCGACGGCAAGCGCCTCGCCTGGGATTCCGATGTCTCCGGTACCGCGCAGGTGTACGTCGCCGCGTTTCCGTCGGGCGAAGGGCGCCTGCAGGTCTCCGACAACGGTGGCGAACAGGCGCTCTGGTCGCGCGACGGCCAAGCGATCTACTACGTGGCCAATCGCGGTCGCACCCTGATGCGCGCCACGATCGACTTTACCGGCGACGCCCGCGTGGTGAAGCGCGACACCCTCGTGAACGGCGGTTTCGAGCTGACCTACCAGGATGGGCACCCGACCTACGATGTCGCCGCTGACGGGCGCTTGCTGATGCCGCGGCGTGAACCACCAGGGCGCTTCCCGGTCATGCTGCTCGATTGGCGGGCGGCAACCGTTCGCGCTCAGGATGGCAAACCGTGACCGACGTGCTGACTCGCCTCACCACCGCGCTCGCCGACCGCTACCACGTGGACCGTGAACTCGGAGCCGGTGCTTTGCGGGATCATCTTTGACGAGAACCCCCCTGGTGGCACCACCGACCGGGAAGATGTGGCGTTGCGGCGCGCTCAGCTGCTCGTACGCAGCCGCTGCAGCGCTTCGAGCACCTCAATGTCAGCGGAGTCCTGCAAGCGACCCGTGCGCTTGGACGCAACCAAGTTCGGAATTGATACCGTTGGCACCGCGATACCGTCGATCGAGAACATCGCGAGATCACGTTCTGCAACGGACCACTGCAGGTTCCACGCTCGTGTGAGAATGTCGACATTCGGCGTATCACCGATCATGGTGACGCCGCGCGACACGACGTCTTGGGGCGTGTGCTCTACAGCCACACCGAACGGCAGGTGACTCAGCGCGCGCAAGACGCGTGTCGCGTTCTCGATGGTCGGCTCGATGAGGAGCGGTCAAGTTGCGGCGCCACCGGCACGCTGCCACGCCAGGAACTCGTCGAACGTCGCGAAGCGTCGCGGCGCCGTGATCTGTTCCGATAGCGCCGACGTGTGCTCGGCCTCTTGCACGCGCTGCTCCGGCGTCAGCGTCAGATCACGCTGGAGCTGCGTGAGCCGGGAGCGACCCAGGTGCATCGTCGATTCGTCCCGTTCGATCGACGCGGCGTACTGCCGCACCGCCTCGGCGACGATCCAACTGCGCGAGCGGTCCTGCTGTTTTGCGAGTCGATCGGCGGCGGCAAGATCGGCTTCCGGCAGCGTGATCGCGATTCGGGCGTAGGGCGTTCGTGAAGTCATACTGAATATTGTGCAGTAATACTCGTAGAGACAAGCGCGACGCGGTTGGCCGAGGAAACGCTCGCGGCGGGCCGCGGTGTGATCTCGACTCAGGTGTTGCAGGAGTACGACGTCACCGCCACGCGCAAACTGGGTGTCGCACCGCTGGCCGCGACGTCTGTCGTGCAATCGTTCCGGATAAGCGGCGTGCTGGCCGCGTCGTGCGGCCACGGGTATCTTCGCCACGCGCCGGTTGGCGCGTGCCAATCGGCGCCACTTCTACAATGCCGTCGTTCGTGACTCTCCCATCCGACCGTCTCACCACCGCGCTCGCCGACCGCTATCGCGTGGACCGCGAAGTCGGTGCCGGCGGCATGGCCACCGTCTATCTCGCGCACGACCTGCGTCACGCCCGCGACGTGGCCATCAAGGTGCTGCACCCGGATCTTGGGGCCGCGCTCGGCGCCGATCGGTTTCTCGCCGAGATCAAAACCACGGCCAAGCTGCAGCATCCGCACATTTTGCCGCTGCTGGACAGCGGCGCGGCCGATGGCTTGCTGTACTACGTGATGCCGTACGTGCGCGGGGAGACGCTGCGCACGCGCCTCGAGCGCGAGTCGCAGCTGCCGGTGGCCGACGCGCTGCTCATTGCCCGCGAGGTGGCCGACGCGCTCAGCGAGGCGCACGGGCAGGGGATCGTACACCGTGACATCAAGCCCGAAAACATTCTCCTGCAGGGCGGCCACGCGCTCGTGGCCGACTTCGGCATCGCGCTGGCGGTGCGGCAGGCCGGCGGGCAGCGCATGACGCAAACCGGCCTCTCGCTGGGCACGCCGCAGTACATGGCCCCCGAGCAGGCCATGGGCGACAAGGCGGTGGATCACCGCGCCGACCAGTATGCGCTGGCCGCCGTGACCTACGAGATGCTCACCAGCGAACCGCCGCACACGGGCACCAACCCGCAGGCGATCGTCGCCAAGATGCTCACCGAGGCGGTGCGCCCGGCGACCGTGCTGCGCCCGTCGGTGACAGCGCACGTGGACGCGGCCATCCGCCGCGCGCTGGAGAAGCTGCCGGCCGACCGCTTCGCGTCCACGAAGGGCTTTGCCGATGCCCTCGAACGGCCGGGGCTCACGGGCGACACCGGGTTCGCCGCCGCCGTGCGGCCGCAGCCGCGGTGGCGGAGGCTGCTCTCCTCTCCGCTGTGGGCCGTGGCCGGCGTCGCGGCGCTGGCGGCGGCAGTAGGGATGGCGCGGCGAACGCCGGCGTCCGCCCAACCAGTAGTCCGCTTCTCGCTGCCGCTGGCCGACGCCCAGGCCGGGAGCATCCTTGGCACCGGCGATATGCTCGCCATCGCCCCCGACGGCAGCGCCATCGCCTACATCGCCGCCACGGCCAGTAACGGCCTGCTGTATGTGCGCCGGCTCAACGAGCTCACCCCGCGGGCGCTGCCGGGCACCGAGGGCTCGCGGGCGCCCTTCTTCTCCCCCGACGGCAAGTGGGTCGCGTTCGTGGCGCGCGGCAAGCTGCGGAAGGTGTCGGTGGAGGGGGGCCCCGTGACCGAGCTCACCGATGGCAGCATCCTCCCCGACAACACGGGCGGCGTGTGGACCCCCGCCGGCGACGTCATCTTCTCACGCACCAACGATACCAAGTTCGCCAAAGCGATCCTGCTGCGCGTCCCGGCAACCGGCGGCCCGATCAGCCCCTTCGGCGGTCGTGACAGCACGCTGGGGGAGGTGTCGAATCCGATCATGGCGCCCGATGGCAAGACGATGGTCGCCATCTGGGTCCAGTCGCGCATCAGGGCGGGGTCGGTCACCCCGCTCTGTCTGCTCGGCCCCGATGGCGAACTCACACGCCTCGAGGTCGGGGCCGAGCGACCACTCGGCTTCGTGGATGATCGGCTCATCTACCTGCGCAACGACGGCACGATCATGGCCGTCCCCATCGACCTGGGCGCGCGCAAGCTCACCGGGCCGCCCACCGCACTCCTCGAGGCGGTGAGCAGTCCGGTCATGTCCGCCTCCGGGGCGCTGCTGTACTCGCCGGGGCAGCCGGCCACGACCGCTGTGCTCGTCGACGAGGCCGGCGCCGCCACGCCCCTGCTCGGTGAGTCGCGCCAGTTCGGCAACCCGCGCTATTCCCCCGATGGCCGGCGGGTGGCCTTCGATATCGGCAGTCCGCAGGGGCGTGACATCTGGATCTTCGAGATCGCCTCGGCCACCCTCACCCGGCTCACCTCCGCCGGCAGCAACGTGCGGCCGGAGTGGAGCCCAGACGGTCAGCGCGTGCTCTATCGGCAGGTCACGCCGCGCAAGGGCATCTGGTGGCAGCCCGCCAATGGCAGTGGCGCGCCAGAGTTGCTCGTGGAGGTACCGGGCGGACCGAACGAAGGGGTCATCTCCCCCGATGGGCGCACGCTCATGTATCGCACCGACGAGGGGACCGGCGACCAGCAGATCATCACCATGCCGATGAACAAGTCGGCGCCGCCCACGCCGCTGGTCACGAAGGCGGTCAACTGGGCCCCCCGGTTCTCTCCCAACGGCCAGTGGATCGCCTACAGCTCCGACGAGTCGGGAACGGCGGAGGTCTACGTGCGCCCCTTCCCCGGCCCGGGCGGGCGCATTCAGGTCTCGAACGAGGGCGGAAGCGAACCGGTGTGGTCGCGTGACGGGCGCACGTTGTACTACCGGCAGGGCGATGCCCTGATCGCCGCGGCGGTATCGGCGACACCGACCTTTACCGTGCAGTCACGCCGGCAGCTGTTCGTGGGCCCCTATGAGGCCTCGGGCCCCCACGCCACCTACGACGTAGCGCCCGATGGCAAGCACCTGCTCATGCTCAAGGCCAAGGAGGATCGGGCGCCGGTCGTGATGGTGCTGAACTGGGCGGCTGAAGTACGGGCGCGGCTCAAGGCGCCGTAAGGCACCCGCGATACGTGAGTTTCTCTAGCGGGAATACGGCTTACCTAGCGATACACGAATTGGCAATCGAATTGACAATTTATGTCTCAAGAGCCATCGTTACCGCGTGATCACCCGAGACGCCGCCACCCAGCTCGCCGACCTCGCGCGCTTCTACCCCGTGGTCTCCGTGACCGGCCCCCGGCAGTCGGGCAAGACCACGCTCTGCCGCGCGACGTTTCCGGGACTGCCGTACGTGAGCCTGGAGCCGCTCGATGTGCGCGAATTCGCGATCGCCGACCCCCGCGGATTTCTCGGATCGGTTCCCAGTGGCGCCATCATCGACGAGGTCCAGCACGCCCCCGATCTGTTCGGCTATCTGCAGACCGAGGTCGATCAGAACCCCGCGCCGGGTCGGTTCATTCTCACCGGCTCGCAACAGCTTGGGCTGATGGCGTCGGTCACCCAATCACTGGCGGGGCGCACCGGATTGCTCGAGCTGTATCCGCCCAGTTGGGCGGAGCTGAAGCGATTTCCGTCGGCCCCCGGCGAGCTGTTCGAGGTCCTCTGGACCGGCGCCTATCCGCGCATCTTCGATCGCGCCATCCCGCCGCACCAGTGGCTCGCCGACTACGTCGCCACGTACGTGCAGCGCGATGTACGGCAGTTACTCAAGGTCGGCGATCTGCGGGCGTTCACCACCTTTCTGAAGTTGTGCGCCGGGAGCACCGCGGGGGAAACCCATCTCTCGCGGTTGGGCGCCGACGCCGGCATTTCGCACAACACCGCGAAGGCGTGGCTGTCGGTGCTGGAGGCGACCTATCTGCTCTTTCGTGTGCCCGGCTGGCATCCGACGGTTCGCAAGCAGGTCGTGAAATCCGCCAAGCTGCATTTCGTGGACACCGGCGTGGCGTCCTACCTGCTCGGTATCCGCGAGCCGGAGCAGCTGCGGACCCATCCCCTGCGCGGCGCCCTGTTCGAAAGCTGGGTGGCCGCCGAACTCCTCAAGCGCGGCGCGCATCAGCAGCTGCGACGCGAGCTGCATCACTATCGCGACGCCGCCGGCCTCGAGGTGGATCTGGTGTCGAGCGACGCAAGCAGCGTGACGCTCATCGAAGCGAAATCGGGGGCGACTATCGCCAGTGACTTCACCAACGGGGTCGATCGACTCGCGCGTCGTGTGCAAGGCCGCGCCCATGACCGCCCGATCGCCACGCGGGTCATCCATGGCGGCACGACGCGACAAACGCGTGGCCACACGCAGCTCCTGCCGTGGCACGAGATCGATCAACTCACCTGGACCGACGCCGACGTCCCCACCTGACGGCAGCACGCCAGCCGTATCCGACCGCGACCGAGTGGGATGACGCGCCGCGACATGCGGATTTTCGGGCGTGATTTCAAGGGGTCGTTCAAGGGGTCAGCGTCGTGGAAACGCTCGTGGTGTCACGGGGCATCTCCCCTGCCAACAGCGCGGCACGAAGGTACATTGCCCACATGTCGACCGCTCGCGGAAACATGACGGTTCGTGTGGTGTCGCTCCACAGTCCGGAAGCAAGTGACAGCCGTGTGGCGGGCACACCGTCCGAGCGGGTGGCACTGGTGGCGGTGCTCAGCGCACAGCTCTGGGCACGGACGAACGCGCCATTGCCCGTCTATGAGCGGGCCGCAATGCCGGTGACGGTCGTGACACGTCCGGCGAACCGTCGGTAGCCGGGCGTGGTTGAGGACTTCCGGGATCTGCTCGCCGAGCTGTGTCGCGCCGACGCGCGTTTTCTGGTGGTGGGCGCACACGCCCTTGCGGCCCATGGCGTGCCGCGAGCGACGGTCGACCTCGACGTGTGGATCGACGCGGCCCCCGCGAATGCGACGCGCGTGTGGGCGGCGCTGGCCGCGTTCGGTGCACCGTTGGCGACTCTCGACATCTCGGAAGCCGATCTCACACGCCCCGATACCGTCGTGCAGTTTGGACTCCCCCCGTGGCGGATTGACATCCTGACGGCGATCAGCGGCATCACGTTTGACGAAGCGTGGCCTGATCGTATCGAGGCCTCCTTCGAGGGCGTGACGGTCCCGTTCATCGGCCGCGCGGCGTTCATTCGGAACAAGCGGGCGAGTGGTCGTCTCAAGGATCTCGGGGACATCGAGGCACTCGGCGGTGAGTGAAGCCGCCCAGGTCCTGACGCGCCTGCGCGAAGCGCTGTCCGACCGCTACCGCGTGGAGCGCGAACTCGGCGCCGGTGGCATGGCCACCGTGTACCTCGCGCACGACCTGCGCCACGAGCGCGACGTGGCCATCAAGGTGCTGCACCCCGATCTGGGTGCGGCACTCGGCGCCGAGCGGTTCCTGAGCGAAATCAAGACCACCGCCAAGTTGCAACACCCGCACATTCTGCCGCTGCTGGATTCGGGCGCGGCCGACGGGTTGCTGTACTACGTGATGCCGTACGTGCGCGGCGAGACGCTGCGCGCGCGCCTCGAGCGTGAGCGCCAGTTGCCGGTGCCCGACGCCGTGCGCGTCGCCCGTGAAGTCGCCAGCGCCCTCGACCACGCGCACAAGCAGGGCGTCATTCACCGCGACATCAAGCCGGAAAACATCCTCCTCCAAGACGGCGCGGCGGTCGTCGCCGACTTCGGTATCGCGCTCGCGGTGCAGCAAGCGGGCGGCCAGCGCATGACGCAAACCGGGCTGTCGCTCGGCACGCCGCAGTACATGTCGCCGGAACAGGCGATGGGCGAGCGCGCCATCGATGCCCGCAGCGACATCTACGCGTTGGGTGCAGTCACGTACGAGATGCTGGCCGGCGAGCCGCCGTTCAGTGGGCCGAGCACACAGGCCGTGGTGGCGAAGGTGCTCACCGAGCGGCCGACGCCGCTGCGTACGGTGCGCGATACCATCAGTGCGAGTCTCGACGCCGCGATTCTCTCAGCGCTCGCCAAGCTCCCGGCCGATCGCCCGACTTCGGCCCAGCTGTTCGCCGATCGGTTGGTGGACCGCGGCGAGCCGTCGGTCCCGCATCCGGCCAGCACCACGCCGCGCTCGCGCAGTGCACGCTGGCCGCGGCTCGTGGCACTCGGCGTCGTTGGCGGCGCCGCACTGCTCGTTGGCCGACTCACGTCGCGCGTCGCGGTGCCACTGCAGTTCGGCGACGCCCGCCACGTGAGTTGGGAGCGCGACCTCGAGGTGACACCGGCGCTCTCGCCCGACGGGCGGCAGGTGGCCTACGCCAGCGGGACCCTGACCAACGTACGCATCATGGTCCGGTCCGTGAACGAAGGGCGGCCGGTGTCGCTCACTGGCGACACGCTCACGGTGGAGACCGATCCGCAATGGTCGCCCGACGGGTCCCGTGTCCTCTTCCTCGCGGGCAACGGGGTGTACAGCGCGCCCGCCGGTGGCGGACCGCCAACGCCCGAAGTGCGCGGTGCCGCTGGTGGCGCCGCTGGTGTGGGGATCAGCAGCGCGACCTGGGCGCCAGATGGAAAACGCATGGCGTTTTCGCGCGCCGATTCAGTGTTCATCCGCGAGGCGGATGGTCAGGTGCGACCGCTCGCGACGTTCAACGAACCCTCGCTCTGCCGCTGGGCGCCGAAGGGCGAGTGGATCGCCTGTACCTCCGGAAACGTGCTCTGGTCGGCCGCCAACTCGCAGGACTTCGCCAATCGGGCCGTGACGGGCATCGTGCTGGTCCGCGCGACCGATGGCGTGATCCGAGCGGTCACGGGCAGCACGTCGCAGAACATCAGCCCGACGTGGTCGCCCGACGGCTCGTGGCTGTACTACCTGTCGGACGTCTCCGGCGTCCCGGACGTCTACGGCGTCGCCCTCGGCACGGACGGTACACCCGGCGGGGCGCCGACGCGGCTGACCGCGGGGCTCGGCGCGCACACGATCGACCTCGCGCGCGGCGGCGGGCGCATGGCGTGGGCCCGCTACACCAACCGCAACAACGTCTGGTCGCTGCCACTCCCGACCAGCGGGGTGCGAAGCAGTAGCGGCGCGCGGCGCATCACGAACGCGAACGAGACCATCGAAAACTTCACCGTGGACTCAAGCGGGGAGTGGGTGGCGTACGACTCGGATCGGGCCGGGAGCTTCGACCTTTTCAAGGTGCGCACGACCGGCGGCGAGCCCATGCGCCTCACCAGCACCGCGACGAACGAGTTCTCCCCCGATTTTTCGCCCGACGGGCGGCGTATTGCGTTTCACGTCCCCCGAAACGGGAATCGCGACATCTTCACGATCCCGTCCGAGGGGGGCCCGGAGGAGCGGGTCACCGACACCCCGCAGCAGGAGGCGCGCGCCGACTGGGCTCCCGATGGCAACGCAGTCACGTTCCACTACCTGGTGGCCCGGCGCGGGATCGGCATCGTGCGTCGGCTCCCCGACGGTCGCTGGGGACCGCCGACGGTCCGGCTCGATCGTGGCGCGGCACCACTCTGGTCGCCGGACGGAGGCCACATCCTCTTTCGGTCGAGTGCGTTTGGTGGCCGGTTCGAGGTCATGCCGATCGAGTCCGGAGCTCCCCGCGTCATCTTCGAGGGGGGCGGGCCGAACGGGAATCCGATCCCCGAGACCGCCGCGTGGGGCAGCGACGGACGCGTCTACCTGCTGACCCGAACTGGACCGCGTCTCTCCAAGCTTCTGGTGGTGGACCCGGCCACCGGGCGATGGGAGCCGCGCGTGGAGTTCGACCCCAGCATGCCCGCGCTCTTCGGGCGCCTGATCCGCGTGGTGAAGGAAACGCTCTATTTCGTCACCGAGAGCCGGGAGAGCGACGTGTGGGTGTTCGACGTGCCGTCGCGATGAACGGTGTGAGCGTTCAAGGGGTCGGAGTCGTTGAAGTCCCCGCATCGCGCCACCGTGGTCACCATGAACCCCGACGACTTCGCCGACATTCCCGGTCTCGACGTCCTCACATGGTGAGCGCCCGCACTGTGGCCACGACCAACACGCCATGACCGACGTCCTCTCACGCCTCACCGCCGCCCTCGCCGACCGCTACCGCGTCGAGCGCGAACTTGGGGCCGGTGGCATGGCCACCGTGTACCTCGCGCACGATCTCCGCCACGAGCGCGATGTCGCCATCAAGGTGCTGCACCCGGATCTGGGTGCGGCACTCGGCGCCGAGCGGTTCCTGAGCGAGATCAAGACCACGGCCAAGCTGCAGCATCCGCACATTTTGCCGCTGCTGGATTCCGGCGTGGCGGATGGCTTGCTGTACTACGTCATGCCGTTGGTCACCGGCGAAACATTGCGCGCACGAGTCGAGCGCGAGAAGCAGCTGCCGATCGCCGACGCGGTGCGCATCGCGCGCGAAGTGGCGAGTGCGCTCGATTACGCGCATCGGCAAGGCGTGGTGCATCGCGACATCAAGCCGGAGAACATCCTGCTGCACGATGGCAGTGCGCTCGTAGCCGATTTCGGCATCGCGCTCGCCGTGCAAAGCGCCGGCGGCGCGCGCATGACGCAAACGGGGCTGAGTCTTGGCACGCCGCAGTACATGAGCCCCGAGCAGGCCATGGGTGAACGCACCATCGACGCGCGCAGTGACATCTATGCGCTCGGCACGGTGGTGTACGAAATGCTCACCGGCGCGCCGCCGTTTACTGGCGCGAGTGTGCAGGCGATTGTGGCGCGTGTGTTGTCGAGCGAGGCCGAGCCGCCGTCGCGCGTGCGCAATACGATTCCGGCCAATGTAGAGCAGGCCGTGCTCACGGCGTTGGCGAAACTACCGGCCGATCGACAGGCAAGTGCGGCGGAGTTTGCAACGGCGCTCGCAACCGGCAGTGGAGCGCAGAGCAGCGGTGCGATGACGGCACCCGCGCGCGGTGTCCGCACGCGTTCGATGGCGATCACGCTGATGGGCGCTGTCGCGATCGCGGCCACCGCCGTCGGCGCGACGTGGATGGTGATGCGACCGCGTGGCATCGGTGCCGCATCCAACGAGGTCGTGACGCGCTTCACCATCGAGGCCAAGCGCAATATGCCAACCTATCAGAACCGGATATTGGCGCTCTCCCCCGATGGCCGCACGCTGGTGCTACTGCGAGGCGCCACCAACGGCGCGGAGCAGCTGTTCCTGCGTCGGCTCGATCGGCTGGAGATGACCCCCATTCCGGGGACCACCACCGCATTCGATCCAACGTTCTCACCCGACGGTGAGTGGATCGCGTTCGCGGTTGGGCGCCAACTGTTCAAGGTCGCCGTGACGGGCGGCAATCCGATCCGTCTCGCCACGCTGCCGATGCTTCCGCAGGGCATCACCTGGACGTCCGGTGGCGACATCGTGTACGGCATGCAGTCCGACTCGCTGTTCGCGGTGAAGGAGACGGGCGGAGTGCCCCGCGCACTCGCCGCAGCGCCGGCGGGCGCTACGGCACGGTGGCCCGTCGCGTTGGGAGAACAGAACGTGGTGCTCTTCGCGGTCAATCAACGCACCGGCGACTCGGTTCGCGTGTTCGCGTTGTCACTGGCCGATGGGAAGATCACCGACGTGGAAACCGACGCCTACATGGTGGTGGGTATCGCCCGCGGTCATCTGGTGTACCTGAATCGCACTGGCGACCTCTTCGCGGCGCCCTTCGATGCACGCGCGCTCACCGTCACCGGCCCCGGCGAGCGGATGGGCGACGGCGTGAAGATGAACCAAACGGGCTTCGGACTGGGCCACGCGCTGATGTCCTCGTCGGGCGACTTGGTGTACGTCAATGAATACAACGCGGGGCTGCTGATGTATCGCGATGCGGAGGGCCGACTTTCATCGGCACTGCCCGATACGCTGGCCTTCGAACATCCGCGGTTTTCACCCGACGCGCGTCGCCTCGTGGTGACCATCGTTGACAGCGTGACGAGTCGCCGCACGCTCAGCGTGCTCGATCGCGCCAACGGATTCTTCGCGCCGCTGTCGGGACAAGACCCACAGGCCGGACGCGATCGCGCCGAGTGGACCCCCGACGGCCGGAGCATCCTGTTCCGGTCGATCAGCGACTCGTTGCGGAGTGCGATGCTGCGCACGGCAGATGGCAGTGGTGTCGATACCATGCTTCTGCGGGCGCGACGCGTTGTGTACGAAGTGGTGATGGCACCCGACGGAAGGACGGTGCTCGGTCGTGTCGAAGATGCCGCGCTCGAAGATAAGCAAGGGTTGTTCTGGTGGACTCGTGGGGACAGTACGGTGCGCCCGTTGCCGCATGTGAGGACCGATGGTGGTGGCACGATGATCTCGGCCCGATTCTCTCCCGATGGGCGATGGATGGCGTTCCGCGCCGACGCGGCGGGGCATGTGTACGTCGCCCCCTTCCCCGGCCCCGGTGCTCAGGTGCGCATCGACCGCGCCGGCGGCGGTCCGCCGGTATGGGCGCGCGACGGCCGGAGCCTGTACTACTTCACGCCCACCGGACTGGTGGCCACGACGGTCGATCTCACCGCCGGCGTGAAAGTGGGCAGCACGCGAGAGCTGCTCGGCGCCGAGTTCGCGAGCGACGATATCGTGCACGCGCCGTTCGATGTGGGCCCCGACGGCACGGTGGTGTTCGTACGCCAGACGCGGTTCCCGCGGGTGGTGGTGGTGCGCAACTTCGCGGCGGAGATTGGGCGTGGACCGAAGTAGATCTTGCTACCATGGTCATTGACTATAGTCACTTTGGCCGTAGCTTCCGACCCATGCCAACCAAACCCACCGAAACCATCGCCATCTCCGAGTTCAAGGCCACCTGCCTGGCGGTCCTGGAGCGCGTGCGGCGTACGGGCACCTCCATCGTCGTCACCAAGCGGGGCGAGCCGATCGCTGAGATCAACCCGCCGTCGCCGGCCAGCACCGGAGAAGGCTGGCTCGGGTCCATGCGCGAAACCGCCACCATGACGGATGATTTGATCGCACCGGCCAGCCCTGCCAGTGCCTGGGACGCATTCGGTCCATGAAGCTGCTGCTCGACACCCATATCTGGCTCTGGGCGCTCCTCGATCCGGAGCGCTTGTCCCCGGCGGTCCGCGCCGCCCTCGCGTCGGCCGAGAACGAGCTCTGGCTGTCGCCGATCAGTGTGTGGGAAGCACACCTGCTCGCCGAACGCGGTCGGGTGCGCGTGGATGCGGCGCCGGCCGACTGGGTGGCGCGCATGGTGAGTGCCCTGCCGCGTCGCGAAGCGGCCCTCACGTACGACATCGCCATGGCCAGTCGACGGCTCACGCTCTCGCATGAGGATCCAGCCGATCGGTTCCTCGCGGCCACGGCGCAGGTGCTGGGGCTGACACTGGTCACCGCCGATGCGCGGCTGCTCGGGTCCACGGAGTACGCGGTGCTGGCCAACTGATGACCGACGTCGTCTCGCGCCTCACCGCCGCCCTCGCCGACCGTTACCGCGTCGCGTGCGAACTTGGGGCCGGCGGCATGGCCACCGTCTATCTCGCGCACGACCACACACACGAGCGCGACGTGGCCATCAAGGTGCTGCACCCCGATGTGGGTGCGGCGCTCGGCGCCGAGCGGTTCCTGAGCGGGATCAAGACCACGGCCAAGCTGCCGCCTTGCCGCTCCGGAGCGATCGGCGCGTGTTGGTGTCGCCGCACATCTCCGAACTCACCACCCTCGACGGCGCCGCGCACGGCTTTCTCGAGCGTCTCGAATCGATTGCGCGCGGCACACCAGCGCGTAGGCAGTCGCGCCGCAGCCCGCTCCAAGGTGCTCGCGAGGCAGAGGGCCGGGCCTATGCTCCGCCCACCGCGATTGAATCTCCTATCCTCGGAAGCGATCGCCGCTGCGCCGCGCTCGGCGCAGGCGCCCGACGCAGCCTACGGTCGCGTCGCGAAAGCGAGGGCGTGCCTCATAATGCTCGAGGGCAACTTCGGGCAGAAGGTCACGAACAGCGTGATCGGCAAGACCGCCGCGTCGCGTGGGCGCTTCCTGCCGCAGGGGCCGGGTAGGGTGTCCATCACCTTCACCGGCCGCGTCGGCGCTTGTTTCGTGGCGACGGCACATCGCTCTGGGTCTACCTGCCGAGCAGCGCACCTGAGCAGGTGCGCAAACTGCTGGCCGATACCGATGGCACCATCGTGGCGGACTCGCTGGGGCGGCTGCTCGAGATGCCCAGCAAGGCGTTCACGATCCGTAGTAGCGTGAGTCTCAACACGGCGGGTATCGCGCACAGCGCTGCTCTGCCGGATTCCATACCGCGCCAAAGAGTCGCGTTGCGAATAGGCCGAGGAGAGCGTGTCTGATCCGTCCCCACTTGTCGACGCAAAGCACCAAGGGAACCGCGCGCACGGCTAGACCGGGGATCTGCCGCTCACGACAATGCGTGACACCATAGCGCCCTCCAGAGCGCTCATGCGCCGAAAGGTCTGCTTGCCTTTCACAATGGCTGGGTTCGTCCACACGGCGAGTGCACCGAGTGCCATCGCTGCGGCGATGACCGAGTAGACCTTATCTGCTCGAGTCATTCAGACGCCAACTGGAGATCACGGCGCCGCTCGCGGTCACCCGAAGGGCTACGAGACCAGCACTGTCAA
>VYMF01000084.1_pt1 | contig 25569 bp, 21 predicted proteins | sample 5115271 | NCBI WGS metagenome assembly VYMF01 (sample SAMN12291778, study PRJNA351875) | freshwater metagenome | isolation source: freshwater lake | place: USA: Michigan, Wintergreen Lake | collected 2013-08-08
GTATGTGCGCGCCGCGCGCGCCGAAGCCCAGCTGAGCGCGCGCCGCGCCGACAGCACGCTCGCCGCCGACCTCGTGCGCATTGCGCGCGATCAGCTGCAGGCAGGCGTGGGGATCGCGCTCGACGTGACGCGCGCCGAATCGCAGTTGGCGAACGTGCGCGCGCAGATCATTCAAGCGCGCAACGAGCGCGATCGCACGATGCTCGAACTCAAGCGGGCCACGGGGATGGCGAGCGAGGCGGTGGTGGAGTTGAGCGATTCGCTGGCCGCGTTGCCCTTCGAGCCCACGTTGCCTTCGGAGCGCGACGCGATGACGGCCGCAATGGATGCGCGCCCCGATGTGCGCGCGCTGCGGGCGCAGGAGAACGCGCAGCAGCAGGCCGCCACGGCCATTCGTTGGGAGCGCACGCCGCAGCTGTCGGCGCTCGTGGAACACGGGGTCATTGGCCGCAGCTCCGACCGGATGCTCCCCACCTACACGTGGGGCGTGCAGCTCTCCGTGGGCATCTTCGACGGCTTCCGTCGTGAGTCGCGCCTCGAGGAGCAGCTGGCCATCGCGCGCGAAACCGATGCGCGTCTGCGTGATTTGCGGGCGCAGGGTACGCTCGAAGTGCGCACGGCGCTGCTCGATATCGCATCGGCCACCGAACAGGTGGACGCGGTGCGTGAACGGCTGCGGCTGGCCGAACAGGAAGTGTCGCAAGCGCAGGAGCGGTTTCGCGCCGGTGTTGCAGGGAACGCGGATGTGATTGCCGCGCTGCTCTCACTCAATCAGGCGCGCACGCTGCGCAACGATGCGCTGGCCACGTATCAGAGTGCACGCATTGCGCTCGCGCGGGCGATGGGACGCGTGCGGAGTATTTCGTGAGGGTTCGTGTTGCTGCCCATCGTCAGTCCGTATTCGCACAACACCGTTCCTCTCCTGCGGCTCTCGCTTTGATGACTCGAACGAAGGCATAAGCCATGAAGATCCGGTTGATCGTTGTCGGCGTCCTGGCGGTTGGTGTGGGCGGCTGGGGATATACCACGTGGTCGTATGGCCGCACGCATGAGTCGACGGACAATGCGCAGATCGAAGGGCACATCGTGCCGATCGTCGCCAAAGTGGGCGGCTACGTGACGAGCGTGTCGGTCGATGAGAACGCGACGGTGGCGGAGAAGGCCGAGCTCGTACGCATCGACGACCGCGAGTATGTGGTGAAGCTGGCGCAGGCCGACGCCGACGTGGCGGCCGCGCGCGCCACCGCCGGCGGCCGCGGCTTCGACGGGCAGGCAGTGACCGTGGTGCGCACGGCGTCGAATCAGCGTGATGTGGAATCGGCGCAAGTGGAGGCGGCGCGGGCGCAATTGACGAAGGCGGAGAGCGATCTCGCGCGCGCCAGGGAACTCGCGGGCAAGCAGATCATCAGCATGGCGCAGCTCGACGCGGCACAAGCCAGCTACGACGCGGCGCACGCGCAGCTGTCGGTGACGCAGCGCACGGTGACGGCGGCCACGAGTGGCATTGCCAACGCACAAGCGGGCGTGCGACTCGCGCGTGCGCGTGTGGCCGGCGCCGAGGCCGCGCGCGACAATGCGGCGCTCCAGCTGTCGTACACGACGATCACATCGCCCATGGCCGGTACGGTGTCGCGCAAGCAGGTGGAAGTCGGTCAGCTCGTGCAGGCCGGACAGACGCTCATGAGCATCGTCTCGGACACGGGCCTCTTCGTCACCGCCAATGTGAAGGAAACGCAGCTGTCGCGCGTGCGTCCGGGACAGAAGGTCGCGCTCGAGGTGGATGCCTATGGCGGCGCGGCAGTCGAGGGGGTGGTGGAGAGCATTGCGTCGGCCACGGGTGCCACGTTCGCGCTGCTGCCACCTGACAACGCCACGGGCAACTTCACGAAAGTGGTGCAGCGCGTCCCCGTACGCATTCGGGTGACCAAGGGACTGGGCCCGGATCGTCCATTACGCCCCGGGATGTCGGTGCTCGCCAACATCGTCGTGCAGTAATCGTTTCGTAACCGGAGCCGACGGTGTCCACCCAAGTCATGCGCACCCTGCACGTCGAGCCGCTCGAGCCGCTCGAGGCGCTGGCCGAAGCCGACCTGCGTGGTGCGCGGCCCGCCACGCGCGACGATCCGTACAGGAATCGCTATCTCATCGCGATTGCCGTCACGCTGGCCGCCGTGCTCGAACTGGTGGATACGAGTATCGTGAACGTGGCCATTCCGCACATGATGGGCACGCTGGGCGCGACGCTCGACGAAATCGCGTGGGTGAGCACGAGCTACATCATCGCGAACGTCATCGTCATTCCCATGTCGAGCTGGCTGTCGGCGTACTTCGGCCGGCAACGCTATCTCACGGGCTCCATCGCGATTTTCGTGATCGCGAGTTTCTTCTGCGGCGCCGCCACCTCGCTGTGGGGGCTCGTGTTCTGGCGCGTGTTGCAGGGGCTGGGTGGTGGCGCGTTACTCAGCACGGCGCAAACCACCCTGTTCGAATCGTTCCCGCCGCATGAGCGCGGCATTGGACAAGCGATCTTCGGCGTGGGTGTCATGGTGGGTCCGACCATCGGCCCTACGCTCGGTGGCTTCATTGTGGACGCGTATGCGTGGCCGTGGATTTTCTACATCAATGTGCCGCTGGGGCTCATTGCCGGCGTGATGGTGTGGACGTACGTGAAAGATGCCGCGCATCAGGTGCGTGCGACGTCGGTCGATGTGCTGGGCATCGTGCTGCTCACGCTCACGGTGGGGTCGTTGCAGTGGATGCTGGAGCGTGGCGAGCGGTACGACTGGTTCGAGTCGCGCTTCGTGACGACGCTCGCCGTCACCGCGGTGGTGTCGGGGGTGCTGCTCGTGTGGCGCGAGCTCGCGATTGACGAACCGGTCATCGACTTCCGCGTGCTCAGGTCGCGACAGTTGGCACCGGGCGTTGCGTTCGCGGCGTTCCTCGGGCTTGCGCTGTATGGCTCGGTGTTCGTGTTGCCGGTGTTCCTGCAGTCGCTGCACGGCTACACGGCGCAGCAGACGGGCATGGTGATTCTTCCGGGCGCGATTGCCAGCGCCGTGACCATGGGGGTCATGGGACGCGCCGGCGCCAGGATCGACGCGCGGCCGCTCATCGTCCTGGGGGCCCTGCTCTTCCTGGCCGCCATGTACCTCTTGTCGCAGCTCACGCTCGACGCCGGTCGGGGGCAGATGTTCTGGCCGCTCATTCTGCGCGGCGTCGGACTCGGCCTGCTCTTCGTGCCCCTCACCGGCGCCAGCATGGCCGGGCTGCCCATGGAGAAGCTCGGTCAGGGCACGGGCATGTTCAATCTCATGCGTCAGCTGGGCGGCTCCCTGGGCATTGCCATCATGGCGACGATGCTGTCACACCAGACCAAGGTGCACAAGGCGATACTCACCGAACATGTGCGCAGCTACGACCCGGCCACAATGGAAAGACTTGGCGGCCTCACGCGCGGCCTGATGGCGCGGGGCTTCGACCCGGTGACGGCCAAAATGCAGGCGCTGACGGTGTTGGACCGCCAGATCGGGGCGCAGGCGAGTGTGATGGCGTTCTCGCGGATTTACCTGCTCTCAGGCACGCTGCTGGTGTGCGCGCTGCCGCTGTTGCTGCTGTGGCGCACGGGCAGATCGGTGCCGCTCAAGCTGGACGCGCATTGACTGCGGTTTGGGTTTACTACGGAAGGGGAACTACGGGAGGGGACAAACGGGAGGGGAACGACGGGAGGGCAACCACGGGAGGGGACAAACGGGAGGGCAACCACGACCCCGTGACAGAGGCCCCGACCCCGCGACAACGACCACAACCACGACAAGGCGACCACGTGAGGACGACAACGAGGGTCGGGGAATGGGTCCCTGTCACGGGGTCGGGGCCTCTGTCACGGGGTCGTGGTTGCCCTCCCGTTTGTCCCCTCCCGTTTGTCCCCTCCCGTAGTTCCCCTCCCGTAGTTCCCCTTCCGTAGTGAACCCAAACCGCAGTCCAAAGCGGCCTTCCGCCCGCCGGTTCCTTCCGCCAGAATGCAGCATGCCTCCCCGTGAAGCCGCCTTGTCCCTCGTGTACGAGTGGACGCAATCCGAATCCCTCCGGAAGCACATGCTGTCGGTCGAGACCGCCATGCGCGCGTATGCCCGGCGGTTGGGGGAGGACGAGGAGGCGTGGGGCGTGGCTGGGCTCATTCACGATTTCGACTACGAGCGCTTTCCGAACGACGCGCAGGCGGCGGACGCGGAGCATCCGGCGGAAGGGGTGCGGCATCTGCGCGCCCTTGGCTGGCCCGAGGAGATCTGCGATGCCGTCATGGGACATGCGCACTACACCGGCGTCGCCCGCGAGACGCTCATGGCGAAGGCGCTCTTTGCCGTCGACGAGCTGACCGGGCTCATTACCGCCTCGGCGCTGGTGAAGCCCTCCAAGGCGGTCCGCGACGTCGATGTGGCCGGCGTCCGGAAGAAAATGAAGGACAAGGCCTTCGCCCGTGGCGTCAACCGGGACGACATCATCCAAGGGGCGGATGCGTTGGGCGTTCCGTTGGACGAACATATCGGCATTGTCCTGCTGGCCATGCAGGACAATGCCGAGGCGCTGGGGCTGGTCGGCGCGCCCGCTGCGGACCCGACTTCAACGGCGATTTCGTTCGATGCGTAATTCGGGTGACGCCACCCGCTCACGTGACTGCCATCGCCCTTCCAACGCCACTCTTCGCACCCGACCGGGGTGCGGTCCGCATGGGTCCTGACAGACCTCTGTCGGCTGAGGCATTGGAGGAGCGCGAGCTGGTGCTCGCGGCTCAGGCGGGGGACAACGCCGCGTTCGCGGGGTTGGTGCGCCGCCACCAGCGACGCGCTTACGCCGTGGCCCGCGCAATCGTCCTGTCCCATGACGACGCCGAGGATGCGGTGCAGGAAGGGTTCCTGCACGCGTTTCGTGCGATGGAGCGTTTCCGCCCCGAACAGGCGTTTGGGGCCTGGCTCCATCGCATCGTCGCCAACGCCGCGTTGGACATCGCGCGTCGTCGCAAGGTGCGCGATGCGGATGAATTGCCGGAAACCCTGTCGAGTCCGCACAAGGACCCGGCTGAATCGGATGAACTACGGGCGCGTCTTGCGCTCGCGTTGGATACGCTCGGCGAACGGCAGCGCGCAGTGATCGTGTTGCACGACGTCGAGGGATACAAGCACGCCGAGATCGGCGCTCTCCTCGGAATTCCCGAGGGTACGGCCCGGTCGGACCTGCATCATGCTCGGGCGCATCTACGGCGCCAGCTGAGCAATCTTCGGAGTCAATCATGACAGTCACACGGAACGACGAGGGGCGGAGCCCGGGCGCGGATCCTCAGGTGACCGCGAGCCTGTCGGCGCACTATGCGGCGCCGCGTGGCGAGGCGTATTGGGAAGGACTGGAGCAGCACATCATGCAGCGCATCTCGGCGGCCACGAGCGGTGTCGTCCGCGAGCTGCGGCCGTCGTGGTGGAGCGGCTTTGCCGAGTTCCGTGGAGCGGACGTGCGCGCGATCGGCATGATTGCCGCGACGCTGGCGCTGCTGGCGGCGGGCGCGACCTTCGTGAGCGACCAGAAGGCGAATGCCACCGCGCGCGAGTTGGCGGCGCGGGCGGCCGTGGAAAGCGCGATGCCGTTGCCCATCGACGGGGCCACGCTCACGCGCGGTCGGCGGCTGCTCTCGCCCGATGCCCCCGAGCGGTATTTGAATCCGCTCGACTACTGACTGAGCGCATCGTGTCGACCAATCCCCGTCCCAAGTCGCTCGCCATGATGTTCCTCCTCGGCGCGCTGCTCACCGGCAGTGCGCTGGGCTTCGCGGCTGGGCGTGTGGCGAGCAAGCCGGTTGTCCTGCTGAACGACGAGCAGTCCGTGCGGGAAGAGCTCGCCCGCGAACTCAAGCTGTCTCCCGAGCAGACCATCGCGCTCGACTCCGCGTGGGAGTGGCGTCGTGCGCGCTCGCGCGACATCATGTCGGCGGTGCGTCCGGCGCTCGACTCCGTGCGCGACAGTGCGCGGGTGCTCATGCTGGCCCGTCTCACCGAGGCGCAGCAGGAAACTTTCCGCAAGCTCATCGAGCGTAACCAGCGCCTTGCCGACAGTGCAGCGAAAGCGCGCGGGACCCCCAGGTAACCGGTACGATGTTTCGACAGACGTGTGGTGTGCTGTCCCGGTGCGCCGTGGCAGTGATGGGGGCGGTCCTGGTGGCCGCCCCGTTGTCGTCCGAGGCCCAGATACGCAGCGACGAAGAGGCTCGGCCCATTCGGTTGCGCGAGGCCATTGAGCTGGCGCAACGCAACGCGCCGGCCGTTGTGGCCGCACGCGGGCTCGAGCGCAACGCGGCGGCCGCCGGCCGCACGGCGATCGCGGCGTATATCCCGTCGCTGACGCTCAATGCCGGCAGCGCCCGCTCCCAAGGTGTGCAGTTCTTCCAGGGTGCCTTGGTGCCGCTCCGCGGCGACCCGTGGAACTACAACAACGGCCTCGTCGCGGCCGTGCAGCTGTTCGACGGCAACCAGCGCTGGAACGAGCTCTCGCGCAGCCGCGCGACCGCCGATGCCGCCGATGCCGCGACCATTCAGGCGCGCTTCGACGCGGCGCTGCAAACCAAGCAGCAGTTCTATGCCGCCGTGGCCGCGCGCGAGAGTGAGGCGGCAGCCAAGGCACAGCTCGAGCAGGCAGACCAGCAGCTCAAGGCCTCCACCGCCCGCTTTGTCGCGGGAGTCGCCACCAAGTCCGACTCGCTGCGTTCGGCCATTCAGCTTGGCAACGCGCAGCTGGCGGTGCTGACGGCGCAGAACGACCTGCGGGTGGCCAACGCCGCGCTCACGCGTGTGATCGGCTCTCAGACGGTCGTCACGCCCGCGGCCGACGACAGCACCGGCGACATGCTGAGCGAGCTCCCCACGGAGCTGGAGCTGGAACAGCTCATTGCCCGGAGCCCGAGCGTCATGCAGGCCGAAGCCAACCTCATGGCCGCGCGCGCGAGCCGCCGGGCGCAGCGGTCATCGTTCCTGCCGTCGCTCACCATGTCGTACAACTACTCGTATACGCAAACGAGCGCGAGGTTCTCAAGCAGCGATCTGTGGCTCTTCTCGGGAGGCAATCCCAACCGGCAGCAGCTGAACTTCAACGTCAGCTATCCGCTGTTCAACGGCCTCGTGCGCGAGCAGCAGAGCGTTCAGACCGACGTCGCGCAGCGGAACGCCGAGGCGCAGCTGCGCGATGCGCGTCTGGGTTCGCGGCAAGTGCTCACGCAGCAGCTGCGGGCGCTCAACAACGCGCAGGCCCGGGTGCGGGTGCAGATGGCCGCCATCGCGGCCGCCGAAGAAGACCTGCGCGTGCAGCAGCAGCGCTACGCGCTGGGGGCCAGCACGCTGCTCGATTTGCTCACGTCGCAGACGCAGCTCAATCAGGCCCGGCAAGCGCTCATTCAGGCGCGCTTCGATGGGCGCATCGCGCGGGCGCAGCTCAGCGCGTTGCTGGGGCGCGAACTGTAGACACTCCGCAGTTCCTGCGCGCCTGCCATCTGTCGTTGCTGCCGTCTGCGGTCTCGGCGCGATGCCGCCAGTCCGCGCCGAGACGGCAGTCGGCAGGATTTTCGATGGCAGGGGCGGAGGAACGGCGGTTTGGGTTTACGAAGCCGTTGGCAATTGCAGCGAGAGGCTCCCCTCTGTCACGCCAAGGGCGACGCCACTGCTCTGCAACAGGGCGTTGGCCAGAGAGAAGCGCAGCGGTGGCGCACCGAGGTACGGCGTCGTGTCCATGGGGATGTTCAGGGTAACCGTTGGCGGTGTGTGCGAACCCGCGATGGTCAACGGTTCTCCGGGCGGATGCATCGCCACACAGTCGCGGAGCAACAGCGCAAGCGCTTCCTGCACGGCCGGCACATCGACGGCAACGGTGGGGAGCTCGTCGACCTGAGGCAATCGTACCGTTTCGCGCACTTCCTGGGTGCCGCCCATGGCCATCGCCAATGGCACTTCGAGCAGCGATCGCAGGCGAATGGAAGATGTCGACGCCCTGCCCACACGCGCTGAGGTCGACACCACGCGAGCCATCGTACGAAGCTCGGCGTCGGCGGCATCCATCGCGGTACGCGCTGCCGCGATGAGCTCTTCCTGATTCTCGTTCAATTCGCCGAACGGATTCGACTGCAGAATATGCAGCGCCAGCCGGGCCTCCTCGATCTGACGCAGCGACAGCTGTACCACGTCGTGAATGAGTTGCTCCCATTGCGCCACGCGCTCGTCGGCCTCGCTTACCCTGATGTCGTTTGCGCGTCGCAGTGCTGCCGTGGCAGAGGATTTCTTCCCGAAGTTCATGCGCTCGTCGATCGGTCGAGGGTGGATTCTCCAACGATCAGCACATCCAGACCGGCACGATTGCGCAGCAGTTGTTCCACCACTGATCCGCGCAGTAGCCGCCGCCAGCGCGAGTGCCCGCTCTGTCCGACCAGGATGAGGGAAACACCATGCGTCGCCGCGAACCGGCAGATCGCGCCGGCGACATCAACGTCTTCCAGCTTCACAAACTCCGCGCCCATGCGCTCAGCCAGCTGAATGTTGTCCACGAGGCGACGTTGTCGTGTACTGTCAATGCGATCGGCACGTTCGTCGGGTGTCTGTACATACACGCAGTACCAATCGGAATTGAGTCGACCGGCAATGCGACTGGCCTTGCGCAGGAGCGCGGCGGTTTTGTCGGGGTGACTGGCCATGGCGACCACAATGCGATCGGCCGACGTCGTGCTGCGTGGCGCGCGCCCCGTTTCCCGCCGAACAATCTCCTCGCGTTCCCGATCGACCGAGCTGGCCACTTCGCGTAATGCCAGTTCACGCAGCGTGGTGAGGTTCTCCTCGGTAAAGAAGTTCTCCAGCGCGGAGGGGACTTTGTGCGCGGCATAGATCTTTCCATCGAGCAAGCGCTGCCGCAGTTCGTCGGCGGGCAAATCGATACTCACCACCTGATCGGCCCGGGACAACATCCAATCCGGCACCGTTTCGCGTACCGCCACGCCAAGGGCGCGCTCCACGACCGCGTTGAGTGATTCCACGTGCTGCACATTGACCGCGCTGACCACACTGATGCCGGCCTCGAGCAGCGCCAATACATCCTCCCAACGCTTGGTGTTGGTGACACCTGGCACATTGGTATGGGCCAGTTCGTCCACCAGCACGACTTGCGGGCGCCGCACCAGAATGCGTTCCAGATCCATCTCCTCCAACACCACACCGCGATAGGTGATCTGCGTGCGCGGGACGACCTCCAGATCACCAACCAGCGCTTCGGTCTCGGCGCGCCCGTGTGTTTCGACAAAACCCACAACGACATCCACGCCGCGTCGCCGCAGGTCGTGCGCTTCGTGCAACATGCGATAGGTCTTCCCTACCCCCGCGGCCGAACCCACATACACCTTGAAGCGTCCACGCGCCGGGCGTGGCACCAGCGCCAACAGCTCCGTTTCGCGGGATACCGCATCAGGTGAGGACTCACGCGGCATGGGCGGGGCTCACTCAGAGCGTCAGGCCGAGCGACGTGACGACAACCAGATTGCGCTTGGAGAGGCCACCAGTCCCATTACGATCGGGGAAGATCGCGGCATCGCCCGTAAGCGCGCGTACTTCGTTGCGCCACAGGAAACGCGATGCCGGACGGACATCGAGCCCTATGGACGCACCGCTGGCCCGCAATCCATTGGCCGACCCGGTGGCGATGAGCACCTGATCCGTGTCGTCGTAGCGCTCCACGCGGCCCGTAAGCGTCACGGTGGGCGTCAGCATGACGCGCCCAATGAGCATGGCGCCATACCACGTAGACGACTGAGCCGCAGTACCCGCCGAATCGGCGGGCTCCTGCGAGCCGACATCGGTCTGCGCCATCAGCTCGACCCGCGTCCCAACCTTGGTCTTGATGCCAACACCGTTGAAGAGCCGCAAACGCGCTCCGGGCTCGTTCCCCGCCAGACCGTACCAACTCAGGCTCGTGGTGGGTGTCACCGCGTAGTCGAGGCGCGCGCCGAGTGTCTTGTCTTCGTTGTTTTCGGAGATGATCTGCCAGCCGTTCACGATGTCCACGCGCGCTGTGAGCTTGGCCGTCGCCTGCCACGTGGCCCGCACACCAGCCGAGTAGTAGGGCGAGTAGTCGGCCACGAGTGAGCGCGTGTAAATGGGATTGTCGCGCGACACCCATCCTTCCATGCCCACGTTGGAAAAGAACACACCGCCATCGACCCAGAAGCCGGGCTTCACTTCGTAGCCGACATACGCTTCCTGCAGCAGGCGCCCGAGGTCTGGGCCGCTCACGCTCCCCACGCGCGGCTCGCCCGCGTAGTTGGATTGCACCGAGGTGCCGGCCTGTAGCGCCAGCCGGCCGCGAACCCGCGGCCCACTGAGTCCCAGTTCCACGAACGCGAGGTTCACGTTGAACTCATTGTGGCGCGCCGGCTGCGTGGTGTACGCGCGATCGAGCGTACGCGGGCGACCGGCGTCGTACGCCACATACGTATCGAGGAACCCGCCCACACTCAACTTGACGCTGGTGTCCGCTTGGGCTTTGGTGCTGTCACGTCGCGCGACTAGGGTGGTATCCACGGCGGCTGGTGTCGTGGCGAGTGTGGTGGCCGTCGCGAGCAACAGAATCGCTGAGCTGATCATTTGACTGCGCCTCCGCGCAGGGTGAATGCGGAATCGACCGCGAGATTGAGCTGGAGCACGTTGACGCGAGGCTCGCCCAGCACGCCGAACTGGCGCGCTTCGGTATGCGCCTGCACCAGCGCCTGAATGGATGACTCGGGAACTCCGCGTGTCTTGGCCACGCGCGCGACCTGCAGCGCGGCATTTGCCGGCGAAATATGTGGATCGAGCCCACTGCCCGACGCGGTGACAAGATCGGCCGGCACCTGACCGGCGGTTGCACCGTCGGCCACGGCCATGCCCACCCGTTCCGTCACCAGCGACAGCAATGTGCTGTCGGTGGGCCCTTTGTTGGACCCGGATGACGCTGAAGCGTCGTAGCCGTTTGCCCCGGCGGCCGAGGGACGGGAGTGAAAGTACTGCGGAGCGGAAAAGCCCTGCCCGATCAAGGCGCTGCCGCGCACGGTCCCATCGCGCGTGATGAGCGAGCCATTCGCCTGATCGGGGAACAGGAGCTGCGCAATACCGGTAACCGCACCGGGATACACCACGCCGGTGAGCACGCACAGCGCGAGCGTCATGACCAGCGCGGGACGCACTTGTGATGTCAGCATAGGATGAAGTCCGGTTGATCAGACGAGATGAAGCGACACGAGCAGCATATCGAGCAACTTGATGCCCACAAACGGCACCACGAGGCCACCCAACCCGTACACCAGCAGATTTCGGCGCAGGACGATACCGGCGGCGGCCGGGCGATAGGTCACACCGCGCAGCGCGAGGGGAATGAGTGCCACGATCACCAACGCGTTGAAGATCACGCTGGAGAGTATGGCACTCTCTGGCGAATACAACCGCATGATGTTGAGCGCTGCCAACGCCGGAAAGGCCACCAGAAACATGGCCGGGATGATGGCGAAGTACTTGGCCACATCGTTCGCGATGGAAAAGGTGGTGAGCGCCCCGCGGGTCATGAGCAACTGCTTCCCGATCTCCACCACTTCAATGAGTTTGGTGGGGTTGGAATCGAGATCGATCATATTGCCGGCTTCCTTCGCCGCCTGGGTGCCAGTGTTCATGGCCACTCCCACATCGGCCTGCGCCAGCGCGGGTGCATCGTTGGTGCCGTCGCCCGTCATCGCCACCAACCGACCGCCGCTCTGCTCACGCTTGATGAGCGCCATCTTGTCTTCCGGCTTGGCTTCGGCCAGAAAATCGTCGACGCCGGCCTCGGCAGCAATGGCCGCGGCGGTCAGCGGATTGTCGCCGGTGATCATCACGGTGCGAATGCCCATGGCGCGGAGTCGGTCGAACCGTTCGCGCATGCCGCCCTTCACGACATCCTTGAGGTGCACCACCCCCATGGCTCGCGCGGTGCCGTTCGCCACTTCGCCAACCACCAGCGGCGTTCCGCCAGCGCGAGCAACCGTCGACACCAGCTGCTCGAGTTCTGCCGGCACGGTGCCGCCTTGCTCCACCACCCAACGCGACACCGTGTCACCGGCGCCCTTGCGCAGCATGGTGGTTGGCGCGTCCACGCCACTCATGCGCGTACTCGCCGAGAACGGGACGAACTGCGCGTCCGGTAGTTCGTGCGCACGAATGTCAAAGCGTTCCTTGGCCAGTACCACAATGCTGCGCCCCTCCGGCGTTTCGTCGGCCAGCGACGACAGCTGCGCGCGCTCGGCGAGTTCACGTTCGCTGACGCCGGTGACCGGCAGGAACGCCCACGCCTGTCGATTGCCCAGCGTGATCGTCCCCGTTTTGTCCAGCAACAGCGTGTTCACATCACCAGCCGCTTCCACGGCGCGGCCGCTCATGGCAATCACGTTCTGCTGAATGAGTCGGTCCATGCCGGCGATGCCGATGGCCGAGAGCAACCCGCCAATGGTGGTGGGAATGAGACACACCAACAGCGCCACCAGCACCGGCACGGACACCGATGTGCCGCTATACCTGGCGAACGGCTGCAGGGTGACCACCGCCAACAGGAAGATGATGGTGAGCCCCGACAACAGAATGGTGAGGGCAATCTCGTTGGGCGTTTTCTGGCGCTGCGCACCTTCCACCAGCGCGATCATGCGGTCGATGAACGTTTCGCCAGGATTGGCGCTGATGCGAATGACGAGATAGTCCGACAGCACCTTGGTGCCACCCGTGACCGCCGAGCGATCACCACCACTTTCGCGAATGACGGGCGCGCTCTCACCAGTGATGGCCGATTCGTCGACCGAGGCGACCCCGTCGATGACTTCGCCGTCACCCGGAATGATGTCGTTGGGGAAGCATACGACGAGATTGCCCTTGCGCAGTGCGGGGGCGCCTACCAGTTCGAACGCCTCGATGGTATAGCGGCCATTGTCAGAAACATCGAGCAGTTTGGCCTGCGTCAGTGAGCGCGCGGCACGCAGCGTATCGGCTTGGGCCTTGCCGCGCCCTTCGGCAATCGCCTCGGCGAAGTTGGCAAAGAGCACCGTGAACCAGAGCCAGACGGTGAGTTGGCCCGTAAAGGCCAGCCCGGGTTGGCCCGTCGCAATATCGCGAATGAACACGATGGTGGTGAGCACACTCCCCAACAGCACCACGAACATGACAGGATTGCGCACCATATGGCGCGGGTCGAGCTTGCGCATGGCGTCGCCAATGGCGCGTTGTACCAACGGGCCAGAGAAGAGCGGTTGTGCCTGCGTCGTCATGCGAAGACCCTCCCGCTGAGCAGCTGCAGCTGTTCCACAATGGGACCGAGCGCGAGCACGGGGAAGAAGGTGAGTGCCCCAACGATGAGAATGACACCCAGCAGCAGCACCACGAACAGCGGACCCGTGACCGGGAAGGTGCCGGCGGTGGCCGGTGCGGGTTTGCGCTCTGCCAGGAAGCCCGCCAGCGCGAGTACCGGCACGATGAGCGCGAAGCGGCCGAGAATCATGGACACGCCGAAGAGCGTGTTGTAGTAGTCGGTGCCGCCGGTAAGACCGGCGAAGGCGCTGCCGTTGTTTGCCGCGGTGGAGGTAAAGGCGTAGAGAATTTCCGAGAGGCCGTGCGGCCCACGATTGTTCAGCCCAGCCAGTCCCGCGGGGAGTACCACCGAGACCGCAGTGAGCAGCAGCACCACCGCCGGAAAGGCGAGGATGTACAGCATGGCCATCTGGATTTCGCGCTGTTGAATGCGCTTGCCGAGGTACTCTGGTGTGCGGCCAACCATGAGACCCGCGATGAAGACCGTGAGCACGACCATGATGAGCATGCCGTACAAGCCGGCACCGACACCGCCGAAGATGAGTTCGCCGAGCTGCATGTTGACCAGCGGAATCATGCCGCCGATGGCGGTGAAGGAGTCGTGCATGGAATTCACGGCGCCACATGAGGCGTCGGTGGTGACGACGGCATAGAGCGCCGAGTTGGCGATGCCGAAGCGAACCTCCTTGCCCTCCATGTTGCCGCCGCTATGCCCTGCGAGCACACCGGCGACATCGACTCCCGCCGCCGCATGCATGGGGTTTCCGCGCGCTTCCGCCCAGTACACGATGCCCGTACCGGCAAGGAAGAGCACGAACATCGCGCTGAGCACGGCCCAGCCGTGGCGGATGTTGCCCACCATGTGCCCGAACATCCACACCACGCCCGCGGGGATCAGGAAGATGGCGAACATCGACCACCAGTTGGAGAACGGCGTGGGGTTCTCGAATGGGTGGGCGGAGTTGGCGTTGAAGAATCCGCCGCCGTTGGTGCCGATCTGCTTGATGGCTTCCTGGCTGGCCACCGGGCCTCGGGCAATGATCTGCGTGGCGCCTTCGAGCGTCGTCGCGCTTACCGGGCCATCGAGCGTTTGCGGCACGCCTTGTTGCACGAGTATGAGCGCGAGCACGAGCGATAGCGGCAGCAACACGTACAACGTGCCGCGAACCAGATCACTCCAGAAGTTGCCGATTCGTCCGGTGCCATTGCCGCGTTTGGCGAGGCCACGCACGAACGCGACCGCCACGCCAAGACCAACGGCCGCCGACACGAAGTTGTGAAAGGCGAGCTGCGTCATTTGCGAGAAGTACGACATCATGCTCTCGCCCGCGTAGCTCTGCCAGTTGGTGTTGGTCAGGAACGATGCGGCCGTTTCGAACGCCTGTCGGTCGGGCACGTTGGCGAGGCCGGCGGGGTTGAGCGGCAGGCTCGCCTGCACGCGCAGGACGGCATAGGTGAGCAGCATGCTGACCACGGAAAAGACCAGCAGTGACCCGGCGTAGCGGGTCCAGTGCTGGTCTTCGTCTGGTGTGACACCGGCCATCTTGTACAGGACGTTTTCGATGGGCGCCAACCACCGCACGCGTCCCTCGAAAACGGCGGCGAGGTACAGCCCCATGGGTTTCGTGACGAGCACGACGGCCACGGCAAACAGGGCAATCTGGATCCAACCGTTCGTCGTCATGTCAGAAGCGCTCCGGCCGGATCAGCGTATACACGAGATACGCCAGTATGGCGGCGGCACACACGAGGCCGATCATCTCGAAGGCGGTCATGACCGGTCTCCGTCATCATTGGCGCTTTTCCCCAGCGCCTGACAGCCCTTCACGTAGGCCAACAGCCCGGCAAAGCAGACCGCCGTCAGCAGCAAAAACCACAGATCGCGCATGCGACCCTCGAAGCCAAGGGCGTCGTACTCATCACGGCCCAACCACGTACGACGGTCACCCAGAGGGCGACGCTTCAGAGTGCGACACTACCCATAAAGGGCGCACAAACATTCACGCGGGCCCGCACAAAGAAGACACAAAGATTTACCGCCTCACCCAAAGTCCTTCGACAGGTCAGCCGCGGGCAGGCGCAGCGTGAACACCGTCCCTCCGCCTTCGCGCGGATGACAGGTGAGTGTGCCCTGTTGCGCGTCGGCGAGCCCCTTGGCAATCGCCAATCCCAATCCCGTTCCGCCGACATCGGGACGCTCCAACGGCGCGCGATGAAACGGCGCAAAGATGCGTTCCCGCTCCGACTCCGGCACACCACGGCCGCGATCGGCCACGTCGAACACCAGCATGGCCCCTTCGCGCCGTACCGCGAAGTCGATGGGCTGATCGATGGGTGAATACTTGATGGCGTTATCCAACATGTTGCCGATGATGCGGACGGAATGCGCCAGATCGAACCGTCCCACCAGCAGGGGATCGGCCGGATCAATCGACGCACGGATCTCTCGCTGCGCCGCCGCGCCACCGACCATCTGCAACGCCGCACCCATCAGTTCGTCGGCGGTGTTGTAGGCGATGGTGAGTGGTATGCCCCCCGCGTTCAGTCGCGAGAGGTCCAGCAGATCGGTGACGAGTGCGTTGAGCCGAATGACTTCGTCCTCGATCACGTAGGCGCGCTCATCGCCCTCGCTGGCGATATCGTGGGCCAGTCCTCGGATGGTGGTGAGGGGCGTGCGCAAGTCGTGGGAGACCGTCGCCATAAGGGCGTCTTTCAGCCGATCGGCTTCACGCAGCGCTTCCGCATGTTCGGCTTCGCCGGTGAGTCGCAGTCGTTCGAGTCCGAGCGCCGCGTAGTGCGCCAAGGCATCGAGGTAGCGCTGACGGGTCGGGTCGAGGACAATCCCGGCGTCGTCTGCCAGATACAGCACGCCGACGGTACGATCACGAACCCGCATCGGCACGTACAGCGCGCCGGCCACCGCGGGGACGTTGGCGGGGGAACCACTCGGCGCTTCGGTCCGGGTGGTGCCATCCATCAGCGTCCACGCCGTGCCGCCGTTCACGGCCACCCAGGTGGCCAGCTCATCAGATTGCGCGCCCGGAGGAATGCCCTCACTGACCGTTCCTTCGGGAGACCGCACGGGAAAGAGATGGCACTTCGACACTTCGAGGGTGTTCGCCATTACCCGTGTAATGGCCAAGAGCGCCTCGTCGGCGCGGGCAACGCTGAGGGTTTCGGATCCGAGCGAGGCCAGCCGATCGACTTCCTGCGCCCGTGTGTTGGCACGCGCCGCTTCCCGCTGGGCACGGGCCAACAGCTGCGCCGCTACGATCCCCGTGGCGAGAAATGTCAGCAGCACGAGCCAATCCAGTGGATCGGCCACGACGAAGGTGTTGTAGGGGGGCAGGAACCAGAAATCGAAGGCGAGAAAGCCTCCAACCGCCAGCACCAGCCCGAGGATCCGGCCACCGGCGGCACTGCCGAGGAGGACCACCAGCAGCAGGACCAGAACGACATGGGCTTTGTCGAGCGACGCCCGAACCGCATGGAGAGCGAGTACGGCAGCGCTCAAGCCCAGTAGCCCCAGGACCCACGGGCGCCAGCCAAACGCCGACTTATCGGACGTCGACAAACCGGTACCCCACTCCGCCTTCCGTCAGGATGAGTTGGGGCCGAATGGCATCGACCTCCAGCTTGCGGCGAAGGTGCGCGATGTACACCCGCAGGTATTGCTGCGCATCGCCATGGTGTCGCCCCCAGACGGCGTCAAACAGCTGCTGGTGCGTCATCGTGCGTCCGGCGTGGGTCACGAGGACCCGTAACAGCTCCCACTCGGTGGGGGTCAGGTGAACCGGCAGCCCGTCTCGGGTAACCACACGATCGGCGAGATTGACGGCCACGTTACCCAGCACGATTGGACGGTCGCCGCCTGGGACGGGCCCCATCCCTGCCCGCCGGAGCTGGGCGCGCAGGCGGGCCTGCAGCTCCAAGGTGGAAAAAGGCTTGGTGAGATAGTCGTCGGCGCCAGCATCGAGGAGCCTAGCCTTTTCCGTGTCGGAATGGCGCGCCGACAGCACCAGAATGGGGACGGCACTCCAGCTGCGAAGGGCGCTGCACACGGCCGCGCCGTCCTGATCGGGAAGTCCAAGATCGAGCACGACCAGCTCCGGTCGCTCGCGCCGGGCGAGTTCGAGGCCCGTTCGCGCGTTGGCGGCTTCGAGTGCGCTCCCGCCCTCGCTCTCGACGGCCGCGCGGACAATGCTGCGGATGGCGGTTTCGTCGTCGATCACCAGAATACGCGGCCCGTTCATACCATCAAGATTACCGGTTTGTCGAGACCCGCACGCTCGCCTGGGCATAAAAGTTCCACAAAAAAACGCGCACCGCCGCTGTCCGGTGGTATCGGCAGAACCTTGTGCGTTTTGATTCGTCCCTGATGTAGATTTCGATTTCCCGTATCGACTCCATGTCAGACGAACCGAAGCCTCCGGTCCCGGCATCAGACGCCGAGTCCGATCCCCATAGTAGTGTAGACGCGCAAGCGGCTGAAGAGCCGCCCTCTACGGCCGACGAGCCGCTCCGCCACCCCACCGGTGCGGCAGCGACTCCGAGTCAGATCAGCGCGGCCGACGCGCAGCCCGGCGACGAACTTCGCGCCAGCACCGGCATGTTTCCGGTGCAGACTCACGCCGGCGGTCATGCCCTCGAGCGCGACCCCAAAGGGCGTCGCCTCGCCATCCTCACGCTGACGGCGTTGGGGGTCGTCTACGGCGACATCGGCACCAGCCCGTTGTATGCGCTCAAGGAATGCTTCAGTCCGCATTACGGACTGCAGCCCACCCGCGACAACGTCTTTGGCATCCTCTCGCTCATTGTCTGGGCGCTCACGCTGGTCGTGACCGTCAAGTACGTGAGCTTCGTGCTCAAGGCCGACAACCGAGGAGAGGGCGGCACGTTTGCGCTGCTGGCGTTGATCTTCCCTCGGCGCTCGCCCGACACCCCCATGGCGAAAGGCAAATACCTCGTCGCCTTGGCGCTCTTCGGCACCGCCTTGCTGTACGGCGACGGCATCATTACACCGGCCATGAGCGTGTTGGGGGCCATGGAAGGCATTGAAGTCGCCACACCGACGCTCTCGCAGTACATCGTGCCGATTTCGGTCCTCATTCTGTCGGTACTGTTCGCGTTGCAGCGCGTGGGGACCGACCGGGTGGGCAAGGCGTTCGGGCCGATCATGCTGCTCTGGTTCGTGATCATCGCCGCGCTGGGCATCAACTCGGTGTCGCATGACTTGTCCATCGTCGCCGCCGTGAATCCGTTGTATGCCATCGCGTTCGCGAAAGTGCACGGCACGATGGCGTTTCTGGTCCTCGGGTCCGTGGTGCTCGTGGTGACCGGTGGCGAAGCACTCTACGCGGACATGGGCCACTTCGGCGCCAAGCCCATTCGTGCGGCGTGGCTGCGGCTCGTCTTCCCCGCGCTGTTGCTGAATTATTTCGGCCAGGGCGCGTTGCTGCTCCGTTCACCAGAAGCCGCGGCGAACCCGTTCTTTCTGCTCGCCCCCAAGCCCCTGCTCATCCCGCTGCTGGTGGTGGCCACGCTCGCCGCGATCGTGGCGTCGCAAGCACTCATCTCGGGGGCGTTCTCCATTACGCGCCAGGGCATTCAGCTCGGATACATTCCGCGCCTCGAGATCCGTCACACGAGCCAAACGGAAGAAGGGCAGATCTACATCCCCGAAGTGAACTGGTTCATTGCCATCGGCTGTCTGCTGGTGGTGGTGGCATTCCAGAACACCTCGAACCTTGGGGCCGCGTACGGGATTGCCGTTACGGGTACCATGTTCATCACCACCTTGCTCTTCGACGTGGTGGCCCGCATGCGCTTCCGGTGGGAAGGATGGCACGTCACGATGCTCACCACGGCGTTTCTCATCGTCGATGCCGCGTTTCTCGGCGCCAACCTCGTCAAGATCCGGAGCGGTGGGTGGGTGCCGTTGGTCCTCGCGTTGGCGTTGTTCATGCTCATGCTGACCTGGAAGCGGGGCCGTCTGCTGCTCGCGCAGCGTCTGGCCGACGGCACCATGCCCATTTCGCTCTTTCTCGACGGCGTGGAGAAGTCGAAGGTGCACCGGGTGGCCGGCACCGCGGTGTTCATGACCGGGAGCGACGACGGCGTGCCGCCGGTGCTGCTGCACCACCTCAAGCACAACAAGGTGCTGCATGAGCGCGTGCTGCTCGTATCGGTGAAGACGGCAGACGTTCCCGAAACGAATGCCAGCGAACGCGTGCGGGTGACATCGCTCGGACATGGCTTCTGGCGTGTGGTGGCGTCGTACGGGTTCATGCAGACGCCCAACGTGCCGACGGTGCTGGAGGTCGTCGACCAGATGGGCATTCGGTGCAAACCCATGGAAACGAGTTACTTCCTCGGGCGTGAACGTCTCATTCCGGTCGGCCCGAAGCCGGGGGACAAGATCACGCTCCCCCGGTGGCGCAAGGTCATTTTTGCGATTCTCTCGCGCAACGCCCGCTCGGCGACGGAGTTCTTCTGCATTCCGCCCAATCGGGTGGTGGAACTGGGCACGCAGATCGAATTCTGATGGGCTGACGGCGCCCCGACGACGTTCGACCTTCAGGATATTCCCGTGCTCGTTGCCGTCTCAGTCGCCGGCGACGGGCATGGGATCGAAGGCGCGGCCCTGCGCGGCCGCCTTCCTGGCCTTGCGGCCGTGCACCAGCTGATCGAGCAGCGTGTACACCACCGGCGTCACGTACAACGTGATCAGCTGCGAGAACGCAAGACCACCAACGACGGCCAGACCCAGCGGCTGACGCGATTCGGCACCCGCGCCAAAGCCGATGGCAATGGGGAGCGTGCCCATGAGCGCCGCCATCGTGGTCATCATGATGGGGCGGAAGCGCACGCGCGCGGCCTCGAGGATGGCATCACGCGGGGACATGCCATCCTTGCGTTCGGCTTCGGTGGCGAAGTCGATCATCATGATGGCGTTTTTCTTCACGAGACCAATGAGCATGATGACGCCGACGTACGCGTACACGCTCAGATCCTTGCCGAAAATCATGAGGGTGGCGAGCGCCCCCACGGCGGCGAAGGGAAGCCCCGAGAGAATCGTGATGGGGTGGATGTAGCTTTCGTACAGAATGCCCAGCACCACGTAAATCACGAAGATCGCGACGACGAGCAACGCGAGCAGCCCGCTCTGCGCCTGCGCAAAGGCTTGCGTGTCGCCACTGAGGGCACTCGTCACGCCCACGGGGAGCACCGCCGCGGCTTCGCGTTGCACCGCGTCGACCGCCGTACCCAGGGCCACGTTGGGGCGCGTGTTGAACGAAATGGACACGGCCGGCTGCTGCCCGTTGTGCTGCACCGACACCGGCCCCACGCCCTTGGTGAACGTGGCCACCGAGCCAAGCGCCACGAGACTGCCGGTGTTGGAACGGATGAACAGCTGACTCAGCGCCGCCGGATCCTTCTGGAAATCTTCCTTGAGCTCCAGAATGACCTGGTACTGGTTCACCTGGGTGTAGATGGTCGAGACCTGGCGTGAGCCATACGCATTGTACAACGCGTTCTCGATCTGACTCGCACTCACGCCCAGTGCCGAGGCACGCTCACGGTCGATGACGATACCCACCTGCGGGTTCCCCACCTGCAGATCGCTCGAAATGTTCTCGAGTTCCGGCAGTTCACGCATGCGCACTTCGAGCGCGCGCGCGCTGGTGTACAACTCGGCGATGTCGGCGCCCTGCAGCGAGACCTGATACGCGCTGTTGCCGCGGCGGCCACCGATGTTGATCGGCGGCGGATTGCGCAAGAACACCTGGACCCCCGGCACGTTCGCGGTGGCGCGCGTAATCTCGCGCATGACCTGATCGACGTGCGGGCGCGTGTTGCGCGGCTTGAGCGTGAGCATGAGTCGGGCGCTGTTGCTGCCACCACCCGGACCGCCGCCAATGGACACGCTCACCCGCTCGACGTACGGACTCTCCTGAATGATCTTGCCGACTTCGCGTCCCTTGGCGGCGAGCGCTTCGTAGCCGATGCCTTCCGGCCCTTCGACGGAGCCCTGCAGGCGTCCGGTGTCTTCGGAGGGCAGGAAGCCCTTGGGGATGATGACGAACAGCGCCACCGTGGCCGCCAGCGTGAAGGCGCTGAAGAGCATGGTGAGTCCACGATGCCGCATGACCCAGTTGAGCGACGACACATACGCGCGCTCGGAGCCCTGATAGACACGCTCGACCGACCGCCACGCCCCCGTGGGCTCCTCGTGCCCTTCCCCACCCGTGAGGAACTTGGCCGCGAGCATGGGGGTGAGCGTGAGCGACACGAAGCCGGACACGAGAATGGACACACCGATCGTGACGGCGAACTCGCGGAACAGACGACCGACGATGCCCGGCATGAACAACAGCGGGATGAACACCGCCACCAGCGACAGCGTCATGGAGAGAATCGTGAAGCTGATCTCCTTCGAGCCGTCGAGCGCCGCCCGCATGGGCGACTTTCCCATCTCCATGTGACGCACGATGTTTTCGAGCATCACGATGGCGTCGTCGACCACGAAGCCCACGGCGAGCGTGAGCGCCATGAGCGTGAGGTTGTTGAGGCTGTAGTCGAGCGCCCACATGACGATGCAAGTGCCGATGATGGAGAACGGCAGCGCCAGCGACGGAATAAGCGTGGCGCGCGCGTTGCGCAGGAACAGGAAGATCACCATGACGACCAGTGCCACGGTGAGCGCCAACGTGAACTTCACGTCGTTGACGGCCTCTTCGATGCTTTCGGCACGGTTGAACACCGTGTATGCCTTTACCCCGGGCGGCAGCTGCTCCGTGAGCTGCTCCATTTCGCGTTCCACCGCCTTCGCCGTGGCCACGGTATTCACACCGGGCTGACGGATGATGGCGAGGGAAATGTTGCTGACGCCATTGATTTCGCTGAAGCCGCGCAGACTCTGCAACCCGTCGTACACATTGCCGAGGTCGCCGAGCCGCACAGGAAGGCCGTTGCGGTTGGCCACCACGAGCTGACGGAACTCGGCCGCGTTCTTGAGCTGGCCGGTGGCCTGCAGCGTGAACGACTGGTTGGGGCCCATGAGGACGCCAGCAGGAGAATTGGAGTTCCCCTGGTTGATCGCCTGCTGCACTTCGTCGATACCAATGCCACGCTGCGCGAGCGCGCCGGGATCGAGCTGCACGCGTACGGCGTACTTGGCCGACCCGTAGATCTGCACCTGCGCGACACCGGTGACCGTGCTGAGCTTCTGCCCGATGAACGTTTCGGCGTATTCGTTCAGCTCCGCGCGCGACATGACGTCGGAGGTGAGCGAGAACATCATGATGGGCGAGTCGGCGGCGTTGGCCTTGTTGTACGAGGGCGGATTGATGCCCTGGGGCAACTGGCGCAGCGTCTTGGAGATGGCCGACTGCACGTCGGCCGCCGCCTTGTCGATGTCACGGTCCAGATTGAACTGGATGGTGACGTTCGTGTTTCCCTGCGAGCTCGACGACGTGATGTTGTCGATGCCGGAGATCGTGGCGAACTGCTGTTCGAGCGGCGTGGCCACCGACGACGCCATGACTTCCGGGCTCGCGCCCGGCAAGCCCGCCGACACGGTAATGGTCGGGTAATCGATAGTCGGCAGATCGCTGACGGCGAGGCGGTTGTAGGCCACGGCGCCGAAGATCAGGATGGCCGTCATGACCAGCGTGGTCATGATGGGCCGGCGAATCCAGATCTCGCTGAGGTTACTGGTCCCGGTTACCTCAGGCGGTACATCATTGGCCGGGAGCCGCGGCGGTGCGTTCTCGTTCATCGGTTGGGCCCTCCCTGGCCTTTACGGCCTTCGCTTGCCTTTCCGTCTGCCGCTGGCGCGCCGGTCGCCGGACTCCCGGTCGCCGGACTCCCGGTCGCCGGACTCCCGGTCGCCGGACTCCCGGGCGCAGCGCCTCCCCCGGCGCCGTTGCGACCGCCGCGTCCGCTGCGGGCGCTGACCGGCTTGCGCAGCTGGACCTTGGCGCCGTCACGCAAGCGCGCCTGTCCTTCGGTAATGACCTGCTCGCCGCCCACCAGGCCACTATCGATCTTGACCCGCGTGCCGGCGGCACGGCCGACCTTTACCGTGGTGCGCTTGGCCTCGCCGTTCTCCATGATGTACACGAAGCTGTTCGTACCCGACGTCACCACCGCTTCCGACGGGATGGTGATGGCGTCCTTGTCGACGCTGAGCTGCAGCGCAACGTTCACGAACTGGCCGGGCCAGAGCAATCGGTCTTCGTTGGCCACGCGCGCCTTGAGCAGCACCGACCCGGTGGCGCGATCCACCTGATTGTCCACGAAGGCGAGGACGCCGGTGATGACGGCGCTGGTATCGAGACCGGGCAAGACCTTCACCGCGAGCGCTTTGCCGAGACCGGCGCGCGTGCGCAGCTCCTCGAAATCCCGCTCGGGGACCGGGAAGCGGACGAGTACCGGTCGCACTTCGTTGATCGTCACGAGCTGATCGGCCGAGGCGCGCACCAGCGAGCCGGCCTTGTACAACAGCTGGCCGGTACGTCCGGAAATCGGCGCCTTGATGGTGGTGTTCTCGAGATCGAGTCGAGTCCGTTGTAGCGTCGCGCGTCCCGCCGATACCGTGGCCGCGAGGGCGGACGCTTCGGCGAAGGCCTGATCGAGCTGCTGCTTGGTGACGTAGCCGTCCTTCGCGAGCGCCGCAAAGCGGACGGAGTCGCCGCGCGCGCGCGTCAGCGTGGCTTCGTCGCGGGCGAGCGTCGCCTCGGCGCGTTCGACCTCCGCTCGGAAGGGACGCGGATCGATCTGAAAGAGCAGCTGCCCCTCCCGCACTTCATCGCCTTCGGCGATTGCGACACGAGTCAACTGCCCCGACACGAGTGACTGGACCGCCACCGTGCGGTTGGCTTCGACCTGACCGTTGCCCGAAATGACGTACGGGAGCGGGGCCTTGGCGACCGTCACAACCGACACGGTCGGCGTAGGCCGCTGCGGCGTTGGCTTGTCCTTGCAGGCGCCAAGCGCGAGCAGTGACAGGAACGAGGCAGCAGCAGGAACGGGGGATATGGAGAACCGACGGGAAACCAGCGTCGGAGAGGCAATCGGGGTCATTCGCGGGGCGAACGCAGGGCTGTAGGCGCGGACTTCCCGGACGCGGGACTTCCGTGAGAAGAACTATACAGGTTACGCCAGCCTGCGGCCCAACGTTGTTGGGGAGGGACGAAACGTAGCACTGGGATGGGACTGCGGAGGACTGCGGAGGAACTGCGGAGGAACTGCGGAGCAATGCCGTGGCGGCGTGGTACGGATGGGGGGCTTTTGAGGTCGGAGGCCAGACGGGGTCGGATGGGCGGATGGGCGGAAAGGGCGAACTGCGGAGCAATGCTGTGGCGTGTTGGGACGGATGGGGGGCTTTGAGGTCGGAGGCCAGACGGGGGCGGATGGGCGGATGGGCGGAAAGGGCGAACTGCGGAGCAATGCTGTGGTGTGTTGGAACGGATGGGGGGCTTTGAGGTCGGAGGCCAGACGGGGGCGGATGGGCGGAAAGGGCGAACTGCGGAGCAATGCTGTGGCGGCGTGGTACGGATGGGGGGCTTTTGAGGTCGGAGGCCAGACGGGGTCGGATGGGCGGATGGGCGGAACGGGGGGACTAGCGGGGGGCTTGCGGCTGGGAATTCAGGCGTCGGCGGAAGCCGTACGTCAGGGCGCGGACGCTGGCGATTTGGTTTTGCAGATCGGTGACGGTATGGGCGCTGCCTATGCCCAGTCGCTGACAGAGGGCGAGTACACGCTCGGCTTCGTTGCACGAGCCGATGGCCACCTCCAAGAGCGCCACGGCTTTGGCGGTCGAGTGGTACCCGCACGCCTCGGCCAGGTTGAGTGAAATGGAGACCGACGCCCGAAGCAGCTGATTCCGTAGCCCGGGCGACAACGCGCTCATTTGTTTTGCATGCGTCATGGCGAACGCGTGAACCGATACCACCAGCTCGTCCGCCTTCGCCACAACCATCAGTCGCTTGGGGTTGTGAACCATGCGCCAGTGTAGCACCCCGCCTCCGCCACCCTGTCACCATTTCTCCACCCACATTCCCAATCAAACGCCCACCAAAGCAGTCCCCCGCCCCACCTCCCTTCCGACCATCCCCCATCGGACCCCGTCTGGCCTCCGACGTCCAAAGCCCCCCAACCACCCCCAGACGCCACGGCCGTCCTCCGCCCCACC